>ENA-OPYU01000773-OPYU01000773.1-human-gut-metagenome-genome-assembly--contig:-NODE-773-length-12065-cov-2.804071_pt1 | contig 12065 bp, 13 predicted proteins | sample MGYA00242637_ERZ504482 | MGnify/ENA primary metagenome ERZ504482 (study PRJEB26092, sample SAMD00036237) | human gut metagenome | host: Homo sapiens | study: EMG produced TPA metagenomics assembly of...
TTTTTATATTGTATATCTGACTGCTCTTGATAGAACGGTCAATACATTCATGCTCATTAACACCATAAACTAAGTAAAGGAGCCATAAAGACAGGGGTAATCTTTATCTTTTCATAGAGGAAAGATAAGAGAAAAAAATCTTTTTTCCGACATCGCCACTCCTGTTGTTGTCACTTCCCGATTCCGTTTTCTACATTTTTCAAACTTTCACCAATTTTGCGGATATGAGAACCGTATAACCACAAAGTAAGGAAAATAGAAATTCAAAATCTGTTAGCCGATGTTGAAAAACAGAAAACGGCTTAAAAAGCCAAAACAGCCCGTACCCGGTCAAGCATATTGCCTTTAACTCCATTCGACACGTAGCCAAGGTACATATTTACAAAAAATGCATTGTCGCCATTATCCGGAACTTCTGAAGAAGACCAATAAAGAGCTTCACCAACTTTTTGAGCTTCGAAGTCAGACAAAGCCTCTAACTTCTCATTGACAACGTTGACATTACTTCCGGAAACATTTATACCGCCATAGTTTCCATTTTCCGACCAGCCACTTTCTACCCAGCCCGAACAGAGTGTGGAGAGTTCACGTACAGAAGGAAAATACCAACCGCTACTGCTCTGTGGAGTCGGATTGTCAGAAGTGTATGCAGCAATTTCCATATAAGCTTTTAATAAACTGCCACTATTACTCGCATCATCATTCCATGCCTTCATTGCCTGTGTATTTGCTATAATCCACATATATGGCTTGTTTCGGAGACACCTATACCGGTTTGCCGATAAACGGATTGCCAACTGATGCCAGCGCTTGCATCCTTCAAGGCAACTACCAAACCATGTGCAGACTTTTTAATACTATTTACTTCATCCCCCATTATAATGGTTTTGGAAGTATCGCTTATTTTCCCTTTCAATTTACTATCATTCTCCGCTACATTACCTGTATGGAAAATGACACCTATCGGAGTTTTCGTATTGTCAAGAGTTGTGGAAAAAGTGCCGTCACTGTAATAATAATCGCCCACAGTCGCTGTGATATTGGAAATCAGTGCACGAGCAACACATGTTATTCTTCCGTCTGTCCCCAACTATGGTTACCTCAAGCATGGCTTTGTCGCCAATATCAATGCCCGCAGGAGCATGAACGGTAATAACAGATGTATAAACTCCCTGTGAAGCAACAGGTTTCGTTATTGTTGCACTCCAAGGCGTTGCAACGGCTCGTGTCCGGATATCGGTGCCGACACCCTTGTCACTGACGACTTGAACCATGATAGCAGTACAGTCGCTTTCCCTGAAACCTGCTGGAAACGTGAAAGGAATTTCGGTAGTAAAGGCAGTTATGATTAAGGCGGAATTAGCCTGCCCTGCCTGGTCGTCACCAATGTAAAAAGCCCTATAAAGGGGGAAGTTCTATCAGTTCAGTGCAAGTTACCATTCCTGCTGCATCCGTATTGGTTATAGTAATAATAACAGAATTGCCGCTATCGTCTACTGTAATAGAGCTGGAAGCCCCATTTATCCCGTCTGTGCCGTCAACGCCGTCTTTACCTATAGCTTTTTACCCCTGTAGATGTCCAAGAAGCACCTTTGTCGATAGAGATTTCCCATTCTTTGCTAACTGCATTGATGCGGACTTTCGGAGCAACAGCATCGTCACCTTTCATACCGGTCTCGCCCCGTTCGCCTGTAACACGCAGAGGGCTACCATCGTTGTCCAATATATAGGAACCGTCCAAAGTCCAGTAATAAACGCCGCCGTTCTCTTTCACGCCTATATTGGGAACAATACCTGGAGCGCCGTCATTACCTTTTTCGCCTTGCCTTCCGTTCTTTATTATTACAGTTTCATTTTTCAGAAAAGCAATCATATAACCTGAACCATCTGGTAATTCACTTACACCTGTAACGTAATCGTTATCAGCAAGAGCAGCAATAAGACTTTGCATACTCTCGATTTGCACGTTAGCTGTCTTCTGCCACTCCTCAAGGGCAGAAAGTCGGGCATTGAGGGCAGTCTGTTCTGCACGTATTTCATCAAGGCTCTGATGAGCACAACTGCACAGTATAATGTGGCAGCAAACAATAAAATAAACTCTTTTCATGAGAAGAAATTTTAATTGATTAACGGATTAGAAAGTAAAATACAGCCGGCAAATGCAAGAATGCTTCCTGCAATAGTAGAAATCAGAAATGGAACTACATAGACGAAGATCCCGGCAGGAGTGATTCCCATAATATATACTGCAACAGGATAAGCAGCCAGGCCGCCAAGAATTCCTGTGCCGAGTGCCTCTGCAAGACAAGTCAGGCTGAGCTTGTGGCAAATGGAGTATACAAGTCCACAGCAAAGTGCTCCAACCATACTTCCGGGAAAAGCCATCATGCTGCCAAGACCAAGCAGATTTCGTAACAGGCTGGCACAAAATGCAATTCCTACACTGTACCAGGGTCCTAACGTAACTGCTGCCAGGATATTAATAATATGCTGTACAGGTGCACATTTACTGCCTGCAACCGGAAAGCTTAAGAAACTTCCGACGATGGCAAGAGCCGTAAATACACCGGCAAGAGCCAGTCGTCTTGTCCGTGAAGAGTCTGATGATAAAGTTGTGTGTGTCATAAATAAACATTCCTTTCATAAAAAAATACCCTTCATTCATAAAGCGGATGGAGGGTACAAAAAGTAAAAAAAGAAGAGATGCGGGGGCATCTCTGTCAAATCAATACATGGTATGAATCCCTCCGTTGGCATTATCCAAATCAGGTAAAGGGTCGAAACGGAATTACGCTTCCTCTCAGCCGGTTTTCTCCAGCTCCCCTGTTAATATGAACTTTATTCACAAATTATTATAACGCAGTCAATATCAGATAGCAAGAGAGAATGAGAAATTTTATATACATTTATATACATGTGATAGAAAATTATGGTAATATATAGAAAGATGTTGTAAATGAATATGTTGCTTTAAAGCACAGATGTGTGAACTGGAGGTTCAGAAGAATGAGAGAGAATAATTTAGCAAGGTTTATAAAAGCACAGGATTCTGATTATAAGACAGCTCTTGCAGAGATTAAGAGTGGACATAAGAGAAGTTGCTGGATGTGGTACACTTTTTCCGCAGATTCAGGGGTTGGGGAGTAGTGGTACTGCGATGTACTACGCTATTGAAGACTATGAAGAAGCTAAAGCATATATAGAAAACGCAGTGACAAATGCACATTTAAGAGAGATTTCAGAGGCACTTTTGCAACTGGAATCAGATGATGCAACCAGAGTCATGGGATGGCCTGATGATCTGAAACTGCGTTCGTCAATGACGTTGTTTGCGCTGGCGGCAAAAGAGAATGAAGTCTTTCGGAGAGTACTGGATAAGTTCTTTGATGGAAAATTAGATGCGCAGACAGTAGATATCCTGGATATGGGATATCTGGTGATGAGAATTGATGAACCGGATTTTGGATGTGAAGGAAGACCGGACGGGGTAGAACCAATGGCTAAAGTAACGCTTCTGAAGCTGAAAAGTGAAGAAGAGATTCAGTTAGAGATTCCGGATGCGGAACTTTACCGGAAAGAGATTGTTGAGGGGAGCGAAGTTGCAGTCAGTCCGGATGGAGTCATGATCAAGATGTAAACAGATCAGGGAGCCGGTTCAGAAGACGATAAGTAAATAAGACGGGTAATAATAAGTAATAAAGGGGAGTTTCAGGTGAAAGACAGAGACGAGAAAAAGAGACCAAGAAGCAAAAGGAAAAGAAGAGAAGCAAAAACTGACCGGTATGGCGGCTGTATGGGATTATCTGAAAACATTTCTGATCATATTCTGTGTTGTATTTGCGATGAACAAACTGGTGTATATCAATGCCGTGATTCCGTCGGAATCCATGCAGGATACGATCATGAAGGGTGACCGTGTACTGGGAAACCGTCTGGCATATATAAAGGATGACCCGGAAAGATATGATATAGTAATCTTCAAATATCCGGATGATCCGTCCAAGATTTTTATCAAGCGCGTGATTGGACTGCCAGGAGAGACGGTTACCGTGAAAGACGGGAAGATTTACATTGATGGAAAAGAGCAGACACAGGCGGTAAGCTTCTGCCCGGAAGAGATGGCAGGAAGCTTCGGACCTTATGAAGTTCCGGAAGATAGTTATTTTGTAATGGGGGATAACCGGAACAATAGTCTGGATTCCAGATACTGGGATAACACGTATGTAATGAAAGAGGCAATTCTGGCCAAGCAGGATTCCGGTACTGGCCGCTTAATAAAGTTGGATTTGTAAATAAATCTGCAGAAAAATAGTTGCAATTGTTTTCCGTGTTTATATAATGAATGAAGTTTTGCGAGAAAAGGCTCTGAAGCGATATCAGGGTCGTTTTCTTAACGTAAACACATAGAAGGCAGCTTGAAGATGAAAGATAGCGATATACACAGATGACGGAAAAGGAGGAAAACAGGATGGAAAAAGATATGACGGCCGGCACTCCCGGGAAGATTATTTTCAATTTTACAATGCCGATCTTTATCGGTAATATTTTTCAGCAGTTTTATAATATGGCAGATTACGGTGATCGTCGGGAAATTTGTCGGGAATGCGGCACTGGCGGCGGTAGGAGCATGTGGAACACTGGTATTTCTGATCATTGGCTTCCTGCAGGGAGTTACGGCGGGATTTACGGTTGTTACAGCACAGCACTTCGGAGCCGGAAACATGAAGGCGATGAAGAAGTCTGTGGCATCCGGTGCGGTACTTACAGGGATCGTAACCGTTATTCTTACATTGCTGAGCATGATCAGTATGGCGAAGGTGCTGCATCTGATGAATACACCGTCAGACATGTATGGAGAAGCTTACGGATATATTATGGTCATTTGCGGCGGGATTGTGGCACAGGCACTTTACAATTATCTTGCAAGTGTATTAAGGGCACTGGGCGATAGTAAGCGTCCGCTTTATTTTCTTGTGATTGCAGCACTTTTGAATATTGTGCTGGATCTGGTGTTTATCATTGTATTTAGAATGGGAGCGGCAGGGGCTGCCTATGCGACAGTGATCGCACAGGGAATTTCAGGAATCCTGTGTCTGCTATATATTGCAAAGAAGGTTCCCGCACTGTATCTTCATAGAGAAGACTGGGAAATGGATAAGAATCTGGCCGGATGGCAGTTGAAGATCGGACTTCCGATGGCATTCCAGTATTCCATCACGGCGATAGGAACGATTGTTGTGCAGTCTTGCCTGAATATCCTCGGTTCTACAGCTGCAGCCGGATTTGCGGCAGCAAGCAAGATCGAGCAGGTGTTTACGCAGGCCTACGTTGCGCTTGGTACAACGATGGCGACTTACTGTGCACAGAATATGGGGGCAGGGAAAATATACGAGAATCCGTAAAGGATTTAAGAGTGCAACATTGATTGGATTTATTTATGCGGTTGTGACAGGTGTGATTATTTTCTTTGTCGGAAAATATATGACGATATTCTTTGTATCAGAGAATGTAAATCAGATCATGGAATATGTGGATATTTATTTGAGGTGTGTAAGCGTGTCATTCCTGCCTCTTGTTATTGTTAATTTGTATAGAAACGGAATTCAGGGAATGGGATATGGAATGCTTCCGATGACAGCGGGGATTGCAGAACTTGTCGGACGGAGCGGTGCATCGCTGATTGCATCACATTTTGGCAGCTATATGGGAAATCTGTCTGGCATCTCCGGCGGCATGGGTGCTGGCGGGAACACTTCTTCTTATTATGTACTTTGAGATCATGAAAGGAAAGAAAGACAGAAATTTGGAAAAATAGATAGAAAACTGAAAAGCAACTTGTTATAATAAAATGTACGAATAAACATAGAAACATTGATGGGTGAAACAGCATGAATCAAAGAGTAATCAAAAAAAGTCCGCTGTAATATTTGTTCAGCGGGATGTCCGATCGATGCTTATGTAGAAGAAGGAACGCTTGTGTCGGTAGAAGGCAGCCGGGATCTTCCGGGGCAGAGTGGAGGATTATGTTCTAAAGGAGCTGCTTCCAGGCAGTATGTTTATAACAAAGACAGGATTCTGTATCCGATGAAACGGATCGGAAAAAAAGGAAGCGGGGAATTTGAACGCATATCTTGGGATGAAGCGTATCGGATGATTGCAGAGAATCTTCTCAGGATCAAAAAAGAATATGGTCCGCAGGCGGCAGCATTTTATGCGGGATATCCGAAATGGTACAGACCGGCACTTCTGCGGCTTGCTAATGCTTACGGGTCTCCGAATTACTGTACGGAATCCAGTACCTGTTTTCAGTCGGCGGCAATGGCATGGAGATCCATTTATGGAAATGACATCTGCTTTCCGGATCTGATGCATGCACAGACGGTTCTCGTATGGAGTAACAATCTGTATCATTCCAATGTGGGAATGGCAAGACCTTATCAGTCGTTAAAAGCACGTGGGGCGAAGATCATAGCCGTAGATCCAAGAGAGACCGTAACGACACAGGCAGCGGATATCCACTTGAAACTTCTGCCGGGAACGGACGGAGCACTTGCGCTGTCTATGGCGCAGGTGATCATAGAAGAAGGGCTGTATGATAAAGAATTTGTAGAAACATATGTATATGGTTTTGGGGGAGTATCAGGCATATGTGAATCAGTTTCCACCGGAAAAAAGCAGAGAAGATTACCGGTGTAGATAAAGAACTGATCCGTGAGGCTGCCAGAATGTATGCATCTAACGGGCCGGCAGGCATAATGTTTTCAGCGTCGCCGGTTGTACATAATATTAACGGAATGCAGAATTACCGGGCAGTGATGTGTCTGATCGCACTTACCGGCAATTATGATATCCCGGGTGGCAATCCGTCAAGACCGGGTCCGGTGTCTCCTTGCAATGAATATGGAAAAGTAAAACGGCTGGATACGATAGAAGCCATCGGTGAGAAAGATTTTCCGGCATGGTTTGATCTCCGTGTGAGGAAGCGCAGTGTACAAGAATTGCAGATTATATTCTGAAGGAAGAACCATATCCGCTGAAAGCTGTGGTGGGATTCGGCCTGAACCACAGAATGTGGCCGGAACCGGAATATTTTCAGAAGGCGTTAGAAGCGTTGGATTTTTATGTGAATGTAGATCTGTTTTTTTCAGATTCAAGCAAGATGGCAGACCTGGTTCTTCCGGCAGCGTCTTCCTTTGAACGAGATGTTGTGCTGAATGGACGGGGAGGAATGTTCTTCCTGTCAGAAAAAGCAATCGAACCGGTCGGAGAGGCGAAGAATGATATTGAGATCATGATCGGCATGCTTCGTGCCATGCAGTTACATGATGAAGCATTGGAACATGGCTATGAGAAATATATGGAATATATTCTGGAGCCATCCGGTGTCACACTGGAGGAATTGCGGGCGCATCCGGAAGGGGTAAAAGGACGTGTGATCATTCCGCCGGCATTTAAGAGATATGAAAAAGAAGGCTTTCATACACCATCCGGTAAGGTGGAATTTGGTATCACAGATACTCGAACGTTACAAAGACAGCCATGGATATTCCGGACTTCCGGAATACAGAGATTTTCGTGAGGTGTCAGGCATGGACAGGGAAGCATATCCACTGATTCTGAATACCGGTTCCAGAAAACCACAGCTTTTCCATGCAAGAACATACCGGGTACCGTGGCTTGCAGGACTTGAAAAGGCAACACTGGTAGAAATCCATCCGGAAGATGCGAAAAACGTATGGTATTGTAGATGGTGACATGGTGAGGGTATCTTCCCCGGTGGGAAGTATCTGCGGAATTGCGGCGGTTTACCTGAACAGCCAGCCGGGAATTGTACACGTCTATCATGGCAATGCAAAGGGTGAGGCAAATGATCTGATAGACAGAAATTATCTGGATCCAATTTCAGGATTCCCGGGATATAAAAGTTATTTCTGTAAAATCGAGAAAGAAAAAGGCGAGGTGAAGGCATGAGTTACCGATTAAAATTTGATCCGGATAAATGTGTCGGCTGTTATGCCTGTCATATAGCCTGCCTGGATGCACACCATGATGTGGAAGATGTAGATGCAAAGAGCTATCGGACGGTCAAAAAGGTAGTGAAAAATCAGTTTGAAAAGAATATCTGTCCGGGCTGTGCTCACTGCGGTATCTGTATCAAAGCCTGTCCGGTGCAGGCAATTTACAAAGATCCGAAGACTGGATTTGTACTGACAGACAAAGGAAAATGTATTGGATGTCATGCCTGTGAAAAGGTCTGCCCGAAAGACGTGATCCATTTTGACAAGGACGGAAAAATGGAAAAGTGTGACGGGTGTATTGAAAGAATCAGGGAAGGGCGGGAACCTGCCTGCGTCAGAGTCTGTTTTCCCGGTGCGATCACACTGGAATAAAGACGAATAGATAAAAAGGTGAGACTGATAAAAGTAAGAATAGATGAAACTGGATAAAGCTAAGTAAAGAGAGAGATAAGGATAAAGGCGTATGTTAAAAATCAAGGAATATGTGAAGGCAGAAAGTCTGGAACAGGCATATGAACTGAACCAGAAGAGGACGAACTGCATTCTGGGCGGCATGTTGTGGCTTAAGATGTCGAACCGGAATGTACAGAAAGCGATTGATCTGTCCGGACTTGGTCTGAATCAGATCGAAGAGACAGAAGAAGAATTTCGGATCGGATGTATGACGACACTCCGTGAACTGGAATGTCATGAAAGATTGAACCAGTGGTGTGAAGGCGCAGTAAAAGATGCGGTCAGTGATATTGTCGGCGTACAGTTCCGGAACCTTGCAACGATTGGTGGAAGTATATTCGGACGCTATGGATTTTCGGATGTATTGACGGTGTTTCTTGCAATGGACAGTTACGTAGAACTGTATAAAGGAGGGATTGTTCCATTACAGGAATTTGCGCAGATGAAAAGAGACAATGACATTTTAGTCAGAGTCATTGTAAAAAAGGATCAGAGAAATATGATCTATCTGGCACATAGAAATTCCAAGACAGATTTTCCGGTATTGACATGTGCGGTTTCAGTAAATGCTGAAAATGGATGCGTATGTATCGGTGCAAGACCGCAGAAGGCGGTCCGACTGGAACTGACAGAAGCAGTCAGAGAAAAAGTATGGAGCGGTGTCTGTACTGAAGAAGAGATGAAGAAAGAGGCAGAATGCATTGCTTCACAGGTGAAGATGGACAGTAATATGCGCGCCGGCAAAGAATACAGAAGCCGTCTGGCATATGTTCTGATCCGCAGGACATTGGAAGCACTGAATACCAAAAGGAGGAGATCAGTAGGATATGAAAGTAAAGATTCCTTTTAAATGGGACAATGAGAGAAGTCGGAAATATCCAGCGATCAGCTTCTGATCGATTTTGTCAGAGATCATGGATGCTATAGTGTAAAACGTGGATGTGAGACGTCGAACTGCGGCCTGTGTACAGTGTTTGTAGATGATAAACCGGTATTATCCTGTTCGATGCTGACAGCCAGAGTCGACGGATGCAAGGTAGATACGTTAGAAGGACTTCAGGAAGAAGCAAAAGAATTCGGTGCATTTGTTGCAGATCAGGGTGCCGAACAGTGCGGTTTCTGCAATCCGGGAATGATCATGAATGCAATTGCCATGTTCCGCGAGAATCCGGAGCCGACAAGAGAAGAGATCAAGGCATATCTTGCGGGAAATCTTTGCAGATGTTCCGGATATGAAGGACAGCTTCGTGCAATGGAAGCATTTATCGAATACAGAAAGAAAGGAGAAAGATCATGAAAGCAGTCGGACAACCGATAAGAAAAAAAGGATGCAATGGCACTGGTGACAGGAAAACCCGGTATTCATGGATGATCTTGCTCCAAAGGACTGCCTGATCGTAAAGGTACTCCGAAGCCCGCATGCTAATGCGATCGTAAAATCAGTAAAGACAGATGTGGCAAAAAGGGTGCCGGAATTGAAGACGTTTACACATGGGAAGATGTGCCGCAGGAAAGATTTACAACAGCAGGACAGACCTACCCGGAGTTCAGCCCATATGACCGGCTGATCCTGGACCGGCATGTCAGATATGTGGGAGATCCGGTGGCAATCGTTGCAGGTGAGAATGAGGCATGTGTGGATAAAGCGTTAAAGATGCTGAAGGTGGAATACGAAGTGCTTCCGGCAGTTCTGGATTTTCATATGGCAAAAGATGGTGATGTTCTGGTACATCCGGAAGATAACTGGAAAGCACTCTGCAAGGTAGGCGCCGATAATAAGAGAAATCTCTGTGCAAGCGATTCTACGGAAGACGGAGATGTGGATGCAGTGCTGGCAGATTGTGATGAGGTCGTAGAAGGAACTTATCACGTCAGGGCTGCACAGCAGGCCATGATGGAGACATTCCGTACCACTTGCTTTATGGATGCTTACGGAAGACTGAATATTTTAAGTTCCACGCAGATCGTATATCATGTAAGACGAATCATTTCCAATGCACTTGGAATTCCGAAATCCAGGATCCGTGTCAGTAAGCCAAGGATCGGAGGAGGATTTGGTGCAAAACAGTCGGTTGTGGCTGAATTATTCCCAGCATTTGTTACGTGGAAGACCGGGGAAAGCATCGAAGATGATCTTTACGAGAGAAGAATCACAGATTGCATCGTCTCCAAGACATGAGATGGAAGTTCATGTACGTCTTGGTGCATCCAGAGAAGGAAAAATCCGTGCGATTGATGTGTATACACTGTCAAATACAGGGGCATATGGAGATCACGGTCCGACAACAGTCGGATTATCGGGACACAAATCCATTCCTTTATATAGTTCTGCAGAAGCACACCGTTTTGCATATGATGTTGTCTATACAAATCACATGGCAGCAGGAGCATATCGTGGATATGGAGCAACACAGGGAATCTTTGCGGTGGAATCTGCGGTAAATGAGATGGCGCAGAGACTTCATATGGATCCTGTGGAGATCCGTCTTAAGAACATGGTAAGAGAAGGCGACGTTATGCCTGCATATTACGGTGAGAAGGCGAAGAGCTGTGCACTTGACCGTTGCCTTGAACGGACTGCGGAGCTGATCGGATGGAAAGATAAATATCCATACAAAGATATGGGAAACGGCAAAGTCAGAAGTGTGGGAATCGCAATGGCTATGCAGGGTTCCGGAATCTCCGGTGTCGATGTAGGATCTGCAACCATTAAGATGAATGATGATGGATTCTATACTCTGATGATCGCAGCGGCAGATATGGGTACCGGATGTGATACGATCCTTGCACAGATGGCGGCAGAATGCCTGGATTGTCCGGTGGAAAATATAGAAGTCCTCGGAGCAGATACGGATTCGTCTCCATACGATTCGGGATCTTATGCGTCAAGTACGACATATGTAACAGGAAAAGCGGTAGAAAAGCCTGCCAGAAACTGATCGCCAGAATTCTTGAGATTGCATCCGGTATGCTGGATGCACCGGTGGAAGAACTGGAATTTGCAAGCGACCGTGTAGAATGGCCAAAAGCACGGAAGTCTGTATCACTGATAGATATTGGTACGAAATCAATGTGTGGAAATGGCTGTGCACTGGAAGCAACAGAAAGTAACAGTTCACCGACATCACCGCCGCCATTCATGGCAGGAGCTGTGGAGATTGAACTGGACAAAGAGACCGGTCATGTGGAGATATTGGATTATAAAGCGGTTGTGGACTGCGGAACAGTAGTGAATCCAAATCTTGCAAGAGTACAGACCGAAGGTGGTCTGGTACAGGGAATTGGCATGACGCTTTATGAGAACGTCCAGTACAATGACAAAGGAACCATGTTGAATAATTCTTTCATGCAGTACAAGATCCCGTCCAGAAGAGATATGGGAAACATCCAGGTGGAATTTGAAAGCAGTTTTGAGCCGACGGGACCGTTCGGAGCAAAATCCATTGGAGAGATCGTAATTAATACTCCTGCACCGGCACTTGCACATGCAATTGCCAATGCGACAGGAATCTGGTTTAAGGAACTTCCGATTACCAGTGAGCAGATCGCAATGGGAGCTTTTTGAGAAGGAAGATATAAAATAGATCATATATT
>ENA-OPYU01000774-OPYU01000774.1-human-gut-metagenome-genome-assembly--contig:-NODE-774-length-12064-cov-3.299070_pt1 | contig 12064 bp, 11 predicted proteins | sample MGYA00242637_ERZ504482 | MGnify/ENA primary metagenome ERZ504482 (study PRJEB26092, sample SAMD00036237) | human gut metagenome | host: Homo sapiens | study: EMG produced TPA metagenomics assembly of...
TTCGGATTTTTGATTTTTTCAGCGCTTCTCTGTTCTGCCTTGACTTTTGTCCGCTGTTCCGCTATGCTGAATAAAACATCTGAGGGAGGATTTTTTATGGCATCTTCCAAACGTAAAAAAGCACGGCGCGGGCTATGTGATCCTGATCGCAGTGCTCATCCTTGTACTGCTTGCAGTCGTGGCCGCTGTAACCGGGTACAGTCTGGTAGCCCGCCGGGTGAAAGCGCTGCAGGCAGGCGCGGCCTTTACCTTTGATTATGAGATCACATCCACAGCCGATTGCCCCCTGCCCTTTACACCATCCTGCAAAAAGACAGGCTCCACCAAGGGCACCGTCAACGGCCTGTATACGCCGGACGCACTGCAGCTGAGCATCTCATCCCCGGATGCCGTTATCCCGGCAGGCCCGCTCACCCGGGTGTATATCAGCAGCAGCGAGACCTTATACGATGTCGGGCAGCTGTACAAAAATATCCGCTCTTCCATCACCGGCAGCTACCCGCTGGCGAGCCTTCTGCTGCCGGACTGGAGCCTTGGCAGTTATATCTCGCAGGCCCAGCTGGCAAGCCTGCTGGGTGTGGACGCCACAGCCACCAGCCTGCAGGACATGACCGAGTTTGAGCTGCCGCAGAAAAAGCTGCAGCGCGTACTGCCGGAAGGCGCAAAGGACGGCTACCTTTATTTTCAGCTGAATACCGGTGATGCCAGCGCCAATGCACCGGTACTTGTTATCGGGCTGGAAAAGAGCAGGTTCTTTGCGGATGCCATCCCGGTGCACATCCTGCTCACCATCCCGGAACACGGGGTCAGCATCCAGCTCACTGGCACCGTGAGTGCCCAGACCGTGGTGCTCACTGCGCCCACATCCCGCATGAAGGATGAAGACATCCAGACGCTGGTGCAGATCCGCGATACCATCCAGAGCGTGCTGCAGTTCGTGCAGACCGCTGCCAACAGCGTACAGAACGCGGGCTGATCTTTCCGCAAACATCAAAAGCCAGAAACGGCAGCAGTCGTTTCTGGCTTTTGTTCTGTCATTTTACCGGTCGAGGATGCGGCCATCGGTGGAGAAGGTGACTACATTCCACGGGATGAACTTGCCGCTGTTCTTCAGAGCAGTGATGGCAGCGTGCTCCAGCCCGCCGCAGCAGGGCACCTCCATGCGCAGCACGGTCACGCTCTTGATATCATTGCTGCGGATGATCTCGGTCAGCTTTTCGCTGTAATCCACAGCATCCAGCTTCGGGCAGCCGATGATGGTCACATGGGCCCCTCATGAACTCCTCGTGGATATTGGCGTAGGCATAGGCGGTGCAGTCGGCGGCGATCAGCAGCTTGGCACCGTCAAAGTAGGGCGCGTTCACCGGCACCAGCTTGATCTGGCAAGGCCACTGTGCCAGCTGGGACTGCATGGGCACTGCGGCTGCGGCAGGTGCGGTCTGCTCACGGTGGAACTGTTTCATCATGCTGCCCGGGCAGCCATGGAACGCCGGTGCGGCGGGCTGTGCCTGCTGCTGGGCGGCAGCGGCCGTTTTTCTGCTTGTTTTCCAGCACAGCCTGCTCGTCATAAGCGGCGGCTTCGCGCTCGGTAAAGGTGATGGCACCGGTGGGGCATCCGGGCAGGCAGTCGCCAAAGCCGTCGCAGTAGTCGTCCCGCATCAGCTTGGCCTTGCCGTTCACAAGGCCGATGGCACCCTCGTGGCAGGCGGTGACGCAGGCACCGCAGCCGTTGCATTTTTCTTCGTCTATATGAATGATTTTGCGGATCATGGAAAAATCCTCCTTGCTTTGATGTTCTGAGTATACTATAATCAGACCGTGCTTTCGGTTGTTATAACCACAGAAAGAGGATTTTTATGAAAAAGATCGCGTCGCCCCTGTTTCAGGATCTTTCAGAAGCCGAGCTGGATACCCTTGCTGCTGCCGGGCACCTGCGCACCCGGCAGTTTGCAAAGCATGAGGTCATCTTCCACGCCGGAAGCTGCGTGCGGGAGATCGGCATTGTGCTGCGTGGTTCCGTGCACATTGAAAATCTGGATCTCTGGGGCACCAAAAGCATCCTGAGCAGCGTAGGTGTCGGGCAGGCCTTTGCCGAGACCTACGCCTTTTGCGGCGAGGCCTTGATGGTGGATGCTGTTGCGGCCGAACATTGCGAAATACTGTTCCTGCACACTGCCGCCCTTACCGATGCGCGGATCGAGCCAGCGCTGAAAGACAAGCTGCTGCGCCGCCTGCTGGCGGTGTCCATGCGCAAGAACCTCAGCCTTTCGCAGCGCATCTTCTGCACAACGCCCAAGACTGTGCGCGGACGGCTGCTGACCTATTTTTCCGCACAGGCAGCACGCTGCGGCAGGATGGAGTTCGAGGTGCCCTTCAACCGCCAGCAGATGGCCGACTACCTCAATCTGGACCGCAGCGCCCTCTCCAAAGAGCTGTGCAAAATGCGGGACGAAGGTTTGCTGGAATTTGATAAAAACCGCTTTGTTTTAAAGCAGCTTCCAGAATAACCAAAAGCGCCCGCCGGGCAGGGCTGGACCTCCGGCGGGCGCTTTCATTTTAACAGGTCAACAGAACGAGATCAGACCGTCTCCTTCTTCTTGCGGGGTGCGCACTTGCGCTTGGGCTTCTCCGCAGCGGGCTTTTCCTCTGCAGGTACTTCTGCCTTTGCAGGCTCTGCTTTTTTCGGCAGCCTTGGCGGCGGTCTTCTTTGCGGCGGTCTTACGGGCAGGCTTTGCGGGCTTTTCTGCCGGTGCTGCGGTCTCTGCCTTCCCCTCTTCTGCAGCTTCTGCCTTGGCGGCAGCCGCCTTTTTGGTGGTGCGGGGCTTGCGGCCGCAGTCTTCTTGGCCGGTGCCTTTTCTGCAGCGGGTGCAGCTTCAGCGGCAGCCTCCACAGCAGGCGCCTCGGCCTTCTTTGCGGCACGCTTTGCGCGCTCCTTCACCTCGGCAATGGTCCACAGCTGGTCATCTGCGCCGGACACCTCCTGCCAGATCTGCAGCACAGTGCCAACCGCAGCGCCCATGCCAACGGTGTCCACGCACTTGCCGCCGGCCCAGGAAGAGCGCAGGCGCACAGTTCCTTCCGGGGTGGGCTGAACGGTCCACATCTGAGAGGTGCCGCCCACATCCTCCCACAGGTGCAGCCAGGTGCCGTTGGCGGTGCCGGTCATGGTCAGGTCCAGCAGCTTGCCGGATGCGCGGTTGCGGATGCGGTAAACGCCGTCACCCACGCGGATAAAGCTCCACTCCTGCTCAGGCTTATGCTCGTACTTGCCCAGACGGACGGTACCGGCTTCCTTGGTGCCCTCCACGGCCTGAATGACGTTGCCGGTGTGCGCGGCAATGGTGTAAAAGTGATCGGCTTCGATCACGGTCTGTGCAACAGTTTTCATGGTTTGTTCCTCCTATGGATCGCAGCCGCCCGGCTCTGCCTGCGGCTGCCGCTTATATTTTGTATGCAGCCTGTACAGATGCACAGGCTCTTTTGTTTCCCTTATGGTAAATGATACCACATATCGTGATTTTCTACAAGCAATTCGACCAGCCTTTAGCAAAACAGACAAAAACAGTCAAGCTTTCCGTCCGTTTTTCTCCCGCTCCATGGGCATTTCAGGCACCATTCTGTACCGGTTCGGCTCTCGACTTTTTGCCGCAGCTGCGTTATACTATGGAACGTGCATCCCGTGCACACATTCAAATTATCCGCCGCTCTGCTGCTGGGCGGCTTTTCTTGACCTATTCCTTATGATAAAAGGAGGTTCTTTCATGTCAGCAGACGAGCTCAACATTCAGCAATACAAAAAATGACCGAGACACCCATTCCAAAGCTGATCCTCGGTCTTGCCGCCCCTACCATTTTAAGTATGCTCATCACCAGCATCTACAACTTGGCCGATACCTTTTTTGTGGGCCAGATCTCCACCAGCGCTTCCGGTGCGGTGGGCATTGTTTCCAGCCTGATGGCCATTATTCAGGCGCTTGGCTTTACACTGGGCCACGGCTCCGGCACCATCATCAGCCGCAGCCTTGGCAGTCGGAACACCGATGCCGCCACCCGCTTTGCTTCCACCAGCTTTTTTACTGCTCTGGCCGTTGGCGTGGTGCTGGCCGTTGTGGGCCTTGCCACTCTGCCCAGCTTCATGATGCTGCTGGGCAGCACCGAGACCATTCTGCCCCACGCCTGCGCTTATGCACGGCCCATCCTCATTGCAGCCCCGCTTATGATCTCCAGCCTTGTGATGAACAACATCCTGCGCTATGAGGGCAAGGCGAACTTTGCCATGATCGGCCTTGTGACCGGCGGCGTGCTGAACATTGTGCTGGACCCCATCTTTATGTTCGCGCTGGGCCTTGGCACCGCCGGTGCAGGCATTGCTACGGCTCTCAGCCAAAGCATCAGCTTCTGCATCCTGCTGTCCATGTTCCTGCGGGGCAAAACCGTCAGTCAGTTCCGTATTGCTGCCGTCACCCGTGAAGCGCGGGAGTTCGGCCTGATCCTGGTGGGCGGCGCGCCCAGCTTTGGCCGTCAGGGCCTGCAGAGCATCGGCGGCATGCTGCTGAACATTGCCGCCCGCAGCTACGGCGATGCCGCTGTGGCCGGCATGAGCATCGTTTCCCGCATTTTCATGTTCATCATTTCGGTCGCCATCGGCGTAGGACAGGGCCTGCAGCCGGTAGCTGCCTTCAACTATGGTGCACGCAAGTTCCGCCGGGTGCGGCAGGCGGCCATCTTCACCATGGGTGCAGCCTTTTGTATGCTGGTGGTGCTGGTGAGCCTGTGCTGGGTCAACAGTGATGCCCTCATCCGCCTGTTCCGTGATGACCCGGATGTTACCGCCGTGGCGCTGCCCGCCTTCCACTATCAGTGCCTTGCCATTCTGCTGCAGCCGGTCATTGTGGTGGCAAACATGACCTTCCAGAGCGTGGGCAAAGCCGGACGCGCCACCTTTCTGGCCTGCTGCCGTCAGGGCGTGTTCTTTATCCCGCTCATCCTCATTCTGCCCCGCACTTTCGGCCTTGTAGGCGTAGAGATCTGCCAGCCCATTGCGGATGCGCTCACCTTTATTGTTTCCCTGCCGTTCCTGCTGGCCTTCCTCAAGCAGCTGGACCGGATGGACGATGCTGAAAAAGCCAAAGCACAGTCCTGAAAGTCTGTCATAAAACTGTAATCAACAGCCGCGTTTTCCTGCAATGGAATGCGCGGCTGTTTCGTATTATAATTGAACTGGAAAACCTTTCCGGCTTTCTTTTAAACTTTGTTCCTTTCCATACTGTAAGGAGTGATCTTTATGAAGCGTAACGTTTGCCGCATAGGCAGCTCTGCTGTATGCGCTGCCCTGTGCCTTACCCTTGGCTGCAGCTGCAGCGTGCTGCCGCCCGCTTCCGGCAAGCCTGCTGCTCCTGCTTCCTCAGTGCCCACCGATGCACACGGGGATCCGCTTTACGACAGCTCCCGGCTGGACGACGGAAAGCTGCGGATGCTTTACGGTTACGACAATTCCGGCGGTGCCTGCACCGTTCTGTGCGGCAGCAAGGTGCTGTACCAGTCCTTCCGCAGCGAGAACGTGAACCTTCTGCAGGACACCGTGACCGGTGAGACCAACTACTGGTTCCGCACCTGGGCCGACCCGGACGCTTATTGCGGACGGCGCAGCGGCCTGTTTGACAAAGACGGCAATGAAGTCATGACCTTTGAGGGGGAGCAGAACGCCTCCATGCAGAACGGTCTGCTGGTGCTGCAGGAAGCCCACGCCGTGAACGGCAGCTACGAAAACGGCTACGACGATTACGGCACCTGTCAGGTGATCGACCTTTCCACCGGTGAACGTCTGCCCGTGCCGGATGGCGCATACCGCTGCATCGTGTGCGGGGACAGGCTGGTGTTCACCTGCTATGCCCGCCCAGCAGACCTTGCCGAGGACGCATGGGACGATGAACCCGCCCTGCACAGCTGGGTCATTATACAGACGAAGGACGGTACACAGACTTACGGCGCAGATGCCACTACTGCCCTGAGCCTTTCCTATGCACCGGACAACCTGACCGACTGGGTGGAGCTGGACACCTGCCACGCCAGCGGCGAACCAACGGACGAAACGCTCTATAACCCCGCCACCGGCGAAGGCTTCACCGGCTTCCGACAGGTATGCGGCAGCGGCACCGCCTGCTTCGAGACCAGCGATGGCCGCTACGAGCTGCGGGATCTCGCCACCGTGGACCGCACCCTCATTGGCACCTTCGACGACCAGCCCAGCAGCTATTTCCCGGGCTATGTGGTCACATGGCGCACGAGCGGCGACTTCGGCTATGATCTGCACGACCTTGTTACCGGTGAGGTGACGCCGCTGTACGCTTCCAGCGTCATGAGCGACACCATCGCCCTTTACTATGAGGACGGACGGTTGAAGGTGTTCAACACCGAAACCGGCGATTTGATCACTGATACCACCGTGGAGCCAGTGGAGGGCCAGCAAAGCGTGATGATGGATAACAAGGGTGACGGCTACGTCTGGCTGGAGCTGCGGGATAACGATAACTTTGAGACCACCGCCACCCGCGTGTACGGCCCCGAGGGCCTTGTCTCCGACCTGACCCATCTGCAGGACAAGTACTATGCCCTGAACTATCTCATCACCACACCGGAGGGCAGGCCGCTGTACTGTGGCAACGCCAATGCGCCCAGCAGCAACGGCTCAATGTGTGACGTGCTGGATGAAAACGGCAACATTGTGTTCTATGGCCTTGGCAGCTGCTACAGCTACTACGACAACAGCCTGAACCAGCTGCCAGAACACGTGTTCGTTGCAAAACGCGGCTTTTACTACGGCTGGATGGACACGAACGGCAAATGGCTTTACTGCCAAAGCATCTTCTCTTCCATCAACGCCGACGATGAAATGGGCTACTGACCCAATAGGAGGAACGCCTTATGAAAAATGCTAAAATTTCCCGCCGCAGCTTTCTGCTTGGCCTTGCCGCCTGCTCTGCCGCAGGCATTCTCACTGCCTGCAAGGGGGATGACACCCCCGCCAGCAGCGCTTCCACCTCGCCGGAAGCACCCGCTTCTTCCGTGAGCGAGCTTGAACCCATCGGGCTGTTTACCGTGGAAGATTTTCCCAAGCTGGACGGCAGCACTGCCTGCATCCCGCTGATGGCCCAGATGATGGCCGATACCACCGGCATCGATCTGGAAGTAGCCCAGAGCGGCATTTCGGTCAGCACCACGGCCTATGCGTGGGAAAACTTCGGCCTGTACCCGGATGAGGAGTACACTGCCAGGATGCTGGTGGTCTACGAAGCGCCGGACTACGTAAAGGAAGAGCTGAAAGAAGCAAACGCCCAGCTGGAACAGAAACCCATTGGCCGGGACGCACTGGTGTTCATCGTGAACGAGAACAATCCGGTCAAGAGCCTGACCCGGCAGCAGCTGAAGGATATCTATGCCGGTAAGATCACCAACTGGAAGGAAGTGGGCGGCGAGGATCTTGCCATCGTGCCCTTCCAGCGGGGCGAAGACTCCGGCAGCCAGACCCTGTTCCGCAAGCTGCTCATTCAGGGCGGCGAACTGATGGACCCGCCCACCGAGCTGGCTCCCGCTGCCATGGGTGAGCTGGTGGATAGCATCGCCGCCTACAACAACAGCGCCAATGCCATCGGCTTCTCGGTCTACTACTACATCGACCAGATGTACTCCCAGCCCGGCCTGCGTCTGCTGGCCGTGGACGGCGTGACCCCTTCCAACGACACCATCGCCAGCGAAAGCTACCCGCTGTGCAACGAGTTCTATGCCGTTCTCCATGCGGACGCTGCCGCCGACAGCCCGGAACGCCAGCTTTACGACTGGCTGGATACCGCCGCCGGACAGGACTGCATCAAAAATCCGGCTATGTAGCGGTGGCACCCGCCACTGCAGCGAACAGTGCCGTCTGATCTTCTAGCAATTGACAGCTTTCTGCATTTCTGTTACAATATTACACATGAATGTTGAAACTTTTTTGCAAAGGAAGGCTCAATATGGACAATTCCTCCTCCCATGTGGAAAGCCGCTGGCGCACCCAGCTGCGCAACCGCATCATTCAGGCGTCCAGTCTGCTGGAAATTTTAGCTTTCCGGCCTTGTGCTCATCGGCCTGCTGCTCAGCGCTGTGCCGCTCATCAAGTGGATGCCCGGCCTGCTGTTTGACGGCAACGAAGTGGAGATCCGCATTTTTCTGGAGCGGAGCCTTGACATCGTGATCGGCATCGAGTTCATCAAAATGCTGGCCAAACACAGCCCCGGCAGCAGTCTGGAAGTGCTGCTCTACGCCATTGCCCGTCATCTGGTAGTGGGCCATGACTCGGCAGTAGAAAACCTGCTCAGCGTGGGAGCCATCGCCCTGATTTTTATTGTGCGCAAGTTCTTCTTTGTGCCGGCCTTTGGTGCCCACCTGCCGGACGGCCATCCGGCACCGGATCTTTCACCTCGCCAGAGCGGCATCCCCGCCGATGCGTTTCTCTCCCACCTGAAGGAGCGCGTCCGAACGGAGGTCTCCGAGGCCATTCCTTCCGAAGAAGAGACTTTTGACGAGTACGATTTTGAGCAGGCCGCCCCGGAACCAAAATAACATAAACAAAAAATGCCCCGCAGCACTGCCGGAAAAGCCAGCAGGCTGCGGGGCATTTTATAATGCTTTTATTTTTTGATTGTGCTTTCCGAAGCGGTACTCTTTGCCCTCACGGATGCGCTGGATATTGGCGCGGTGCATATAGATCACCATGCCGGACATAAAGCCGGAGCCAATGGCACACACCAGCATATCACCGGCGGCATAGCCCTGCAGGGAACCGTAAATGATGGTCAGCACCGGGTAGAGTGCTGCCATGGCCACGCTGCCCAGCGACACCATGCCGGTGGGGATCAGGCACACCAGAAAGATAATGGCCAGAAACGGCAGCAGCACCGGCTGGATGGCCAGAATGGCACCAGCTGCCACCAGCACGCCCTTGCCGCCTTTGAACCCGAAGTACAGCGGGTACAGATGGCCCAGCACTGCAAAGATGGCGGCCAGATAGACACCCAGATACGGCGAAACGCCGGCATCGACGGGCAGCATGTGGAACAGCCACCGGCCGATGCACACGGCCAGCACGCCCTTGAGCACATCGCCTGTCGCGGTCATGGCGGCAGCCTTCTTGCCAAAGGTGCGCAGCATGTTGGTCATGCCGGCCGCACCGCTGCCATGATTGCGCACGTCGTCATGATATACGAATTTGCTGACGAGGATGCCGGTATCCACACTGCCCAGCAGGTACGCCTGCAGGATGGTGGCTGCGGCAATCAGGATCGCTTTCATCATAGAAACGGATGCCTCCTTTGCGGGCGCTTACACGTCCTTTGCGCCCACTTCGCCGGAGCCGCGCTCGCGGATCACCAGACGGATGGGAGTGTGTTCCAGACCAAAGTTCTCGCGGATCTGGTTGATCAGATACCGCTGGTAGCTGAAATGGAACAGCTGCTTCGAATTCACAAAGGCCACGAACGTGGGCGGGCGGGTGGATGCCTGAGTCAGATAGAAGATCTTCAGGCGGCGGCCCTTGTCGCTGGGCGGCTGCATCCGGGCTGTGGCGCGGGCCAGCATCTCGTTCAGCACGCCGGTGGGCACGCGGGCACCGTTCTGGCTGTCCACATCGCGGATCAGCTGCATGAGCTTGTTCACGTTGTAGCCAGTCTGAGCCGAGATGAAGATGATAGGAGCATAGCCCATAAAGCTGAAGCACTCGGCATAATCGCGGCGCTGCAGCTCCATGGTGTTGGTCTCCTTGCCTTCCACCGCGTCCCACTTGTTGACGACGATGATGCACGCCTTGCCCTGATCGTGGGCATAACCGGCCACCTTGCTGTCCTGCTCGGTAAATCCGACGGTGGCATCCACAAGGATCAGCGCCACACGGCTGCGCTCCACAGCGGCCAGTGCGCGCACTACCATATAACGCTCCAGACCGTCGGTGATGTTGCTGCGCTTGCGCAGACCGGCGGTATCGGTAAAGATGAACTTGCCGTAAGCGTTGTCCACCGGGGTGTCAATGGCATCACGGGTGGTGCCCGCCTCGTTTGCCACGATCATGCGGTTCTCGCCCAGAATGCGGTTGGTCAGGCTGGACTTGCCCACATTCGGGCGGCCGATGATGGCAACCGGGATGCGGTCCTCTTCCACCACCGTCTCGCTGAAGTCCAGATGGGCGCACACAGCGTCCAGCAGGTCGCCGGTGCCGTGGCCGTGCACGGACGAAATGGGCATCACCTCGTCAAAGCCGAGGTTGTAGAACTCGTACATCTCCATGGGGGCATCGCCCACCTTGTCGCACTTGTTCACGGCCAGAATGATGGGCTTGTGGCTGCGGCGCAGCATGTGGGCCACATCCTCGTCCGCGGCGGTCAGGCCGTCGCGCACGTCCACCACCATGATGATGCAGTCTGCAGTGTCAATGGCGATCTGGGCCTGCTCCCGCATGTGGGCCAGAATGCCCTCGGTAGCCTTGGGCTCAATACCGCCAGTGTCCACCAGCAGGAAGTCATGGCCGTTCCACTCGCAGTTGGCAAAAATGCGGTCGCGGGTAATGCCCGGCGTGTCCTCCACAATGGCAAGGCGCTGACCGCACAGCTTGTTGAACAGGGTGGATTTGCCCACGTTGGGGCGGCCCACCACTGCTACGATCGGTTTGCTCATAGGGGTTCCTCCTTTCTTACAACCCTCTCAGGCACAGCTTACGCCGCGCCAGCTCCCCCGAAAGGGGGCAGCTTTTATCACTTCTGCCGAAAGATGCATAAAACCTCGCCCTTCGGGAGAGGTGGCATCGCGCAGCGATGACGGAGAGGGTTTTCTTTATGCTCTTCTTCTCCTTGCAATGTGCAGGCCGCTGCGCAGCAGGGCGCGGGCTTCGTCGCCGCCAGAGGTCGGCAGCACCTCCACCTTCACGCCAAGGCGCTGGGCCAGCTGGTCAGTGGTGATGTCGTCCAGTAAAGGTGTCTTTTTCCCTCCCGCAGCATCACGGCGGGCACGCCCAGCGTGCCGCTGGTCAGCTTGCCCTCGCACTGAGCAATGATATCGGTCGCCGTTACAAGCCCGGCCACACCCACATTGCCGCCGAAGAATTTGTTCTTGATGGTGTGCACCGTCACCTCGACCATGGGGTACTGGCGGTGCAGCTCAGCCATCATCTGGCGGATGAGCGGCGAAGCCATTTCGCCCGTGACCACGTCCATCTTTTTGGTGCCATAGATGCGGTGGGGCTTTTCCAGCTCCGCCAGAAATTCCGAGGCGTACAGGCGCATCATGCCCACGCCGTTTTCCAGCTGGTCGAAGTCCTCGTAGAACTCTTCCGGCGGGATGGGCCTGCCTGCCTTGAGGTACCATTCATCACTGGGATAAATGATGCGCTTGCCGTGGCGGCGCTTGCACTCATCGCCGAATTCTTCCATGATGTCGATGACTTCGGCGCTGGTCTTTGCATCATACGGTGTCTGCTTGAACAGCTTCTCGCGGTAGTCCGTCACACCGCAGGGCACCGCAGCGATGCTCTGCACCATAGGGGTCAGCTCCAAAAGGTCGGAGAGGGTACGGCGCAGCTCGTCGCCGTCGTTGATGCCGCGGCACAGCACCAGCTGACAGTTGACGGCGATGCCGCCCTCCACCAGACGGGGCAGATACTTGAGCACCTCGCCGCCGCGCTTGTTGGCCAGCATCCGCACACGGAGCTGCGGGTTCGTGGTGTGCACTGAAATGTTGATGGGCGAAATGTGCATCTTGATGATGCGGTCGATCTCGTGGTCCTGCATGTTCGTCATGGTGATATAGTTGCCGAACAAAAAGGAAAGCCGCTCGTCATCGTCCTTGAAGTAAGGCTCTCGCGCATACCGGGGGGTCAGCTGGTCGATGAAGCAGAACATGCAGTGGTTGGAGCAGGAGTGCTTCTGATCGCCCAGATAGGTCTGGAAATCGCAGCCAAAGGGGCGCGCTCCGTGCGCTGCACATCCCACTCGCGGATGCCGTCTGCCACCCTTGCTTTCGGTGGAAGCTTTTGCTGTCAGTG
>ENA-OPYU01000775-OPYU01000775.1-human-gut-metagenome-genome-assembly--contig:-NODE-775-length-12057-cov-4.072925_pt1 | contig 12057 bp, 13 predicted proteins | sample MGYA00242637_ERZ504482 | MGnify/ENA primary metagenome ERZ504482 (study PRJEB26092, sample SAMD00036237) | human gut metagenome | host: Homo sapiens | study: EMG produced TPA metagenomics assembly of...
GGGAAATCTTTCATGTCCAGCACATATTTGATATTCAGTTCTTCACCGATTCTCTGATTGATACGTGCCCCGTTGGTATTGATGACTTCTACCACTCCGGAACCCACTGTCCCGTAGCCCATTACTGCTATATTGATCATATATTCCCTCCCTTTAGCCGTTCGCGATCTTCTTCAGGTATGCATTGATAAATGAATCAATATCACCATCCATTACGGCATTTACATTACTGTTTTCCTCATTTGTACGATGGTCTTTCACCAGTGTATATGGCTGCATAACATAAGACCTGATCTGATTGCCAAATCCGATATCTTTCACTTCACCCCGGATATCTGATACTTTTTCAGCCTGCTCCTGCTCTTTCATGAGTTGCAGCTTTGCTTTTAACATCTGCATTGCTTTTTCTTTGTTGTGGTGCTGTGACCGTTCATTCTGACACTGTACCACAATTCCGGTTGGCAGATGCGTAATACGTATTGCGGAAGACGTCTTATTTACATGCTGTCCTCCGGCACCACTTGCGCGGTATGTATCAATCTTCAGATCATCATCTGCAATCTCAATATCGATATCATCTTTCAGATCCGGCAGTACATCGCACGATGCAAAAGATGTCTGGCGTTTTCCTGCCGCATTAAACGGTGAAATACGCACCAGCCTGTGGACACCTTTTTCTGATTTCAGATAGCCATAGGCATTCTCACCATTCACTTCAAATGTAACTGCTTTAATTCCGGCGATATCTCCGTCCAGGAAATCCAGCACCTGAAGTGTGAATCCCTTTCTCTCTGCCCACCGGCTGTACATACGGTAAAGCATACCTGCCCAGTCACAGGATTCTGTTCCGCCGGCTCCGGCATGTATCGTCATGATCGCATTGCAGGAATCATATTCGCCTGACAACAGTGTCTGGATCTTCAGCTTTTCAAACACTTTTTCAAATGTATGGATCTCTTCCTCCAGTTCTTTTACCATCTCCGGATCTTCATCTTCATATCCCATCTCAATCAAAAGACCGATATCTTCATAAGAACTGTAGAGATTATGGATTGTCTCCACAAGTTCTTTCAGATTCTTCAATTCTTTCATCAGTTCCTGTGATTCTTCCGGATTATCCCAGAATCCAGGTTCTTCTATCTTTCGTTCCAGTTCTTCGATTCTCCGCTCTTTCCCTGCAACGTCAAAGTGAATCCCTCATTTCGGCAAGAGGTTCTTCATAAGCGTTCATTATTGTTTTGAACTGATCTAATTCAACCACATTTCCACCTCTTTCTTTTCTTATATTCTTCTTTATCCGGCAGCCGGGTTATCCCTGCCGCCGTCATCTCATATCATATACGTCTGCATTCTGAAATTAATTCTTCCGTCCGCAGCACTGTTTGTATTTCTTTCCGCTTCCACACGGGCATGGATCGTTTGGATATACTTTCTTTTCGGCACGTTTCTTCGGCTCACGTACTCCTGTATCATCCTTGTTCGTTCCGGTTACTTTTGCAACCTGTTCTCTTTCTACCTTCTGTTCCAGTTTGACATGCAGGATCGTACGTACCGTATCTTCCTCAATGCTTCTTGTCATCTCATCAAACATCTCGTATCCGATCATCTTGTACTCAACCTTTGGATCTCTCTGACCGTAAGCCTGAAGACCGATTCCCTGACGCAGCTGATCCATATCATCGATATGATCCATCCATTTTGCATCAATCACTTTCAGGAGAACGACACGCTCAATCTCACGCATATGCTCCGGCTCCGGAAATTCTGATTCTTTCGCCTCGTAAACCTTTGCCGCACGTTCTTTCAGCATATGCTTCAGTTCCGTCTGACTGATATCTTTGACATCTTCTTCCGTGATCACTTCCATCGGAATCGTATTCCGGATCGTCAGATTCAATTCTGTCAGATTCCACTCATCATAATCCTGATCCGGACTGGTTACCAGGTTCTACCGCGTTTTCCCCATAATCATTCATCATGTGGCAAGATAGAATCGCGCATGTTATCTCCATCCAGCACATGGCGTCTTTCTTCGTAAATAATCTCTCTCTGTTCGTTCATTACCTGGTCATATTCCAGCAGATTTTTACGGATTCCGAAGTTGTTGCTCTCGATCTTTTCCTGCGCTTTTTCAATCGCACTGGAAAGCATCTTATGCTCGATCTGTTCGCCGTCTTCCACACCAAGTGTATTGAACACATTCATCAGTCTTTCCGATCCGAACAGTCTCATCAGATCATCTTCCAGGGAAATGTAGAATCTGGATTCTCCCGGATCCCCCTGACGTCCGGAACGTCCACGCAGCTGGTTATCGATACGTCTGGATTCATGACGCTCGGTTCCGATGATCTTAAGACCTCCGGCCGCCCTTGCTTCATCATCCAGTTTGATATCCGTACCACGGCCTGCCATGTTTGTTGCGATGGTTACCGCATCATGAATACCTGCCTGTGCAACGATTTCAGCTTCCAGTTCATGGAACTTGGCATTCAGTACGTTGTGTTTGATGCCGCGGCGCTTTAACATACCACTTAACAGTTCCGAATTGTCGATCGTGATCGTACCAACCAGTACCGGCTGGTGTTTTGCGTGCGCCTCTTCAATTGCATCGCACACAGCTCTGAACTTTTCTTTCTGTGTCTTATACACTGCATCTTCCAGATCCTGACGCTTTACAGGCACGTTTGTCGGAATCTCAATAACATCCATTCCGTAAATTTCACGAAATTCTTTTTCTTCTGTCAGAGCTGTACCTGTCATACCTGACTTTTTCGTATATTTATTGAACAGATTCTGGAATGTAATAGTTGCCAGGGTCTTGCTTTCCCGCTTAACCTTTACATGTTCTTTTGCTTCGATTGCCTGATGCAGTCCGTCCGAATAACGGCGTCCCGGCATGATACGTCCGGTAAATTCGTCCACGATCAGCACTTCATCATCTTTTACTACATAATCCTTGTCACGGAACATCAGATTGTGTGCACGTAATGCAAGAATAATATTGTGCTGAATCTCCAGATTATCCGAATCTGCAAGGTTATCGATATGGAAGAACTTTTCAACTTTCTTTACACCATCTTCGGTAAGGTTGATATTCTTCTCCTTTTCATTAACAATGAAATCTCCTGTTTCTTCAATGTCCTCACCCATGATGGCATTCATCTTGGTGAATTCTCCGCTTGCCTCACCACGTTCCAGCTGACGTGCAAGTATATCACATGCTTCGTAAAGCTTTGTAGATTTCTCGCTCTGTCCGGAAATGATAAGTGGTGTCCTAGCCTCATCGATCAGTACGGAATCGACCTCATCGATCAGTGCATAGTTCAACCCTCTCTGCACAAGCTGTTCTTTATAAATAACCATGTTATCTCTCAGATAATCAAATCCGAGTTCGTTATTTGTCACATATGTGATGTCACAATCATATGCGGCACGTCTCTCATCATTATCCATGCTGTTCAGTACCACACCTACAGTCAATCCGAGGAATTCATGTACCTGTCCCATCCATTCTGCATCACGTTTTGCCAGATAATCATTGACAGTTACAACATGTACGCCTTTTCCTTCCAGTGCATTCAGATAAGACGGCAGAGTTGCGACCAGTGTCTTACCTTCACCGGTTTTCATCTCTGCAATACGCCCCTGATGCAGGATGATTCCACCGATGATCTGTACGCGGTAATGCTTCATTCCCAACACACGGCTTGCCGCTTCTCTCACTACTGCATAAGCCTCCGGGAGAATATCATCTAAAGTCTCGCCATTTTCCAGACGTTCCTTAAATTCTTTTGTCTTTGCTTTCAATTCTTCATCTGAAAGCCGCTGCATATCTTCATCCAGTGCCATAACCGCATCTGCGATCGGATATACTCTTTTCAACTCATTCTGACTGTGAGTTCCAAATATTTTCTGTATAATATTCATTCGATGTATACTCCTTATTTCTCTTTAAGGCCGCGAAACGACCACTTTATCCATTATTTTATCACTATCCATACCTCAATTCAACTGATTTATAAAGTGTTAACACTTTATTTACGACCTGTTTATAGAGGATTACCTTTTTGATTCCGCATGGCACATTAATGATATTCTTTTATCACTTCATACGGAATCCTGCCACCAAAGAGATCAAGCGCACTTCCAATCGTAAAATCAACCTTTCCGTTTCCGGTTCTGCGTATCTGTTCCATATCCTCCATACTTCCGATACCTCCTGCATAAGTCACCGGAATGTCTGCCTGCTTCAGGATCTCTATCAGCTCCTGTTCTATTCCGGAAGCTTTCCCTTCCACATCCACACCATGTACCAGAAATTCGTCGCAATAACCGGACAGTCTGCCAAGGATCTCCGTTCCAAGCTCCACATTGGTAAATGTCTGCCAGCGGTCAGTTACGATATAATATCTTCCGTCCTTCTTCCTGCAGCTCAGATCCAGAACCACATGTTCTTTTCCCACTGCCATACATAATTTTTCCAGATTATCCCAGTAGATTTCACCATTTTTGAATACATAAGAAGTCACGATCACATGGCTTGCTCCTGCCCGGATATATTCCGAAGCATTGTCTGCCGTAATTCCACCTCCGATCTGCAATCCTCCCGGATACGCATGCAATGCCTTTAATGCCTGCTTTTTTGTCTGTCCGTAATATTCCGACGATGCCGGATTCAGGAGAATGACATGTCCCCCTTTCAGTCCGTCTTTTTATACATTTCCGCAAAATAATCTGCTCCCTGATCTGCCGCGAAATTCTCTTCCGCCTGGTCTCCCTGATCCCGAAGGCTCCCTCCAGACAATCTGTTTACTTTTCCGTTATGTATGTCAATGCATGGTCTGAATTTCATAATGTTATCTTTTTGCGTTTTCAACCATTTTACCACACTAAAGTGCAGCCGTCCAGTTTGCCGCGAGTGCCCCGGACAACAACGAAGGATGCCGGAAGGATATTTTTCCTTCACCCCGGCATCCTTGTTTTGTACTTTTGTCTTACCTTCCAGCAATCAGGTGTCCTTTTTCCTATCTGGTATTATCCGTATCATTTTTTCCTGTATCGTTTTTTCCGTATTGTTTTTTCCGTATTGTTTTTTTCCGTATCGTCCGGATCCAGATCATCTACAATATCATCCACACCGTCTTCTACACCATCTTTCACTTCATTTACTGCGTTATCATCTGTATTATTTGTATTATTTCCACAGCCGGTCAGCCCCGACATTGCTCCTGCACACATTAATATCAGCAGCATTTTTTTCCATTGTTTCATTGTACAATCTTCCTTTCGTATATTTTTCATCTGCCATCAAGTATTACCTGTCATCAGTAATATCTGCATTTTTTGAAAATATATACAAAATCCGTATGCTGCTGATACTGGTATTTTTTTGACATTTCTACAGTCTCTCTGCTATCACACCACTTCTGTATGCTGCAAGGAGCACTTCCAGATCTGCGATCTGTTCTTTCAGATGTCTTCCCACATCGGTATCTTCCACTTTTTTACGTTCCAATGTCCGTTTGACTACGGTACTGTCTGAATGTATATCACTTTCCTTCTCAATGGCCGCTTCTGTAGATTCAAACGGCTCATGCGCAGCTAGGATCAGTCCATAAGAATTGTAAATCAATGTATATCCTGCAATACCTGTTTCTTTCTGATACGCTCTCGAAAATCCACCATCGATCACCAGAACTTTTCCCGCCGCACTTGATCGGTTTTTCCCTATCTTTGCATTTTACCGGTACATGACCGTTGATAATATGCGCATCTTTATTTTCCAGTCCGAATTCTTTCAGTATATGGCAGATTACCTTTTCATCTTCCAGCAACAGATAATATGGATTTTTCTTCTCTTTATGTGTCTCTTTTTCTGCCAGGAAATAACGTTCGAACGTCGCCATCTTGTCTTTACCGAACAGTGGTGAATTCTCGCTCAGCCAGATATACCACATAATGTCTTTTCCACGTTCTTTTTCCTTGGAATCCATAGCATAGAATCCTTTTTCTCACATAACTTTCAAGGACTTCATAGAGACCTTTCCCCTTATATGTATGACCGAAAATCCTCACACTCTTCAGATTGCCATCTTCTTTTAATGGTACACAGCCATGATATAACAGATTTTCCATTATACACTTTATATAATCCGCCTTTGTTCAACAGGAAATGCATATGGCTCTGTAATTTTTCACAGTTTTCAAATGCCCGTTCCAGACGCTCCATAATATCCTCTTCTTCTTTGGTAAGTGCATATGGCTTTTTCGGGTCAATTGTCGGGAAATTCGAATCCAGCATTTTATATTCTTTCCCATCCAGTTCAATTGTACCCTTTTCATAGTCAATATGATGCAGGAGATTGCGTTTATCCAGTTTAAATCCCGGATTTTTCTTGATAATCTGCCCTTCTACCTTGAACTGGATCACCGAAATCGCTTTGTGCATCTTCACATCCAGCAGCATCTCACTTGTACTGTAATTCGGACTGCCTTTTAATTTGAAACATTCGCACGGATCATCCCGATATGTATTCATGGCAAATGTTGCCAGCGGAAGCAGATTGATTCCATATCCTTCTTCCAGAATGTCCAGATTTCCATATCTCGCACAGATACGGATCACATTGGCAATACATCCTCTCTGCCCGGCTGCCGCACCCATCCACAGGACATCATGGTTGCCCCACTGGATATCTACCGAATGATAGTCCATCAGCTTGTCCATGATAATATGCGGCCCCGGTCCTCTGTCATAAATATCCCCCACAATATGCAGATGGTCTACCGTCAGCCGTTGGATCAGTTCACTCATGGCAATAATAAATTTCTCGGCCCTTCCGATGCGGATGATCGTGCTTACGATTGCATTATAGTAAGACTCTTTATCCGTCATATCCTTTTTCTCCGTGATCAGCTCTTCAATCACATATGCAAAATCTGCGGGCAATGCTTTTCTGACCTTTGATCTGGTATACTTGCTGGCGGTTCTTTTGCAGATTTCGATCAGGCGATATAGTGTGATCTTATACCAGTCTTCCATATTCTTTTCCGTCTTCTTGATCCGATCCATCTTCTCTTTCGGATAATAAATAAGAGTAGCAAGCGTCTGTTTGTCCCTGCTACTCAAAGTATTACCGAATACATCATCAATTTTACGGCGCACAGAACCAGAGCCATTCTTTAAAACATGTGCGAATGCCTCGTATTCCCCATGAATGTCCGTCAGAAAATGTTCTGTACCCTTTGGCAGATTTAAGATTGCCTGCAGATTGATGATCTCTGTAGAAGCTTTGGCGATGGTCGGATACAGTTGAGAAAGTCTTTCCAGATAACGTTCCTCCAATTGTCTCATAATTACCTCCCGGTTTCCCCTTTATTTTTAAGATGCCGGGATTGTGTGAGAACAAAGCACAGAACAATCCACCGGCATCATAGATGGGACTTTAGATTCCACTATCTTATATCATATCACATTTTAGAACTGGATCACATCTGACATATCATATCTTCCGGCCGGTTTTCCTGCCAGGAACTTTGCAGCCTCCACTGCTCCTTTTCCAAATACCGCTTTGGAATACGCTGTATGTTTGAACTCGATCACTTCATCCTGCCCTGCAAAGAGCACCTCATGATCTCCAACGATCGTTCCTCCGCGTACAGCTGAAATTCCGATTTCTTTTCCGTCGCGTTTCTGGCGCACCTGGCTTCTATCATATACATAATGATACTGATTATCCGCTGCTTCATTGATAGAATCAGCCAGCGCAAGTGCAGTACCGCTTGGTGCATCCAGCTTCTGATTATGGTGCTTCTCTACCAGTTCGATATCATATCCTGCCGGTGAAAGTACCTTAGTAGCATCCTGAAGGATCTTCAGAAGCAGGTTGATTCCAAGTGACATATTTGCAGATTTTAAAACTGCAACTTTCTTTGCAGATTCTTCCACCTTTGCAAGCTGCTCTTCTGAAAGTCCTGTTGTACAAAGTACGACCGGCACCTGCTTCTCCACGCAATAACCCAACAATTCATCTGCTGCCGCTGCATTCGAAAAATCAATGATAACGTCCGCTTCCACATCGCACGCACCAATGTTCTCAAATACAGGGTACTCATTTGGCACTTTGGTGTATTTATCAATACCTGCTACAAGTTCAATTCCTTCTGTGTTCTTGATAATATCTGTAATAACACGTCCCATATGTCCGTTACATCCATGCATAATTGCTTTTACCATATTCTTGTCCTCCTCTGTATACATGCTTCTTCCGGGCGTATGCCGGTAAAAACAAAGGATACCATAGACGTATGATATCCTTCTGTCTTTTTATTATACTAACTGAATACCGAAATCTTTCATTGCCTGAGCAAGATTCTTCTCATGTTCAGGGGATATCTCTGTAAGCGGCATGCGAAGCGGGCCACAGTCGATTCCCATCAGCTGCATTGCTTTCTTAACCGGGATTGGATTCACTTCACAGAATAACTGATCGATCAGAGGGAGTGCCTTCAGCTGAAGTTCTGCACTTCCTTTCACATCCCCTTCAAAATACTTCTCACAAATGTCATGTGCTGCATCCGGTGCCACATTCGACAGTACAGAGATCACACCTTTTCCTCCAAGTGATAATACCGGAACGATCTGATCATCATTTCCTGAATAGAGGTCAACATTACCGTCTGTCAGGTTCATGATCTTTGCAACCTGTGAGATATTTCCTGATGCTTCTTTGATACCCACGATATTATCTACATCTTTTACCAGTCTTGCAACTGTTGCAGGTTCAATATTACAACCTGTTCTGCTGGCAACACTGTACATAATGATCGGTGCTGTCACTTCTTTTGCTACCGCACTGAAATGTCCGATAAGTCCGTTCTGTGTTGCTTTATTGTAATAAGGTGTAACCAGAAGCAGACCGTCTGCTCCATACTCGGAAGCTTCTTTTGACATGTCAATTGCAGTACGTGTACAATTGGAACCTGTTCCCGCAATAACCGGAACTCTCTTATTCACACGGTCGATTGTGAATTTCACACACTGCATGTGTTCTTCTTCTGTCATGGTAGCAGACTCTCCTGTTGTACCACAGATTACAATGCTGTCTGTTTTATGTGCACAATGAAACTCGATCAACTCATCAAGTCTGTCATAGTTAATACTTCCATCTTCATTAAATGGTGTGACTATTGCCACGCCGGCTCCTGTAAAAATAGCCATAGTGATCCTCCTGACTTTCATATAATCTAATGAAATTCTATCATCAATTAAATATGATGTCAATCCGAACCCTTATCGAAAATTCATCCTTTACACCGGCTCATCCATACATTCCAGCTTACTGACCGATACCTCGTAGGCAACTCTTTTCTGTGTTTCTGTTTCTGTGATCTTCTTCGTATATTCACGGCTCTGAATTCTTCCAACCACCTGCACGTGCTCCCCAACTTCAAATGCAGAAGCGAATCTGGCATTCCTTCCCCAGCAGATACATGGAATGTAATCGGATTTCCCGTACGGTCTGTTCACTGCCAGCAACAGATCTGCGATTTCCCTTCCCAGCGGTGTTTTTCTATATACCGGCTGTTTACAGATATATCCATCCAGTAAGATTTGATTCGTCTTTGCCCCGTCAAGCTCTTCTTCAATAAAAAAGAGTTCTCTGACAAAAACAGAAAGAATCAATCTGTTTTTCATCTCTTCGTGCCTGTTGTAAGACCGGAATTGTCCGTTTACCATAATAAATTCCCCTGTATAATCTTTCGAAACATCTATCAGACGTTCTGAAATCATCAGCGGTATCCTGTCTTTGGAATTACTGAGTCTTTTCACATCCACTTCTACCATATAAAAGCCTTCTCCGAATACTTCATGGCTGAATAAAAACGGGGATACGATTTCTCCCATCATAGTTACCTGGTTGTTCTCAATCATCTTATCTGACATAATTTTGTAATCTCCCTTCCTCTGGATCGTATTTTAAGTCATTACAAAGTCTATGAATCAAATCAGCATTTTAGAACTAAATACTTGTAAATTTCAAAAAATGTGATAAACTAATGTGGTTGCAGATAATAATAGGTAGAGAAAAGGAAGATTCGTAATGAAGACAAAACGTGAAGATGTACGTAATATCGCGATTATTGCCCATGTTGACCATGGTAAGACAACATTAGTAGATGAATTATTAAAGCAAAGCGGTGTATTCCGTGAAAATCAGGAAGTAGCAGAACGTGTCATGGACTCTAACGATATCGAAAGAGAACGTGGAATCACGATCCTCTCCAAGAATACTGCCGTCACCTATAACGGTGTAAAAATCAATATTATAGATACTCCGGGACATGCTGATTTCGGCGGCGAAGTAGAACGTGTCCTTAAAATGGTTAATGGTGTTATCCTCGTTGTTGATGCGTTCGAGGGTGCTATGCCGCAGACCAAATTTGTACTCCGCAAGGCAATGGAGTTAAAACTTCCGGTCATCGTATGTATCAATAAGATTGACCGTCCGGAAGCAAGAGCCGAAGAAGTTATCGATGAAGTTCTGGAACTGCTCATTGACCTTGGTGCTTCCGATGAACAGTTAGACTGCCCATTTGTGTATGCTTCTGCCAAGAATGGTGTAGCTGCACTTGAGATCTCTGATGAGATGAAAGATATGAAGCCTCTGTTTGAAACGATCCTTGATTACATTCCCGCACCGGAAGGAGACCCGGAAGCTCCGACCCAGGTACTGATCAGCACCATCGATTACAATGAATATGTCGGACGTATCGGTGTCGGAAAGGTAGATAACGGTACCATCTCCGTCAACCAGGATATGGTTGTTGTCAACCATCATGATCCTGACAAACAGAAGAAAGTTAAGATCAGTAAATTATATGAGTTTGATGGTCTGCAGAAAGTTGAAGTAAAGGAAGCTTCTATCGGAGCGATCGTAGCAATCTCAGGTATCTCTGATATTGCCATCGGTGACACGCTCTGCTCTCCGGAAAACCCGACAGCAATTCCTTTCCAGAAGATTTCTGAGCCGACAATTTCTATGGACTTTGTAGTAAACGACAGTCCATTTGCCGGACAGGAAGGAAAATATGTTACTTCCCGTCACTTACGCGACCGCCTGATGCGCGAATTGAATACAGATGTCAGCCTTCGTGTAGAAGATACAGAGAATATGGATGCATTCAAAGTATCCGGACGTGGTGAGCTTCACTTATCTGTTCTGATTGAGAATATGAGACGTGAAGGATACGAATTCGCAGTCAGCAAAGCCGAAGTCCTGTATCACAAAGATAAGAATGGTAAGCTTCTTGAGCCTATGGAAATTGCTTACATTGATGTACCGGATGAATACACCGGTGTTGTCATCGACAAGCTGAGCCAGAGAAAGGGTGAACTGCAGACAATGGGTGCTGCCAATGGCGGATACACCCGTCTTGAATTCCGCATTCCATCCCGTGGTCTGATTGGTTATCGTGGTGATTTCCTGACAGATACAAAAGGAAATGGTATCATGAACACAGCATTCGACGGATATGCTCCATATAAAGGAGATATCCAGTACCGCAAACAGGGTTCCCTGATCGCATACGAAACCGGTGAATCTGTAACTTATGGTCTTTACAGTGCACAGGAACGTGGAACACTTTTCATCGGTGCCGGCGAAAAAGTCTATTCCGGTATGGTCATCGGCGAGAATGCCAAGACAGATGATATCGAAGTAAATGTATGTAAAACAAAACATCTTACCAACACCCGTTCTTCAAGCGCAGATGAAGCACTCCGCCTTACACCTCCGACTGTACTCAGTCTGGAGCAGGCAATTGACTTCATCGATACAGATGAACTTCTGGAAGTAACACCGGAATCTCTCCGTATCCGCAAGAAGATTCTTGATCCGAAGATGAGAAAACGTGTAAACCGGTAATCTATCCCCCACCGGATAAAAGAGACAGGAAAACCTGTCTCTTTTCAGACTGTAGACAAAGTTGGTGTTGGGATCTATTCCCAGCACCATTTCTCATTATATAACCAATATTTCGACTCATTCTTAAAAA
>ENA-OPYU01000776-OPYU01000776.1-human-gut-metagenome-genome-assembly--contig:-NODE-776-length-12043-cov-7.742195_pt1 | contig 12043 bp, 12 predicted proteins | sample MGYA00242637_ERZ504482 | MGnify/ENA primary metagenome ERZ504482 (study PRJEB26092, sample SAMD00036237) | human gut metagenome | host: Homo sapiens | study: EMG produced TPA metagenomics assembly of...
AAAAAAGGATATTCTATATTGTCCATGTAATAAGCCGAAGTGCTTTTGCCGAAATACAGATTACCGAAACCTTGGAACCCGCGTACTGTCCAGGCTCCATGCCACCAAGGACCGAATGTCAGATATAAATCTGTATCCGGTGATTGCTCTTTGATGGCTTTATAAAGATTCCAAGCTCCGTAACAGTCTTCGGAGTCATACAGTCCACCTACCACCAATATGGCGGGCTTCAAGTTATAACAGGAGGTACGTGCGTCGCGCTCTTTCCAGAAATCATCGAAATCAGGGTGGTTTTTGATATCATTCCACAATGTCTGTGTAGTATCACGTACCAAGTCGTCCACGTTCTTAAAGGTACCGAGTGTCAGAAAATCTGTGTAAAACATCATTCTTTACAATTTGGTTCATCACTCCTTTCCCTATGTGGCGTCCTTCCAGTCTGGGAAGGAAATTAGTGGTTTGCAGCAGGGTGAAGGCTCCGTTGTGATGACGGTCATCTCCACGGAACCAGTCGGTGACGGGAGCTTGCGGAGAAACAGCTTTCAAAGCCGGATGATTGGAGGAAGCTGTCATAGTGGCATAGAAACCATCATAACTGATTCCCCATGTTCCTACATTTCCGTTATTATATGTGTTGTGAATCAACCATTCTATGGTATCGTATGTGTCCGTAGCTTCGTCTATATTCTTTTTATCTTTCTTACCCTTTTTGTTTTTGTTGAGAGGGCGTACTTGGATAAATATCCCTTCACTCTTATGCCGTCCACGTACATCTTGGAAGACGATAATATATCGGTGCTCTATATAGTTTTTCAGATTAGTCCTGAAATGACGGTCAAATCCTTCTCCGTATGGGGAACAAGAGTAAGGGCTGCGGTGCATCAGGATAGGATGCTGCCTGCTGTTGTCTTTCGGTTCGTAGACAGCGGTGTAAAGCTTGATTCCGTCACGCATGGGAATCATGACTTCTCGTTTCGTGTAGATTTCCTTCAGTTTGAGTTCGATACTGTCCGGTTGGTTTTTTGCTTGGGTTTGTGTCCATCCTCGAGGGATGAGAAAGCATAACAGTAATGAAGTAATAAATAATAATTTGCCTAATTTTTTCATGTATAATGCGATGTTATTTTAATGAGTTGGCAAAGGTAAGGACATTCCTTGAAAGTTTTCACGCTAATTAAGGAAAAATTTCGATAATAGTTACTACCTTTGTCACACTAATAACTTTTAACTAAAAATAAGTATCAATATGGCAACACCTCCGTTCCACTATCAGCACATGTTCCCGTTGGGACCTGATAAAACCGAGTATTATTTGCTGACTAAAGATTATGTGTCAGTAAGTGAGTTTGAAGGAAAACCTATCTTGAAAATTGAAAAAGAAGGTCTGACTGCTATGGCTAACGCTGCTTTCCGTGATGTTTCTTTTTTGCTTCGCCGTTCACACAATGAACAGGTTGCTAAGATTCTGAGTGATCCCGAAGCCAGTGATAACGATAAATATGTAGCATTGACTTTCTTGCGTAATGCAGAAGTTTCAGCTAAAGGTAAATTACCTCTTTGTCAAGATACGGGTACTGCTATTATCCATGGTGAGAAAGGTCAGCAGGTATGGACCGGCTATTGTGATGAAGAAGCCCTTTCCTTGGGAGTTTATAAGACTTATACGGAAGAAAATCTTCGTTATTCTCAGAATGCTCCTTTGACTATGTACGATGAGGTGAACACCAAATGCAACCTGCCTGCACAAATTGATTTGGAAGCTACTGAGGGTATGGAATACAAGTTCCTTTGTGTGACTAAAGGGGGTGGTTCGGCGAACAAAACCTATTTATATCAGGAAACGAAAGCTGTATTGAATCCGGCTACATTGGTTCCTTTCCTCGTTGAGAAAATGAAGACTTTGGGTACGGCCGCTTGTCCCCCTTATCATATTGCATTTGTAATCGGTGGTACATCAGCAGAGAAGAACTTGCTGACTGTTAAGTTAGCTTCCACTCACTATTACGACGAGCTGCCTACTACCGGTAATGAATACGGGCGTGCTTTCCGCGATGTGGAACTGGAAAAACAAGTATTGGAAGAAGCTTATAAGATTGGTTTGGGTGCACAGTTCGGCGGTAAGTATATGGCTCACGATGTCCGCATCATCCGCTTGCCCCGTCACGGTGCTTCTTGTCCTATCGGTCTGGGTGTTTCCTGTTCTGCTGACCGTAATATAAAATGTAAGATCAATAAAGACGGTATCTGGATTGAAAAGATGGATGATAAACCGGGTGAACTGATTCCGGCAGCACTTCGTGAAGCAGGTGAAGGAGATGTGGTTAAGATTGACCTGAACCAACCTATGGCGGATATTCTGAAAGAATTGACCAAATATCCGGTAGCTACCCGTCTGTCATTGAACGGAACTATTATTGTAGGTCGCGATATTGCTCATGCTAAATTGAAAGAACGTTTGGATCGTGGCGAAGATTTGCCGCAGTATATCAAAGATCATCCTATCTATTACGCCGGTCCGGCAAAAACTCCGGAAGGTATGGCTTGTGGTTCTATGGGGCCCACTACGGCAGGACGTATGGATCCGTATGTGGATTTGTTCCAGTCACATGGTGGTAGCATGATAATGTTGGCAAAAGGTAATCGTAGCCAGCAGGTAACGGATGCTTGTAAGAAGTATGGCGGTTTCTATCTGGGCTCTATTGGTGGTCCGGCTGCTATCCTTGCTCAGAATAATATCAAGAGCATTGAGTGTGTGGAATATCCGGAATTGGGTATGGAAGCTATTTGGAAAATAGAAGTGGAAGATTTTCCGGCATTCATTTTAGTGGACGATAAAGGTAATGACTTCTTCAAGCAGTTGAAGCCGCGTTGCCTTGGAAATTGTAAATAATTAATTATTTCGTAATAATACTAATACAGCCTTCCTCCCTTTAAAGGAGAGGGGGCTGTTCTGTTTTTTATTTAATTGGTGTTATCCGTTACCTTAATAATATGATGAAAAAACTACGATTGTTGTTTGTGCTGTTATGGGTGACAAGCAACTTATTTTCTTCTCCTGTTACAGGATTATTAGAGCGCATCGACAAAGGAGCTTCCTCCAAATTTATTATCGAACGTCAGAAATCGGGGACCGATTTTTTTGAACTCGATCAGAAAGGTGATAAAGTAATTATCCGGGGTAATGATTATGTAAATATTGCTACCGGATTGAATTGGTATTTGAAATATTATGCAGGCATACATCTTTCTTGGAATGGAATGACTGCAAAACTGCCTGCTGTTTTGCCCCCTGTGACTAAAAAGGAACGGCATGAAACGGATCTGCCCTATCGTTATGATCTGAATTATTGTACTTTCTCTTACTCCATGGCTTTTTGGGACTGGGAGCGTTGGGAAAAGGAGATAGATTGGATGGCGCTTCATGGTATCAATCTTTCCCTGGCATTGACAGGGACTGAGTCGGTTTGGAGAAATGTACTTCTAAAACTAGGATATACTAAGGATGAAATTAATGAGTTTGTAGCCGGACCGGGTTTTACAGCTTGGTGGTTGATGAATAATCTGGAAGGGTGGGGAGGACCTAATCCTGAAAGCTGGTACATCCGCCAGGAGAAACTTCAGAAGAAGATCGTAAAAAGAATGCGTGAATATGGCATCGAACCTGTGTTGCCGGGATATTGCGGCATGGTTCCCCATAATGCAAAGGAGAAATTAGGATTGAATGTTGCCGATCCCGGATTTTGGTGCAGCTATCATCGTCCTGCCTTTTTACAGCCGGAGGATGAACGCTTTGAAGAAATCTCTGCTTTGTATTATAAAGAACTGACAAAACTGTATGGAAAAACTGGTTTTTACGCTATTGATCCGTTTCATGAAGGGGGAAGTACTCAAGGAGTAAATTTGGATGCAGCCGGTAAAGCCATCATGAAAGCCATGGAAAAAAACAAATCCGGATGCTGTGTGGGTGGCTCAGGCATGGCAAGACAACCCTCGTACTTCGATGATAGAACATTTGGAAGCAGGAGATTTATTAGTCTTGGATTTGCACAGCGAATGCCGTCCGCAATGGGGGGATCCGGCATCAGAATGGTGTCGCAAAGGGGGATATGGACAACATGGGTGGGTGTATTGTATGCTTTTGAATTTTGGTGGTAATATAGGATTGCATGGTAAAATGGACGCGCTAATTAATGGTTTTTATGATGCGAAAACAGATAACCATGCCGGAAAGACGTTGTGTGGAGTAGGGATGACTCCGGAAGGTATTGAGAACAACCCGGTTATGTATGAGCTGGTGATGGAGTTGCCATGGCGTGAGCATCGGTTTACTCGTGATGAGTGGTTGAAAGGATATGTATATGCTCGTTATGGGGTAGAGGATGAGGCTTTGCAACAAGCTTGGGATTTACTAGGTAACGGTATTTATAATAGTCCCAAGGAGAAGATACAACAGGGAACGCATGAGTCTGTATTCTGTGCTCGTCCGGGGTTGGATGTATATCAGGTATCCAGTTGGTCGGAGATGAAAGAATACTATAATCCGCAGGATGTGATAGAGGCTGCCCGACTGATGGTTTCTGTGGCTGATAAATATCAGGGTAATAATAATTTTGAGTTCGATTTGGTGGATGTGCTACGGCAGGCATTGGCAGAAAAGGGGCGTTTGATGCAAAAAGTGGTAACGGCTGCGTTCCGGGCAGGAGACAAGCAAGTATTTGAGTTGGCTTCACAGCATTTTCTGCATCTTATTCTATTGCAAGACCACTTGCTGGGTACCCGGAAAGAATTCAAGGTTGGAACTTGGATTGAAGCGGCACGTTCAGCAGGACAGACCCAGGAAGCAAAAAAGCATTATACGAATGGAATGCACGTGTTCAGATTACTACATGGGGAAATCGTGTAGCGGCAGATCAAGGCGGACTTCGTGATTATGCTCATAAAGAATGGAATGGCATTTTGAAAGATTTTTATTTTATGAGATGGAAGGCTTATTTTGATTATTTAGCTTGTGTCCTGGATGGAAAGCAACCGGAGGAACTTGATTTTTATACCTTGGAAGAAGCATGGACTAAAGAAACAGGATTCTATTCCTCAATTCCTGAAGGAAATACTGTGGTAGTAGCTAAAAACATTTTTGAAGAAGTTTTTTTAAATGTTCTTTCTACTATGGATAACTTAAGACTTTCATAGGTTATAAGGCTTGATTATGGGTTCAGAACTGATGGGTATGAAATTATGATAACTTTATTCACGGTAGGGGGTGATTGAATTTACCCCTTACAGTGAATGAAAGTTATGGAAGCAGATAGCGTGTAGAAAACGCTTACTTCTTCTTTTCGGATGTCTGTTTCCAGATACGTACCATATAGAATGCACAATGTGTGAACGCAAAGACGAATGAAATAGCGAGCAATGTCTTGTCTTCCTCCCAGCCTACAGTCTGTTGATGCCATAATCCTGTAATAACTGAAAGTACAGACAGGGCGATTCCTGCCATATTCAATATGGTGAGTCCTTTGCGTCGTTTTACATTATGCTCTAGCTTGCTGTGTTTTACTCCGTAGCAGGCATAAGCATCCAGACCTATCAGCATCCATAATACCAATCGGATCCAAGTATCAGCCGGAAGAAACAACATCATACAAAGGCAGGTAAGGATGCCTAGAATCGGTACCGTGGGAACAAAAGGAGTTTTAAAGGCACGATGTACGTCAGGCATACTTTTGCGCACGATCAATACTGCCGCGCAAACCAATGTGAAGGCGAATAAGGTACCTATACTGGTCATTTCTCCGGCTACACGTGCCGGAACAAATGCTGCCAGCCCTCCTACAATGGCCATGAATAACAAATTACTGTGTGCCGGTGTCCGGTATTTCTCGTGAATCTTTGAAAAGAAAGGAGGCAACAGTCCGTCGCGGCTCATACTTAGAAATACGCGGCTTTGTCCTAGCAAAGTTACCATAATAACCGAGCAGTAACCAAACAGGATAGCCAGTACGATGGCCCGGTTCAACCACGGATAATCCGGATGAATTACTCCTGTGGCATCTGCATGTCCCATGTGGTCAATCGCTACGGCAACAGGTGCGATACCTTGTTGTCCTGCAAAGTCAGAATAATGGGCAACTCCCGTCATTACGTAAGCAAATACCATATAAAGAATGGTGCAAATCAGCAGGGAACCTAGAATGCCGACGGGCATATCCCGCTTCGGATTTTTTGTTTCCTGAGCGGCTGTACTTACGGCGTCAAAACCAAGAAAGGCGAAAAATACAATCGCTGCTCCACGCAATACGCCCGAGAATCCGAACTCGCCTAAAGTACCTGTATTGGCAGGGATATAAGGAACATAATTCTCTGCATTAATGTATTTCCATCCTAATACAACGAAAATAAGAATCACTGCCACCTTCAGGAATACAATGAAGCCGTTAAAAATAGAACTTCCTTCTGTTCCACGAATCAGAAAAATACTCATCAGCACTACAATCAGTGCGGCCGGTATATTCACAATACCTCCGTCCCAGGGACAAGCAGCAAATGCATGGGGTATATTGATCCCCACTCCTTCCAAAAAAATCAACGAGATATCTGCTCCAACTGATACTGACGGTAGTAGCGGCAACAGTATATTCCAATACTAGATCCCAGCCGATAATCCATGCTATAAGTTCGCCCATTGTAGCATATGAGTATGTATAAGCACTACCTGCTACAGGTATCATGGAAGCAAATTCAGCATAGCATAAACCGGCAAAACAACAACCGATTGCCGCTATGGCAAAAGATAAAGTAATGGCAGGACCTGTGTATCCTGCGGCCACTGTTCCGGTGATGGAAAATAATCCGGCACCGATGATAACACCTACTCCTAATGCGATTAAGCTCCATGGTCCCAAGACTCTTTTCAGGGTCTTGTTTCCAGACTCATAGGCTTCGGCTTGTAATGCAGCAAAAGGTTTCTTGATAAATAATCCCATATCTTTTTACAACGTACTTAGTGATAATTGTGTGCAAAGGTACGGATAACTGCTATGAATTACAAGCTATAAGTAAAGGCTATAACGATTATTCAAGATATTTCGTTATTCTTCCACTTAGTTGGAGCAGGGAAATTTCACAGACTTTGGTGTTATATTCAGCAGATAAAATACGTTCTTCCGCATCAAGCAGACTCTTTTGGGCTTCACGCATCTCGATACCGGAGAGATCTCCCAGCAGATAACGTTCTTTGGCTATTTCATGGTTTTCACGGGCGGCAACCAGATTTTGGCGTTCCAAATTTAATAAACGTAAATTATTGCGATAGGCTTGCCACAGATTGCTTAAATCTGCTTTCAAACCCAATTCCAGTTGTTCTCTTTCCAGTTGCGAGTTACGTATTTGCAGGCTGGCATTGCGCTTTTCACGGCGACGGTTACCATCCCATAGGTTAATGCCTACGGTAATTCCTCCGTTTAGTCCCCAATTGCTTCTCCGGCTGGTGGCGTTTGTTTCATATTTGTTGAATGTATAGCCATAACCGGCGTTCAATTTCACATAGGGATAATTACGGGATAGAACCTGACGGTAATCCAATTGGGCAATTGTTGTATTTTGATCAGCTTTCAGCAGGTTGGCATTCGTCTTAAGGGTGGATTCCCATAATTCATCATAATTCAGCGCGTCATTCACTGTTATGATAGAGTCATTGACACGTAGCGGCCGGTTGACTTCCTGTACAGCCATTAACTCGTTCAGGTTGATACGTGAGGTAACCACCAGTTCTTGTTGTTTCATATATTGTGCACTGTCTGCATTGAAGTCCACTTTGGCTTGTTGATAATCCAGCCGGGAAAAATTACCGATATGGTATCGTTCTTCTACAATGCGCAGGCGTTCTTTGGATAAAGACACAGCGTAAAGGAGTTCTTCAGACGGATTTCCTGTTGTACATAATTATAGTATTCGGCAGTGAGTCCCGCTATGAAATCTTCAAGGGTGATACGCGTGTTGGTTTCTCCCTGGTGTTCCAATTCCTTAAGTTTTTTGTAGGTGGTGCTGATATTGAATCCGTCGAACAGAGTCCAGTTTACATCCAGCCCGGCCTTTAAGGTTTGGTCGTAGATGTTTCGTTCACTGGCTGTAGTGCCTGTACTTCTGCTTTTGGTATCCGTATTGTCCAACGTTCCTGTATATCCGGCAGACAAATCAACAGTTGGCAGATAACCGGCATTTGCTAATGTGGCATTGTTATGGCTGATTTGTTCTTCATTACGGGTGATACGTATGGAATAATTGTTTGCAAGCCCTTCCTCCAGACATTTTTTCAGCGTATAAGGATATTGCGCATAGGTGGAAGCCACCCATGCGGTGCAGATACATAAAGTTATAATGATTCGTTTCATACAATTTCTGTTTTAACGTTTCGGTTGGTAGATATATAACTATAAATAGCCGGTACGATATACATGGTCAGGAAAGTAGATACTAACATTCCTCCCACAACAGCCGTACCCATGGCGATACGTTGATTGGCGCCTTCTCCTGTTGCGAATGCCAGTGGAATCAAACCTAATACGGTAGAGGCACTTGTCATGAGAATAGGGCGCAAGCGTTGCAAAGCGGCATCCCGGATGGCCTGCATCTTGTTTTCTCCGCCCTCCTGCTTCTGATTGGCGAATTCCACAATCAAAATACCATTCTTTGCCACTAGACCTATTAACATGATAATGCCGATTTGGCTGAATATGTTCATCGTGATACCTCCGGCATACATGAAAATCAGTGCTCCTGCAATGGCTAGCGGAACGGTAAGCATGATAATGAAAGGATCCTTGAAACTTTCGAACTGTGCTGCCAGAATAAGATAGATAAGTATCAATGCCAGAATGAAAGCAAACATCAGGCTGGATGAACTTTCCCGATAGTCTTTGGAGTCTCCCGACAAGGCGGTACGGAAGGTTTCGTCCAAAGTCTGGGCGGCGATTTTATCCATTTCTTCCAAACCTTGTCCGATGGTCTTTCCATCTGCTAGTCCGGCAGATACGGTAGCGGAAATAAAACGGTTGTAGTGGTATAATTTAGGAGGAGCTACGGATTCTACAAATTCTACCAGATTGTCCAATTGAATCATTTCCCCTTTGTCGCTTCGTATGTAAATAGATTTGATATTGGCCGGTGTATTACGTTGTTGGCGGTTTATCTGGCCCAAAATCTCATATTGTTTTCCATTCATATAAAAATAGCCCATACGTTGTCCGCTGAGACCGTATTGCAGTGTTTCGGCTATATCACGCACAGTGGCTCCCATTGTGCCTGCCTTATCACGGTTAATATTCACTCTCATTTCTGGGCTGCTGAACTTCAGGTCCACGTCCGCCATCTGGAAAGTAGGGTTATCATATACTTTGCTTAAAAAATCCGGTAATACTTTCTCCAGTTTTTCTATACTGACAGCTTGTAGTACATATTGTACGGGCATACTTCCTCTCCGCCCGCCGAAAGAAGACTGTTGTTGCACAAAGGCACGTGCTTTCGTTTTATTGCGGATGGCCTGTGAAATACGTTCGGCAACTTCCATCTGGGTATAATCACGATCTTTGATATCTTTCAATGTGATACGTATATTTCCACTGCCACTGGAAACGCGTGCGGTTACTGATTCTGCATCGGGTATAATAGAATCTACCAGATTGTTGATATCTTCCGTATAATCACGGATGTATTCATAGCTGGCTCCTTCAGCTGCACGTGTATTGATACTTATTTGCGAACGGTCCTCCATAGGAGCCATTTCAGCGGGTATTTGGCCCCAAAGTACTCCGATGGCTATCAACATAATCACTGTAACAGGTATTGCCCATATGCGTCTTTTAAGAAAAGCATTCAGTGAACGGGCATATATGCGGTTCATACCTTCAAAGAAAGGCTCTGTCTTTTGGTAGAACCATCCCTGTTTTTTCCCGTTTAATCAATAACTTGGTTGCCAGCATAGGGGTGAACGTTAATGCGGCAAAGGAAGAAATGATGACCGAACCTGCCACAACGAAACTGAACTCACGGAATAAACGTCCGCTGGTTCCTTCCATAAATACGATGGGCAAGAACACTGCCACCAGGGTGATAGTGGTGGAGATAACAGCGAAGAAAATTTCTTTTGCCCCTTCTATTCCTGCTTCGAACGGACGCATACCTCGTTCTATGCGGATATAGATATTCTCTGTCATAACGATGGCGTCATCCACTACCAAACCTACAGACAATACCACCGCCAGCATGGTCAGCACATTGATGGAGAAACCTGCTATGTACATCACAAAGAAAGCTCCGATCAATGAAACCGGAATAACGATGCAGGGAATCAGTGTCACGCGCCAATCGCGCAAGAACAGGAAAATGATGATGATAACCAGTACGAACGCTTCATACACCGTACTTTTTACTTCATCAATAGAAGCGCGGATAAACTTAGTGTTATCAAAGCCATAGCTGTATTTCACATCGTCGGGCAAATCCTTTTTCATCTGCTCCATACGTTGGTATACGGCATCGGCGATTTCGATATGGTTGGCACCGGGTTGTGGAATGACAACGACACCTACCATCGGCACTCCGTTCATTTTCATATAACTCTTGATATCTGCCGGACCTAGTTCGGCGTAACCGATATCGCTGAAACGGACAACTCTTCCGCCTACTTCTTTTAATATGATGTTATTGAATTCTTTAGCGGTGTGCATTTGTCCCATGGTGCGTAAGGTCAATTCTACGGTATTACCTTCAATGCTGCCCGAAGGGAGTTCTATATTTTCATTGGTTATCGCGTTCTTTACATCTACCGGAGTAATGCCATACCCTGCCATCTTGGTGGGGTCGAGCCATAAGCGCATGGAGTAACGTTTTTCTCCCCAAATAGATACGCTGCTTACATCCGAAATGGTTTGCAGTTGTTCTTTTACGGTCAAGTCTGCTATTTCACTCAGTTCCAACAGAGAGCGGCTGTCACTTTGGATAGCTACCATCAGGATAGGCGTTGCATCGGCATCAGCCTTGGATACAGTAGGAGGGTCACAGTCGCGTGGCAGGTAACGTTGTGCGCGGGACACTTTGTCACGTACGTCATTGGCGGCAGTTTCCAAATCGACGGATAATTCAAATTCCACTGTGATACGGCATTGTCCTTGTTGGCTGACACTGGACAAAGAACGGATTCCCGGAATACCGTTGATGTTTTGTTCCAAAGGCTCGGTTATCTGATTCTCGATTACATCGGCATTGGCACCCGAGTAACTACAGCTAACAGAGATGATCGGATTATCTACCGAAGGATATTCGCGGACTCCCAATGTATTGTAACCGATCAGTCCGAAAAGTAATATGATGATGGTAAGCACGGTGGCAAGCACAGGCCTACGGATACTAAGTTCGGAAATATTCATAAAAGTATTTTTTTAGTTGTTAGTTAATGGCCTGAAGTTCCACAGGCATTCCCTTACGTAATTGCAGTGTACCCGATGTCAGGATGGTATCACCCACAGACAATCCTCGTACAATCTGTACTTCGGCTTCGGTACGGAGTCCTATAATAATATCTACAGGGTCTGCAACTCCGCTACGATAAACAAATACTTTATTTTTACCCATTTCGGGGACAATAGCTTCGGATGGAATCGCTATCGCGTCTTCTATTTCTTTTTGTTTTAATTGAATATCTGCATATCTGCCTGCCAGCAGTTCGCCGTTGCGGTTGGGGTAGATGGCACGGATGTTCAATGAATGGGTTTCCATATCTATACTGGATTCGGTTGCATAAACCTGTGCATGATAGGTATCCAGTTTTCCTTCTACTTTGAACTCCAGATTAGTCCCTTTTTTTGATTTCCCGGGCATAACGTTCCGGTACAGCGAACTCTACTTTCAATGGGGTCACTAAACGCACGGCAATCTTGATATCCGCAATAGCAACCATTGTATCTGCATAATTTTCAATGATCGGTTCACCGGATTCTTTTCCCGCTTTGCGAATAGCTTCAAGCGCCGCCTTATCAATCATAATATC
>ENA-OPYU01000777-OPYU01000777.1-human-gut-metagenome-genome-assembly--contig:-NODE-777-length-12033-cov-2.768940_pt1 | contig 12033 bp, 14 predicted proteins | sample MGYA00242637_ERZ504482 | MGnify/ENA primary metagenome ERZ504482 (study PRJEB26092, sample SAMD00036237) | human gut metagenome | host: Homo sapiens | study: EMG produced TPA metagenomics assembly of...
CTGCTGCCATGGAACTGGAAGACGGAAGGATCATCACAGGTAAGACCTCTGATCTGCTTGGTGCATCCTCTGCCCTTCTTCTGAATGTGTTGAAGGAGCTTGCAGGAATTGATCACCAGAAGCATGTGATCTCCCCGGATGCTATTCACCCCATTCAGGAGCTGAAGACAGATTATCTTGGAAGTAAGAATCCTCGTCTTCATATGGATGAGACCATGATTGCTCTTTCCATCAGCGCCGCTACGAATCCAGAAGCACGTCTTGCCCTGGAACAGTTTCCAAAGCTGAAAGGCTGCCAGGCACATACTTCTGTCATGCTGTCTTCTGTGGATGTCCTCTCCTTCCGTAAACTGGGCGTGGAGCTGACCTGTGAGCCGAAATTTGAGCAGGGGAAGAAACTGCAGGGATAAGCAGGCATAGATTTTGTTTTGTTGCTACGTAATTAAAGCTCTGGCAAATGATTGTTAGATAATTATCATTTGTCAGAGCTTTTTCTTTTGTATATGTGCCCAGATAACGGCTTAACCGCAAAATCTGCCATTAAGCCGCATGAGGTTTTGAATTTACGGAAAAAATTTCACACCGTCGCTACCTTGAAAAACAGCATTCTTTCATTCATGCATTTATAGCTCCGCTTCGGTGTCACATTCCCCGCTCATCTTCTTCGCAGTCTCTTTAGGCACTTCGATCAGTCCAAATTTCCAGAACAATGGGTAAATATAAGAAATCCCTCTAATATCCCCTAATGCCTTGGGGCGTTTCACGATGCCGGATATCTGCCGGCAATTTTGGAATGCCATTTTTATGCTGCTCCAGGACAGGGTTTTGCTGTTTTCCCGGCGGTCGATGAGAAGCTCTTTGTTGTAGGTTCCGTCTTTGCCGATTTTCAGCTTGTACTGATATGGGAGACCAGAGGCTGTGCGAAATGGGTAGTTTTTGGAAGGCTGCAATTGCTGACCAAAGAGTCTCTTCCACACAGTTCTGTCTAAGAGCATCAAGAACTTTCTGCTGCTCATCTGTCAGTTCCAGCTTGTCATATGCTTTTATTTTTCTATCTGTAAATCCAGTTTCGGCTTTGTACTCATCATTTTGTTCCTTTACTTTATCCCAATTGCTGTTCTCCTTCTCCAAAATTACTTTCAACAGTCTTATAATTCCCTTAATTTCCTGCACACTCTGAACACTCAATACATGGAAATCTATTTTCTTTTCCCTGGAACTATATTTCTCTTCCAGAAGCTTTGCCTTTTCCTCATCATAATCCTTGTATCTGGCTTTCCCGGACATGTAAGCATAAGAATTGGCAGTTCCCGGATATTCAATATTTTCCTGCAGATAAAATGGAGATGGATTCTCTTCCAGATCATGCTTCAGGCAATTCAGTTTCTCTAAAAACTTCCCGGTAACTTCCGGGTAATGCTCTTTTATATACACAAGATTCTTATGCAGACATACTGCACTTTTTTCCATCATCTGCCGTTCTTTTGGATTCTTCAGACAGTCATATTCATAATCCTGAACTTCATGTCCTTCCATGGAACGGATCAACTCACTATACCAGTACATATGCTGCGCAGAATTGTCCGGAAACATAAAGTAAGTGGAAAATTCATGGTCGATCATCGGAGCCAGCCTCAGAATTTCTCCTTTTTTATTACAAACGAACGCAATATTCTCATAGTGATAATTCTGATCGCCTTTCAGCATGGAAACCAGGATCTGCATGGCAAGCTGCTCTGCCATGTCTTCGTGATTCTGGAAATAGGAAGCCTCCAGAATATCCGTATAATCATAAAACATCATACAGTAATTCTCATACTGGTCTATATCCACCTTTTCATCCGGATACTTCCGAAAGAATTCCAGAAGATTCAAAAGCTGTTCATCTTCATTATAAATCCTTGGAACCACAGTCCCATAATCATAGTATTTCTGTGTCTCTTCTTCATAACCATGGCAAAAAGCCAGCTGATATAAAGGCGCCGATACAAAATATTCATTTATCACATTCGACCAAAACACTTCCGCATAAGCGAACAAAGGCGTAGAAAATGGCTTGGATTTACTCAATGGCTTAAAAATCTGATTTCCACTGTAAACCGGAAAATGTTTCTCTCCCTTTACTACGCCGACTGCTTCCGCGGTCAGATTGCCTATTCTGTCTGCATAATTGAAGTGGACAGTTTCATAATTTATTTTCAAAGGTCTCACATCCTTTTTATTTAAAAACGATTCAATCTGACAACTTTCTTTTCAGAAAAGCCTGTCTTCCTTACTCAAACTCCTTCTTCAGCGCATCCTCCATCACATCTACCGGCGCTTCCACGCCTGTCCAGAGGGTGAAATTCAGTGCGGCCTGCTGTACCAGCATTCCAAGACCGGTGATAGTTTTTGCACCATTTTCTGCTGCGGACTTTAGGAAAATTGTTTCCGCAGGATTAAATATGACATCGCATACACACATTTCCGGTGTGATGGCAGTACAATCAATGTCTGGCTTGTCTGTCACATTTGGAGAAAAACCGATTGAAGTGGCATTAATTAAAATATCTGTATCAGATGGAATTTCCATATTGTTTTTCCAGTTAAGATACTTTGCACGGCTGTTTGTTTTCATCTGAATAAGAGATGCCAGTTCCTCACCTTTTTCAATGCTTCGATTGATAATATTGATATGGGCAGCCCCATTTAATGCACATTCAACAGCTATCGCCCTGGCTGCTCCGCCAGCGCCAAGAATAGTCACATTTTTCTTATCCAGAGTCTCACCAGAATTCTTCAACGCGGTTACAAACCCTTTTCCATCCGTATTCTCACCGAATAGTTTTCCCTCTTTCTGGATAACCGTATTCACTGCTCCGATAATCTCTGCTGCCGGACTCAGTTCATCCAGATAAGGAAGAACCTTGATCTTGTGAGGCATGGTAAGATTGATTCCCTTCATGCCAAAGATTTTCACACTGTCCATTGCCTTTCCAAGATCCTCTGGAAGCACTTTAATGGTCAGATAACGATAATTCAAATTTTTCGCTGCAAACGCAGCCTCCTCAACTACACCAGTAGGATTATCATCCACTGGATCACCAAAAACGCCTGTTAATTCTGCACGATAGTTTTTCATGTTTGAATGCCCCTTTCTCTTTTTTCAAAATCATCCTTAAAATCGAATCCAAACTCGCTTTCACAATGCATCTGAATAAATACCGCTCACTCCCATAGCCCTGTATTTCTCCCATTGTCCCCGGTAATTCACAGTATGGGTATATACTTTGATCTTGTATTTCTTAAAATATTTCACTACTTTGGAAGTTACCCATCCTTTTGGAATTGTTACTACGTTGCCGGATAATGGGATCCTTGGTATACCAATGGCTCTGGGCGTGTGCCGACTAGGCGGGAATTATGAGAACGGCTATTAATAAAACAATTGTGTATAAAAGTTTTTTCATGTATTTATTTTCCCTAAAAACACATTGTAACTGAAAAGTACGATTAACCAGATTCACAACTTTTCCCCCTTCGCACATGCTCCTATATAAAAATAGATTTCACAGTATTACTATTTCCTGTTTTTGCAATGATAACATGAAAGCTTTAGAGTCTCAATAATTTTGTGGGCAGCAATATTGCCAGCGTCTCAAGGGTTATGGTTCACTCCCCAATGCCAATCCGATCAGTCTATCCGCCTGATCTGCCATGAATAACGGAATATTCAACACATCATTGTCCAGTTTCAGATTATCCAGTGAGAAACGGATGCGTAGCTTGACCTTATCAGGGAACAGTTCCTTGAACTTCTTCATACTCTTGCTGGTTGTGTTTGCTTCGGATTTGACCTCCACGGGAAAGATGTCGTTCTCCCGCTGAATGAGGAAATCCACTTCGTAAGGTGGGTTGTTCTGGCTCCAATAACGAGGCATGACTTCAAACTGAGTAATTAAAGTCTGCAACACAAAGTTTTCGGTTAATGCGCCTTTGAATTCAGTAAAAAAGACGGTTGCCTTCGCCAAAAGCAGTGGGGGCCAACTGTGCCAGACGGCGAAGCAATCCCACATCCACCATATAAATTTTGAAAGCCGACAAGTCATCGTAAGCTGCAATCGGCAGGCCAGGAGCTGAGCTGCGATAAATTTTATGCACTAAACGGGCATCCACCAGCCATTGTAAGGCATTCTCGTACTCACGGGCTCGTGCACCTTCCTTGACCACTTTATAGATAAACTTCTTGTTCTCTCTTGCCAGTTGAGACGGAATGGATTTCCAGATCATTGAGATTTTCGGGAACTCGCTGAGATTAGGATGTTTGGCAAAATCACGCTCATAGGCTCCGAGGATTCCGGATAATGCTTCCTGCATAGCAGAAACATCCCGTGCCTCCGTCCACATCAATACCGACTCCGGCATACCACCGGTGACATAGTACATTTTCAGCTTCTCATACAGCGGATTAAAGAAGGCGTCAGGGATGGGTTCAAGGGTGTCCACCTGTTCCAGATACTGTGCCAGGTTTTCATCACCGTTGGCAAGCAGGAATTCATTAAAGGTCATCGGGTCAATCTGCATAAAGTTGACCTTACCGACCGGAAAAGAAGCGGGTTTCGCCAGAGCAATACCTAACAGAGAACCGGCGCAGGCAACGTGATACTGCGGTGCGTTCTCGCAAAAATACTTCATAGAGTTAATGACCTTAGGGCAGTCCTGCACCTCATCAAAGATGATAAGGGTTTTTTCAGGCACAATTTTTTGACCGCTTGCCAGCATAAGGTTTTGTAGAATCCGGTCCACATCCTTGGTTGTTTCAAAAAAATTGCTTATATTCTTCATTTTCGTCGAAGTTAAAGTAAGCTGTATTTTCATAATAACGTCTGCCGAACTCTTTCAGAATCCAAGTCTTTCCTACCTGACGTACGCCCTTCAATATTAAAGGCTTGCGGTAGGGAGAATTCTTCCAAGCCAGCAACTTTTTTTGAAGATAAATCGTTCCATAGAATCACCTGTCACATTTTTATTGGAGTTTTATGCTTGATAATCACATTTTTATTAGAGTTTTGTGCTTAATAATCACATTTTTATTATATGCGAAATTCATGAAATTACAACCGAAAACACAAAATTATTTAATTTTAATGCTTAGCAATCACACTTTTATATGAGAAAGGACTGGAAATGGATTGCTCCATTTCCAGCCCTTGCCCTCATTGCGGTATATTTCACCCGAATTCGGTTGCCGTAGCCGCTACTGCGCCCTCATCTGGACGAAATCTCCCACAAATTGTGACGCACATCTTGCAGAAAGCCTTTTTCAAACATGCGCTAGGATTGCAGAATTCCGGCAGCGCGAAGATTTGCCAGAAGTGTATTTAGCTGTGTCACAGCATCCTCTGTACCAGTAGCATCTGCCACTGCCGCTGCCGGAGTTGGCGCTGGGCCAGTAGGACCAATCGGGCCGTCTGCTCCTACAGGCACCGGTTGGGCCTGTCGCTCCGGCTGGACCGGTTGGGCCTGTTGCTCCGGCTGGACCGGTTGGACCTGTTGCTCCGGCTGGACCGGTTGGACCTGCTGAGCCAGCGGGACCGGCTGGGCCTGTTGCTCGGCTGGACCTGTTGGACCGACTTCTCCGGCTGGACCGGTTGGGCCTGTCGCTCCGGCGGGGCCGGTTGGGCCGGTTGAGCCTGTCGCTCCGGCAGGGCCGGTTGGGCCGGTTGGGCCTGTCGCTCCGGCTGGGCCAGTTGGACCTGTTGCTCCGGCTGGGCCGGTTGGACCTGTTGAGCCTGTCGCTCCGGCGGGGGCCGGCTTCTCCGGCAGGCCCCCATAACGCCTGGCATGCCAGGCTCTCCTTGCGGACCCATAGGACCTGCAGGGCCTACTGCTCCCTGGCATCCTCTTGGTCCCATAGGACCAGTCACACCAGGACACCCTCTTGGGCCAACAGGTCCCATAGGACCTGTTGCGCCACGAGGTCCTGTGGCTCCCTGTCCCGAACAACTGCAATCGCAGCCGCAGCGATTATTGTTTCCAAAACAGGATGTACAGGTGATATCACCAGAAGCTTCCTTTTCAGAAGAATTTTTCTGATTATGACGATCAAAAAAACATACACATTCTCCCATAACAGCTTAGATATTCACTATCAATATATGAAATACTAACAATACAGGTGAATTTTCCCTCTCACTCCATACCCCAAACATCCCTGAAATACTTCTCATTTCCAATAACTGCCTGATGCAGAGGCTTCAATACTCTTGCCTTTTATGAAATTCAAACGCCTCCCTGTGCCTTCCCGCTTTATCCAGACATACACACATCTGTATCGCAGGTATAAAATCATGACTGTCTGCAATATAAAAACCGCCGTTTTTCTTTTTCCGTGGCGCAAGAAGAGCCTGCTGATACCAATATGCTGCCGTCACATACTCCCTTTTTTCCATAAACAATCTTCCTATCTCACAACAGATCTCCGCTCTCGGAACATCCATCGTAAAGCTGTAAAAAAGTATATTAAAAGCAGCTGCATTCTCTCCCATTGCCTGATAACAGCAGGAAAGAACCAGACAGCTGTTCAGTTTATCCTCTATCCAGCCATCTGGTTCTTCCAGAAACTTTTTTTAAAATTAAAATTGCATACTCATATTGCTTATGATAAAAAAGACTCCCGCCCATATAAAAGAAATGTCTCGGTTCCATTTTTTCACCGGCATCAATCATCTGCTCATATATATGCAGATTGCGAAAAGACTCTCCAGCCTTTATTTTTCGATGCTCAATCACCACATCCGAATATAAAATATTCCCCGCAGGAACAACCGTTTCGTGGACGCGCCCCTGCCATCTGAAATTCCGGGAAGTCTTCATAATACGCTCTCTGTAATAAGCAAAACGTAACATGCTCCCATTCATCAAATTCCACTGCATAATCCATCATAACCACATCCGTATCTAAATCCATGCTCTCTTTCAACCTGAGCAGCTTCTCCTGATTTTCCGGCGTAATGACATCATCTGCATCCAGCCACATCCAATAATCCGTATCTGCTTTTTCCGTAATAAAATTGCGGGCAGCAGAGAAATCATCTTTCCATAAAAAATCATAAACCTCATCGGTAAACTCCCTGGCAATCTCCTTCGTTTTATCCACCGATCCGGTATCGCAAATATAGATTTTGTCCACAAGCTTGCTCATCGGCGTTGAGGATTCTGCGAAGTACCGCCTCCTCATTTTTTACGATCATACACAGGCCAATTGATATCATTCCAAATATCCTTTTTTTCAATAGCCTATGCAGGACAAATTACTTTTATTCCCATTTGCCGCTTCCGGATATCCGCATTTTTTCCAGCAATAACGCTTTCCTTACGGATTACCTGTCATTTGTGTCAGTGACAAAGTCTCCAAAATCTGGGAAAATAAAAATACAAAACATTCCACATAGAAAAGAGGTGCTGAATATGAGAAAAAAAATTATGGAAAATACTACCTCTTGTGACCGGACTTGTGCTTCTGACTGCCAGTAGCGCTCTCACCGTTCATGGAGAAAGTAACAACACCATTGACGTAACCCTGTTCAAGCTTAACCTTCCGGATGACTGGAGCTATGATCCGAATGATATCAGCGATTATGAATACACCTGCTCTGTCAGCGTATTCGAAGGTGCAGACAAGGACAGCTCACAAAATGATTTCACCATTAAAGCAAATGAAGAATCAAGCTACTCTTTCCGCAAATATCTGCAGACCTCCGATATCGATCTTCATGACTATGCAGACGGCACTATTGAAAAAACAACCATTGGCGATGTGGATTATATACGAACCACAGACAATTTTGACAGAATTTACTACATTTATCGTCACGAGCCATCCGGTGTGACCTACAAAGTTATCATTTCCGGAGAAGAAAATGATTCTGTCAGAAACGTTTTTAACAATCTGGAACTGAAATTAGAGGACACCGGCAATGTAGAAGCACCTTACCCATGGGATGGAACTCCATTCACACCGGCTCCGCAGAGTATAGCTGTTGGAGATTATACCGTCACTCCGGAGTATATTCCATTTAGTGTTTCCCAGAACGGATTTGAGATCATGCGTCACCAGTTTGCAATATCCGGAGACCGGATGTATCATCAGCTGAATAATACTCTGGAAACTTACGAATATACTGGAAGCACCCTGAATCTTCTTTCTTCTGATACAATGGACGAGCAGGGAATGGATCTTTTTACAGACACGGACGGAAAACTTTATATTTCCCGTAACGGTGGAAAAGGAATTGTTATGAAAGACGGGCAGACCATATTGGAGACCGGCACAAGCGGTTACCTGTCTGTACACCCATCCGGTGCCTGGGGCATTACCAGCTACCTTGGCTATGACACGGAAAAAGTAACCTTCCAGGACGGCAGCGTGCTTACAGAGCCCTGGATCTTAACTCCATGAATGATGACGAGGCACGAACCGGATTTTTTAAATTTGTCAGCCTGGTTGAGATCAGCAATGATCATATTATGGTATACGGACGTCTTGCAGGAGATGACACCCCATCGAAAATAGCAGTTTATGATCTGGAGGGCAACCAGCAGCTGCTTCTTGGCGGTGACCAGCACGAGGATCCTGCTTATTTCGGAAGTCTCACGGGAATAGCTGAGACAGCGAATGGCTATATTGCAGCAGATGGAAATATGCGAGAATTCTACTTCTGGTCAAAGGACGGAACTCTCCTCGCCGAAGTAGACTGCTACGATATGTTTGGAACCAGATACCCCTGGATTGAAGATATGAAAGTTGCAGAGGATGGTTCTGTGATGGTTCTTATGACACAGGACCGTGACGACGACTCTGCAAGCGAATTAATGGTATTCCGACTTACAGGTTTCTGATACATTCCCCTCACGAAAGGGCAGGTTGTGGAGAACATCCACACCTGCCCTTTTAAGTTATTTTCATTCGGCACTGTTCTGGCAAAATCAATCTTTTTCGTACTTCTCAATCAAGCACTGATGTTCCTTACTTTTTTTATCATAATTGATTCCAACAAGAAGAATATCACCTGTATAATTCAAGATCGAAGAAGGATACTTTTTGGTCTTAATTTGTGTTAATGCAGTCTGCGCATTCTGGTTCCACTTCAATTCCACAAGCAATGCCGGATAATCATTTTTGTACTCTGGCTTTGGGATAAATACAAAGTCAGCAAATCCCCGTCCTGTAGGAAATTCACGGATTGGCTTAAAATAGTATTGCATTGCGCTTAAGTAGGCAATTGTAAGCACACTGCTCAAGGAATTCTCATTATTATACTGAATTACTGACACATGCTCGTTATGGATTTTTTCCAATCTCTTCTGCAACCGCCACACCATCCATATCCAATGTAGCATCCAGCAGATTTTCCGAATTCAGCTGCAATATCAGCATTTCATTCCACTTTTTACTCTCAACAGCAGTCGTCAGCTCCTGTCGTATCTCCTCATTTGGTACAAAAGCAGTCTTCCTGTTCTCATTATAACCAAGGTATCCTAAATGGATCATATAAGTCAATACATCATCTTTACTTTTAATATCTTCCGTATCATTTTGAAAAGCTGCCACATTCACCTTAACTTCGGCTCCGGAAAGCATCTCAATAACAGCTGTTTTCAGCCCATCATAGTTCATGTTAATCAAAGGCACAATCACATCATAGGATGCTGTTTCTGACCAGTAACTCCTGAATTCCCCCCCTTAGCATTACGCTGACAACGGCTCTGGGATTATAAACCTGGTAATCCTTCAGAAGATAGCCATCGTACCATCGCTTCACTTCATCAAAGTCCTGCTGATATTTTTCTGACAGCCTTTTTCACTTCAGCTTCTTGTAAAAACCAATATACGGAGCCAGATTACTTGCGCTCAGCATTGTAAACTCATCAAAATTAATTTAATGCCGACTGAGCTTTTTTCCATTTTAATTTGGAAGAATACCAGTAAGATATGCAAGTTGAATATATTTTGTTGGTTCTGTTCCTTTGAACATTGCCCTGAGAAAATTAATATACTCTTCTTGTACCCTTTTATTAACGTCCTTGTCACGAATAAGGACATCCCATTCATCAATGATGACAATGAAAATTTTTTTTCCAGTTGCACCATTAATACGAGACAACACTTCTGGCAAAGATTCCGTCTTCTCTTTCAATACACCTGGATAGTATTCCGCAAGCTCCGCAATCGTCTTTTCCGAAATATAAGAAACCACCCTTTCAGGTCCACCAGCTGGCTCTATGCACCATTGGATATCAAGATGTATTACATCATATTGGTTCAAGTGCTTCTTAAAATCTGCACTTTTACTAATTTCCAATCCGGCGAACATTTCTTCTGAATTACAGCCTCTGCTGTAATAAGCTGTAAGCATATTCGCTGTAATAGATTTTCCAAACCTTCTCGGACGGCTATTGCAAATATAGGCCTGCAATGTATTCAAAACTTTATTCGTATACTTAATAAGTCCGCTTTTATCAACATATATCTCGGAATTCAATGCTACCTGAAAAGCCAAATTATCTGGATTCACTAATATTCCCATCACTCACACACTCCCTATATAAAAAAGCTTCCACAGTATCACTATTTTCTACCAATAATGATATCATGAAAACTTTTGGTGCTCAATAATTTTATTGGGATGTTTTCTGAAAGCTCACAGAGAGTTACTGTTTGATTCTACTTTGATATACACCACTGTTTATATTCTTCCAGTCTTTGTATATATCCTGAAAATTCTGGAACCGTAAAATCAAGTTCTTTATATCTTACAGGATATATAATTCCCTTGCTAATTAACTGTGCTCTTGTTGTTGAAATAGATCCAACTGTTTTATTAAGATTGTGTGCAACAATTTGATATCGTACATGGTAATTCACCACATTCTACCATTGCAAAAAATGAAAATTTTTTATCACTTTCTGCACATCTTTCATATCTTGATTTAAAGAATCCTTCGTCCAGAGATGATCAAAAATTCATCTATACAAATTTTCTACATCAGACAATTCTATGACATCTTTATTTGTTTTATCGTACACAAATTTTGCATAACTGTTGAATTAAAAAAAGGATACCCTTTTGTAATTTCTACTATTTTGTTTGTGGCTTCATGTGCATATATTATATTGAAATTTTTTTGCTGGCTCTTCAATTGCTTTTTCTGATTGCTCATCCGTCAATGAATCGATTTTTTTATACATAAACAATCTTTCGGAATAAGATTTTTCATCAGAAAGCATTTTATATATTTTAGGCAATCCTGCACCTATAATCATAATTGGATAACCTAACTGATTTGCTCTATGCAATGCAGCGATCAAAGATCCTAGCTGGTTTTTGCTTCATATACTGAATTTCATCTATAAAGAAACAAATTGGCGTTTCCGTTTTTTGTGCGGTTTCTCCGATTGTTGAAAATACTTCAGTAAGTGTTTGCGTTAAATTATTTGACACATACAATTCCCTATCCTGCATTGATAAAGAAAATGAATTATCTTCTGGGTTAAAAGAAACAACTAAGGACTTTATTGCCTCTAATGGCTTCTGTATTAAATGTTTAAATTTTTCTTTTGCACTTATTGTTCTTAAAAATGCCTGAGAACATTCAGCAATCTGTGAAATAAAGTCATTTCTCTCCTCAATTTCAATATGCTTACAAAAAATACCTTTTTCTTCTGCAATACTTTGCAGCTTATTTATTAAAACAGTTTTTTCCAACGCCGCGCAAACCACTAAAAATAATTGATTGAGTAGGTATATCCATAGTTAACGCATCAAACATTTGACTTACGTTCTGAATGTCTTCATCTCGTCCAGCAATATATACTGGCATTAAACCAGCACCTGGTCTATATGGATTTACTTTAAACATACAATCGTCGAGTAGACTTTGTCTCGACTTTTTCACATCCTTTCATCATATATTGTTTTGCGATGAGAGGTTCAAGTCTCAAAAGCCCCTCACAGAACCGCACGTGCCCTATTAAGGCATACGGCTCTTCAA
>ENA-OPYU01000779-OPYU01000779.1-human-gut-metagenome-genome-assembly--contig:-NODE-779-length-12010-cov-4.346545_pt1 | contig 12010 bp, 15 predicted proteins | sample MGYA00242637_ERZ504482 | MGnify/ENA primary metagenome ERZ504482 (study PRJEB26092, sample SAMD00036237) | human gut metagenome | host: Homo sapiens | study: EMG produced TPA metagenomics assembly of...
CGTGAGGGCTCTCCCGAACGCATTAGTCGCAGTTAGCGATTAGTTCATCGGAGCGTTGCGCCGGCGAGTGAGTAATACACATTGTCCAAATGCGTCCGCATTGAAGAACTTTTAATCAACTAAATAGTAATTTTCATATTAATCAAAGAACTGTATCCCCATAAGCGTCAACCCCTGTGCAGGTGCGGTAGGACCGGCGGCGGAGCGGTCTTTGGCGTCAAGGATTTTTTGCATGCGTTCCGGAGGATACTGACCGTTGCCGATTTCGATCAGGGTGCCGGAGATGATACGGACCATGTTGTAGAGGAAACCAGTGCCGGAAACACGGATGGTGACAATGTCGCCGTCGCGGAAAACTTCGATTCCGGTGACGGTGCGGATGGTGGTCTTTACCTGAGCGCCGGAGCCGCAGAAGCTGGCGAAATCGTGGCGGCCGATCAGATAGGACGTGGCTTCACGCATTTTGTCTACATCTAATTTATAGTGATAAAAGTAGGAATACAGGCGCTCTGTAGGAACCGGAAATTTACGGTTCAGGATACGGTATTCGTAGGTTTTCTCACTGTCACAGTATCTGGGGTGAAAGTCTGGTTCCACTTCTTCGGACATCTGAATCCGGATGTCTTCAGGGAGACGTTGATTCAAGGCATAAGAAATCTTTTCACCAGGAATCCGGGTGTTTGTGTCAAAAACAGCTACGGTTTCCCAGGGCATGTACCCCTGCATCTGTGCGGCTGGCGCCGATGGTCTCAATTTTTCCCCTACGAAGTTCAGAGAGGGTGTCATTGAGTACTCCTTGTACGGTAATTCCATTGGGCTGTGTCTGCCAGCCGCAATAATTGGTTCCATCGTATGCTACAACAAGTCCAATTCGTTTCATAATCTTCTCCTTGTGAAAATTCCCTCACCTGCTGTATCATGCAAGTGAGGGAATTGTATAAACATTGATTACTAAGTTTCTTTGAATAAAGCACAAGATGTCTTGTCAGCTTTATTTCATTCTATCAGATTCCAGCCGCCCGGAACCCAATCGCCACAGCCAGATACGCCACCAGCACCACATAAGCCACATGATCTCTCTTCTTATAAGTAAGCGGTTTCATCTGCGTCCTGTTGTCACCGCCATGATAGCATCTTGCTTCCATGGCCATGGCCAGATCATTTGCCCGGCGGAATGCGGAAATGAACAGCGGCACCAGAAGGGGAACCATGTTCTTCGCCTTCTGGATCAGATTCCCATTCTCGAAATCAGCTCCGCGGGCAATCTGCGCTTTCATGATCTTATCCGTTTCTTCCAGAAGAATAGGGATAAAACGTAGGGCGATCGACATCATCATAGCAATATCATGTACTGGTACATGGAGCTTATTCAACGGGCGGAGCAGACGCTCCAGGCCATCAGTCAGCTGGTTAGGTGTCGTCGTCAGTGTCATAATGGAAGAACCGATCACCAGATAAACCAGTCGGATCGCCATAGTACCTGCCAACACCAGACCTTCCTTTGTTACCTTAATAAATCCCAGCTTCCATACCACCTCACCAGGGGTAAGAATCATATTAAAAAATATGGTGATCAGAAGCAGCATGAAAATAGTCTTCAGACCTTTAAAAATAAACTTCACCGGAACCTTGGACAACAGGATCATTCCTGCAAGAAATATAGTAGCCACTGCATATCCTGCGAAGGTGTGAAACAAAAATACAGATACAATAAATCCAATGGTTCCTACCAGTTTGGTTCTTGGATCCAGCTTGTGAATCACGGAATCTGCCGGATAATACTGTCCGATCGTAATATCTCTGATCATTCGCTTCTGCCTCCCTTCTTAAGAAGTGAAGGCTTCTGCTTCTTTAAAGCTTCCAGAATCGTATCCCTGGCTTCCTCCACAGTGGTAGCTGTGGTATCCACATTCAGGCCATTTTCGGAAAGCGCATGCATGATATAGGTGATCTGCGGTGCCGCAAGTCCCATTTCTTCCAGTTCCTTATAATGGGAAAATACATTCTTCGGTGTATCGTCAAACACCATTTCCCCATGATTCATAACGATCAGGCGTTCCACATATTTGGCAATGTCCTCCATGCTATGAGAAACCAGGATAATGGTAATTCCTCTCATCTTATGAAGAGCCGCAATCTGATCCAGAATGTCATCTCTTCCCTGTGGGTCGAGCCCTGCAGTAGGCTCATCCAGGATCAGGATTTTCGGGTTCATTGCCAGAACACCTGCAATGGCAACCCGTTTCTTCTGGCCTCCTGAAAGCTCGAAAGGAGACTTGGTAAAATTCTCTTCCTTCACACCTACATGGGCAAGGGCCTTTTTTGCCTCTTCCTCAGCCTGCTCCCTGGAAAGTCCCTGATTCATAGGGCCAAAGCAAACATCTGCCAGAACTGTATTCTCAAACAGCTGGTGCTCCGGATACTGGAATACCAGCCCCACCTCACTTCGAAGAGCCCGGCGGTTATAATTCTCCGCCCACACGTCTTCTCCATTATAAAGGATCTGACCGCTTGTAGGCTGGATCAAAGCATTAAAATGCTGGATCAAGGTTGATTTTCCACTTCCAGTATGACCGATCACACCAATGAACTGTCCATCCGGAATTACAAGATTTATATCTTTCAGGGCGTGGCTTTCATAAGCAGTACCCTGACTGTAAGTATAGGTCACGTTCTTAAGCTCTATCGACATAATGCACCCACCAATTCCTCTTTCGTCAGTATTCCTTCCGGAATGTCCACGCCAGCCTTGTGAAGCTCATGGGCGAGCAATGTCACCTGGGGTACATCCAGCCGGTATTTCTTCAGTGTCTCTACCTGGGAAAAAATTTCTCTTGGAGTTCCCTGCATTACCACATTTCCACCATCCATCACATAAACCTTGTTGGCATGGATCACTTCTTCCATATAATGGGTAATGAGGACAACGGTTACATTTTCTTTTTTATTGAGCTCGGAAACGGCTTTCAATACTTCCTTCCGGCCATTCGGATCAAGCATTGCAGTTGGCTCGTCCAGTACAATACAGCTTGGACGCATCGCCACAACACCTGCGATGGCAACTCTTTGTTTCTGGCCTCCGGAAAGCTTGTTCGGAGACTGATAACGGTAAGCGGTCATTCCTGTCATTTTTCAGACTGTCATCCACACGCTTCCAGATTTCGTCTGTAGGTACTCCCATATTCTCAGGACCAAAGCCTACATCCTCTTCCACAACCGTACCAATGATCTGGTTGTCCGGATTCTGAAAAACCATCCCGCTTTCTGGCGGATTTTCCACAGCTCCGGCTCCTTGGCTGTGTCCATATCATCCACCCACATGGTTCCCTCTGAAGGGATAAGCAATGCATTTATCTGCTTCGCCAATGTGGATTTTCCGGAACCATTGTGCCCCAGAACGGCCACAAAATCGCCGGCTTCAATGTCCAGGTTTACATCATTGACAGCACGCTGCGTTGCTTCCACATTGCCGTCCTCATCATACTTGAGATAGTCAAATCCCAGCTTGAATGCCTTGATAATTCCCATATTCTTTTTCCTCGTCTGTCAGGCCTTCAGCTCGTCCGTAGCTGCCGGAACTGCACCGGTCAACTCGTCCATTAACGCCCAGATTTCATCTTTTCCCTGCTTTGTCTCAGCGGAAAAAGGAATGATCTTACTGCCCGGGCGCAGCTTCAGTCCGTCCTTGATAGCCTTAATATTCTTCTGTACCTGACTTCTTTTCAGCTTATCCAGCTTGGTTGCAATAATGATCGGATTGTATCCGTTATTTACGATCCAGTCATACATCAGCTTATCATTTGCAGATGGATCGTGCCGGATGTCGATCAGGAGAAATACTGCCTTCAGAGTCTGTGAGGTATGAAGATAACGCTCGATCATCTTTCCCCACTTCGCCTTCTCGGTCTCCGGAACCTTGGCATATCCATAACCTGGAAGATCCACAAGGTACATAAAATCATTTACATTATAAAAATTGATAGTCTGTGTTTTTCCCGGCTGGGAACTTGTTCTTGCCAGCGCTTTTCGGTTCAGCAGACCGTTAATGAGGGAGGATTTTCCCACATTGGATTTCCCTGCAAAAGCAATTTCAGGTCTTCCTGTGTCTGGCAGTTTGCTGGTGATGCCACAAACGATATCCAGTGAAACGTTTTTAATTACCATTTTTCCTACCTCTCATTTCAGGCAAGTGCCCGTTCCAGCACTTCATTCATATTTTCCACAAACGTGATCTTCAGTCCGTCTGTGATCTCCTCATCCAGTTCTTTGATGTCCGGTTTATTGGACTTTGGAACCAGTACTTCTTTAATCTTGGCGTACTTAGCTGCAAGAAGCTTCTCTTTCAATCCGCCGATTGGAAGTACACGACCTCTTAAGGTGATTTCACCAGTCATGGCAAGGTCCGCTCTTACCGGCTTGTCAATAATGGCAGAAAGCATTGCGGTTGCCATGGTAATTCCGGCTGACGGACCGTCCTTTGGCACTGCCCCTTCCGGAATATGTACGTGAATGTCATTTTCCTGGAAAAATTCCTGATTGATTCCATATCTGGCTGCTACAGAGCGGATGTAACTGATGCCCGCTGTTGCAGACTCTTTCATCACGTCTCCAAGCTGTCCGGTAAGCACAAATTCCCCTTTACCCGGCATAATATTTACTTCGATCTGAAGGGTATCGCCGCCTACCTGTGTCCAGGCAAGACCTCTTGCAATACCAACCTCATCCTTTTTATTCGCCATCAGGTAATTGTATTTCTCCTGCCCCAGAAAGCTCTCAAGGTTCTTGCCTGTGACCGTTACCTTCTCTTTGCCATCTTCCATAATCAGACGTGCTGTCTTACGACAGATCTGACTGATCAGACGTTCCAGATTTCGGACACCGGCTTCTTTCGTATAATTATTGATAATTTTTCGAAGAGCGCCGCCCTGAATGGAAAGTTTGCCTTTCTCAATTCCATTGACTTCCATTTGCTTGGGAATCAGATGCTCCTTTGCAATGTGCTCTTTCTCATTCTCCGTATAACCGCTGATCTCAATGACCTCCATTCGGTCAAGAAGCGGTCTTGGGATTCCCTGAATATCGTTGGCTGTTGCAATAAACAACACCTCTGAAAGATCCTGGGGAAGCTCCACATAATGGTCATTGAAATGACTGTTCTGCTCCGGATCCAACACCTCAAGAAGCGCAGAAGAAGTATCTCCCTTGTAATCACTGCTTGTCTTGTCAATTTCGTCCAGAAGCATAAGCGGATTGGCAACCTTTGCCTGCTGAAGGGCAACGGTAATCCTTCCCGGCATAGCACCCACATAAGTCTTTCTATGTCCGCGGATCTCAGCTTCATCCTTCACACCACCAAGGCAGATACGGACATAACGTTTGCCAGTGGCTTCTGCAACAGATTTTGCAATAGAAGTCTTACCGGTTCCAGGAGGTCCCACAAGGCAAAGTATAGGAGATTTTCCTTTATGTGTCAGCTTACGTACAGACAGGAATTCCATAATACGCTCTTTTACATCCTTCAGACCATAATGACCTTCTTCAAGAATCTTCCAGGCTGCTTTCAGATCTTCAGAATCTTCAGAGCACTTATCCCACGGAAGGGAAAGAAGTGTCTCAATATATCCCCGCAGAATGCTGCTCTCAGCTGCATTGGTGCTGGTGATTTTAAAGCGGCCGATTTCTTTGAAAATGCGATCCTTTACTTCCTGGGAAGCAGTAAGCTCTTTGGCTTTTCTGCGGAACTCCTCAGCCTCATCAGCAGTATTGTCCTCTCCAAGCTCCTCCCGTATCAGCTTCAGCTGTTCTCTCAAAATATATTCACGCTGGTTTTTATCTACACGCTTTTTCAGTTTCTGCTGAAGGTCGTGGCTGATATCCAGCACATTGATCTCATTGCTCAAAATGGCACCAAGAAGCTCATATCTGTCTGTCAGTCTGGCTGCCTCCAGAAGTTTCTGTTTGCTCTGCCAGGAAAGAGGCAGATTAATTACGATCTGGTCGATCAGCTCCGGTGCTTTCTCTATATTCATGATCTGGGCAGCCAGTTCTTTTCCAATCTTTCCACCCTAGCGCTATAAGTTTGGAACAGCTCCCTGATACTTCTGTACATTGCCTCCAGCATCGCCTGAGGCAGTTCCTCTTCTTCCTCATTAACCAGAACAGTCTCTGCTCTTAAATATGGTGTCTCCTGTTCCAGGCCAAGAAGTTCTGCCCTTCGTTTTTTCCCTCAACAAGAACACGCAGCAGGTTATCAGGAAGTTTCACAACCTGCTTAATATATGCAACAGTTCCTACCTGAAACAGCTGTACGAATCCAGGATCTTCAATCTGTGGATCCTTCTGGGTTACCAGAAAGATCTTCTGATCCTGAAACATTGCCGCTTCAATTGCCTTTTTGGAACGTTCCCTGCTTACATCGAAATGAATGATCATTCCCGGAAGAATGGTAGTTCCGCGAAGGGCAAGGGCAGGAAGTACATTGATTGGCTCACTCATTTGTAGTCAAATCCCTTCATCAGGCTGTTTCCGGAGTACCCTTTTTGTGTGCACGCTGGCTTCTTCTGCCTGTATTTGCCGGATTCACCGGCTGCGCAGGAGCTTCCCCATGAACGATCTGAGGTTCACCAGTTCCCTCTACAGCTTCTTTTGTAATAATGCATTTACGAATGGTGTCGTCAGACGGAGTCTTATACATCAGATCCATAAGAGTGCTCTCCATGATCGCACGAAGTCCTCTGGCTCCGGTTTTACGTTCCATGGACTTTCTCGCCATAACACGAAGTGCTTCATCCTCAAAATCAAGCTCTACTCCATCAAGTTCAAACAGTTTATGGTACTGCTTGGTCAGTGCGTTCTTCGGCTCCTGAAGGATGCGAAGAAGTGCGTTCTCATCAAGTCCGTCTAAGGTTACCACTACAGGCACACGTCCTACAAACTCCGGAATCAGTCCATAACGGATCAGATCCTCAGGCATTACCTGCTTGAACAGTTCACCAACATTCTGTTCCTCTTTGGAAGCGACTTCTGCGCCAAAGCCAATTGCCTTGGTATCCTGTCTTCCCTCAATGATCTTCTCCAGACCGTCAAAGGCACCGCCGCAGATAAACAGAATATTTGTAGTATCAATCTGGATGAATTCCTGATGCGGATGCTTTCTTCCACCCTGAGGAGGAACACTTGCAACAGTGCCTTCCAGAATTTTCAGAAGTGCCTGCTGTACACCCTCTCCGGAAACATCACGAGTGATGGAAACATTCTCGGATTTACGTGTGATCTTGTCGATCTCATCTATATAAATAATTCCGTACTGCGCTCTGTCAATATCATAATCAGCAGCCTGAATGATCTTCAGAAGAATATTCTCAACATCTTCACCTACATATCCTGCCTCTGTCAGGGTAGTGGCGTCTGCAATGGCAAACGGTACATTCAGAAGTCTTGCCAGTGTCTGGGCAAGAAGTGTCTTACCGGAACCAGTTGGTCCAAGCATAAGGATATTGCTCTTCTGAAGCTCTACATCCAGATTCCTGGAAGCAGTAACACGTTTGTAATGATTGTATACAGCAACAGAAAGTGCTTTCTTTGCCTCATCCTGTCCGATTACATAGTCGTCCAGAATTGCATGGATTTCCTCTGGTTTCATCAGATTGATCTCAGATCCAAGAATATCTTCCTGATCGTATCCTCCAAATTCTTCCTCCATGATCTCCGAGCAGATACCTACACACTCATCGCAGATGTAGGCACCATCCGGTCCGGCGATTAATTTGCGGACCTGATCCTCGGTTTTCTGGCAAAAGGAACATCTTACTTTTCCTTCTCTTATCTTCTCAGCCATGAATCTTTAACTTTTCCTTTCTTTTAAATAAAGCGACCTTATTCAGAGCTATTCTGAAAAAAAGTTTTCTTTATTTCTTAAAATTTGAAATTATTCTGTAAAATATACCTATTTTACAAAATTATCCCATTTTACAAGATAAGACTCCTGTTAGTTCAGGAGTCTTTTCTTACAGTAGCATGCAAAAGAAAACTCCGGCTATTAGAGTTCTAAAAGCTCCAGGGGGATTTCTTTTGTTTTCAGTTTAGGCAGGAAACTTTATACTGGAAATACACAAATATACTACATCTTCATCAGTGTACACTCGGTTATCCAGTTACAGTTTTTCCCTATTTGTGGGTTACAACACCATCGATCAGACCATAAGCCAATGCTTCCTCTGCGGACATGTAATTGTCACGGTCTGTATCTTTCTCTACTACCTCAAGAGGCTGTCCGGTGTTTGCAGCCAGAATTTCATTTAATGTTCTCTTTGTCTTGGCAATGTGATCTGCCACGATCTGGATCTCAGTAGCCTGTCCCTGGGCTCCGCCAGATGGCTGATGGATCATGATCGTAGAATTCGGCAGTGCAAATCTCTTACCCTTTGTACCACCAGCAAGAAGGAATGCTCCCATGCTGGCAGCCATTCCCAGACAAATAGTGGAAACGTCGCACTTGATATACTGCATGGTATCGTAGATAGCCATACCAGCTGTCACGGAACCACCCGGGCTGTTGATATAAAGCTGGATATCCTTTCCAGGATCCTCTGCTTCCAGAAAAAGCAACTCAGCAACTACCAGGCTGGCACTTACATCGTTTACTTCCTCTCCCAGGAAAATGATTCTGTCCTTCAGAAGCCTTGAATAGATGTCGTAGCTTCTCTCCCCTCTGCTTGTCTGCTCAATGACATAAGGCACTAAACTCATATATTCCCTCTTTTCTTATCAGATGCGCTCCACCTGGTCTGCATTATAATGCGCCAGAGAGAGCGCTTTCATAACAAAATAATTTTTCCCTCTTGGGATGTGCAGTTATCTGCCTGCTGATTATTCAGCGTCTGCTGCTTTCTCAACTTCAACTGCTGCATCAGCGATAACAGTAACAGCCTTCTGAACAGCCATATCTTTCTTCATCTGCTCAAGTCCGCTCTCACCGATAGCTTCTCTGATCTTGTCAGCTTCCATCTTGTAAGCATCTGCCATCTTCTGGATCTCTTCTGTGATCTCTTCTTCAGATGGCTGGATGTTCTCAGCCTCAGCTACTTTCTCAAGAACCAGTCTTGTCTGGATTCTCTTAAGAGCCTGTGGCTTCATGTCTTCCATCATCTTGTCCATGCTCTGGCCTGTGAACTGGAAGTACTGCTCCATGGATAATCCCTGCTGCTGCATTCTTCTGGAGAAATCGTCCATCATCTGACGGCACTCTGTCTTTGTCATAAGCTCCGGAATATCCATCTGTGCATTCTCAATTGCTTTATCTACTGCAGCGTTCTCTTTTGCAGTTCTTGCTTCTTTCTCTTTCTTCTCTGTCAGTTTTTTTCTTAACATCTTCTTTGTACTCAGCAAGAGTATCAAATTCAGATACGTCTTTCGCAAACTCATCGTCAAGCTCCGGAACCTCTTTGGTCTCGATCTTCTTAACATCACACTGGAATACAGCTTCCTTGCCAGCAAGCTCTTTTGCCTGATATTCCTCTGGGAAAGTAACCTTAACTTCTACATGGTCACCAGTGTTTGCTCCAACAAGCTGATCCTCGAATCCCGGGATAAATGTACCGGAACCAAGTGTAAGTGCGTAGTCAGTTCCTTTACCGCCTTCAAATGCAACACCATCAACAAATCCCTCGAAATCGATTGTTGTGATATCGCCGTTTGCAGCTGCACGATCCTCAACTGCAACTGTTCTTGCATTCTTATCCTGCTCTTTCTTAACCTCAGCGTCAACTTCCTCGTCTGTTACAGCGATCTCAGACTTCGGAACCTCTACACCCTTGTAATCTCCAAGAGTAACCTCTGGTTTCACAGCTACATCAGCTGTGAAGATAAGAGCTTTACCTGGCTCCATCTGTGTAACATTGATCTCCGGCTGGGAAACGATCTCAAGATCGCACTCGCCAAGAGCTTTTGTATATTCCTGTGGTACAAGAGAATTAACAGCGTCTTCCATGAATACACCCTTGCCATACATGCTCTCGATCATCTTTCTCGGAGCTTTTCCTTTACGGAATCCTGGAAGGCTGATTCTGCTTTTCTGTTTCTGGTAAGCTTTCTCCATTGCTTTGTCTAAATCTTCAGCGGAAACTTCGATGGTAAGCTTCGCCATGTTTTTTCTCTAATTTCTCCACCTGTAAACTCATTTTCGTGTTCCTCCTTAATATATATCTCTCTGCATTCTTTCTGCGGTTATAAATGCGCAGGGTTTCCCCCTATTATTACAGTCATTGTAGAAGTATAGCACACCCCAATGAAAAAATGCCAAGTGATTTTTTTATGGTTTTTCCCCGGTTAACTTTTTTTTGGGGGATTTTTCCAGTGTTTTTTATTGAAAATTCAAGGTTTTTCAGAATATTTCCTACTTGTATACTACGGATTCTGCAATCTGCTCTGCTTTTTCCTGACCAAGGAGCTGGGAAATCAGGGAAAGGGAAAAGTCAATTGCAGTTCCAAGTCCACGGCTTGTAGTAATATTTCCATCAATTACAACCTTTTCTTCAGACTTCACAGCATCTCCAAGACCGTCCATGCAGGCCGGGTATGCAGTGGCCTTCTTTCCATGTAAAAGTCCGATTTCTGCAAAAACAGTAGGTGCCGCGCAGATGGCTGCGATCTTACCTCCATTATTATAGAAGCTTTTAACCAGATCGGTAAGTGGCTCGAATCCTCCAAGATAAGTGGTTCCAGGTTGTCCGCCCGGGAGAACCAGCATGTCTGCGTCGGAGAAATCCGCCTCACGGAAGGTGGTATCGGTCAGCATGGTAATTCCATGGGCTGTGGTGATCTGTTTGGTGTTTTTAATAGAAACGGTTGTAATAGTGATTCCTGCTCTTCGCATAAGATCAACTACAGTTAAGCCTTCAATGTCTTCAAAACCGTCGGCGAGGAAGATGTATACTTTTTTGCTCATAGTGAAACCTCCTGATTCATTTTCACAATTATTTACTTATAGTTACTGCTCACTGGTAATATTCCGCGAGGTGCTTTTTTGTAGGCAAAGCTCACATTTTCTTTCCTTTATCAGCAGCTCCCTGCAATGCTTCAAACACAGCACTGCGGAAACCATTTTTTTCCAGGATACGCACACCCTCAATGGTCGTTCCTGCCGGGGAGCATACCATATCCTTCAGTTCTCCCGGATGCATGCCTGTCTCCAGAAGCAGCTTCGCACTTCCAAGTACAGCCTGGGCAGCAAACTGATAGGCCTGTTTTCTTGGCATTCCCTGTGCCACAGTGGCATCTGCCATTGCTTCAATAAACATAAATACATAAGCCGGAGAGCACCCACTGACTGCGCTAACTGCGTCCATCAGCCTTTCTGGTACCACCTCTGTGCGACCGAAGCTGTTTGTAATGGCAAGAATCTGATCCAGATCCTCTTCTGTTACCCGATCATTGACACAGGCACCTGTCATTCCTGCCCCTACCTGCGCCGGGGTATTCGGCATAAGACGTACCACCTTTAACGGCTGCTCACATTTTTCTTCCAGCCATGCAAGAGTTTTACCGGGCGCAATTCCTACGATCATATGCTGTGGTGTCAGGAAACTTTTAATTTCACCGATTACCTCCTCATAGAATTGAGGCTTTACTGCTAATATAACAATATTTGCATTTTTCACAACTTCACAATTATCCAGAGTTGTCACAACTCCAAGTTTTTCCCGACTTCTTCTGCTTCCTTCTTCTGTGAGATTTGAAACAATAATCTCATTTTTTTACAAACACACCATTTTTCAGGATTCCACCGATCATTTGCAGAACCCATATTTCCACATCCGATAAATCCGATTTTCATATCTTCTGCTCCTTTCATGTAGGTCGTTGTTTAGAGCGTGTTTGAAAAAAGGCTTTCTGCAAGATGTGCGTCACAATTTGTGGGAGATTTTGCCCGGATGAGGGCGCCGTAGCGGGCTACGGCAACCGAATTCGGGCAAAATATACCGCAAAGTGGGGCGTGCAGATTGCGGGAATG
>ENA-OPYU01000780-OPYU01000780.1-human-gut-metagenome-genome-assembly--contig:-NODE-780-length-11989-cov-4.691536_pt1 | contig 11989 bp, 19 predicted proteins | sample MGYA00242637_ERZ504482 | MGnify/ENA primary metagenome ERZ504482 (study PRJEB26092, sample SAMD00036237) | human gut metagenome | host: Homo sapiens | study: EMG produced TPA metagenomics assembly of...
AAAAGGCTGGCGCAGGAAGGGCACTTCTCGTATGATGTTGCCTTTGCGGTCATGGGAGAAGAGAAAAAGGACGAGCTGGACAAGGTGGTCATCAAAAACGACACCCTGCGGAAGTATTTCCCGCGCAGCTTCACCCCGAAACAGATGGAGGACACTATCATCAAGCTGCTGGATCAGTGGCAACGCAAACAGCAGCGGCAGAATGAACGCTAACACACATTTGAATGTAAGACCCAACCGGGTCTTTCTTTTTGCAAAAGTTAGGAGAAAAAGCACTATGAACACTACTATTGATCTCAAGACCGCAAAGACCATCGAAGCCATGAACCAGAAGATCAACCACATGGACAATGCTGTGACCGACTTCTTCAACAAGATGAGCGATGTGCTGGAGCGGCAGCTCGGCGATGATGAAGTTTACGCCGCCGTGATTGCCCCGGAGATCGAACTGACCATCACCCCGCTGGCGAATGTTCGCAGTTACCTGCCTTGCTTCGATGAAGCAGATTCCTGCTACAGCATCAGCGAAGATGTGCCGCTGGCTCTCTGTTACGACCCTCGTCAGGTCATCACACTGGCTGGAAAGCGTTACCTGTCCGGCGCAGTCATCTTTGTACGCTACGACACCGATGGCAATTTTGTTGCACTTACCACCGCCGACCTGTACCTGATCCAGTGTTATCTGGGCGAGAACAGCGTCCCTCTGATGGCTGGCCGCGAGAAGATGGTCTGCATCTGCATTGACTGAGAGGTGCAGCATGGATACCGAAATGACCCGCTATGAGAGTTTCGCAGAAGTCACGGAGGACTTTTACTGTTCCGCCGTTGATGTTTTGAAGATTCTGGTTCTCCGTCTGCACGACTACCATGCTCGTTGCTTCCATTCTCTGCGGGATGCTCTGTACGACTATTTTTCTACCGATGCCGCACCGCATACTCATGCCAATGTTTCCACTAAGCATATCGTCACCGCGTCTAGCGCTCCTCGTCCTCCCTAAGAGGATTCTTCTCACAGTTCAGTCAATGTAGGAGGTTTGCTATGAATTTTATTTATTCGTTTATCATTTTTGAAGCTGGTGCCTTTTTCGGCCTCTTTGTGGCAGCTCTGTTGAACGCCGCGCGTGCTGGGCAGGAAATCACTATCAAATTCGAGGAGGAAGATAATGGAACAGACCGAGAACACCTTGTCGGTGCTGAAAATTGCGCCGGGGCAGTATCCGCAGCAGGTCGAGATCGATAACGACCTGAAAGCATTGCAGCAGGCTGTCGGCGGCTCCATCGGCGCAAGCTACCCTTTTGAAGATCCGGTTGCCATCGTTTATAACGATGACGGCAAGCTTATGGGTCTGCCGCTGAACCGGGCCTTATGGGACGAGGACGGGCTGATGTACGATGTTATTGCCGGAACCTTTCTGGTGGTAGGTCTGGGCGAGGAAGATTTTGTATCGCTCTCCCCGGAGCTGGCGCAGAAGTATGAAGAAGAATTCCATCAACCCGAAGCCTTTCTCCCTCTGGGGCGTCGCCTGATGGTCATTCCGGTTCCGGATGAATCAGTTCAGAGTGATGCAGAAAAGGCTGTGAGTAAGCCCCCGGTGGAACATGACCGTTAAGGCGATTTTCTGCACAGGAGGTGGTAACGATGCAGGAAGAAATCGAACATAAGACGGTCAACCTTGCCATCTCGACCACAAAACTGTCTGCCCGCACCCTGCTGCGCGGGATGCAGTTTCTGCTGCGGCAGTACGACAAGCACGCTTCGCAGGGCAAGCAGTCTATGAAGCGGCTAGTGCGGCAGAACCGTGGCGTGACCAATGTGGAGATCCAGAAAACCGGCATCAAGGATTTTGACCGCTATGCTAAGCGGTATCACATCGACTACGCCATCCAGAAAGACCTGTCCTGCACGCCGCCCCGGTATCTGATCTACTTCAAGGCACAGGACACAGACGCCTTGAGCGCAGCTTTCAAGGAATATTCGGCATCGGTGCTGGATAAAACCAAACGTCCTTCCGTGCTGGCAAAGCTGCACGATCTGGCGCAGTCCGTTGCAAATCTGCCGGACAAAGTGCGGCACAAGCAGGAGGAGCGTGGCCTATGAGCAAAAAGAAGCTTTCCAAGCTGCTGGCGCTCTATCTGCCCTATGTGGTAATTGGCTTGCTGGCCACCAATCTGGGCGAGGCATGGCGGCTGGCCGTGGGCAAGGAACTGGGCGATAAAATCGTATCGCTGATGGATACGCTCCCGGCTGCATTTTCAAATCCGCTGCCCAGCCTGCATCCGCTGGATCTGCTGGTGGGTTTATGCTGCGGTGCCGCAATGCGGCTGGCGGTGTACCTGAAAGGCAAAAACGCCAAGAAGTACCGTCACGGCATGGAGTACGGCTCTGCCCGGTGGGGCGGACCCAAAGATATCGAGCCGTTCATGGCTCCGAAATTTGAGGACAATATCATCCTGACCAAAACAGAACGGCTGATGATGTCCAACCGCCCACCTGATCCGAAGAATGCTCGGAACAAAAACGTGCTGGTAGTCGGCGGCTCCGGCAGCGGTAAGACAAGGTTCTTTATCAAGCCGAATCTGCTGCAATGTGATTCCAAGAATTTTCCGGTATCATTCGTGGTTACAGATCCGAAAGGTTACAATATACCAAGATAGAAAAAGGTAGCGTTTTATCAACGCTAATTACATACAGAAGGGAGGCAAAACCGTGGCAAAGAAAGAAGAAATCAAAATCACAGCTCTATACGAGCGATTATCCAGAGACGATGAACAGGCTGGCGAATCGAACTCCATCTGGAATAGAACGAATTTTTAAGGAGCATCCAGAAGTGAAGCTATTTTTAGTCCATATGGCAGACGGAATTAGAGAAGATGGGTATTTACTGCCGTATAATGGAGATACCGGAGATAGATTATATGGAGTAAGAGAAAATGAATATGTAATTTGATAATGTGGAGGTAAAATTATGAATTCCAGAGAATTATTAAATGCGCTAAGTGTCGCTGAGCGTTTAAAAGATACGACAAGGCATTGCTATACATCGAAAGGAAGACACGAGAGTGTAGCAGAACATAGCTGGATGATGACGCTGATGGCTTTTTTATGCGGGATGAGTTTCCAGATGTTGATATGGATAAAGTTATTCGTATGTGTATTATTCATGATTTGGGTGAATGCTTTACAGGAGACATTCCTACCTTTGATAAAAAGCAAGTGCATGAGGATATAGAAGAAAATTTACTATTTAACTGGATAGATACGTTACCGTCTTATTATGCAGAAGAAATGAAAGCTCTATATAATGAGATGACAGAAAGAAAAACTGTCGAAGCTAAGATATATAAAGCTATTGATAGCTTGGAAGCTTTAATTCAGCATAACGCTTCTGATTTATCTACATGGATTCCGAAAGAGTATAAATTAAATTTGACTTATGCAGATGACCGAGTGAGTTTTTCAGAATATCTTACTACATTACGACAAGCTATACGAGAGGATACACTTGCAAAGATAGAAAAATAGTTATAAGTATTGTCTAAGCCAAAGGCGATCAACCGTAAAAAGTTGGTCGCTTTTGTTTTATCCATTATTGCGAAAGGAGCTTGTCTATGAGTAAAGAAGAACTGGAAAAATTGGAGCGTGAGAAATATGTGGTCGAGCGAAAGCTGACCGCAGCCATGCACAAGGAAAAGCGATTGCAGAGCGAATTAAAGAGGTTGACCCGAAGTGAGCGAACCCACCGCCTTTGCACTCGTGCCGGAATGTTGGAAACCTTTTTTGAAAGAGCCGACCACTCTGACCGATGATGATGTGATGGAGCTTTTGACTTTCATCTTTCACAGCGAAGCGGTTCAAAAGAAGTTGGATTTGCTGATTGCGAACCGAAAGGAATTGGGGCAGCCGAACGGGAGCTAAAAGACCCTTTTGGAAAAAGGGCGCAATTATACACCACCTAAAGATGGTGATTGCGTTCTGCCGAAAGCCCCATGCTGGGAGCCGATGATTTCCGCAGTCTGCTCCAATCATCCAGGGGAAGCTACACTTCCCCTGCGTTGGCTTTGCCAACTACCCCTTTGTAGACTTGCCGCCGAGAAACGATTGCAAGCAATCATTCCCCGACAGCAAGTTTATATTCCACCACCTGACCGTTGCTGAAAAGTATCGGTCAATTTTTTGTTGCACCGAAAGGAGGTTCACACAAATTGCCAGTACCACATTTTAATATCAAAATCACACAGCGAAGCAAAGGTAAATCTGCGGTTGCCGGAGCTGCCTACCAAGCCGGAGAAAAGCTGTTTTCCGAGTATGACCAGAAAACCAAGAACTACACTTGCAAGAAAGAAGTGGTCTATACGGAAATCATGCTGCCCCCAAATGCTCCACCCGAATATGCTGACCGAGCGGCTCTCTGGAACTCCGTTGAAGAAATCGAAAAGCAATGGAACTCCCAGCTTGCAAGGCGGTTTGTTGCCGCTTTGCCCAGAGAAGTCCCGATGGAGCTATTACCGCAGATGGTCAAAGAATACTGCGAGGAGCATTTTGTTTCTAAGGGAATGTGTTGTGATTTCGCAATCCATGACCCCGACCCACCGGGACACAATCCGCACTGTCATTTCATGCTGACCATGCGAGCCATTGATGAAAATGGAAAGTGGCTGCCTAAGAGCCGAAAGGTTTATGACCTTGACGAGAACGGCGAGCGTATCAAGCTCCCCTCCGGCAGATGGAAAAGCCATAAGGAAGATACCGTTGACTGGAACGAACAGTATCATGCCGAGGAATGGCGGCATGGCTGGGAAGTTGTTCAGAACAAATATCTGGAGCTTGCCGGAAGTCCAGAACGGATTGATATGCGTTCTTATGAGCGACAGGGACTTGACATTATCCCAACCGTTCACATGGGAACTGCTGTCTCTGCGTTGGAGCGAAAAGGCATTGCGACCAACATCGGCAATCTGAACCGAGACATTAAAGCCGCTAACCGCATGATGAACGCTATCCGCAGCACCATCAAAAATCTGCGTGACTGGATCGCTGACATTCTGGAAGCTACCAAAGAAGTCCTTGCAGAGAATGAAGCAGCAAAGAAAAATGCTTCTCCGAACCTTGCCGTTCTACTGCGTGATTATCTGAATCTGCGAAAGGCAGAGCGTAGCGAATGGTCGAGATACGGACAGCAGAAAGGCACGACCGATGATTTGAAAACCATTTCCCAAGCTACCGTCTATCTACAACGGCATGAGCTTTTCACGCTGGAAGATTTGGACATCGCTCTGCAAGGGGTGAGTGAAAAGGCTACTGCCATTCGTGAAGATATGCAGACAGCCGCTAACCGCATGAAAGCTATCACAACCATTCAGAACGCTGTCGCTGATTGTGAAAAGCATAAAGCAGTCCATGACAAGTATATCAAAATCGGCTGGAAAATCAGAAAGGAAGCCTATGCCGAAAGCCACAAGGACGAGCTTACCGCTTTTAACAAGGCATACCGCACTTTGAAAAAGCATGGGGGTGATTTGAATGTGGACTTGAAAGCCTTGCAAAAAGAATATGACGATTTGAAGATTTCTCATACTAATCTGAAAGCACAGCTTGCCGCAGTCAACGAGGAATTGAAGCCGATGAAGGATATTCGCTACTGGGTCGGTAAGGTTCTATCGCCGGAACAGACAGCCACGAAACAGCCAGAGCCGAAGCATTCTCTCAAAGAACGCTTACTGTACGAACAGGAACAGAAGAAACAGGTGCAGAAAGCACCAAAACAGAAAAAAACAGGATATGGAACTTTAACAGGCACTTGCCGTTTTCACTATGAAAATGTCGAGTGCCTTTTTTGTTTCCCGAAAGGATGATGCAATGAATGTATTTGAAGCAGTAAAACAGAATGTAACTACCAGACAAGCGGCAGAGCTGTACGGTATTCGTGTGGGTCGCAATGGAATGGCGGTCTGCCCCTTTCACAATGATAAGAACCCCAGCATGAAACTTGACCGCCGCTTTCATTGCTTTGGCTGTCAGGCAGATGGAGACGCAGTTGACTTTGTTTCCCGACTGTTTGGCTTGCCGAGCAAAGAAGCCGCTATGAAGATAGCTGATGATTTTGGTATCAGCTATGACAGCAGACAGAAACCGTCAATCAGACCAAAGATACGAGAACCTACCCCGGAGCAGAAATATCAGCAGGAAGAAAATCATTGCTACAAGGTGCTGTCTGATTACTTCCATCTTCTGAGGAAGTGGGAAAAGCAATACGCACCACAACGGACGGATGAAGTGTGGCATCCGCTTTTTGTGGAAGCGTTGCAGAAGAAAAGCTATATCGAATACCTGCTGGATATTCTTCTCTATGACACTCCCGAAGAAAAGAAAGCTCTTGTAGCCGAACAGAGAAAAGAGGTGATGAAACTTGAACAGCGAATTGCAGGACACACAGCCGAGCATGACCGTGGAAGAAGTCAGAGGAAGTCTGGACTTGACCGATAACGGAGCGATCAAGAACAGCATACGAAACTGTCTGACCGTCTTTCAGAATGACCCTGTTCTGCAAGGTGCTGTCCGATATAACATTCTGACGGAGCGTATCGACATTGTGAAGCCGCTTTGGTGGAGCAAGCAGACAGCGACCTTGACCGACACGGACTTAAATTATCTCATGCTCTATCTGGAAGATAAATATAGTCTGACCAGCGAGAAGAAAAATTACAGAAAGCTCTTTCCATTATCGCTGACAGCAACAAATACCACCCCATTCGAGATTATCTGAACGGTCTGGAATGGGACGGAACAGAACGCATCCGCTATGCCTTGCCCCGATTTCTCGGAGCAGAGGAAGGCGAGTACACTTATCAGGCATTACGGCTGTTCATGTTGGGAGCAATCAGCAGAGTGTTCAAACCCGGCTGTAAGTTTGAAGTTATGCTCTGCCTTGTGGGTGGACAGGGTGCAGGAAAGTCCACTTTCTTCCGTCTGCTGGCAGTCAAAGATGAATGGTTCTCCGATGACCTGAAAAAGATTGACGATGACAATGTGTACCGCAAAATGCAGGGGCATTGGATTATTGAAATGTCGGAGATGATTGCCACCGCCAATGCCAAGAGCATTGAGGATATTAAGTCCTTTATCAGCAGGGCGAAAGAAACCTATAAAGTGCCGTATGAAACCCATCCGGCAGACCGCTTGCGACAATGTGTGTTCGGAGGTTCTTCCAACACGATGGACTTTCTACCCCTTGACCGAAGCGGCAACCGTAGATTTCTGCCTATCATGGTACACCCTGAAAATGCAGAGATTCACATTCTGGAAGATGAAGCCGCATCCAGAGCGTTCATTGATATGATGTGGGCAGAAGTCATGTTCATCTATCAGAACTTCCCTGTAAAGCTGACCTTATCAAAGGATATGGACAAGGAACTGAAAGAACTGCAAAAGCAGTTTATGCCGGAGGACACGAAAGCAGGACTGATCCAGTCTTTCCTTGATAACTTCAAAGGTACACAGGTCTGCTCCAAGCTGATCTATGCAGAAGCTCTGAACCACCCTTTTGATGAGCCGAAGCAATGGGAAATCCGAGAAATCAATGAAATCATGAACAACAGCATTGAGGGATGGAGACCGTTTTCCAATCCACGCAGCTTTGCCAAGTATGGCAGACAGCGAGGGTGGGAACGCATACCACCGCCCGACAACGAGCCATCGGCAACAGGCTCAAATCTGACGGACGGTTTTCGTGAACTGACCGAGGAAGAAGCCCGACAGATGGAATTACCGTTTTGAAAAAATGACCGTGTTGCCGACTATGTTGCTACCCCGTTGTCAAGTCCGTTGCAGGGCAAATCTCTTAAAAGTCCTTTATTTACAAGGGATTTTCTTCTCTGGCAACAAAAGCAACGGAGAAATCAAAGAAAAAATGTAAAAATAGTAAATAAGCCAGATAGGACTATGTTCGAGGTTTTTTGAAGTCCGTTGCCGGACTTCGTTGCCGACCACACACCCTGTCTGGCTTTTTTCCATTTCAAGGAGGTATTGCATGACACAGAACACAACCACAGCAAAAGCACACAAGGCAACCCCGGTAGGAACATTCAACATGAGAATGGGAAACACCACCTATGTTATCGGCGTTCATTTCAGCAAGGAAAGCAAGGACACCTTAGAGGACAAGATGAAGCGGTTAATGCGTGATGATGTGAAAGCGGCGAATTTCTGAATTGAAAATAATTTGTGACTTTTCCGTTTTCTATCTTGACGAAACGCTTCCGAAAGGTAGTATCGGCGTGGAATGTGGAGAAGCCCTGTTAAAGCACGGCTACAAGCTAAAATTCTTCAACACCATCAACTTTTCCAAGAGCATGCGCTATAACCCCATGGCGTACATCCACAGTGAAAAGGATGTTCTGAAACTCGTGACCGCACTGATGACCAACACCCAAAAAAGGTCAGGGCGGCGACCCATTCTGGGACAAAGCGGAACGGCTTCTGCTCGTTTCGCTGATCGCATACCTCCACTACGAAGCCCCTGTCGAGGAGCAAAACTTCGCAACATTGCTGGAAATGCTAAACACTATATAAATAGAAGCGTTTTGAAAAAACGCGCAGCCTGCATCGGAACGGTGCAGAATGAAGGGGATTGGGCACAGCCCAACAAGCATTTTGCAACGCAAAAATGGCGTTTGTATAGACAAAAGCCCTGCTTGCCACAACAATGCGTCCTTTTTGTCCGCAATTTGTAATTTTCAGATTGGAGAAAAACGCCATGGCAAAGACGAAGGCTGAAGAAAAAGCTCTCAACCTTGATCAGATTTTGTTTAACTGCCGGGATTATCTGCGCACTGCGCGCAACTCCGGCTCGTTCTTTGAAAAGCGTGATATCCCCCGCAGTACAGCCCCGAAGTTCTCAAAAAGGTCATGGAACAGGTAGAGAACTTTGAGGAGAACAATTAAGCATTTTCCTCGTTTTAATGTGGGATTAGATTGCTGTAGACCTTAATACAAAAAGATAGATAATGAAAATCTGGTGTCTGCTGGTACCAAAAAGCAGTTTGGCATCCTGAAAGACCTGATAAACCGCTCCGACGTGGATATCATCGTCAATGCCTGTGATGCAGGTCACCAAGGGCATGACCATCACGGTGCGCTACTTCAAGGAAGACACCGCCCACCCGGAGGTTCCAGCAGTGGGTAACTACATCACACTGACCGGAAAAGCAGACCGCATCGACCCGGTGTTCCGCACCTTGCAAGTGGGCGACACCGTGGTGCCCTTTGAAGATCTGGTGGAAATCAGCGGGGAGGGCATCATGGAGATCGACCAATATCTCAGCATCTCCGAGTAAAAAAACGCTGGGAGAAATCTCCCAGCGCAAGCAGCCCTAGTCGCGGTATCGATATGTACCAAGCCAAAGCGGACCCAGCACCCACAACCAAGGCAATGAAAACACTTTCGTTACTTTTAATACGATAAGGACCAGCGTTAAAGCAAATAAGAGGGTCGTTGTAATTATTTCGGAACGGTCAGGTTTCTTCTCCATACGCAGATCACCTCGAAAATCCGGTCACATCTGAGAAATAGCATAAAAGTCAGTATGCTTCATCCGGTTCGGTAGGTGCTGCGATAATATCGCGGTAGAAAGTGGCCCATGCAGCTTCCTCATAGGGACGTACAAAAAAGGAAGCCAATGCTCAATGGAATTGTCAGCAGAAGAAAAATGAGAAATCGCCATAGCCTCTGAACCGGTGAAATATTTGAGAACCAGAAAACCCCCGGCATACAGTGGCAACGAACAGAGCAACTCCCAGCCAATGAAGCTGAAATCCAGACAGAACAGCCGCCATTTGTTGCCATTCATGATTCGCCGGGATTCTGTGATCGCTTCATTTGCAGTCAACGAAGGATGCTCGGACATGATGTAAGGTGTCATCGCATAGCTGTATGTTTTCACGATTCCCGGAATCACCAACAGCAGCGACCAGAGGGCGATGTACAGACCCTGCAGGAATTTCATGCAGAAGCCATCCCACAGACGGTCTTTCTGAGAGAACAAGTCCGAGATGGCAGCATCATTTCCATCTACAAGGTTCAGATTAAAATGAGCATATCCCAGTTGAACTGCACCGCCCACGATCAGTTGGAGGATTGCCCACAGACCAATGCCGACAAGCAAAACAGCAAGCAGCCGACCGCCGTTTGGCTGGGCGAACAGGTTAAAATGAATGTCCTTTGCCTGATTGGAATCGGAAACGACACTGTTGGAACTGCTCACAATGGTAGCACCGAGCGCACTGGCGGCAATACCTGTCAGAACAGCAGTTTTCCATTTTCCGCGCAGAGCATCGCGAGCGAGCATACGATAGTCGGCAGATATTTTCATAGAAGCAACCTCCTGTCTGAAAATGGCAAGTATGTGTGAAAAGGAATATGATATGCCACTTTAATTTAGATACGTTTGAAACGCTGCAAAAAATTGCAGCATGAATGAAAAGAGGCTGTTGCACCGGCTTTTATCCGTGTGCAACAGCCCCTTCCTTTACTTCAGCAGCTTGTCCAGTTCATCATATTGCATTACTGGAGCTTTGCAAGGATTTCTTCAGCCGTCATACCGCTGGCAAGCAGCTTCTTCAGCACATCTTCTGCTTCGCCCTTCTTTGCTTCTTCTGCTGCCTTTGCTTCGGCGGCAGCTTTTTTGTTTTCGGCTTTGGCAAGTTCCTTGGTGGCTGCTTTCAATTCTGCTTTCTTGGCTTTCAGCTGCGTTTTCAGATCATCGAGATTTGCAGTCAGCGTAGCAACCTCAGATTCGAATTTTTTCCTTTTCAGCGGTCTTTTCTGCAACGACGGCTGCATAATCAACGCTGGCCTTTACAGTACGAGCCTTATTCTTGCTTCCCTTGGGTCTTGCCATAATAATTTCCTCCCATACAGTGAAATAATTTGATACTTACAAGTATATTCCAAATAGTCAGAATTGCAATAGGTAACCTGAGCTGTTTTCAACTGCTACTGTGCCACATCAGAAGGTAGGGCTTCATAATGGCAAGATACTTATCGCGTGCAGAACTTTCGTGCATATGCTTCTTGAGAATCCATCTAGTGAATACCGACACCCTCCATGATCTTTTCTATCCAATTTGTGGAAGAATCATTTTTCACACTAAATGACCCCAAATAATGTGACGAACTCTCAACCTCTATTATTACACCATCCGGCATTCTGTATTTTTCTAAACTGAGATTCAAACCTTTAAGTGGGATTGTTCTAGCCAGTTGAGGGATAGAAACTGTATGGAGAATATCAATTTTTGATAAACCTCTATACGTTTCTGTCTTTTCGGCTTCACTTAGCAACCGTTCTGCATACTGATTTGAAATAACCTGTATGCGAAATTGTTCTTTTTCATCCTCGGTCATCTCAAGTGGAACGCCGTGCAATGTATCTACAATATAGGACGAAATTTTAGCGAAGTGCTCGTCAAAATCAGTGGTATTCAAATTTTCTTCCTGATTCACTTCACTCTGCATGTACGGTCACCTCACTTTCCCTTTTTTTTAGGCATAAACCAATAAAATATAACACAAAATGCTAAAGCAAACACAACACCAAAAACATTTTGACTCACTCTAAGACTAACCGCTCCTTGTAGTCCATATGTCTCTGCAGCAATGGCTAAAGCACCAAATGTGTTAAATACTGCCTGCCAGCCATATTGTGCTGAAAATCCTACACCGATTCCACCAAGAATTCCTATATATGCATAGATTGACGAAGGAAGCAGAAAATATAATACTGTAAAACATATAACACCTGCAATATTTCCGACAATCCTTTTACGGACTCTGTAGTGCATATCTTCCATAGACGGCAAAATCACGGACATGGCCGCAATACCAGCCCACATTGCACGTGGCATATTACAAAGTTCTGCAATGCAAAGGACAATCGGTACGCATAAAATCTGACATATCTGCCATTTTGTTCTGGAAGAAGTGATATCAAA
>ENA-OPYU01000781-OPYU01000781.1-human-gut-metagenome-genome-assembly--contig:-NODE-781-length-11978-cov-4.571682_pt1 | contig 11978 bp, 14 predicted proteins | sample MGYA00242637_ERZ504482 | MGnify/ENA primary metagenome ERZ504482 (study PRJEB26092, sample SAMD00036237) | human gut metagenome | host: Homo sapiens | study: EMG produced TPA metagenomics assembly of...
TTTTGGAATCAAAGGAAGCAAGTGTTCCAAGGGTGATTATAGACCCGGAATATGCGGAAGAACTGTATGCATTTAACGAGAAAAAATATCGTGGAGATAGTATACAAAAGAATGTTTAATGGTGAAATTCTTCTTCGTGATACAGATGAGGTTATATATTTGAATTATTTAAATACTGTGAAACAAGGAATGAATCAGATGGAAAGTGAATGGGGTTATAGAAAAATGCTCTAGAATTATGTGATAGAGAAAGAGCCATAAAGAGAGAGTCAGAAAAACTACAGTAATCTATTGAAAAAAAAGTATGATTGGTTAGAAAGATATTTGTTACAATGAATAAGAAAGAGGAAGATTCAACAGAGGCAGACTTCGATTAAGGGGTCTGCTTTTCTTTCGCTATTTTTGAAGGAGGTGAATGCAGGTGGAGGTAAGTATCCATGAACTTTTAGCGGCGGCAAGGGAGGCGGTGAAATCGGATTATATCAAAGGCGAAAGCATTTTATGTGAAACCAGATATCATCCGGATACCCATTACATGGTAGAAATAGAGATGTTAAAAAACAGATAACACGCTGGGGGAAAAAAGGAGCTTATATCCGGAAATTTTTGACGGAAGATGAGTATTCTGCCATGCTACAAAAGCAGGAAGAACATCTCATAAAAATAAAAAGACAGGCTATTGTTCAAAAAGGAACATTGCGAAATATCCCTCTCCCGGACAGGCTGGACAGCCACCGGGAGAGGGATATTTTTTTAACCGGCTGGGAAAGAACAGGGAGTGTTCCTCAAGCAGCAGCGATATCAGAACCCCAGAGTTTCCGCAGGTTTTGGGGGGTGGAAACTTAGAAAAGTGTTCAAAACAGGCACTTTTGCAACGATCCGTTGCAGTAGAAAAAGGGTTCTTGGCTTTATGCCAGACGAAAAAATGAAAGAAGGATGTGATTGTGATGATAGTAGGAATTGATCATGGGTATTATGCGATCAAGACAAAACATGTGTCTTTTCCCAGTGGCATTATCAAGTATGATTATGAGCCGTATACGATGCAGAATGTTCTGCAGTATCGGGGAAAGTATTATGTCTGCGGTACAGGGAGACAGACGCTGGTAAAAAATAAAACGTCCAATGATAATTATTATCTGCTGACGTTGGCTGCGATTGCGGAAGAAATCAAGCACCGGAAAGCGGAACGAAAGACGGAAGTCATTCTGGCTGTTGGACTGCCTTTGTCCAGCTTTGGAAGGGAGAAACAGGGATTTCGGGAGTATTTGTTGCGGAAAGAACAGCCAGTGCGCTTTTTATATGAAAGTGAATGGTATGAGATACAGATTAAAGATGTGAAACTGTTCCCACAGGGGTACTCTGCCCTGGCTCTGCACCCAGAGTACCTGAAGAATGAACCATCTGTTCTTCTGGTGGATGTTGGTGGCTGGACGGTTGATCTGATGAGACTGGATAATGGTGTTCCGAATGCGGCAACCTGCAGGAGTCTGGAACTGGGTGTGATTCGGTGTATTGATGAGACGGCAGAACAGGTGAGGAGAAATACCGGACTGTCTGTAACGGAAACACAGATCGAACGTGTACTTCGTGGGGAAACCTGCAGCATGGCAGAAGATGCAAGAGTTGTCATACAGGAAAACGGACGGAAATACATCGAGAGAATCTTGTCTGCGGTAACGGAATCCGGGTTTGATCTCAGGGCGGTGCCGAGCGTATTTATGGGTGGAGGTTCTGCGATTTTAAAACGCCACGTGACCGCACAGGACGCGATTTGCCGCCCTGTTTTTATCGAGGACGTCCATGCGAACGCTGCCGGGTATGAACGGATTGTAGAGCAGATGTGGGCAAAATGACACGTCCGGTATATTCGTTCCGTCCAAACCTGAAAAATCCGGAACACCAGAAAGCATGGAAGAAATTCCAGAGTGTTCCGGAAGGACAGAAAAACCAGTATCTTGTTCAGGCGATTCTGGAAAAAGAGGACCGAAAGTGGATGGAAGAAATCATCCAAAAGACGATCAAAGAAAGTGTTCGGGAATTAAACATTTGTGGCGGTGCGGAACAAAGTGGAACAAATCCACCGGCTGAGGATATCCCGGATCAGATGATGGATTTCCTATCTCAGATGGAAAATATGTAAAGGGGGTGAGGCCTATGATTGTGCGATACATACATTGTTGGATCTGCTAGGGGCAGGAGCAAAACAGCATTGATATCTTTGGTAGGTATTGTGAATAGCTTTCCATGCATCTTTGGAGTATGTTGTGTGTAGCGAAACGGAAAGGAGAAACGCTATGACAGAGATGAAGAACATATGCGGAAAGATCCCGAAGGACTTACACGAAAAAGTAAGAGAAGAGATTGAACTGACAGAAAGCAGCACACAGAAATTTATACTGCAGGTCATCGAAGAACATTTTGAAAGACTTGCAGGAAAAGGAGAAATGAGCATGGGAACAGCAAGAACAATCGCAGTACAGGTATCAGAGGAATTATTCCAGAGATTAAAAACAGTCATCGCAAAAAAGGCATGAAACAGAAAGACTTCTTAATTCAGATCATCGAAGAGGCACTGGAAAAGGCAGAGGGCGAATGGCAGAACAAAGACAGCATGGAAGAAGCTGAACCTGCAACCGGAGAATCTGGAACAGAAGAGACTCAACCGGACGAGGAAACCGAACCGGAAGGAGAAAACGAACCGAGCGAGGAAAGCGAACCGGACGAGGAAACCGAACTGAAAGAAGAAAGCGAACTGGACGAGGAAATTCAACCGGAAGAAGAAACCCAAGCAGAAGAACCAACAGAATGGTAATAAACAGATACAGAGAAATGCAAGGCGGTATGAGAAAATCATGCCGCCTGTTTTTATCAGCAAAGGAGGTTGATAACCGCAACCATTCAATTTTTTGATCTCTTTAGCGGAATCGGCGGATTCCGAGAAGGCTTAAGACGTGCAGGGGGATTTACCTGTGTCGGACACTGCGAGGTGGATACTTATGCGGATAAGAACTACCGATTGCTGTTCGACACAGAAGGGGAGTGGTATTGTAGTGATGCACGAACAATTGAACCAGAACGAATGCCGGATTTTGATCTGCTCTGTGCAGGATTTCCTTGCCAGGCATTCTCTATCGCCGGAAAGCGAGAAGGATTTGCAGATGCAAGAGGAACCCTCTTTTTCGAGATTGCCCGGCTTCTTAAAGCTAAAAGACCCCAGTATTTTATCCTTGAAAATGTTCCCGGTCTGCTTTCGCATGACAAGGGGTGGACATTTTGCACCATCCTCAGTACGCTTTCGCAACTGGGGTACCATGTCGAATGGAAAGTGCTTAACAGCAAGGATTTCGGAGTCCCCCAAGCAAGGAAACGGGTGTATATTGTCGGATATCTTGATTTCCGATGTGCCGGAAAAATATTACCTGAACCAGAAACAAATGGAGCAGCTCTTATTCAAATCCGGGCAGGAAGTCAGGGGAAAAGAGTCTACAGTCCCAAAGGACTAAGCTGTACCCTGACATCACAGGCAGGTGGAATGGGCGGCAAGACAGGATTATATGATGTAGGTGTTCCAATCAAAGAGAATACAAAGCTCGGCTACAAACTTGCAAGAGAAGGGGACAGCATCGATCTGGGCTATGCGAATCTCAACAGCAGGAGAGGAAGAGTCGGACATCAGATTGCACACACCCTGACTACAGGTGTTCAACAGGGAACACTTCATTTTGTAGATTTGTCTCCGCCACCATTGGTAACAGAACATTGTAGATGCCTGAATACCAGACAATCAGGAATTCATAATCACAAAGGAGAATGTTCCGGTGTATTAGCAGAGGATGGAGCAAGAGCAGTCTTAACACCAGCAAAAGAGAATGTCCGGCAGAACGGCAGACGCATGAAGGAACCGGAAGAACCAATGTTCACGATTACTGCGACAGATCGTCATGGCATCTTGTATCACGGAAGAATACGCAGACTGGTTCCAAGAGAGTGTCTGCGTCTGCAGGGATATTATGACTGGCAGATCGATAAGATCATAGACTGCACATCGGATGCACAGCTATATAAACAGGCTGGGAACGGGGTAACTGTTACGGTGATCGAAGCAATCGGAGCATTACTGCGAAAGGCAGATGCGGAGCGAAAAGAACTGGAACTGTCTGAGAAAGGATAGTGTCGGTGATGATTGGAATTCAGGATCAGTACTTTGGTACGGAAATCGAGATGACAGGGATCACCAGACAACGGGCTGCAGAAGTTGTAGCAGAACTGTTCGGAACAGAAGCCGTTTATGAAGGTGCGTATTACGGAATATGGTCAGCGAGAGATCGGGAAGGAAAAAAGTGGAAGTTCATGTCTGACGGAAGCATTGATACACAAAGAAAATCAGGTGGTCGAATCGTATCAGCAGATAGAGAATATTCAACAGAGATGGTATCACCGAAATTATCCTATGATGAGATGGGGAAATTACAGGAAGTTGTACGCTGTCTGCGGAGACATGGAGGTTTTGTCAATGAGTCCTGTGGTCAGCATGTTCATGTAGATGCGGCGAACCATACACCGCAGAGTCTGAAAAATGCGCTGACCATTATGTACGCAAAGGAAGATATCCTGTTCAAAGCACTGAAAGTGCAGGAAAGAAGAGAGTACAGCTATTGTCAGAAGGTGCGTCCGGAGGTATTGGAAAAAATCCGAAAAAGCCAAACAAATCCATTACGATGGACCGGGTAAGAAATGTCTGGTATGGAGGCAGGGATGGAAGTCATAATCATTATGACAGTACCCGGTATTATGCGTTAAACCTCCATGCTGTATTTTCCAAAGGGACATTGGAGTGGCGCTGTTTTGAAAGTACCCTTCATGCAGGAAAAGTGAGGGCAAACATTACACTGGCACTTGCGATTTCCGCACAGGCGATCAATCAGAGATCCACCCAGATGAAAAAGACACCGATCTCAGAAAACCCGGCGTTTACATTCCGAACGTTTTTGTTGCGGCTCGGATTAATCGGAGAAGAATATAAAAATGTGCGGAAACATCTGCTGGCAAATCTGGAAGGTGATCTGGCATGGAGATATGACAAAAGCACGTATGAGTGTCTGAAGAAAAAGCAAAGGACGGATGACGTCAGATCGAGGTGAGAAAAATAGAAGAGAGATATTATTTTGCATATGGCAGTAACATGAACCTGGGGCAGATGAGATTCCGCTGTCCGGATGCGGAAGTGGTTGGAAATGTCCGGCTGGAAGATTACCGGCTGGCATTTCGTGGCAGAGCTCCGGGAAATGGCGTTGCAACTGTGCTTCCGGAAAAAGGAAGCTGTGTGGATGGAGTTTTATGGAGGATCACAGAAGCTTGTGAAAAGAATCTGGATTTTTATGAAGGATTTCCAAATTTTTATGGGAAAGAAACCATTCAGGTAAAGGATCAGGCTGGAGCTTTAAGGGAAGTATTCGTATACACGATGAACTCCCCTCATAAGGATGTTCCGGCAAGACCATCGAAATTTTATCTGGATGGAATTCTGGAAGGATGTCTGGAAAATGATTTGCCGACAAAGGCAGTGATGGATGCAGTAAAACGCACCAGACAGGAAATGAAAAAAGCAGAAAAGCAATATACAAGATAAATGTTACCGCAGAGGGAGAACCTTCTGCGGTATTTTACTGAACAATGTATTTATTATCAGAAAGGAAACACACATGAAGGTGAAGAATTTAAAAACCAGAATCGCAGCCTTTGGACTGGCTGTCCTGATGGGCGTCAGTACCTTAAGCAGTGCCAATGCGTTCGCTGCCGAGCAGACGGATGTGGGGCAGGAGGTACAGGCATCCGAACAGGCGGTTACGAGTCAGAAAGAACAGGCAGTTACGGCAGACGATATTACGAAAGAGATTTCGGATGAAACATTTGCAGTGGAAACCAGTATGGAAGGAATCCATTATGATGCAGAAAAAGAGGATGTTACGCTTGTAAGTATCAAAGATGAGAATGGTGGAGAGTATCATTCTGACAAAGCAGGAACATATATTGCCACTTATATGGTCGTTCCAAAAGATAAGAGTGACAGCTATACCATCACCCGGAAAGTGACTCTGACGGATACAGAAGGTCAGGCACATTCCGAAGAAAATGGTGGAGAGAAACAGAAGTCAGATACAGAATCTGAAGATGATTCGGATTCGCCTGTGCAGAACTACACAGATGTAGAAATTGAAACATCCGAAGAAGATGCATCTGCACAGGCAGTCAAAGAACTGAAAGAGGACATTGAAGAGGGAAATGTGATGGTATTGTCTGCGGCTGAAAGAGCTACAAGCAGCGGTTCCACAGTTACATTGACAAAGGGGAGAACTATTTATTATCCAAGTTATATTGGAAATTATCTTACTTGCCTGTTTACAGTCAATGGAAAGATTGCATACTGCCTTCAGTCCCAGAAAGCATCCCCACCGAGTGGAAGTTATGTAGCACAGGTACTGGACAGCAATAAAAATCTGCAGAAAGTCCTTTATTATGGTTATGGCGGGGCAGGAGATCTGACAGGAAGTTATCTGTCTGGAAAAACGGAAGATGAAAAGTATGTGTATACACACATTGCAGCCAGCTACGCTTATGCAGGAGAAGCCGGATTTACAGGATGTAATTATAATGACCTTGTAAATGCAGGGGTTATCGCATATATCAATTATCTGTTTGGACAGGAAGAACCGCCAAAAGGTGAACTGAGCCTTTCAAGTACAAAGCTGAATGCAGTACGGGATGGAAACATCCAGAAAACACCAAATATCACACTGTCCGGGGATCACAGAAACTATGTGACATTGAGTGTACCGGAAAATGTGACAGCACATAATCTTTCCAAAGGAACAAGTGTTACAAATGGAAACATCCAGATTTATGGTGGAGATACATTCTATCTGTCTGCGGATTTATTACTGACAGGCAGTTATGCTTCCGGCAGCTTATATGGTTCTGTCGGAAAGACATGGAGAACGCTGGTGCTGACAACCGGAGATTCCAAGCAGGATATCGGTGTATTTGAAAGCGAAACAGCAGCTCCGGTAAGTTTCAGTGTACAGTGGCTGAATATGACACGCATTGAGTTGACGAAGAAAGATATCAATACACAGAACCCACTATCTGGAGCAGTTTACGGTATTTACACCGATAAGAAGTGCGAAAATCTGCTAATGACGATGACTGCAACCGGAACAGACGGAAAAGCAGTCAGCGATTATTTTGACTCTGCACTGAAAACAGTGTACGTGAAAGAGATCACTGCTTCGACAGGATATAAATTGAATACAGAAGTATATAAAGTAGATGTTGCAGCCGGTAAGACATTGACGGTAACAGCAACCGATGAGAGAGTCACCGGAAAAGTAAAAATCGCAAAGATCGATAAAGAAACACTTGTATTTAAAGCGCAGGGGGACAGTGCTCTTCGTGGTGCGGTGTATGGTCTGTATGCAAAAGAGGACATAGTGCATCCGGATGGCACAACAGGAGTTCTGTATAAACAGGACAGCCTGATTGCACAGGGAGTCATCGGAGATGACGGAACACTGGAATTTTCAGAATTATACCTTGGAGAAATGTATGTAAAAGAAATCACTCCACCGGAAGGATATACACTGGATACTACCAAATATGAGGTATCCGTAACTTATGAAGGTCAGGATGTTGCCGAAGTGACAAGAGACCTTACGGTAAAAGAGCAGGTAAAGAAACAGGCATTCCAGTTAATCAAAATCAGTGAAGATGGAGAGCAGACAGAAACAGACCTGGTTGCAGGAGCAGGATTTCAGGTATATCTGATCAGCGACCTGACACAGGTGAAAAATGGGAAACTGAAACCGTCCAATGGAGAAAGCTATACAGCAAGGGATTTCAAAAATTATGACTTCAGCAAAGAGCAGGTTGCAGTTACTTACGAGAACGGAACAGCCGTACCAGTACCGGAATTGATCACTGATACAAAAGGATATGCAGTCAGCCCAGAACTGCCGTATGGAAGCTATGTTGTAGTAGAAAGCACTACTCCGGAGAATCTGAAAACCATTGATCCGTTTGTTGTAAATGTGGAAGATGACAGCAGAGAACCAATGCAGTGGCGAGTCTTTGATGACCGTCCGTTTGAATTTTTGCTGAAAATCGTAAAGAAGGATGCACAGACTGGAAATACCGTTTTAAAGGCCGGAGCTTCTTATAAGATTTACGATGTGACAAATAAGAAATATGTGGAACAGGTTGTTCAGTATCCGAAGAAAGAAAAGATCAGTGTATTCAAAACAAATGAGGAAGGATATCTGATCACACCGCAGGAACTGAAGTGCTCTACCTACCGAATCAAAGAAGTGAAAGCACCGGAAGGATTTGTAAGACAGGGAAGCGAAGAGTCCCTGTATGATGGAACAACGATTATTTCACCATTAGAGCAGACTGCAAAGGGAACTTATAAAGAAAATCCACAGAGTGCCATTGAGATCACTGTATCCTCAAACACTGCACATCAGATTGATCCAGATACAGGAGCAGCGATTGTAGAGGTAGAACAGAAAAACGATGAACAGGTAGGAAGCCTGCTCCTGACGAAAAAAAGGAGAACAGCTTACCGAAGTAACAGGAGATTCTGTTCTGGCAAAAGTAAAAGCACTGGTCTCTAAAGTAAGAAATGCTGTATCTGGTAAAGAAGAAACAGGTATCTATAAAGATTTTAAATATGAAGAAACCGGAGTAGAAGGTGCCCAGTTTGAAGTATATGCCAAAGATACCATCTATTCACCGGACGGAGCAAAGGACGAAGAAGGAAATCCAGTTGTCCGTTATGAGAAAGATGACCTGGTAGCCAAACTGACTACAGATGAAAATGGAACAGCAGTTATCAATAATCTGCCACTGGGAACGTATTATCTGAAAGAGGTTGTAGCAGGAGAGAATTTTGTCCTGAATACAGAACAGAAAGAATTTACCCTGACAGCAGAGGATGATACACAGGCAGTTGTTTATGAAGGCGTTACCTATAAAAATGAAAGACAGAAAGTTTCCGTATCGGTAGAAAAGAAGGATTCTGTCACAGGAGAAAAGCTGGAAGGTGTTATTTTTGGACTGTATGCTGCGGAAGATATTCTTTCTAATCAGGGAGAGGTTCTCGTAGAGAAAGATACCCTGCTGGAAAAGAAAGCAACAGATACAAAGGGAACACTTACTTTCGACAGTGATCTTCCACATGGAAAATACTATGTCAAAGAGGAAGTCAGAAAAGCCGGATATCTTCCAAATGAAGAAGTATGGAATGTAGACGCAACCTATGAAAATCAGAATCTTGCAAAGATTGAACTGAACAAAGAAGTTGAGAATCAGCCGACAGAAACACGTATTACCAAAACAGATGCAACAACCGGAAATGAGCTGGAAGGAGCAAAACTGCAGGTCATTGATAAAGACGGAACTGTTTTGGAAGAGTGGATCAGTACGAAGGAAGAACATGTCATTTACGGACTGCCGGAAGGAAGTTATACCTTACATGAAGAACTGGCTCCTTATGAAGATGGTTATGTGTCTGCCAGCGATGTGACGTTTGAAGTCAAAGAAGATGGCAGTGTGACAAAGGTTGAGATGAAAGATGAATATTCCAAAGTGGAAATTTCAAAAACAGACCTAACAACCGGAAAAGAACTGGAAGGGGCAAAGCTTCAGATCATCCGCAAAGACGGAACTGTTTTGGAAGAGTGGATTACGGATGGAAAGCCACATTCCGTTGCAAAGCTCCCGGTCAATGAAGAACTTACTCTGCGTGAGATCACAGCGCCGGATGGTTACGAGATTGCGAAGATGTTACATCACATTGAAAGATACAATGGAAGTCCAGAAAGTAGAAATGAAAGATGCCAGAACACCGGAGAAAACAACAGAAAAAACAAATGCACCAAAAACAGGTGATAACCAGAAAGTATGGCCGTTTGTTCTGCTTGCACTGGCATCTGCCGGAACAGCTACAGGAGTGACTGTATACCGCAGAAAGAAGTCAAAAATGACAGACAACAAAGAAGAAACAGAAGAAAAATAAAAGTAAAAATTACAGGATAAACCAATCTGACAGGGCAGGAGATGTGCATAAGGCAGCGCCTGCCCTGTCTGTAGATAAGGAGAAGAAAGATGAGACGTTTTTATACAGCAGAATCAGTAACAGAAGGACACCCGGATAAAGTATGCGATCAGATAGCAGATGCAATCTTAGATGAATGTCTGCGTTACGATCCATCTTCGAGAGTGGCGTGTGAAGTCCTTGCTACAAGAGGAAATGTGTTTGTAGCAGGAGAAATCACCAGCGGATATGAACCACCAGTGTTTGATGTGATCCGAAAAGTTTTAGAAGAGTGTGGATATTGTACAGATGGGATAGAAATGGATACGTTTGTACACCAGCAGAGTCCAGATATTGCGAAAGCAGTGAGTGTGTCGAAAGAATTTCGGGATAATATCGGCGCAAAATTAAGAGATAGAAGCAGGGGAGCTGGAGATCAGGGTGTTATGGTCGGATATGCGTGTGATGATACTCCGCAGCTTATGCCAATGCCGACTGTTCTGGCACACCGGATCACACGTGAACTTTCGGCTTGCAGAAGAAGCGGATATATCAAAGATATCTTTTCGGATGGAAAAGCACAGGTAACCGTAGAATATGAAGATGGAAAACCAGTGAGACTGGAAAGTGTTGTTGTTTCCTGCCAGCATGGTGCAGAAAAGAACCTGAAGAAGTTAGATGCCGAGATCAGAGAGAAAGTGCTTCGCTCAGCACTCAGATTACTGCCGCCGGATGAGGATACGAAGATTCTGATCAATCCGTCAGGAAAATTTGTGTGCGGAGGATTTGATGCAGATACCGGACTGACCGGAAGAAAGCTGATGGTGGATACTTATGGCAGTATGGTTCCGCATGGCGGCGGTGCATTTTCGGGAAAAGACTGTTCGAAAGTAGACCGTTCGGCAGCTTATATGGCAAGGTATATCGCTAAAAATATAGTAGCTGCTGAGTTTGCAAGCAAGTGTCAGGTGTCTTTGGCTTATGCAATCGGAGTAGCAGAGCCGGTTATGATTGAGGTAGACACCTTTGGTACAGGAAAAGTGTGTGCGGATGATTGTCTGGCGGCAGCAATCCCACTGGTGTTTGGAGTGACACCCGTTCAGATCATGGAATCCCTTCGACTGAATCGTCCGATTTTCCGTCAGACGGCAGTTTTGGTCATTTGGAAGAAAGGAGTTTCCTTGGGAGCGGACGGATAAGGTACTGGCTCTTCAGGATGCAATTCTGTAATGCCCTGGGTAACGGAAGAAGAGATTCAGGCAGCAAAAAAGTATGACTGCGTATGAGTATTTGCGAACGCATCAGGCACAGCGACTGCAAAAGACAAGGACCAGAATGAATGGCAGTTGACGGATCATGACAGTTTTAAAATCATGAACTGTCCAGCAATGGCATTGGAAATCCAGAGATATCGGTGGCGTGTCCGCACTGCGGTTCCTGATTGAAGTAGATGGAATGAAATTTACAGATGCCGTAAAACTGTTGTGCGAAGAGAGTCCGTCTTTTATTCCGACACAGGCTGTGGAAAGGGAAAAACTGCCATTTAAGTTGCCGGAGAGGTATTGTAATTGCAGACGAATCAGGGCTTATTTAAACCACAGAGGAATCAGCGATGAAGTGATCACATATTGTATTTCACATGGAAATCCTTTATGAAAGTGTCCCGTACCATAACGCTGCTTTTTGTTGGGAAAGATGAATCCAGAAAAGCAAGATATGCATTCCTGCGAGGAATCTATGCAAAAAACGGGAAGGGATTCAAGATGGAGCAGACCGGGAGTGGAAAAAAGTACAGCTTTTGCATTCCACCTGAAAGAGAAACAAAGCGAGTTGCCGTATATGAAGCGTGTATTGATGCATTGGCACACATGACACTGGAAGAGGA
>ENA-OPYU01000782-OPYU01000782.1-human-gut-metagenome-genome-assembly--contig:-NODE-782-length-11974-cov-3.934329_pt1 | contig 11974 bp, 12 predicted proteins | sample MGYA00242637_ERZ504482 | MGnify/ENA primary metagenome ERZ504482 (study PRJEB26092, sample SAMD00036237) | human gut metagenome | host: Homo sapiens | study: EMG produced TPA metagenomics assembly of...
ATGTGACTTGGTCATGTCCCCTTTTTCTGACATAATAGAAAGGGGAATATAAAATGGTAAAGATTGACATTATCTCTGGTTTCCTTGGAGCTGGTAAGACAACTCTTATTAAGAAACTGCTGAAAGAAGCATTTGAAGGTGAGCAGGTAGTTTTGATCGAGAATGAGTTCGGTGAGATTGGTATTGACGGGGGATTCCTGAAAGATGCCGGAATCGAGATCCGTGAGATGAACTCCGGATGTATCTGCTGTTCCCTGGTTGGAGATTTTGGTGCTTCCCTGAAGGAAGTTGTAGAGAAGTATCATCCGGATCGTATCCTGATCGAGCCATCAGGCGTTGGTAAGCTTTCCGACGTTATCAAGGCTGTACAGGGTGTGGAAGAGGATGTTGATATTCAGCTGAACAGCTACACCACAGTTGTTGATGCCAAGAAATGCAAAATGTATATGAGAAACTTCGGCGAGTTCTTTGACAATCAGGTTCAGTATGCAGGTGCGATTATCATGAGCCGTACTGATATTGTAGATGAGAAGAAAGCAATGGAGTCTATGGAGCTTCTTCGTTCTATCAATGAGAAGGCAGCTATTATTACCACTCCGATTGAGAAGCTGGATGGAAAGAAAATCCTGGAGGTTATGGAGCATCCGGTATCTCTGGCAGATGAGCTGCTGAAAGAGGAGCATGAACATCATCACCATCACGACCATGATGACGAGTGTGGCTGCGGACATGACCACGATCATGAGCATCATCATCACGACCATGATGAGGAGTGTGACTGCGGACATGACCACGATCATGAGCATCATCATCACGACCATGATGAGGAGTGTAGCTGCGGACATGACCACGATCATGAGCATCATCATCACGACCATGATGACGAGTGTGGCTGCGGACATGACCACGATCATGAGCATCATCACGACCATGATGAAGAATGTGGCTGCGGACATGACCACGATCATGAGCATCATCACGACCATGATGAAGAATGTGGCTGCGGACATCATCATGATCATCACCATCATCACGCAGACGAAGTATTTACCAGCTGGGGACGTGAGACTATTAAGAAGTTTACAAGAGAAGGGCTTGAGAAAATGCTGGAGAGCCTTTCCGCTTCTGAAGAGTATGGCGTGATCCTTCGTGCTAAGGGAATGCTTCCGGCAGAGGACGGAACCTGGATCTACTTCGACATGGTTCCGGAAGAAACTGAGATCCGTGAAGGTTCACCAGAGTACACCGGACGTCTTTGCGTAATTGGTTCCAAGTTAAATGAAGAGAAACTGGCCAAGCTGTTCGGCGTAGCTTAATGATTGACATATAAACGGGATAAAAGGCTTTTTGTAAGCTTATTTGTTGCTGTTTATAAGCGGTATTACGTGAATGCACTGCTTTTAAGAAAAATACAGGGAGGTTTCTGTAAATGGATGAAATTACAGTACCGATTTATCTCATAACCGGCTTTCTGGAAAGCGGCAAGACCTCTTTCCTCAGCTTTACCCTCCAGCAGGATTACTTCCGTACAGAGGGAAAGACACTTCTCATTCTCTGCGAGGAGGGAGAGGAAGAGTACGATGAAGAGGCTCTTGCAAAAGATAATGTTGTAGTCGAGGTTATTGAGAAAGAAGAAGATTTTACACCGGAGCGCCTTCAGGCACTGGATATTATCCACCAGCCGGAGCGTGTGGTTATGGAATATAATGGAATGTGGCTGGTAAGCAAATTCGAGGAGATGAAGCTCCCGGCAGGTTGGGGAATTGAACAGCACATTACCTGTGTAGATGCAAGCACATTCCAGGTATATATGCAGAATATGAAATCCATTTTTATGGATATGGTTCGTAATGCGGATATGGTTGTGTTTAACCGCAGCAAGAAAGAATATCCTCTTGCAAACTTCCGCAGAAGCATTAAGGTTGTAAACCCAAGTGCAGAGGTTATTTTTGAGGACGAAGAAGGCGAGATGACGGATATTTTCGCAGATCAGATGCCATTTGACCTGGATGCAGAGATTGTAGATATTCCGCCTGAAGATTACGGAATCTGGTTTGTAGATGCTATGGATCATCCGGATCGTTATGTGGGAAAAATCTCTTCGCTTTAAGGCTCGTGCAAGACGTCCGAGAGGTATGGGCAGCAAGTTCTTCATTCCGGGACGTACTGCCATGACCTGCTGTGCAGATGATACTTCATTCCTGGGATATATCTGTAAGAGTGCATATGCACCGAAGCTGAAGCCCGGCGAGTGGGTTGAGGTGACTGCCAAGGTTGCCTTTGAAAACCGTTCTGAGTACCAGGGCGAGGGAATTGTTCTTTATGCAGAGAATGTGACCCCGTGCGAACCTCTGGCTGATGAGATGGTTTATTTCAACTAATTTGATAATAAATGAAAGTCATCTGCTTTATGCTATTGGTTAAGCAGGCTGCGGCTCTAGAGCTTTGGAATTGCTGTGGAGGACTTTCGTAGTAGAATAAGGAAAATAAGATTATGTATTTAGTTGTTGGACTGGGAAACCCCGGGAAGCAGTATGAGGCGACCCGCCACAATATGGGTTTTGATACGATCGATGTGCTTGTGGAACGTCATAAGATTCCGCAGGGCGGCGTAAAATTTAATGCTATGTACGGTTCCGGATTCATCGGAGGAGAGAAGGTAATCTTTATGAAACCTTTGTCCTTTATGAATTTAAGCGGTGGTCCGGTACAGGAGATGGCTGCTTATTTCAAAATCGATCCGGAGAGTGAGCTGATCATTATTCAGGACGATATTGATCTGGAGCCGGGACAGCTTCGTATCCGGAAGCAGGGCAGTGCAGGCGGCCATAATGGTCTGAAGGACATTATTGGCAGACTTGGCACACAGAAATTTATGCGTGTAAAAAATTGGTGTAGGAGCCAAACCAAAAGGATGGGATCTGGCAGACCATGTGCTTGGCCGTTTTCATCCGGGGACCGCAAGCTCGTGGATGAAGCAATTGAGTTTGCAGCAGACGCTGTAGAAAAAATCATAACAGATGGTCCGGATGCGGCGATGAATGAATACAACCGAAAGAGGGTTACTGAGTAACAAAGGAAGTCCAGCAACAAGCTGGGCTTCTTTTGCCCCTGGAGCGTCCCCCAAAAGCTTTGTGAAAATTATGACGTGCAGATAACTTGCAGGAATGGTTTCATGTTTTGGGTGGGCTCTGAGGTGAGGCTTTTGAGAAAAGGAGGAAAGCCATGCTTTCATTTACCCAGCCCCTGAAGGGGATGGCAGAATTTGAAGAAATAGAGAAAAGCCTTGAGAAAAATCAGGGCATTGTGCAGATCACAGGCTGCCTGGAATCCCAGAAGGCACATCTGATCCATGGGCTTTCCGGCAAAACACCTATGCGCCTTGTGATCGCAGGAGATGAGCGCCAGGCTAAGGAAATCTTCGAGGACTTGCGCTTTTATGACAAAAATACCATGTTTTACCCGGCGAAGGATCTTCTCTTTTTCCAGGCAGATATTCAGGGAAATCTGTTGATCCGCCAGAGAATGTGTGTGGTAAAGGCACTTCTGGAGCAGAAGGAACTGACTGTGGTTACCAGCATTGACGGCTGTATGGACTATCTGATGCCCCTGGAAGAAATCGGGAAAAAGGTGCTTCATTTCTATTCTGACAGCGTGATCAACATGGATGTACTGAAAAATACCCTTGTACAGCTTGGATATGAACGCGTAGGACAGGTGGAAATGCCGGGACAGTTTTCTGTGCGCGGTGGTATTGTAGATATTTATTCCCTTACAGAAGAGAATCCATGGAGAATTGAGCTGTGGGGAGATGAAGTGGATTCTATCCGAAGCTTTGACGCAGAGAGCCAGCGCTCTCTTGAAAATCTGGATGAGATTGCCATTTATCCGGCTGTGGAGTGGAATAACGGCAAAAAAGATGGTATCTTTTGTGGATTATTTTCCCAGGGAAAAAATGCTTCTGTTTCTGGATGAACCCAACCGTATTTTGGAAAACGGACTGGGCGTGGAGGAAGAGTATGCCGCCAGCCGCACACATCGTGAAGAAAAAGGAGAAAAGAACCTTCCGGTTCAGTGGCTTTGTGAATTTTCCAAGGTTCAGAAAGAGCTGAATAAACTTCGTGCAGTGTCGTTGTCGGCATTGGAGCCAAGAGGCGTGGAGTGGAATTTTGCCCCGGAGAAATATAATCTGACGGTGCAGAGCGTAACTTCTTATAACAGCAGCTTTGAGCTTCTGGTGGAGGATCTGAGAAAGTATAAGAAAAAAGGCTACCAGATTGCCTTGCTTTCCGGTTCCAGGACAAGGGCGGAGCGTCTGGCGAAGGATTTGCAGGAGCATGAGCTGAATGCTTTTTACGGTTCTGATTATGACCGCGTGATTAATCCAGGGGAAATTATGGTCCTCTATGGACACGCCCGGAAAGGCTTTGAGTATCCGTTGATCAAATTTGCGGTGATCACAGAGTCCGATATTTTCGGACAGGAGCAGAAAAAAAACGAAAAGAAAAGGTCTACAACGGCAAGCGGATCCAGGATTTTGCAGAGCTGTCTATTGGGGATTATGTGGTCCATGAAAAGCATGGACTGGGAATTTACCGTGGAATTGAGAAAGTTGAAGTAGATAAGGTCTTAAAAGACTATATCAAGATTGAATACCGTGACGGAAGCAATCTATATATTCTGGCGACGCAGCTGGATGCGCTGCAGAAATATTCCGGCGCAGATACAGCCAAGGCGCCGAAGCTAAACAAGCTGGGAACCCAGGAGTGGAATCGCACGAAGTCCAAGGTAAAGGGCGCTGTCAAAAATATCGCCAAAGAGCTGGTGGAGCTTTACGCTGTGCGTCAGGAAAAAGAAGGTTATGTGTGCGGCCCGGATACAGTGTGGCAAAAGGAATTCGAGGAAATGTTTCCATATGAGGAGACAGAGGATCAGCTGAACGCCATCGAGGATACCAAGCGGGATATGGAGAGCACCAAGATCATGGATCGTCTGGTGTGCGGAGATGTTGGATATGGTAAGACAGAGGTTGCTCTTCGCGCAGCTTTTAAAGAGGTGCAGGAGAGCCGGCAGGTTGTTTACCTTGCACCAACTACCATTCTGGCGCAGCAGGTGTACAACACCTTTGTCCAGAGAATGAAGGAGTTTCCGGTGCGCGTGGATCTGCTTTGCCGATTCCGTACACCTGCCCAGCAGAAAAAAACTTTGCAGGATCTGAAAAAAGGACAGGTAGACGTTGTGATCGGTACTCACAGAGTTCTTTCCAAGGATGTGGAGTATAAGAATCTGGGGCTTTTGATCGTTGACGAGGAACAGCGTTTCGGCGTTACCCACAAGGAGAAAATCAAGCAGCTGAAAAAGGATATTGATGTTCTGACTCTGACTGCGACACCCATTCCACGAACCCTTCATATGAGTATGATTGGAATCCGTGACATGAGTGTGCTGGAGGAGCCGCCTATGGATCGTATGCCGATCCAGACTTATGTGATGGAGTATGATGAGGAGACTGTCAGGGAAGCTATCGGAAGAGAGCTGCGAAGGGGCGGCCAGGTTTATTATGTCTATAACCGGGTTACAGATATTGATGAGGTTGCCCTTCGGATTTCCAAGCTGGTGCCGGACGCAAGGGTGGATTTTGCCCATGGACAGATGAGCGAGAGAGAACTGGAACGGGTTATGTATGATTTTATCAATGGGGACATTGATGTGCTGGTTTCTACTACCATTATCGAGACAGGACTGGATATTTCCAATGTAAATACCATGATCATCCATGATTCTGACAAGTACGGACTTTCCCAGCTTTATCAGCTGCGAGGCAGGATCGGACGTTCCAACAGGACGGCGTATGCGTTTCTGATGTACCGAAGGAACACCATGCTTCGGGAGGTGGCGGAAAAACGACTTTCTGCTATCCGTGAGTTTACAGATCTGGGAAGTGGATTCAAGATCGCCATGCGTGACCTGGAGCTTCGAGGGGCTGGAAATCTGCTGGGAGCACAGCAGCATGGGCATATGAACGCAGTGGGCTATGACCTTTATTGCAAAATGCTCAGTGAGGCGGTTAAGGAGGCAAAGGGAATCCATACTATGGAAGACTTCGAGACTACCATTGATCTGAATATGGATGCTTTTATCCCGGACACCTACATCAGCAATGAGTTCCAGAAGCTGGATATTTATAAGCGCATTGCAGGAATTGAGTTCCAGCAGGAGTATGATGATATGCTGGAAGAGCTGATCGACCGGTTTGGGGAGCCGCCGAAAGCAGTGCTGAATCTGCTGGCTATTGCAAGACTGAAGGCACTGGCACATCGGGGCTACATTACGGAAATCAAGCAGATGCAGCGTGAGATCAGGATCACCCTTTACGAAAATGCGCATCTGAACCCGGAGGGGATTCCGCCGCTGGTTGCCAAGTACCGCAGACAGCTGCAGTTTAAGCCGGATAAAGAGCCGAAGTTCCTGTTTGCGCCAGTTGGGGGATATTGTGCAGGCGCTGACGGTGTTTGCGAAGGAACTGATGGAATTGGTGGAAGATCAGCAGGGAGAATAAACGAAGGGTTTTTGTAATATAGAAACATACGTCAGTCTGAATGTAGTTGGATATTTGTAAGTGAATTATAATGGGGAAAATCTGGGGTGGAATAACGAAAATTGTGTGAAATCCATCAGATTTTCCCCTTTCTACTTGCCCTCATGGGAAAAAAAGGTTTTATACTCTTATTAACGTGTCTGCATTGGGGAAGTGCGCATGCCGCACATGACGACTGATCGGCACATCAGTGAAAGGGTAATTGGTGATCAATATGAAGAAAATCGTGAAGAACACAACCGTAGTGGCATTAAGTGGCGTAATGGCAATTGGAATGCTTTCCGGATGTGGAAGTAAGTCTATAGATGGAGAGAAGACCGTTGCAACTGTAGATGGCACAGATATTCCTATGGGTGTTGTAAGTCTGTACGCACGTGAGTCACAGGCACAGACGGTTGCCATGTATAAGAGCTTCATGGGAAGTGCAGGAAATATCTGGAGCCAGGTAGTAGATGAGGATGCTGGTACGACATACGGCGAGCAGGCTGTAGGACAGTTTCTGGAGCAGGTTGAGCTGATGTACATCATGAAGGAGAAGGCAGCTGATTACGGTGTTGAGGTTACTTCTGATGATGAGACCGCTATTGCTGACGCTGCAGCGCAGTTTATGCAGGACAATGATGAGGACACTTTGAAGGAGCTTGCGTTTCCGAAGACCAGGTTAAGACTCTTCTGGAGCTTGAGACTTACCGTCAGAGAATTTACGATCCGATCCGCAACGAGGCAGAGGTTAGCATAACGGATGAAGAGGCACAGCAGTCTTCTTTCAGCTATGTAAGTATTTCCCTCAGTGGAGATGACCTTACAGATGATGATATTGCTACCCGCAAGGAGCAGGCACAGGAGATCCTGGATAAGATGAAGGAGGATCCGACAGCCGACATGGGTGAGACAGCTAAGGCTGTTGATGATACTTACAGCGGACTGACCGGAACTATTTTCACAAATGACAGTGATGATGAGGATATTTCCAATTCTTATGATGACGCTGTTGTAGAAGCGCTGAGAACTCTGAAGGATGGAGAGGTTTACGACGAGCTGGTTGAGACTGATAGCAGCGTATATGTACTTCGGATGGACAAAGTAAATGACGAGGATGCAACCGCTTCCAAGAAAGAGTCCCTTGAGAACACCAAGCGCAGCGAATACTATTCCGAGACAACTCAGAAATGGCTGGATGATGCTGATATTACTGTAAATGATAAGGTGCTTTCTACTTTGACAATTACAGATGAGCACAGCTTTACAATTAAGGAGACTACAGCGGATACAAGTGAAGATGCAGCAGCTGATACAACAGATGCTACCGAGGATACTACTTCTGAGGATGCCGAGGCAGCAGATGAGGACGAGGATGCTGATACTGCTGAGACAGATGTTGCAAAGAGCGATAGCGCAGAGGAAACTGATACCACAGACAGCGCTGACAGTACAGACGAGACTGCAGAAGAGAACAGTGCAGACAGCAAGGCCGAGGACCGCAGCGAGAGCGCTGATTCTGAGGAGAACGCAGAAGATACTGCAGAAGAGACAACTGAGGAGAACTAAAAGCGGGATACAGACCGAAATTTGTTGATTCGTATGTATTGCAAAATGTTTTCTGAAAGAATTGAGATTATATAAATTGGAGAAAATGATAAAAGAGCCTGCCTGAGGTGATTCGGGCGGGCCCTTTGTCTATACAAAGTAAAATACTTATGAAAAAAGCTTTTCGATACAACGTAAGGTCTGAGAAAATGCAAGTACAGCAGATTGAACATGTGGATAACAATTACACAGGAGGGCAACATGAAAAAGATACTTCTCATTGCAACCGGGGGGCACCATTGCTTCCAAATATACAGCAGAGGGTCTGGCACCGCAGATTTCCGCAGATGAGCTGTTGGAATATATTCCTGAAGCCCGGGAATTCTGCACCATTGATACCGTTCAGCCTTTTGCCCTGGACAGTACCAATGTGTGCGCAGACCATTGGTTGAAGCTGGCCAGACTGATTGAATCCAAATATGAATTTTATGATGGCTTTGTGCTTTGCCATGGAACGGACACTATGGCATATACGGCTGCTGCTTTGTCTTATCTGATCCAGAATAACCGCAGACCTATCGTGATTACCGGTGCACAGAAACCTATTGACCTGGCAATTACAGATGCACGTTCCAATCTTCTGGACAGTCTCCGCTTTGCCTCTCACGACCGCGCTCATGGAATTTCCATTGTGTTTGGGGGAAAAGTGATCGCAGGAACCAGAGCAAAGAAGGAATTTTCCAAAAGTTACAATGCCTTTTCCAGTATTAATTATCCGGATATTGCATCCATTCACGATCAGAAGATTATTTTTTATATTGATGACAAAGACCAGTCCACCAAGCCACTGGTGTTTTATCATGAGATGAATCAAAAGATTTTTCTGCTCAAATTGATTCCGGGGATTGACGGGAAAGTATTGGATGCTCTTTTTCCCTCTTATTCCGGACTGATCATTGAATCCTTCGGCGTAGGCGGTCTGCCTCATTACGAAAATGATAATTTTATAGATGCGATTGCACATTGGATTGAAGCGGGCAAGCCAGTGTGCATGGCGACTCAGGTTACCCATGAGGGAAGTGACATGGAAGTTTATCAGGTTGGAAAGGTCATCAAGGAACGGTTCCCGGTGCTGGAGTCTTATGATATGACGCTGGAGGCGTCTGTGACGAAAATGATGTGGGCGCTGGGACAGACACGGGATATGGAGAAGTTTAAGGAGTTATTTTATACGACCATTAATCATGATTTATTGTTCCTGTAAGTAAGTCTTGAAATTTTCTGGAGTGTTAAGCTAAAATTAAAAAAGCTGAAATCATGGAACTAATAATACTTTCAGAGAACCTTTATGGATAGAGCGCAAGGCAACTGGCTCAAGTTCATATCAGAGATGGAACATCAGTTTTTTAAAACATATTTTCTGAAATACTGGAGGACATATATAATGAATAAAAAGAAATTTCCGAAATAAAAAACAGCTGACACCGGCAAATTGCAACATTACCAGAATTTGTGGATGCTATGTGGATGCTGAGAAGAATAAAAAAACAGAACTGAAAGAAGTGTTCCTTTCCCTCTCCGAGGAAGAAATGTTCAATATTTTGAAATATTCAAGAAAACCCTTTCTGGTACTCTTGGAAAGAACCTGATGAATATGGAATTCCCCCTGGCAGAGGAAAAAGAGGGCGGCAAACACGAATTCCTCATGAAGCTCCGCGCCAGTAAACTGAAGGATGACGCTTTAATTGAGAGCTTTTATGACAAAATTATCGAAAATTACGATTATCCGGAAAATTACTACATAATCCTGGTACACGCTGTGTACGATATCCCGGGAAGAACTTCAGATGGAATCGATATGGATGATGCTTCTGAAGAGATTTATGAGCACCTTCTTTGCAGTATCTGTCCGGTGAAGCTGTCTAAGGCAGGTCTTTGCTACAATGCGGAGGCAAATCTGATCCAGGACCGTATCCGTGACTGGATCGTGGAAATGCCAGAGAACGGCTTCCTTTTCCCGTTATTTAATGACAGAAGCACAGACATCCACGGCATGCTCTACTATTCTAAGAATGCAGAGCAGCTTCACGATATTTTTGTGGATGAAGTGTTTGGCTGTACTGCTCCGCTTTCCGCAGGCGGACAGCGTGATTCCTTCAATATGCTTGTAGAGGAAACCCTTGGGGACGACTGTCAGTATGACACCGTTATAGGAATCCATGAGAAGTTGAATGAGATCATCGAAGCCCAGAAAGATTCTCCAGACCCGGTTGTGCTCACCCAGTCTGAGGTGAAACGTCTCTTTGAGGACTGTGGTGTAGAAGACGAAAAACTGGAAACCTTTGATAACCAGTATGAGGCTGTTGCTTGGGGGCAAAAAAGCCACCATGGTAGCGTCCAACATCACCAACACTCGTAAGATTCGAGATCAAAAACGCCGGATGTAGTGATCCATGTAGAACCAGATAAAGTGGAACTGGTGGAGACCAGGATCATTGACGGCCGCAAGTGTCTGGTGATTCCTATGGAAGACGTAGAGATCAACGGAATCCGTGTGCGGATGGGTGGGGAGAACGGTGAGGAATCCGAGGAAGAGTTTGAGTAATATTCTTGGTTGTGATAAAAATTTTTTTGCCGGATATGAAGTATAAAAGGCTTGTTGTAAAAGAAATAGTTGTAAAACAAATAGTTTTAAAACAGGAAGGATGCAATTCTTGGCGAGTTGCATCCTTCCTGTTTTTGCCTGGATGAGGGTTTCACAATTTGGGAATGTAAATTGTGGGAATGATTTTGGGGCGTAGTCTGGAATTAAGAATATCAGAAGTAAAACCTAAACAATTCTACAATTGTAGAAAAAAGTGATTGACATTTAACTTCTACAGATGTAGTATATAACCAACTTCTACAAAAGTAGAAAATGAAAGGGGATTTTACCATGAAAATAAAAATGGTTAAAATGATAGCACTTATGGCGGCGGTGACATTAAGTGGTTGTTCAGCTGGAACTTTAGAAAATACCGGAAATTCCGCCTCTAATTCTGCTGCAAATATGGTATCTTCAAATAAAAAGGCTTCTTCATCCACGAAGGGATCAAATACTGCAAGTTCCACTGGTACGGCAAGTAATACTACAAGTGGTGCAGCAGGTAATACCGCAAATAGCACAGCAAGTAATACCACAGCTGGCACAGCAGGTAATGCCACAGCTGGCGCAGCAGGTAATACCACAGCTGGCACAGCAGGTAATACCACAGCTAGTACAGCAGGTAATGCCACAGCTGGTACGACAAGTAATACCACAACTGCCCCAACAGATGATGCATCCGATATTCTTTCCACCACAACAATCACCCTGTATGATAGTGATGGAAATACAGTTTCTGTGGAAAGAACAATTTACAAAATTATGACTGCGAATATGTAGATGCTGATGGTATGGAATACAGCACCGATGATGATGTCTATTTTACAGATGAAAATGGAAAGACCTATCAGTCCTTAAATGACAGTACCCATTATTTTGGTGCCGAGTTAGAGCAGCATGTATTACAGGATGCCAATGGAAAACAGTGTGACAGTTACAGAAACAACTAATGGAGATTATTACTATATGGATGATAATGGCACTGGTTATATTTGACAACGGCGACGGAAGCTGGAGTGATGAGAACGGCAATAGTTATACAGAATAAGAGGAGGGATGCGGCTGAAAGCTTTTTCAAAAAGGTGTCAGGCTGTATACCATTCTCGGACTGTAGAAATGTGGTGTTTGGCTTTTTTAGTCAGACACCTTTTTTCGTATTAAAGACTGGCAAAAATCCTCAGTGGAATAAATCGCAGTGCTGTGTT
>ENA-OPYU01000783-OPYU01000783.1-human-gut-metagenome-genome-assembly--contig:-NODE-783-length-11967-cov-2.255743_pt1 | contig 11967 bp, 13 predicted proteins | sample MGYA00242637_ERZ504482 | MGnify/ENA primary metagenome ERZ504482 (study PRJEB26092, sample SAMD00036237) | human gut metagenome | host: Homo sapiens | study: EMG produced TPA metagenomics assembly of...
AATATTGTATAGGAGAATAAGACCATTTACTATCAGTATATGTAACGGCTTGATCGTACATGAAGTTTGGAGCTTTAGCTTTGTCTCCACTTAATGATGCCCATGTATCGACACCTGTATAAGTTGCTATAACATTGAATCCCGTTGTTTGTAGTTTGGTGTCATCCATAATACTGGCCTTCGTCTGTTTCCCCACATAAGTTCCGAAATTAATCGCATTGTCATTCTTTGCTACCAATGTGCCAATCTCATCTTCGCCTGAGCAGCCCGCCAATACTACTAGGCTTAATGCTGCGATAAATAAATTTGTCTTCATAATGTTTAGTCTTTTAATGTTGTTTTATGTTGTTACTATTTATCATTCTATAGTTATGCGGGGGATTACGATATTCGTCTCATCTCCCCAATTGTCTACTGTCGCATCGAATCCCCCTCGCCGCCATTCTTTTCCGGCTCCACGTTTGGTAGCTCCAACGGAATATCCTCGGGAACTTCTTCCTTATCCGGATCAATTTTCGTACCCAGCACCACCTCTACCTCTTTCGTCTCATTATTGATCGCGGCACGTGGAGCTATATCATATTGCTTCGTAATGACCGTTCTGTTATCGACCAATAAGATGGAGAGCGTAAGCAAATTACTGATCTCGTCCGTGGCCTTCGATGTGACGTTTGGTCTGCCGAGTGTCAAGTAAGAGCCGGATAAGATACCATCGGTCGTTGAGTTCTCGTGAAAGGTCTTTTCCGAGAAGTCCACGAGTTGCGTCGCTACGCTACTTCCGGTCTTTCTATCCGCTATCCAATATGTATCCGCCATCCCTTTAATCGATCCCCTCGCAGTCCGCATGTTGTGCAATCCTTTTATCTCTAAGGACAGATGGGTCGTGAAGATTACCTTCTCGGGCCGGCAAGCCAAGGAAAACTCCTTTCCCTCCTTAAGGTTCGCCCGTACCATCTCTTGCGTCACCTCAAAACCCTCCAATGTAGCTACCGCTAAAGGTTCCGGATCGTAGATCAGCCGCTCTCCCTCGGTGGGCGTGTACCAATCGCTATCCGTCGTCTTCATCACGATCCGCAGGGTGCTGTATTGATCTTGACCCTCGATCGTGAGATAACTGTATTCTTCGGCCGCTTGGTTAAATACCACTACGTTATAGATCCCTTTCCTCAATCGCACCTCGTCGCCCGTCACCGTGTTGGTAAGGAAACGGCTTGGCTCCCCTCCATCGACCGGGTAAAAGAGCGCGGTCATACCATCCGGGTCGATACCGCAAGGACCCCAATCTATGTCGAGGCGCACTGCGCAACGGTCTACATACTCGCCGATCATAGTCTCTTTCGAGCATCCCGCCAATCCCATGACAAGCGAGATCAAGATGATAAATAACCGGCTCTCTCTCATCGGATACTCGTTTTCTTTAGCCCGTTGATATTGTTTGCGATCCCTTTCCTTTCATTGCTTAGATTCAAGGAACTGTCCTTCGATAGGAAAAACGGCGACAAGGTCAATTCCTTATGCTTCTCCGTGTCCCCCTCAACCTCTACCGAACGGATCGTGGCGACATATAACGGGATCACCTCGTCTTGACATGCCTCCAGATCCTTTAGAGAGGAGATATATGCTTCCGCTTCCTCGAACTTCGACATATTACGAAAACCTATGTTTTTTCGCGTCGTAATTGAAAACCAATACATTATATTTATCCGGTGGTAAGAACAGGGTGATGCCATTGGCGTTCCCATCCGTCTGTATCATCGGCCCGCCCTCCGACGGGTAGATACAATAGCGAAGTTTCTCCGGTACCGGGGAAACTGCTACCACGCTATCCCAACGAAGGGTGCAAGTGATGTAGCCCGTGCCTCTTTTCTCCGGTTCCTCGGATCTCTCGCAACTACATTCCAGCACCATGCCGATAATGAATAAAACCGCAATAGAGATCTTTAAGATAATACTTGTCTTATTGTACCTATACATTTTATTTATCTTTGAAAATCAATTATGATTGATCTTCTGGACGCAAATGTATAGGGAATGCTAAAGGGGAGAATTGTTATTTTGTCCAAAGAGTTGCAAAAGTTGAGAGATTTCAAAAAAATCATTGAATATTATGTATTTTCATCCTTTAGAGAACGGACAGAGCGGGGAGATTGGCCGAAATTAGCCCTGCAGAAGTGCGAGAAGTTGGAAAGCGACTCAAAGCCATACTTGTAGCAAATCTCGGATATGGAAAGCTCTGTCATGATAAGGTCGTTATGAATGTCTTGGCATTTGCGTTTCAGCATCCATTGATAAGCGGGCTCTCCGAACGTATCCTTGAAGATACGGCGGAAGGTGGGTACGCTGTAGCCTCCCAATTGGGCGAAGGTCTCCACGTCTTTTGCCTTTTGGTAGTTCTGCATCACGAAATACTGGAAACTGTGGCTATACCGGTAAACCGGGGCGTAAAAGGCGGCTAGCTCCTTGATGGGGTAGTAGCAGTTCAGCAAGTAGACCATCTCCGAGCGTTTGGCTTGCATCAGTCCGGAGCATCTTAAATCATCGTTGAGGTAAAGCTTCATGCCCTCGATGAAGAGTTGTATCGGCGGGACCATCGTCATTACGATGGGCTGCTGGCGTTCGTTCTCCACGATGGAGATGCCTTTGTTGAAACGATTGTCGCATATGTTTTGCGGACGCTCGAAGAGATAGATGATACATTCGGTGTAGTCGAGTACCTTGCATTTCACTTTCGAGCCGATCGGTTGCAACACGAACTGTCCGCCCCGGAACGTAGTGTCCGGGTGCTCCTCGCTGTTCAGCCAGATCTCTCCCTTGACTAGGAAAAAGACCATGTTCTGCATGCATCTTGTCTGAGGGATCACGTACCCTTTCGGATAAAGACGATACTTGAATATGTCCCTCTGGTAGAAACTACAAGAGGAACAGTCGGTATATTTGGTGCAGCGATGGTCGGTTAACATATATTGTTGTCTTTATAATTTTACTTTCTTTGTCTTGCCCTCGCTCTCGTTGTGAAAGCGATCTACGGCGGTCACTACATAGCGATATTTTACCTTTCCTTTCTCGTAAGGCATCAAGTAGCCGGTTTCCCGGGTGATAGCCACGATCTTCGAGGGATCGCTCGTGTCTATCGGCTCCTTGTCGTTAAAGCGATAGACCACGAAATAGGAGGCTAGCTCCGGATTCGTGGGGCTTTGCTCCGCTTGCCAATGTAACAAGAAGCCTTTAGGTGTCCATTCGGTCTTTAGCTTGCTTACGTCTTTTGGCGGACGGTTATGCATATGGGTATAGGCCGGGATAAGGGCCGGGTAACGGTGGTAGTTCCGTTTCAGGCTGTCGGCTACGCCCTTGTTGTTCCATAGAATCTCATTGGCGGGCCAGAAACAATTGCCGCTCACGTGAGGCAAGGCACGCTCGTAACGCATCTTGCGGGTTAATTGGTCCGCTTTCATGGTGCGGGCCACGTCTTGCCCGATATATAAATGACCTCCGTTGGCGTTTTTGTCCCACCATTTGATAAGCGTGATGTAATCCGCCGCCGGGTGTCCGATCTCCCAATAGATCTGGGGATGTTATAATCGATCCAACCTTGCTGTACCCAATAGGTGATATCGGCGTAGAGGTCGTCGTAGTTTTGCAGACCGTTGGTATTGCTACCCGATCCGTCTGCGGTGCTTTTCTTGTTGCGGTAGATGCCGAAGGGACTGATACCGAAGCGTACCCAAGGCTTGGTGAGCAGGATGGTACGTTTCAATTCCCGGATCAGGGTATTCACGTTCTCCCGGCGCCAATCGTTCCTTTGCGCCTCGCTGTATCCTTTTCGCAAGCCGTATTTCCGGAAGCTGTTATCATCCGGGAAAGGCATACCCGCCGCGGGATAGGGATAGAAATAATCGTCCATATGTATAGCGTCCACGTCGTAACGGCCGACGATATCACGCACTACCCGGCAGATAAACTGACGGCTTTTCCCGGGCAATCCCAGGGGTCGAAAAGGATTTGTTTATTATAGGTGACAAACCATTCGGGATGCTTATGATAGATGTGGGAATCGGCGAAACGGGTGTTTCCCGGCCGTGCTCGCCCGGTAAGGATTCAACCAAGCGTGAAACTCCATGTTCCGTTTATGGCATTCTTGGATCAGGAAGGCCATCGGGTCGAACTCACCTGCCGGGGCTACGCCTTGCTCTCCGGTGAAGAAGCGGCTCCACGGCTCGATATCGGATTTATAGAAAGCGTCCGCCTCGGGGCGCACCTGAAAGATGATGGCGTTGATGCCGCATGCTTGCAGGTAATTAAGACTTGCGGATGAAGTCCTTTTTTTCATCCGGGCGGGAGTCATATCCTTGTATTCGCCTTGAAAAGCGGTCTGTATCCATGCTCCCCTAAACTCTCGCTTGGCCTCCTTGCCCGTACTCGTAGCCGGACGAGGCTTCTCGCGAACCGTAGAACATGAGGTTATCGCACAAAAGAGAATCGCTACTAAGAAGCGAAAATATTTAATGTACATGGGTGCCTTGCTGTGTTTGTCTATGAAATTTTCAACAAATGTAGAAGATTCCCTGTAAATATGAAATATTTCACCCTTGTTATTTTATTTACTTGGCAGTAGAGACGAGGCACACCCTGTCTAACTGTGTGAATTAGTTCGATGAAGATAAGGCAGAATCGGTTAGTTTTGGCTATCTTTGCGTTAAAGAAAAAGATAAAGGTAATATGTCTGAGAGCAATTCGATTTTCATCAAGGGGGGCACGTGTCAACAACTTGAAAAATATAGATGTAGAGATTCCGAGGGACAAGCTGGTGGTGATAACCGGGCTGTCGGGGAGTGGAAAATCATCGTTGGCGTTCGATACCCTTTATGCGGAGGGACAGCGTCGGTATGTAGAGAGTTTATCCGCTTACGCCCGCCAGTTCTTGGGGAGGATGAGTAAGCCGGAATGCGACTATATTAAGGGAATACCGCCGGCTATCGCTATCGAGCAGAAGGTGAATACCCGTAATCCGCGTTCCACGGTCGGTACATCTACCGAGATTTATGAGTATTTACGCTTGTTATATGCTCGCGTCGGGAAGACGATATCGCCGGTTTCCGGCACCGAGGTGGAAAAAACATCAGGTGAGCGATATTGTCAAGGAGGTCATGCGATACCCCGAGGGGACTCGTTTTGCCGTATTCGCCCCGGTTGTCTTGCCGGAAGGCCGGGATATGAAGGAACAGCTGGAGATCTTGCGGAAAGAAGGATATGCCCGTCTGTCGGTGAATGATACGGTATATCGTATCTCGGAGGTACTGGCCAGCGAGGAGTTACTGTCTTACCCGATCGAGTTGTTGGTGGACCGCCTGACGGTATCGGACGATAAGACCTTGAAAAGCCGTTTGGCGGATTCGGCCGAGACCGCTTTCTTTGAGGGCCATGGTACCTGTTTGATCCGTATTTATACGGAGGAAGGGGTAGTCGTGAAGGAATTCTCGAAGAAGTTTGAGGCGGATGGCATGATATTCGAGGAGCCTACCGATATGATGTTTAGCTTTAATAATCCGTTGGGCGCTTGTCCGACTTGTGAGGGGTTCGGTAAGGTGCTGGGCATCGATGAGAATCTGGTGGTGCCCGATAAAAGTTTGTCTGTCTACCAAGGAGCCGTGGTTTGCTGGAAAGGTGAGGTGATGGGGGAATGGCTGAAAGACTTTATCGTGAAGAGCGAGAAATATAACTTCCCGATCCACCGCCCGTATTACGACTTGACACAGAAAGAGAAAGATTTGTTGTGGCATGGGGCGAGAGGTTTACACGGCATCGACGATTTTTTTAAGTCGTGGAAGAGAATCTTTATAAGATACAATACAGGGTGATGCAAGCCCGCTATCGGGGAAAGACGACTTGCCCGGTTTGTAAGGGGAGTCGCTTGAGGCCGGAAGCGCTGTATGTGCAAGTGGGTGGTAAGAATATCGCCGAGCTGGTAACGATGCCGGTTTCGGAGGCAAAGGCTTTCTTTGATCAACTGGAACTAGACGAGACGGATGCGGCGATCGCTAAACGTTTGCTCACGGAAATCAATAATCGCTTGCAATTCCTGTTGGATGTGGGGGTTGGGTTATCTGGCTTTAGATCGCCTCTCGGCCTCTTTATCCGGAGGAGAGAGCCAACGTATCAATCTGGCTACCTCGTTGGGTAGTAGCTTGGTGGGTTCGTTGTATATTTTGGATGAGCCGAGTATCGGTCTGCATTCCCGGGGATACGGATTTGTTGATCAAGGTATTGCGACAGTTGCAAGCCTTGGGGAATACCGTGGTCGTGGTGGAGCATGATGAGGAGATTATCCGTGCGGCGGATTATATCATCGATATCGGTCCGAAAGCAGGGCGTTTCGGGGGGCGAGGTCGTTTATCAAGGCGATGTGAATAACCTCCGGAAATGTACCGATAGCCACACGGTACGTTATTTGACGGGAGAGGATCAGATCGAGATCCCGCCTTATCGGCGTCCGTGGAATAATTATATAGAAGTGACAGGGGCTCGGAAGAATAACTTAAAGGGTGTGGACGTGAAGTTTCCTTTGAACGTGATGACGGTGGTTACCGGTGTGAGCGGTTCGGGTAAAAGCTCCTTGGTTCGTGATATCTTCTACGAGGGCGTGAACGTCATTTGGATGATGCCGCCCGCCTGACCGTGGATTGCTCCGGTATCAGTGGAGATTTGAATATGATTCAGGCGATCGAGTTCGTAGACCAGAACTCGATCGGAAAGAGTTCTCGCTCGAACCCCGTGACGTATATCGGTGCTTACGACGAGATCCGTAAACTATTCGGCGAGCAGCCCCTAGCGAAACAGATGGGATATAACGCCGCCTATTTCTCCTTTAATAAAGAAGGAGGTCGCTGCGAGGAATGTAAGGGCGAGGGCAAGATCACGGTAGAGATGCAGTTTATGGCGGATATCACCTTGGAATGCGAGGCTTGCCACGGTAAACGCTTCAAGCAGGATGTATTGGATGTAGAGTATCAAGGCGCTAACATATACGATGTATTGGAAATGACCGTGAATCAAGCGATCGAGTTCTTCGAGAAAGGTTCCGGCTCCCAAGAGAAGAAGATTGTGAAACGCTTGAAACCGCTGCAAGACGTAGGTTTGGGCTATATCAAGCTGGGACAGACTTCCTCCACTTTATCCGGTGGTGAGAATCAACGTGTGAAACTGGCTTATTACTTAGGCCAAGAGAAGCAGCAACCTACCTTGTTCGTTTTCGACGAGCCTACGACCGGTTTACATTTTCATGATATCAAGACTTTGTTGAAAGCTTTCAATGCCTTGATCGAGAAAGGTCACTCCGTGGTAATTATCGAGCATAATATGGATGTGATCAAATGCGCGGATTATGTGATCGATTTAGGACCGGAAGGCGGAAAGGCCGGCGGGCAGTTGGTTTGTGCCGGTACACCGGAGGAGATCGCGGCTTGCGAGGCATCCTATACCGGAAGGTTTTTTAAGGGATAAGTTATAAAGAGACGATATAAAAAGACAAATGTAAATAGCTCCTGCCCGAATATTCGGATAGGAGCTATTTCTTTTAAGAGGAATGGGAGCATTCCCATTAATATCCTGGGTTTTGCTCGATGATTCCATTTTTCGCAAGGTCTATAACCGCTTGCGGTATCGGGCCGTATTCGTGAGTCCCTTTGATGAAACGGGCATTTTGGAGATGAGAGCGGAATGTCTTCTCATGCTCGAAATAAGTGTTCATCACGTCTGAGGCGATTCCCCAACGGACTAGATCAAAGAAACGTTCACCTTCTAAGGCGAATTCCAGACGTCGTTCGGTACGTAAGGCTCGGATCGCCTCCTCTTTGTCGGAAAATGACGGATATAATCCGATCCGGTATTTGGCGGCATCCGCTGTCCCGTCAGCGGTTTTTACGGTCTGGCTGTTCATGGCACGCTCGCGAACTTGGTTGATGTATTTCAATCCGGTAGCCAAATCGCCTAGTTCGATAGCAGCTTCGGCACGCCACAATAACACGTCCGCATATCGAATAATATAAACATTCAATGCGTTTACGTATGGCCAGATAGCCAAATAGTAACTTGAGTTCTTGGAGACAATACGTTTTTTCCGGGCTATACGGACCGTAAACCGTAGCCTCACGAGGAGTCCAGTCATAGAGTTGGACATCAAGGAACATGATTCCGGGGCGGGCTACCGTGTGGTCTAGGCGGGTGTCTACATAATCATTTTCCGAAACGTCTATGCCGTCTTCTAAAGGCAAGCCGTTGGAGTCGGTCTTATAAGCGTTTACTGGTTTTGGGAAGGACGAAGGAAACCATAGTTGGGATAAGGGCCTCCCGGAGGTAACAAACGGTCGCCCGGATTTCCGTTGTAGTTGTTCGGGGAGCCATCGTTGATAGAGGCTTGGACTGAAAATAAAATTTCAGAGCAGTTGTCATTTTCTGGCAAGAAGATATTCCGGAAGTCGGGGAGTAGCTGGTATTTGCCGGAATTGATCACCTCATCCGTCGCTGTAGCGCATTCCTGCCATTTGCCTTGGAACAAGTAAACTTTAGCCATATAAGCCCGGGCCGTCATCTTACATGGACGTGCCACATCCGGCTGGGAATCCGGGAGACCTTCGTAGGCGGCCTTAAAATCATTCAGTATCTTCTCCCATAATTGATCGGATGTATACTCCTTATTCGAGATAGAGGCGAACGCAGAAGGATCGCTGACACTCTCGTCGAAATATGGGATCTGGTTATAGATGATCTTTAAGTTGAAATAGAAATGGGCACGCAGGAAACGCATCTCGGCGATACGGGTCTCCTTTTTATCATAATCGCTGCCTTTGAGGATACGGATCGCTTGGTTACAGCGGTTCACGCCCTCGTATAAGGCTAGCCATTTCCGATTGTAATCTTGGATAGTCGGGTCGATATGGAAGATTTCCATCAAGTGAACCGGGTTCTGGTCTCCCGTACCACCTCCGCCTTTGTAGGTATCGTCTGAGATCACATCGCCAAATTGCCAGTTGGAGCATCCTGAATTCAAGCCGGAGCTGGCATCGTCCATCTGCCCGTCTAGGATGGAATAGGCGGAGATAATCAATCCCTCGATGTTATTGGGATCTTGTGCTTGTTCGGGAGTCAGTTCGCCTACAGGTGTCTCTTCCAGAAAATCGCTGCATGATGTCAATGCGAATACGGCACAGGCCGCTATAATCATTTTCTTCATATTCTTGTTTGTTGTTGTTTGATGATTAAAAACTTACGTTTACTCCAAAGGTGAAGGTGCGGGATAACGGATAGATGCCGCGGTCCACACCCATATCTAGGTTACGGTAGTCACTGGAGTAACTTTGCAATCCCACTTCCGGATCGATACCGTCGTATCCGGTGATCGTGAATAAGTTGGTTGCTTGCGCATAGATATACAAGCTATTGAACTTAATCTTGGATAGGATGGACTGAGGTACGGAATAACCGATTTTCATGTTCTTTAAGCGAACGAAAGAAGCGTCTTGCACATAGTAAGACGAGGGCCGGATGTTATTGTTCGGATCGTCCATGGTGACACGGGGTATGTCCGTATTCGTGTTGGTTGGTGTCCATGCATTAACGACACGGCTGTTTTTGTTGTATTGCGATTGATTGTAGAAATCACCCACATAACGGGTCAAGTCGTATACATCGTTTCCGAACATTCCCTGAAAGAATAGACTGAGGTCAAAATTATGGAAGTTGACTCCTAATGTAAGGCCTGCCGTGACATCGGGGAGCGGGTTACCGATATAGTCACGGTCGTTACCGTCTATTACGCCATCTCCGTTTACGTCTACGAACTTGATATCACCCGGTTTTGCGTTAGGTTGGAGCAGTTCGCCTTTATTATTGGTATATGATTTGATCTCCGCCTCGCTCTGGAATAAACCGTCTTCTTTATAAGCGTAGAAAGAGCCGATTGGTTGTCCGATGGCGGAACGAGAAACCTCTTGATCGAAGTTGAGGGAGTGAATCACGCTGGTAGGCAGTCCGATATAGGAGACATCACCGTCTAATTCAGTCATCTTGTTTTTGATAGCGGACATATTGAAGGCGACATTGAACCCGAAATCTTTATTGATGCTCTTATTGTAGCTGACCTCAGCTTCGAAACCCCGGTTGCGCATTTTCCCGACATTGTCCCATACCGTTTGGTTCGTACCCCCCACGGTACCGATCAAGGGACGCTCCCATAATAAGTCCTTGGTATCTTTGTTAAACCAATCCAGCACAACGGTTAGGCTGTTATCTAGGAAGCCTAGATCCAGCCCGACATTAGTTTGCGTGGTGGTCTCCCATTTCAGGTTTGCGTTACCGTAACGGGTTTGGGTGTATCCGGTTGTCACGGAACTTTGGCTACCGTCGATCGGATAGTTGGAGTGGTTCGGATTACTCATGTAAGAATCGATCGTAGAATAAGCCGGGATATCAGAGTTGCCGTTTTGTCCCCAACCTATGCGGACTTTCATGTTGCTGATAGCCGGAATATCATAAAACGGTTCGCTACTGATACGCCAGCCTGCGGAGACAGCCGGGAAATTACCCCATTTATTGTTACCAAGTTTAGAAGATCCGTCACGTCGGAACGTGGCTGCGAATAAGTAGCGGTTGTCGAAATTATAATCAATTTTACCGAAATAAGACATCATCTTGGAAGTAAAGGCAGAACCTGCGTTCTTCTGGGAGCCACTATCGCCCGCATCGAGGAAATGGAAGTTATCGTCATCCGAGGCAAAGCCTTCACGGGAGGCGGAGAAGTATTCCTCTTGATAACGGTTTGTCTCGATACCTAATAAGGCTCCGATCGTATGTTTATCGAATGTCCGTAAATAGTTTAACGTGTTCGTGAATACCCAATTGAAGTTCCAACGGTTTTGCGTGCTCAACGTACTCAAGGGTTGCTGGGTGTTCAATTCGTTGTATTTGGCCTTGAAGCTTCGTTTATACAGGTTTTTGTAATCCGCTCCGAAGTTGGTCTTGAAATAAAGTCCCTCTAGGATATTCAGTTCGGCGAATAGATTACCGAATAGACGGGTGGTACGATCTTTATTATCCTTATTACGGTATAATTCGCCTAACGGGTTGGAGATGTCGGCGATCGGGTTGCTGCCGAAATTCCCGTCCAGATCGTAAACAGGGGTAATGGATACGGTCTTATAGGCGTTGTATAACATACCTCCCAGTGCGGCGTTATTGGTGACCGAGGTTCCCCCAACGCATGTGATAATGTGGCGTTCTCACCGATTTTCAAACGATCGTTGAAGAGCTTGAACTCATTGTTGAAACGTCCGGATATACGTTCGAAACCAGTATATTTCATAAGACCGTCTTGGTTGAAATAGCCTAGGGAGAACAAGTGGCTGCTAACTTTATCTGCTTTCGCCAGAGAGAGGTTATAGGACTGGACCATGGCTTTTTGCATGATCTCGTCAACCCAATCCACGTCTCCCGAGGGAAGACGGTGATCTGCGTCAAGGAATTCCGGAATTACGGCGGTCTCGCCGGAGCCATACACGTCGCTTACTGGTGATTTCCCGTCGTTACGCTGTGCCTGCCATAATAAGTCGCCATATTCTTGGGCGTTTAGCATACGCATCTGTTTTGCCGAGGTTTGTACACCCACGTAAGCGTCTAGGTTTACCCGGAAAGTACCTTCCTTCCCTTTTTTTGGTACTGATGATAACCACGCCGTTTGCCGCACGTGCGCCATAGATGGAAGCGGAAGAAGCATCTTTCAATACCTGCATACTTTCGATATCATTCGGGTTGAGAAAATTGATGCCGCCCTCTACTGGCACGCCATCGATGATATAAAGCGGATCATTGTTACGGATCGTGCTGAAACCGCGTACACGTACCCGCTACACCCCCAGCCGGGCATATTATCCGGGATACGTTTACGCCGGACAATTTGCCTTGCATCATTTGATCTAC
>ENA-OPYU01000785-OPYU01000785.1-human-gut-metagenome-genome-assembly--contig:-NODE-785-length-11955-cov-2.533226_pt1 | contig 11955 bp, 14 predicted proteins | sample MGYA00242637_ERZ504482 | MGnify/ENA primary metagenome ERZ504482 (study PRJEB26092, sample SAMD00036237) | human gut metagenome | host: Homo sapiens | study: EMG produced TPA metagenomics assembly of...
GGTTGACCTCAATCGGAGATGACGGCAATCTGTGAGCCTTCCGGGAACCTGAGCACCAATCTGATTGTTGATATAAGTAAATAAATGCATTTATATTTATAAAAATACAACAATATTCAATATTTTTTACATGAAGTATTGGAAAAAAAATAAAAAGTGGTATACTAAATTTAAAAATAGTCACCAATACAAAGGAAGCGAAAGGGGAAAACAATATGTTGGAAATTTAATGAACAGAACAGATTGAAAGTGTGAATGGAGCGCTTGCTCTGAGAAATCAAATTAATGAATTGATTGATGGAATTTGTAAAGAAGGATACAAAAATATTTGTTGGCTCGGTATCGGTGGAACATATGCATCTTGCCTCCAGGCAGAGGTTCATATGAAAGAAAAATCAAAATCTTTCATTTTTGTTGAAAACGCAGCAGAGTATTTGACAACTGGAAATAAAAAATGTTGGAGAAGGAACTATTGTAATTATTTCGTCTGTTACAGGAACAACTTCTGAAATCGTAGATGGAGTAAAAAAAGGCACAGAAGAGTGGAGCAAGGGTGATTGGTTTTATTGATGTTGCTACTGCAGAACTTGCAAAACTTGTAGACTATGTGATTACATATCCTGCCAAATGAATCAATTTGGAAATTTTATATGGTAGCAGATAGATTTATGTATAATGCAGGAGAATTTCCAGAATATGAGGATTTATACAAGGAGTTGGATCAGTATTTGGCAACTGCACTTGTGGAAGTTGAAAAGGAAGCAGATGCTTTCGGAGAAGAATTTGCAAATCGTCATAAGGATGACAAAAATTCATTATTTTGTTGGGGCTGGGAACCAGTATGGTGCCACATATTCTTATGCAATGTGTTATTGGGAAGAACAGCATTGGATTCGTACAAAATCTATCCACAGTGCAGAAGTTTTTCCATGGAATGTTAGAAATAATTGACAAAGATACACCAGTTACAGTATTTATTGGGGAAGATTCTCAGAGATCATTGAGCGAGCGCGTTGCAAACTTCTTGCCACGCATTTGTGGAAAATACAATATTATTGATACCAAGAAATTTGAATTAAAAGGAATTAGTCCAGAGTACAGAGGATATATATCACATTTAGTGATGCATGCGGTAACACAGAGAATTGATGCACATATGGAAAAAGTCAATTGTCATCCTATGGAAATCAGAAGATATTACAGACGTCTGGACTATTAAGGTGGCAAAATGGACAGAAAGATAAGAGTAGCAGCAATAGGAGATAATTGTATTGATTATTATGATTCATTGAATGAATCTTATCCAGGGGGAAACCCAGTGAATGTTGCTGTATACATAAAACGATTAGGTGGAGAAAGTTCTTATACAGGTGCTGTTGGAACTGATTCATTCGGAAAAATCATGATAAGTGCAATTCAAAATAAAGGAGTTGATACTTCTCATATTCAAGTGCTGGATGGAAAAACCGCAGTTACACATGTTGACATTGTAGATGGAGATAGAGTGTTTGGAAAATATGAAGAAGGTGTTTTGGCAGACTTTAAGCTAAGAGAACAAGACATTTCCTTTATAAAGAAACATGATTTAGCGGTTACAGGAATTTGGGGAATGATTGAAGATGAGCTTCCACTTATTTCGAAAGAAATTCCAGTTGCATTTGATTTTGCAAATAAATTTGCAAATCCAATTGTTGAGAAAGCGATTCCATATGTGACATATGCATTCTTCTCTTTTGACGAGGAATCACGCAATGAGTTTAGACAGAAATATCATAGCATGGGCTTAAAAGAAAAGAAAATTGTATGGAACAATTAAAGGAATTCATGAAAGCAATGCAACAAAAAGGACCTAAAGTCATTATTGCAACATTGGGGAAAAATGGAAGCATTGGGTATGATGGAAATTCTTGGTATCGATTTGGAATCATAGAGTGTAAAGTTGTTGATACAATGGGTGCAGGCGACAGTTTTATTGCCGGATTTTTATATGGGATTTTGAATGGATTGAATGTTCAAGATTCGATGGAAGCAGGAGCTCAGAATAGTGCGGTAACAATAGGCTATCAAGGGGCATGGTAGAAGGAGAATATAACAAATGGGAAAAAAAATTAGTGGCAATTTTATTGATAGCTACGATGGCAATGGGTATTGCAGCATGCGGAGGTTCAGGGGACAAAAAAGGACGATAATACAATTACAGTATGGTGTTGGGACAAAATCATTTAATATTTTGCAATGGAAGAAGCTGCAAAATTTATCAAGAAGATCATCAAGATGTGAAAATTGATATTGTCGAAGTTGGAGATGTAGATGTACAGTCTAGACTTACTACGGCTGGTACATCAGGAGATCTAAGCACATTGCCAGATATTTTTTTTGATGCAAGACCATGCATTCCAAAAAAATGTAATATCTTATCCAGATGTATTTACAGAAATTTCTGAAAAGAAAATTGATTTTTCAGAATTTGCTTCTGGTAAAACAGATTTTTCTGTTGTAGATGGAAAACACTATGGAGTGCCTTTTGACAACGGAGCAGCAATTGCTTGTTATCGTACAGATATTTTGCAAGAAGCTGGAATGACTTTAGAAGATTTTACAGATATTACTTGGGATGAGTGGGTTGAAAAAGGCAAAGTAGTACTGGAAAAAACAGGAAAACCATTATTGACAACGTTAGCAGGCGAATGTGATTTGCTTACGATGATGTTACAGTCTGCAGGAGCATCTTTGTTTAATGAAGATGGAACAACGAATATTGCAAAAAATGACACTTTGAAGAAGGTAATTGATACATATTGTAAAATGAAAGATTCAGGTGTGTTACAGGAAGTAAATAACTGGGATGAATACACTGGCACAATGTTGAACAGTGAAGTTGCAGGTGTGATTAATGGGTGTTGGATTATGGGAACAATTCAGACAGCTGAGGATCAGTCTGGAAAATGGGCTATTACAAATATTCCCAAAACTTACAAATGTAAAGGGTGCCACAAACTATTCAAATATTGGAGGTTCTTCCTGGGCAATCTCAGGGAATTGTGGAAACGTAGAGTTAGCAGAAGATTTTCTTGCGTCTACATTTGCTGGAAGTACAGAGTTATATGATAATATTCTCTCTTGTGGAGCAATTGCTACATGGACACCAGCAGGAGATTCTGATGCATATGCAGTACCGAATGAATTTTTCTCTGGTGATGCAGTGTTTGAAAAAATAGTTGACTATTCAACAAAAGTTCCTTCTATTATTACGGGACCATATTTTCCATGAAGCAAGAGACGCAATCTCTGTTGCGACAACAAATATTACAAATGGTGCAGATTTAGAGGAAGAGCTTAAAAAAGGCGGAAGATACTGTTAATTTTAATATGGGACAGTAAGAGAGATTCCTATTATACAAGGGGGATGGAATGTAGAACCATCCCCCCTTATGGATAGAGAGGAGGAGTTTTGTGTCTAACAAACCAAGAAAAATGACGTTGGCAAAAAAAGCATAATTTAACAGGATGGGCTTTTTTGGCACCAGCAACATTTTTGATTGCGGTGTTTAGTTTTTGGCCAATGATCAAAGCGTTAGTTTTATCTTTTCAGACAGGGAAAGGTAGAAATATGCAGATGGCTGGATTTACAAATTACATCAGATTGTTTCAAGATGATGTATTTATTCAGTCAATAAAAAACCACATTTTTTTATTTCATTCTTCAAGTGCCCATTATGCTTGTAGTAGCGATGGTGTTAGCTTGTATTCTAAATAAAAAAGACTTACGGTTTAAAGGATTTTTCCGAACAATGACTTTTTTGCCGTGTACAACTTCATTGGTTGCGTACTCAATTATTTTTCGGTCTTTGTTTGCAAATGATGGATTAGTAAATTATGTTCTAGTGAATTTGGGAATTTTGGATAAACCATATAAATTTTTTTGACACAACCATTTGCGGCAAAAATGGTTATCATATTGGCTCTTTTGTGGAGATGGACAGGATATAATATGGTATTTTCCTTTCTGGATTGCAAACATTGAATATTCAGTATACGAAGCTGCAAAAATTGATGGAGCATCAGCAATACAGACCAATTTTTTTAAGATTACTGTTCCATTATTAAAACCAACTATCTTGTTGACAGCAATAATGTCAACAAATGGAACATTACAGTTATTTGATGAATCAATTAACTTGACCGATGGAGGTCCTGCGAATGCTTCAATCTCTATGTCACATTACATATATAATTTATGTTTTAAGTATGTGCCGAATTTTGGATATGCAGCAGCGATGTCCTTCTTTATATTACTGTTGGTTGCAGTATTAGCATTTATACAAATGAGGGTGGGTGATAAACGTGATTAAAAAATGATGAAAAATATAGGAATGTATGCATTCTTGATTTTGGTTACTTTTATTTCAGTATTTCCTTTGTACTGGATGGTAAGTGCATCCACAAACAAAAGTGTGGATGTATCAAAAGGCGTATTATCGTTTGGCTCTCATTTGGGAGAAAACTTGAAAATCTGCTGGCAAATCAAGATGTAGGGGCTGCATTGGTCAATTCATTTAAATATGCAATATTACTTACAATAGTTTCGATGGTGATATGTTCCTTGGCAGGATATGGATTTGAAATTTATCATGATAAAGCAAAGATGCCGTGATGGTGTGATTCTTCTTGCAATGATGGTTCCATTTATTACGATATTGGTCCCATTGTTTTCAGATGGTTGCAAAAATGAAAATGTTAAATAGTACGTTTGGGATTCATTTTTACCAACGGTATCAACCCCATTTTTAATCATGATGTTTCGGCAGAGTGCAAGATCATTTCCTCGTGATATTATTGAAGCTGCCAGATTAGATGGACTTTCGGAAATTAGAATCTTCTTTCAGATGTTTATTCCTACAATGAAATCAACATATGCAGCGGCTATGACTATTACATTTATGAATGCTTGGAATAGTTATATGTGGCCGAAAGTAATTATGACACAATCCAAGAGCATGACAATGCCAATGGTTGTAGCAAATCTGACAGAGGGATATGTAACAGACTATGGAATGCTTATGTTGGCAGTCTTAATATGTACATTGCCTACCGCCTTAGTATTCTTTATTTTACAGAAGAATTTTGCAGAAGGTATTACTGGAGCTGTAAAATAATAAATGATATCTATAAAGAAAGGGATTAGAAATGGAATATAAAAAAATAAATATGCCAGGTCTTCTGCATGGTGGAGATTATAATCCTGAACAATGGTTAGATAGACCGGATATTCTTGAAGAGGATATCCGGTTAATGAAATTAGCGCATGTAAATAATGTTTCACTAGGAATATTTTCGTGGGCATTTTTAGAGCCAGAAGAAGGAAAATATCAGTTTGACTATTTAGAAGAAATTATTAACCGTTTATATGACAATGGCATCTATACAAATCTAGCTACACCAACAGGTGCAATGCCAAATTGGATGACTCAAAAATATCCTGAAGTAATGCAGACAGATGAAAACGGGATACAGAATTTACCAGGAAAAAGGGCATAATTTTTTGTTACACGTCTGCTGTTATGAGAGAAAAAATCTAGAAAGTTGGATTTGAAATTATCAGAACGCTTTGGAAAACATCCAGGAGTAATTCTTTGGCATATATCAAACGAATACGGAGGAAATTTTAGGGATGCTTCTTGTCATTGCGAAGAATGTCAAAAGCATTTCGGAAATGGTTGAAAAAAAATTACAAACATTGGATGTATTGAATCATGCATGGTGGAGTGCGTTTTGGAGTCATACTTATACCGATTGGGAACAGATTCATTCACCTTCTCCGAGGGGAGAGGATGAATTACACGGTTTGAAATTGGACTGGAAAAGATTTGTGAGCGAACAGTTACAGGACTTTTGTAGAGAAGAGATTCGAGCTGTTAAAACATATTCGGATCTTCCAGTTACAACAAACATGATGATGTATTTTTCACCATTGGATTATGATAAATGGGCAGAGGAGTTGGATGTGATTTCTTGGGACTCTTATCCGAGTTGGCATACAAAAGAAGATGAAGTACCGATTGCTGTGTGGGCAGCCTTTATGCATAACCAGATGAGAGGATTTCAGAAGAAGCCATTTTTGATGATGGAATCAACACCATCACTTGTGAATTGGGATGAGGAAAATAATGTAAAAAGACCGGGGATGAATTACTTATCTTCAATGCAGGCAATTGCGTTAGGTTCGAATAGTGTTCTTTATTTTCAATGGAGAAAAAGCAGAGGATCGAGTGAAAAGTTTCATGGAGCGGTTGTTGATCATGATGGGTCAGAAAAGAATAGAGTTTTTCAAGAAGTTGCTTGGATTGGCAAAGATCTAGAAAAGCTAAGCAGTCAAATACTAAGTACATGTAATAGGGCGAAGGTAGCTATTATTATGGATTGGGAAAATTGGTGGGCTCTTTCTGACGCACAAGCAATATCGAGAAAATTTGATTATACGGAAGAACTTTTAAATATTATCAGGGATTTTTTGGGAAAAAGGAATTGAAGTTGATATAATTTCCATGGATCGAGAGTTGTTAGATTATCAGCTTGTGGTTGCTCCGACCTTGTACTTGCATCAAAAAAGAGTATATTCATAAAGTAGAAGCATATGTGGAAGCAGGTGGAATATATGTAACAACTTATTGGAGTGGAGTTGTAGATGAAACAGATTTATGTTTTATTGGAGAGAGACCACATGAGAGATTGCTAGGATTATCAGTTGATGAGATTGATGTTGGGAATGAATATTTTCCAAATACTTTCTCCTATAAAGACGATGTATATAAAGCCGGTGTGTTAAGAGAAGTTGTGACACTTCAAACTGCAAAGCCGTTGGGAACATACTTGCAAGATTACAATGTAAATACTCCAGCAATTACAGAAAATGCGTATGGCAAAGGAAAAGCTTATTATGTTGCTGTTCAACCAGATCTGGAATTTTTGAAAGAATTTTTGGGCGATGTAATTGAGGAAGCAAATGTGGAAGCAAATCTGACGGAAACATTACCTTATGGAGTTACTGTTTCAAAAAGAAGTGGAAAAGAACAGAAAGATGATGTGTATTTTCTTCAGAATTTTAACAGACATCCTGTGAAGATGGTTTTGAATGAATGTTATACAAATTTGATTACTGATGAAATCCTTACAGGTTCAATAAAACTGCAAACATATCAATGCATTGTGATGAAAAAGAAATAAGATTCCGTAATAGGGAGGAACTCACATTGAAATCAAAGGCAAAGACATTTTAATTGATATTTTACTTGATATTGTAGGTGGTTGTTTCATTGCGATTGGAGTCTATAATTTTGCAGTGGCATCTGGATTTCCGGTAGCAGGTATATCCGGTATTGCAATCGTGTTTTATTATTTTTGGAAAATTCCAATTGGTACAATGACGACAATTTTGAATATTCCAATTATTTAATTTGTTACAGTTGTTGGGAAAATCAATTTTTTTGAAGATCAATAAAGACAATGTTAATTTCTAATATACTGATGGACTGGGTTGTTCCATTGTTCCCGGTTTACCAAGGTGATATGATGTTATCTTGTATTTGTATGAGTGTATTCTCAGGAATCGGATATGCATTAATTTACATGAGAGATACCTCTACAGGTGGAGCAGATTTTGTTTTGATGGCAATACACAAGGCAAAGCCACATATTTCTGTAGGAAAAATTATCATTGTTATGGATTTTATTATTGTAATTATTGGTGGAATTCTGATGCGTGGAAACATTGATAAGATTATTTATGGATTAATTGGAACGTATATTCTATCATTTGTCGTAGATAAGTTAATGTATGGCGTTGATGCTGGAAAACTTGCTTTGATTGTAACAGAAAAGGGACCACAAATTGCGGCAAAAAATTGATGAACTATCACAACGAGGGGCAACTTTGATTAAAGCAGAAGGAAGTTATACAGGACGTGAAAAAGAAGTATTAATGTGTGCATGTAACAATAAAGAAATGCATACGATTCAAGAAGCTGTAAAGAAAGTAGATTCATCAGCGTTTCTTGTTACAATGGAATCGAATGAAGTGCGTGGAAAAGGATTCAAGCCAATATAATATAAAAATTAAGAAGTTCTAGCATGGATCGGTATAAGATTGGATCCGGAACATTATCTTTGATTATGGAACGTTATCACGCGGGAGGAATTCCGATTGAAGAACTCCAGATGATGCCACCAAAAAGAGGTGGAATTACTTTTTTATCCTCAGAAAAATATTAAAAAGAAGGATATTCCATTTCCAGATTTCCAGTACTATTTATACAGGTCATAAGATGATATCTAAAAACAAGAAAACAAAGAAAGAACCAATATCATTAGGAAATGAAGAATAATACAATCAACCTTGTGCCCAGTGGGCACGAAGTTGGCACAGTCACTACGGTGTCAGGAGAAATCCTGTAGCAAGTGGGGAATGGTTCGACTCCATTCCTCATTTTTTCGTGCAGAAAATGCATAGATTATTATCCTGTTTGAAATACCAGGGAAGCATTATACGTAAGCGCAAAATATTGCTACGCTGCCCATGAATCACGCTTGCACCAAAATGATAGATGCAAGCGTTTTACTCTATGTTTAGTTTTGACAGTTCGCTTTCGCAGTCTCGCTCCATGGGGCAAGCTGTTCCAGCTGTTTGTTCATCTGACATTTTAGCGTCTGGCCGCTGTGATAAGAGGTATGTCAGATATTTGTAGGTATTCAGGTCATTCGCTTTTGCCATCTCAACCATTGTATACACAATAGCGCTAGAGGCAGCTCCCTTCGGACTGGCACTGAACAGCCAGTTTTTCCGGCCAACAGTGAATGGTCTGATTGCATTCTCGCTAAGTTATTCATATATGAAGATAACTCAGTTTATCCTCAGTTTATTTTTATCCTCATCTTTTGCCGAAAGTAGTTTAACAGCTGGTAATTCATATCCTAAAATGGGGATAACAAAAACGAGAAAAATATTCCATAATAAAACCATCAAATATAGGAGGTGGTTCTTTATGGATCAATACGATATTCATGTAAATCTTGTTATGGAATTCCTGAAAACAAATGGCTATAGTGCATCTGTCATAAGTGCTCATCGCATTTGCTATAAGGAACTCCGAAGATATCTCGCCAGTACTCATACATCGTATACTTTATCAGAGTCCTTGGCATGGTTGGAAAACAACCAAAATGCTTGGACTTACAGGATGTATACGAGCAGAAGGCTCTGTATTTATCAGCTGGAAGATGTCTACATATCTGGTACTGTTTCGCCAGATCATCTTGGCCCACATGCATCAGCCTATACGATGCTTATTCCAGAACTGCAAGAAGAACTGGATGATTTTATTAATAATGACCAACATGTATATGGAGATGGCCGGTACAGGATTTCCTGTTCAAGATTTTTATACTATCTCCAGAAACGTGCAATTACCAGTATCTCGCAGTTAAACTACGAGCTATTGTTAGATTTTCATGCTGATGATTATCATCGTTCTTCAAAGTCAAAAGATGTTTATGAAGATCAGATCCGTGTATTTTTACGCTACTGTTCTTCGAAAGGATTGTGTAGTGACGGATTGGCAATTGCCTTGAATAAGTTGATGATTCCTCAGATTGTTAGTCTTAACGATAACAGTATCATTACAGGTACGGAGAACCAGCAAAAGATTACTTTGAGTGAAATAGACCGTTTTCTTGAATCTCTCAGTACGAAAAAGGTATGGTTTAAGTGTCATGAAGTACAGTCGTCATATTTTTATCCTTACTCTATATCTTTCTTGACATGCATCATCTTGGAATAAATGAGGTTATTCTTTGGAAATGGTTTGAACAGGTCAAACCGCTCCTTGGTACAAACTGGAAACAGGCCAGACGCACTCTCTGTCAGTTCTGGATTTTCCTCTCAAGTAGGGAATTTATACTGGATTTACAGGTGATCCAGCCACAGCCGATACTTTAGAATCACTACCAGACTGGTGTTCTGTTCCCTTAAGGCAGTATCTTGAACTCCTAAAAAGGGAAGGCTGGAAAAAACTCTACGATTGCCATGCACCATTCCAGTAACTTCAGATTTTGGCCGGTTCCTATGTGCCATCGGTATTAATAGGTTTTCCAGATATCACGCCCCAGGTCCTGCATAAATTCAATGAACAGGATATGCATTAAAACTGCGGAAGGAAAAGCCGCTTATAACTGTAGAATCAGAAACTTTCTTCTTTATCTTTATGACGAGAAGCTTGTTGTGAGTCCAATTTTTATATAAGGCGCTTTCCGTGCAATCTGCACCCAGAGAGCGTATTGTTGAAATACTGACACAGGATGAAATCCGCAGCTTATGGTCAGTTAATATCCAGACGCTGTCGCCCAAAGCATTACGTGATTATGCAACCGTGTGCATAGGGCTTACTATGGGATTCCGGGCTTCGGACATTGTATCTATCCGTTTTCAGGATATCAACTGGAAAAATGAGAAGTATTACCATTATCCAGCAGAAAACCGGAAAGTTACTTGAAATGCCCATGCCGGTGCGAACCGGAAATGTGCTCTTTCGATATTTGAGCAGTGCAAGACCAGTAAGTTCAAGCCCATACGTATTCATTCTGCATGAAGCTCCCTATAATGAACTGGAACGGAATGTCTGCAGAGCGGCACTCATTCGCTTTCTTCCAGATAGAAAATCCGAAAACAAAGGCTTTCATGTTACAAGAAGGACTTTTGCTACAGGGCTCCTGATGGGAAATGCAAAAGTTGAACTTATTTCCGATTCACTGGGACATTCGACAGACAGTACCGTTCATAAATATCTGTCTTTAGATGATGAGCGTATGCGCTTATGCCCTCTATCTTTAGAGGAGACAGGTATCTCCTGGAAGGGAGGCGCTTTTCATGCATAAAGTCTACAAATACAACAGTTGCTTTTCTGAATTGATAACACAGTATATTTCTGAACGCCGTAATTCAGGCTTTATGTTTGACAACCCGGCCTATTGGCTGTACAGGTTTGACCAGTACTGTTTAGATAATAAGATACAGGAAGTTTCTATTTCAAAAAAAGCTGTATCAAGAATGGGCTTCTATATCGGCTTCAGAAACAAAAGTCACACAGAATAATCGTTTACAGGCGTTACGGGGACTTTCGGTTTACCTGAATACGCTTGGAATTATCAGTTACATCCCCCACGTCCTTCCAAAAGCAGAAAAGAATGTCCCTTACCTTATGGAAGATACTGACATACTTGCACTTTTTTGAGCAGCTTGACCGTTATAATCCGCACTCAACTGTTAATTCGTTTAACCGAATGGCGACAGAATATAAAGTACTTTTTCGGGTAATTTATTGTTGCGGTTTACGCAATAATGAAGCCTGTTCCTTGAAAATCAAGAACGTTGACACCGTTCATGGAGTTATTACCATCATCCATTCAAAAGGAGACAAAGACCGTGCAATCTGTCTTTCAGAAGATGTGCGGAAACTTTGCAGTCAGTACAAGGCGTGGTTAGTTTCTCTATGTCCTACAAGTGAGTGGTTCTTTCCAGGAAAATATCCGGAACAACACATTCCGAAAACTTCGGTGGATCGTAAGTTTAATGAATTCTGGAATGCAACGGAACTTTCAAAACAAACAGACAAAAAGCCGACTGTACATAGTCTTCGTCATGCATATGTTACAAAACGAATGAATCTATGGATGAAATCCGATACTGATTTGAAAGTAATGATGCCATATCTCAGCCAATATCTGGGACATAAAGGACCAGTTGAGACGTATTACTATTACCATCAGGTACAGGAGAATTTTTGAAACTATACGCAGAAAAGATAAGATTTCATCAAGGGTAATCCCGGAGGTGCGATATGAAAAAGACTGATTATGATCATCTATTCTTTTCCAGAACACGGGATTTTCTGGATATCTATCTGT
>ENA-OPYU01000786-OPYU01000786.1-human-gut-metagenome-genome-assembly--contig:-NODE-786-length-11944-cov-4.572396_pt1 | contig 11944 bp, 11 predicted proteins | sample MGYA00242637_ERZ504482 | MGnify/ENA primary metagenome ERZ504482 (study PRJEB26092, sample SAMD00036237) | human gut metagenome | host: Homo sapiens | study: EMG produced TPA metagenomics assembly of...
CAAATTATGAACAGCAAAGTCGCGGTTGTAAGGGGAAAGAGAACTTGATATAATGGACAAAATGACAGATGTGAAAGGAAAGGGAGGATAAGAGATGTCACAGAAAGAATTTCTGGAAGAGCTGCGCACAGCGTTGAGCGGAAAACTGAGTGCTCAGGCTGTTTTAGAGAATATAGAGTATTATCGTAATTATATAGAAGGAGAAGTGCGAAGTGGCAAATCCGAAGCTCAGGTGTTGGAGATGCTCGGAGATCCGTGGATTCTGGCAAGGACGATCTCAGATGCGCAGGATGGTACGGATGATTCGATTGTAAATGAAGCGGGCGGCAGCGATTATGGTGCTTACGGAGAAGAGACCGGCAGACAGGACATGCATTTTCAGGAATTGAGATTTCCGTGGTGGAAGATCGCGCTGATCATTCTGGCTGTGATCCTTGGAATTGTTCTGGTTATTTCTGTGATCACGGGGCTCATCAGACTTCTGCTCCCGGTTCTTGTTCCAATTCTGATCGTGTGTCTGATCGTGCAGTTTTTCAAGGGAAAACGTTGATAGAGATAAAGTAAAAGACCGATGGGGGAGCCATCGGTCTTTTGAGGGGAGTATAAATAATTAATAAGGGGTTGTAGAAAGACTACTTTCTACAAGCACAAGTATAATATAAGAAATTGGAAAATGCAAGCAAAAATACAAAATTCCGAATAAAATTGAAAGATGCAGAGATACTATGAGTGTACCAAATAAATTTTTCAGGAGGAATACTCATGGCTAAGAACTACAGCAATAAAGAAAACAACAGAAACATGGCAAACAACAATGCATCAGAAAACGGATATTCATCATATGCAGATGAACAGAACAGAAACAGTAAAAACAGCAGAAATACAAATAAGACAACATCGAAAAACTGCCATAGAAACGGCACGAATTCCAGCGAAAACATGAATAACGCCAGATAATATCAGAGCGGGACTCATGTAAGTGAAAAAAGAGGATACGATTTTAGTGTGCAGACAGCAGCAGAATCGTATCCTCTTCTTTACTATACGTGTGAATTATAGTAATATGAGTACAGATATTTGACACACGCAATGCGTGTATTCGGATACATATGGAGGAATATATGGAAAGATTTGAATTGATAGCACCGTGTCATTTTGGACTCGAAGCGGTGCTCAAAAGAGAAATTCTGGATCTGGGATATGAAATCTCCCAGGTGGAAGACGGACGTGTTACTTTTTATGGAGATGCAGAAGCCGTATGCAGAGCGAATGTATTTTTGCGGACAGCAGAGCGTATTTTGATCAAGGCAGGATCATTTAAGGCGGTTACATTTGATGAATTGTTTGAAAAGACCAAGCAGATCCCCTGGGAGCATTATATTCCGCGAGATGGAAAGTTCTGGGTGACGAAGGCTGCATCGGTAAAAAGCAAGCTGTTCAGTCCATCGGATATTCAGTCAATCATGAAGAAAGCGATGGTGGAGCGGTTGAAGAGCTGCTACCATATTTCCTGGTTTGAGGAAAGTGGAGCATCCTACCCGGTGAGAGTGTTTCTTATGAAAGATATTGTCACGGTAGGGATTGATACATCCGGGGTTTCACTTCATAAGAGAGGATACCGGCAGCTGTCAAGCAAAGCGCCGATCACAGAGACACTGGCGGCGGCACTGATCATGCTGACGCCATGGAAGAAAGATCGTATCCTGGTGGATCCGTTCTGTGGAAGCGGAACATTTCCGATTGAAGCGGCGATGATGGCAGCAAACATTGCGCCGGGTATGAATCGTTCTTTTACTGCCGAGGAATGGACCAATCTGATTCCAAAGAAAGAATGGTATGACGCTGTCAATGAGGCGAATGACCTGATACAGGACGACGTGGAAGTAGACATCCAGGGATATGATATTGATCCGGACGTGGTAAGAGCGGCGAGAAAGAATGCAGAAGATGCAGGCGTGGATCATATGATCCATTTTCAGCAGAGAGCCGTGCAGGATCTGCGCCATCCGAAGAAATACGGTTTTATCATCACAAATCCGCCGTATGGAGAGCGTCTTGAGGAGAAAAAGGAACTTCCGAAGTTATACTCTGATTTTGGAGAAAGTTTCCGTACTCTGGATTCATGGTCAGCGTATATGATCACAAGCTATGAAGATGCAGAGCGCTATTTTGGAAGAAAAGCAGACAAAAACAGAAAAATCTACAATGGAATGCTGAAGACATATTTTTACCAGTTTATGGGACCGAGACCGCCAAAAGCAAAGAAATAGAGGAATAACAGATGGAAAAGAGAATTATTTTTGCAACCGGAAATCAGAATAAGATGAAAGAGATCCATATGATCCTGGCTGATCTGGGAATGCCGATCTATTCTATGAAAGAAGCTGGAATTGATATTGATATCGTAGAGGATGGAACCACATTTGAGGAAAACGCACAGATTAAGGCAAAGGCAATCGCAAAGTACTTGCCGGATGATATTATTCTGGCAGATGATTCCGGGCTTGAGATTGATTATCTGAATAAGGAGCCGGGAATTTATTCGGCCAGATATGCGGGAGTTGATACTTCCTATGATATCAAGAATCAGATGCTTCTGGACAGGCTTAAAGGAGTGCCGGATGAAAAGCGTACCGCAAGGTTTGTCTGTGCCATTGCGGCGGCATTTCCGGATGGTACAGTAGAAACTGTTCGTGGTACGATCGAAGGAATGATCGGATATGAGATTGCAGGAGAACATGGATTCGGATACGATCCGATTTTCTATGTTCCAGAGTATGGCTGCACAACAGCAGAGATGGACCCGGTACAGAAAAATGAACTCAGTCACAGGGGACGTGCACTTCGTGCCATGCGTGCGATTATGGAAGTAAAAGAGAGAGAAGAATAGAGGGCGTATTTTATGAGAGTATTGATCGTCAGTGATACTCATGGAAGACATACAAGTCTTGACAGGGCGCTGAAAGAGGCCGGAGACATCGACATGTTTATCCACCTGGGAGATGTAGAAGGCGGAGAAGATTATATTGAGGCTGTTGTAGAATGTGAAAACATATGATAAGAGGAAATAATGACTTTTTCTCTTATCTTCCGGCGGAAGAAGAGTTCTGGATCGGAAAGAAAAAAGTGTTTATTACTCATGGACACAGTTATTATGTTTCAATGGAGACAGAGCAGATTCGGGAGGAAGGGGCTGCAAGAAATGCGGACATTATTATGTTCGGTCACACCCATCGTCCGTATTTTGAAGAAAGAGACGGGATTACTGTGTTAAATCCGGGAAGTCTGTCTTTTCCGAGGCAGGAAGGAAGAAAGAGCAGTTACATGATTCTGGAGACAGATGGAGAAGAAAAATATGAATTTGTGCAACATTTCTTGTAAAAATAGAAAAACAAAGAAGTGTTGGCGAAAATGCGGATATATATTTTGTTTACATGTTGACATTTTGTGAAAATATGGTATAATGATTTAAAACTTAGGGTGGTAATTGTTTTACAAGCTAGACCTATTTACATTGTTGCTATGAGAGCAGATTTCTTGTACAACGGGGTAAATAGGTCTTTTTTGTCTGTATGTAAGTAATGGTGTTTTAGGAGTGGGCGAGAGTCGTGATAATTCAAAGGATTTTAAACAACAATGTTGTAATTGTGAAAAATAAAAAGGGACAAGAAGAAATCGTGTGTGGAAAAGGAATTGCGTTTAAGAAAAAAGTTGGTGAGTTTGTAGATGTTTCCGCAATCAATAAGGTGTTTACTCTTCGCGGGAGAAAAGAATTAGAATATTTTCAGGAATTATGGGAAGAGATTCCGGTGGAATATTTTAAGGTTGCAGATGATGTTGTAGGGATGATAAAACTGGAGCTTGGAAAGAAAATCAGCGACACACTTTATATTTCTCTTATAGACCACATTTATATGGCAGTCCAGAGGAGCGAAAAAAGGGATACAGGTGAGAAATGCCATGATGTGGGATATTCAGCGGTTTTACCCGGAAGAATTTCATCTGGGTGAAAAAGCATTGGGAATGATTCAGAAAAAATTGAATGTATCTTTGTTGCAGGATGAGGCAGCTTTTATAGCGCTTCATATCGTCAATGCATCTGCAGATGGAAGTGATATGACAAAAGTGTTGGAAATTACAAAGCTTATCGGAGAAATTGAGACGATTGTCAAAAGATATTATCGCATGGAATTTGAAAATGAGTCAGTATATTATTACCGCTTTGTAACACATTTAAAATTTCTGGCACAGAGGCTGGTGACAAAAACGACATATGATGAGGAAGAAAGTGAACTGTTTACCATGGTCAGAGATAAATATGATCAATCGTACCAGTGTGTAGAGCGAATTGCAAAGTTTATACAGGAAGAATATCACTGTGGTCTTTCCGGGGAAGAAAAGTTATATTTGACAATTCACATTGAACGGGTAACAGAAAAAGGATGAAAGGAAAAAAGAACGAAAATGAGGCGGAAATATGAAAAACTGGCACAGGAAATTGTGAAAAAGTAGGAGGAAAGGAAAATATTATCAGTTTGAGACATTGTGTGACACGTCTCAGATTTCAATTGAAAGATGTTGAAAAGGCAGATACAAAGGGGCTGGAAGCAACAGATGGTGTGATTACAGTAGTCCAGGCGTTGAGTGAATATATGGTAGTTATCGGGCAGCATGTAGGGGAAGTATACAAAGAAGTATGCATCCAGGCGGGGCTGGATACTGCAAAAGAGAATACTTGTGAAAAGCCGGAGAAAAAAATGCGGGTTGGAAACAGCACTTCTGACCGTGATGGCGGGAATTGGCCCTACGCTGTATCTGCTCGGAGCAAGTGGAATGATCAAAGGAATACTTGCTGTATGTGTTATGCTGGGATTATCAGCAGATACAACTGTTTATACGGTAATGTATGCATTGGGAGATGGCCTTTTATATTTTCTGCCTTTGGTGTTGGGGTATAATCTGGCAAAATATTGTAAAATCGAACCTTTTGTTGGTGTGTGGCTGGCAGCGGCCATGTGTTATCCCAAAATACAGGGACTTGAGATCAGTATATTGGGAATGAACAATACAGTCCACTATACATCGACTTTTTTACCAATTATATTTTCGGTATTAATTGCGTCACTGATTTATCGTTTCCTGGAAAAACGGATGTCGGAAACAAGGAAAAATCTTGTGATTCCGCTTTTGACGCTTTTGGTGGCATTTCCATTCGGCATTCTGGTGGCAGGTCCGTTTGGAAACTGGATGGCAGAATGGCTTCACAGAGGAATTATGGCATTGTGTGGATTCTCGCCTGTTTTGATGGGAGTTTTGATAGGTGGATTGTGGCAGGTTCTGGTATCTGTCGGGATACATGGAATTATTACCGTATTGGCATTTGCCGATGTTCTTGCAGGAAACAGCAGTCCATTGTTAGCACTTTCTTATAGTGCATCCTTTGCTGTCAGCGGAGTTGCATTTGCGGTATTTATGAGATCCAGAAATAGTGGAGAAAAACAGACAGCCAAAGCGGGTGCAGTTTCTGCGATCATGGGAGCAACAGAACCGGCGATGTATGCACTGATCAAACCTGATAAAAAGCGGTTTGCACTGTGTTGTGCCGGAGGCGCGCTTGGGGGTGCGACAGCAGGATTTTTTGGAATTTCAATGCATGCATATGCAGGAATGGGAATAACGGGTCTTTTTGGATTTTTTCAAACAGGAGATGTAAAGCTGGTGGGAGTATTGCTGATGGCAGTATTGCCGTTTGGATTTACATGGTTGATAGAGATGCTGTTATACAGACAAGAAAAATGCCGTGGAAAGTGAAGAAATAATTGTGATGCCGGTCAATGGGTCTGTGGAACAATTGGAGAATGCTGAGGATACAGTGTTTGCAAGCAAGGCATTAGGAGATGGTGTACTGTTACATTCTGATGATGGAAAAGTCTATGCACCGTGTGATGGGATTATACAAACCGTGTTTCCGACGAAACATGCAATTGGGATAGAAAGCACAGACGGAAGCGAGATTTTGATCCATATGGGAAATAATACGGTGGCTCTGAATGGAAAATATTTTACTGTGCATGTGAAAGAGAAGGATGAAGTGAAAGCAGGCCAGATTTTAAGCTGAGTTCGATAAAAAATGAGATAGAAGCGCAAGGCTATAACTGTGAGATACCGATGGTTGTGACTAATATGGAGATGTATGAAATGTCAGGAGAGCCGACATACAGAAATTATAAGAAAGGAGAAGAAATTTTCAGGCTGAAAAAGAAAACCAATGTTTAAATACGATTAGGAGGAAGATGAAAATGAACAAAGTCAACAGACAAAGACCGTTTGGAGCGAAGGATAAATGGTCATATGCAATGGGAGATTTAGGGTGCAATATGAGTTTTGCGCTGAACAGCTATTTGATGCTGTTTTATACACAGTATATTGGGCTGGATTTAGGAACATGGGGAATCATTATTTTGCTTTTGAAAATCTGGGATGCGATTAATGATCCGATCATGGGAGCATTAATGGATGCGTTGAAACCGGGAAAAAGAGGAAAATTTAAAACTTATATTTATTATGGATCTTTTGTACTGTTATTTTCAGGAGCGTTATGTTTTCTGCCGATCCCAAGTGCACCTTATCCGATTAAGGTACTGGTATGTGTTGTGGGATACCTGATCTGGGATATGGCATATACTGTTGTCAATGTACCTTATGGAGCAATGAATGCAGCTATTACTACAGATCCGACAGAGAGAGCACAGTTGTCAACTTACCGTCGGAATCGGATCAATGATCGCGAATATTGTTGTTTTGATTACTTTACCGTTATTATGTTACGATAAGGATAACAATCTGATCGGAAGCAGAATGTTTATTGTGGCGTTAGTGCTTGGAATCATTGGTTTTGCTGGCATTTCAGATTCTGATCAAAGGGACTGTGGAGAGAGTGGCATGTCTCCCATGAACCTCAGGAAAAAGTGAAATTTAATTATTTCGAGTCATTAAGCGCATTTTTTTGAAAAATAAAGCAGTTGTAGCGATTACGATTGCATCCATTGCGCTGATCATCATGCAGATAGGGCTTTCCAGCGCGAACCAGATTGTATTTCAGAGTTATTTTAAAAATGCAAAATTATCCGGTATTCTGGGGCTTGCAACAATGATTCCATCTTTAATTGTAATACCACTGGTAAAACCGACAGTACAGCGCTTCGGAAAACGTGAAGCTGCAGCAGCCCCAATGCTGATTGGAATTTTGGCGGCAGCAGGAATTGTATTTCTTCCGATAACACCTGACAATACGGGAATGATGATTTATATTATCTTAGCAGTACTCATAAACAGTTCCTGTAATTTTTTTCTCGACTGTTGTGTGGGCACTTGTGGCGGACAGTGTGGATTATCAAGAATTACAGACAGGAAAATGAGAAGAGGGAACTATATATGCAACGTATTCTCTGGGAAGAAAACTGGCTCAGGGAGTGGGAGTATCGATTGTTTCGTTCTTGTTGATCTTAACAGGATATGATGAGAACCTGGGGGGCACAGCAGAGTGTAGATGTGGCAAGAAATGTATTGATTCTGATCGGTCTGGTATATGCAGTTTGTGTTGCTGCCCAATACATTTGTTTGCGGTTTGTGTATCCGCTGGATAAAAACAAGACATTAGAGCTGGAAAAGAAACTGGGACGTTCCAATGTGGAATTGATTGGTGAAACAGGAGACGAAGAATGAGACGAAAATAGAAATTAATGAAAATTGGTTTTTACAAAAGAAAGACCAAATCTGACAGCACCCGATTTTTCGGCAATGCAGGAGATAACACTGCCTCATACGTGGAATGCAGAAGACGGGGCAGATGGGGACGATTATTATGACAGAAGAGAATGCTGGTATGTTCGAAAACTGGAGCGTCCTCAGGGCGATGAAATTTATTTGGAGGTTCCGGCTGCAAGTCAGACTGCACATGTGTATCTCAATGGAGCAGAGATCGGGCATCATATCGGAGGATTTTCGCTGTTTCGGATTCGTTTGACAGAAAGATTGGAAGAAAAGGAGAATATTCTTGCAATTGCAGTAGATAATTCGGAAAGTCAGGATACATATCCGCAATTTGCGGACTTTACCTTTTTCGGTGGTTTGTATCGAGGTGTAAATTTACTGGTTGTACCTGAACGGCATTTTGAATTGGAAGAATATGGAGGTCCCGGGATTTATGTGACTTCACACCTAAACGAAGATGGAAAAGCAGAAGTTCTTGTGCAGGGAAAGGTATCAGGCGGGCAAAGTGAAGCATATAAGGTGCAGATACGGAATGGAGAAGGGGAGATTATCCTGGAAGCAAATACAGAGAAACCTGAAAAAGTGTTTTTCATAGATAATCCAAGAGTATGGAATGGGAAAAAAGATCCCTATTTATATACAGCGAAAATGATCATGGAAGGTTCCGGTGATGAGGTAAGTACCCGATTTGGTATTCGGGAATTTTATGTGGATGCTGAAACAGGATTCTTCCTGAATCAGGAGAGTTATCCTTTGCGCGGAGTTTCCAGACATCAGGACCGACAAGGAAAAGGATGGGCAATCAGCGAGGAAGATCAAAGAGAAGATGCGATGTTGATTCATGAAATAGGAGCTACAGCAGTAAGACTGGCACATTATCAGCATGCACAGAGTTTTTATGATTTTTGTGATGAGTTAGGTATGGTAGTTTGGGCGGAAATTCCATTTATTTCTCGTTTTATAAATACGAAAGAAGCAAAAGAGGATACTGTACGACAGATGCGGGAATTGATTATGCAGAATTATAATCATCCAAGTATTTGCTTTTGGGGGATCAGTAATGAAATCACGATGGGGGGAGAGTCTGATGAACTTGTGGAAAATCAGAGGATTCTGCAGAAATTATGCCACAAGCTGGACCCGTCCCGAAAAACAGTGCTTGCAAATCTGACAACTGTGGAGAGCCAAAGTGAACAGAACAAGATTACAGATTTATCGGCCTATAATGTTTATATGGGATGGTATGCAGGAAAAGTAGAGGACTGCGGAGCGTGGATGGACTCTCTCCATAAAGAAAATTCTGATATGTGCATGGGAATTTCGGAATATGGCGCAGATACCAATGTTCAATATCATTCGGATGCTCCGAAACGTCAGGATTATACGGAAGAGTACCAGTCTTATTATCACGAAAAAATGCTTCAGGCAATACAGGAACGACCGTATCTCTGGTGCAGCTTTGTGTGGAATATGTTCGATTTTGCGGCAGATAAGAGAAAAGAAGGTGGCACACAAGGGCGTAATACAAGAGGTCTGGTTACATATGATCGGAAAATTAAAAAGGATGCATTTTATCTTTATAAAGCATATTGGACAGAAAAACCGTTTGTGCACATCTGTTCAAAGCGTTTTCAAAAAAGACCGGGAGACACTACAACAATAAAAGTATACGCCACAGGAATCGAAAAGGCGGAACTTTGGATGGATGGAAAACGGATCCAAGAACAAAAAGGGACATATTGTTTCCTGTTTGAAGGTATTAAATTAACTCAAAATCACCAAATTCTTTAGGTTAGAATCGATGATGGGGTAAACGAAAAAGCAGTTTTGACATTTCAGTGAACTGCCCCTTCGTTTACTCCATTTTCGATTTGACCTAATTGAACAAAGTGAGCGTCCGAGTAGATACTACCTATGGACTTTTAATCTTTTGTTCTTATCCATGATTATACAGGATTTCCTATGCAGACGCTGCAGAAATCAAGGATTTTCAGATAAATAGATACAACAATAAAACCTCAGGATTTTGAGGCTTAAAAAACATATAAAAGATTTGGATTTTAACACCTTTGCGGTATTCTCAGTTGTGGTTTTCCAAGATGTCCACCGCAGGATTTACATACACAGATGTTTATCCTGTATAGCTGTTTCAGTATTTCCGGCATTTCCTTATCCCTGAGCTTTGAAAGATATTTTTTGCATCCGAGAAGATTCCGGCATAAAGTGAGTTTTTTGTGTTTGCTGCGGGAACATAGAAGTCCATAATGCCGGATCCTGACAAAACGTCTGGGGGGCACATGCATCAGAAAACGCCGTATAAATTCAATGCCGGAAATGGTCAGTTCCTTCCATTGTCCTTCTTTCCGGTAATCCTTAACAGAAAAAGTAACATTTTCATCATCCATATGGATGATGCGGTGATTGCTGATAGCGATCCTATGGGTATACTTTCCAAGGTAATCAATCACAGATTGTGCACCGTTAAAAGTTTTCTTACAGTAAGGAACCCATTCTGTGTCGTAACAGGAATCTATAAGTTCTTTGAATTCATAATGATTACGGTATTTTTCTGCTGTTCCATGAAACTCAAGCTGATCTGTATTCCAGAGATTTTTCAGTTCATCCATATATTTCCCACGAAATACTTTGGAGATAGCCCATATAGGGAGAAAAAACTCCGTACCATTATCTTTCCACTCATTTTTCGGTGTCAGTCCACCGCCGAGCAGTATCATATGAATGTGAGGGTGGAAGTTCATTTCAGAGCCCCATGTATGAAGGATGCAGATATAACCAACGGAAGCTCCAAGGTGCTTTGGGTCTGATGTAAGTTCTTGAATGGTAGCAGAGGCTGCATGATAGAGCGTGTCATATAACAGTTTCTGATTACTGTAAATGACTGGGTTCAGAATATCAGGGACTGTAAACACCAGATGGAAATAAGGTGCATCAAGTACATCTTCCCTGCGGGCATCCATCCACATTTCCTTTGGGACTGCCTGACACATGGGACAACAGCGGTTACGGCAGGAATTATAATGGATCTGGACAGCACCACAGTCTTCACATACACTGATATTTGCACCATAAGCTCCTGTTTTACAGTTCAAGATGTTCCGGGCAGTTTTTGCCTGTTCCGGGGATGGAGAATACTTTTCAAGGTATGCTGTATAAAAATGTCGAAAAATATCCTGGACAGTGGGTTTATTCATGGTCAGCACCATCTTTCCTGTCAAAAGGGCTTTGAATGCCCATGAGGGATTTGTTGCTGACATGAAGATAAACTTCCGTAGATTTCGGATCACGGTGTCCAAGCAGTGCTTGAATGTTATGCCGTTCTATGCCCTGTTCCATCAGATGGGTTGCAAAGCTATGGCGGAGACAGTGAGGGGTTGCTGCCTTTGGAAGTTCTGTATCAGCTACTGCCCGTCGCATTACCTGTTCCAGAGTACTGACTGTTAGATAATTACCGGTAAATTTATTCGGAAACAGGATGCCACGGGGACGACCTTTCTCAAACCAGTATTGTGTAAGGATATCCAGACAACGTTTGGAGAGAATGGTATAACGGTCCATTCTATTCTTGGTATCCCGGACATGGATCTGCATATTTGAACGGGAGATATCGTCATAATGAAGATGGATCACTTCAGAAACTCTCATACCTGAGGAATACATGACTGCGAACATAGCCTTATATTTGATATCATCAACAGCATCTAACAGGCGGTCAATCTCAGAGGCAGTCAGTACAGTAGGAAGCTTATGTTCTAGGATCATACGTGGAACTGTGATGTCATCCCAAAGGATATGCAGGACATTTCGATAGAAAAAACGGATGGCAGAATTGTAAAGATTCAGAGTTGTGGCTTTCAGTCCTTCCTCTTTTTTCGCAAGCAAAAAAACCTTGACATCCTGACAGGTAAGTTCTTTGGGATTCTTATTCTGATATTTCAGAAAGTAAGAAACATAGTTTTTATAGCAACTGATGGAACGATCTTTGAGGTTACGGATTTTCCCGGCTTCCTCAAGCTGTTCTAAATATTTTTCATACATAATAAAATCCTCCATATAAAATCAGTAGTTATCAGAAACACTGCTTTATACGGAGGAGCATTGGGGTCATAAAACCGCTTGCCAACCAAGTGGAAGGGTGGTATTCTTTTCATAG
>ENA-OPYU01000787-OPYU01000787.1-human-gut-metagenome-genome-assembly--contig:-NODE-787-length-11939-cov-2.905350_pt1 | contig 11939 bp, 12 predicted proteins | sample MGYA00242637_ERZ504482 | MGnify/ENA primary metagenome ERZ504482 (study PRJEB26092, sample SAMD00036237) | human gut metagenome | host: Homo sapiens | study: EMG produced TPA metagenomics assembly of...
TCACAATGTATATTCACCGCCGCGCGTCGCAACGTTCCGGCAAGCTAATGACTAACTACGACTAAGACGCTCAGGAAAGCCTTCGCGCCTAAGTCTCCGTAAGTCATGGATCTCGCCTCCACTAAAAACCGCTCCTGAAATGCGCGGCTTGCGAATATACATTGCAAAATCGCTGGTTACTGGAAAGGGAAGAAAGAAACAGTAACGACAACAACGCGGGGGTGGGGTGAAGTAGTTGGTATCCCGCAACTTTATTGTTTTTTTCTAATCTATCGTTGTCAAGAAAGTATAGGGAAACCAATCACTCCCCCTCCCCCTTCGTTAAAGTTCTTACCAACTAGCAAGTCCCAACCAGTACACAGCATTTGGGCAATGTGTATTACTCCAGCGAGCATTTCAGGCGCGCTCTTAGCGTAAGCGAAATCCAGCGCTTACGGAGACTTATGCGTGAGGGCTCTCCCGAACGCATTAGTCGCAGTTAGCGATTAGTTTGCTGGAGCGTTGCGCCGGCGAGTGAGTAATACACATTGTCCAAATGCGTCCGCATTGAAGAACTTTTAATCAATTAAATAGCAAAACAGGAGGTTCTACATGGGAAAAAGAAAAAAACGAAGAATTGCCCGATTACACAGTAGCCAATATGGATCGTGGATGGTATGCCCTGGAATTCCAGAAGACCATGGCAGATATTTCCTGGCGATCCATCTAAGAGCAGAAAAGAATTTGATGTAAAAGTACCGGAACCGGGAATGGAAAATGAAGTACCGGATGATCTGAGCGCTTTTCAGAATCCGCCGATGACGAAGGAAGAAAGAAGAGGAACCATCTGGCTTTCGTTGAAGGCGTCGCTGACTGTGGGGCTGATCTTTGGCGGTGCGGCATTTATATTTATTTTGTTTTGCGTATTCGTGTGGCTGAAATAAAAGAAATCTTATCAGAGAAAAAAATGTTATATATTTCTAAAAAATAGCGGCAGACAATTAATTTTGTCTGCCGTAAAATTATGTAGATTGAGCCTGTCTCAAATATCATGAAACATTCCAATCTTATTCTTAATCTGCTGCATTTCATTATCCATTTCGATTACTGCCTGTGCAGAGCGATACAGTTCCTCACTGATATCTTCGTATCCAGGCAGTTCCTCAATACCTTTTTTATAGCGCAGCTGATGTTCCAGCGTAGCCCAGAAATCCATACCATTTGTACGGATCTGAAGTTCTACCCGCATAGGTGTTTTCCCTTTGGAGAAGAATACCGGGATTTCAATGATCATATGATAACTACGATAACCATTTGGCTTTGGTTTTTTGATATAATCCTTGATTTTAATAACTTTAATATCATCCTGACCGGCAATCAGATCAGCAACCGTATAAATATCATCTATAAAAGCACAGACGATTCGCACTCCGGCGACGTCGTTCAGCTGTTCCTGAATATTTTCTGCTGTAAAATCATACCCCAGCTTCTGCAGCTTGCGGTAAATACTCTCTGGTTTCTTAATTCTTGTCTTAATAAAGGAAATAGGATTCCTCTTATATTCCACTGAAAATTCATCATCAAGAACTTCCAGCTTGGTTTGTACTTCGCGGATAGCGCATCGGTACATCATCATCAGATCGCTGAACTTCGCTGCATTATTAATAAAACGCTGGGGGTCAGGAGTGTCCAGCCAGGGTACTTTCTTTTCTTCTTCGGTCATAGTAAATCCTTTCTTTTATTTCAAAATTTAACTGTTCAAAATCCATTTGGTATTTCACTTGTTTGTCAATTCTTCTCATATTATATAAGAAGAGCAGGAAAGACGCAATATTTCTATTGGTTGTAAATGGTCAGTGTTTGAAGGAATGGCACTTTTTGAAGCATTACTTTTGGAACTATGAAAAACAGCACCGATTATCAGAGGTGGTGCTTCCTTCAACGGAACAGAAACAATACTGGTGTGTTGAAACAGGTCAAAATTTTTTTAGCGCAAAAAGGCTGATGCCTTCTCCAGCCTCAACGGCGCTGATAATAGACTCCAGGCGTACTGTGCGAAGAATGTGTGGGCATATATCTGCTTCGTCAAAAAGCCGGAGACACAGTTGATGAATGGAAGTGTAGGGATGCATGAGAATAAAGCTTTCCCTGGAAATCTCATGAATAGAGATTTCGTCCCTGTGTGCCAATGGATGGGAAAGGGGAAGTATGACGGAAAGTGTATCAGAAGCCATTGGGATAAAGATGCAGTCAGGATCCGTGATCATGGATTCCCTGGCGATGATACAGTCGAAACGCCCCTTTTCAAAGCCAGCCATAAGCTCAGGCTCTTCCACCTCAAATAGAGATAAGGAAATCTCAGGATGCAAAGTGGCAAACTGATGGAAAAAGTGTGTGAGACCATACTGGGAAAGAACCGGGAGAGTTCCTACGCAAAGGGAAGAAGAAAATCTGGTATTAAATTCCTTCATTTTTGCAATGGTCTTCTGATATTGAAGGGAAAGCTTTTGGGCCTCAGGATAAAAAAAACTTTCGCCTGCCTGCGTGAGAACCGCGGAGCGCTTGCTTCTGTCAAAAAGCTGGATACCCAGTTCCTGCTCCATTTTTTTTTGACTGCTTGGAAAGAGAAGACTGTGTGATATGAAGTGCTTCTGCTGCATCAAAAAATTGTATTTTCCTGCACGGCATAAATAAACATTCCAATTGTTCAATGTCATGAGATGCCTCCTTTTGTTTCCAATCTGGAAACAATTGTACCATAAACAGAATTGAATATCCAGAGAGTGAATTATAAAATGTTCATATCTGGAATGGTATTGTTACAGCTTGCGTAATAAATAGTAATACAGGAATAGAACTCACTTGCTGAAGTATTGCAATTTAAAAAATGGAATTGTAGTAGGCAGCAAGATAAAATGTTATACAAAGAGGGAGAACACATGGAAAATCAGGTCAGGGATTTAAGAAGTGCATTAAAATTACTAAAAGAAATACCAGGACAGCTGGTAGAAACAGACGTGGAAGTAAATCCAAAGGCAGAGCTGGCTGGAGTTTACCGTTATGTGGGAGCTGGCGGGACTGTGAAACGGCCTACGAAAGAAGGTCCCGCAATGATTTTTAACAATATAAAAGATCATACCAAGGCGAAAGTGGCAATCGGCCTTCTTGCAAGTAGAAAAAGAGTAGCGGTATTGCTTGGCTGTGAACCGGAAAATCTTGGAAAAATGCTGTATCAAAGTGTGGCAGAACCCATACCGCCAGTGGAAATCTTCACGCCAGCTCCTTGCCAGGAAGTGATTCATAAGGCAGATGAACCGGATTTTGACCTGTATAAACTGATTCCGGCTCCGACTAATACTCCTGTGGATGCGGGACCTTACATTACCCTGGGAATGTGTTATGCAACCCATCCGGATACAGGCGTTCATGATGTGACGATTCACCGGCTTTGCATACAGGGAAAAGATGAATTGTCTATATTCTTTACCCCAGGTGCGAGACATATTGGGGCAATGGCAGAACGGGCAGAAGAACTGAATAAGACTTTACCTATTTCTATTAGTATTGGTGTGGATCCGGCTATAGAAATCGGTTCCTGTTTTGAACCGCCTACAACACCGCTAGGCTATGATGAACTTTCGGTAGCAGGGGCAATCCGCAAAGAACCGGTACGGCTTTGCAAATGCGTTTCCATAAAAGAAATGGCAATTGCAAATGCGGAATATGTGATTGAAGGAGAAGTGATTCCTCATGTGCGGGTAAAAGAAGATCAGAACAGTCATACCGGATATGCCATGCCGGAATTTCCTGGGTATACCGGACCAGCAAGTGAAGAATGCTGGCTGATCAAGGTAAAGGCAGTAACACATCGGAAGAATCCTGTCATGCAGACCTGCATTGGCCCAAGTGAGGAGCATGTGTCAATGGCAGGAATCCCTACAGAGGCAAGCATTTATGGAATGGTGGAAAAGGCAATGCCAGGAAGACTTCAAAATGTATACTGTTGTTCAGCTGGTGGTGGAAAATATATGGCTGTGCTCCAATTCAAAAAGTTATCTGCAAGTGATGAGGGAAGGCAGCGGCAGGCTGCTCTGCTGGCATTTTCTGCATTTAGTGAGCTGAAGCATGTGTTTCTTGTAGATGAAGATGTGGACTGCTTTGATATGAATGATGTGCTGTGGGCAATGAATACCAGATTCCAGGGGGATGCAGATATTATTACTATTCCGGGTGTCAGATGCCATCCGCTGGATCCATCCAATGCTCCCTCCTGTTCACCAGGTATAAAAGACCATGGAATTGCATGCAAAACTATTTTTGACTGTACAGTACCGTATAGGGAAAAGGGCAGGTTTACGCGGGCTGAATTTATGGAAGTGGATCCTTCACGTTGGTTATAGAATGGGAAAATATTGATGATAAGTAACAATTGAAAAGATTCCTGATAAAAAAATATCAGAATCGTAATGGCGAAAAACAATATTGGAAATGAGAATAATAGAAAATAAAATGATTAAGAAGATTTCAAAAGAGAAAAAAGATTAATCATAGGTGCAACAGGTGCAAGCGGAATTCCGGTTTTGCAAAAATGTCTGGAATTGATAAAAGAAGAGGAAGATTACGAATCCTGGCTGGTTCTGACTAAAAGTGGTGAGCTGACCTGTCAGCAGGAAAGCAAGCTGTCTGTGGAAGAAATCAAGAAGCTGGCAGATTATTGCCTGGAACCAGAAGAAATTGGTGCAAAACCTGCAAGTGGTTCTTTTAAAACCTGTGGGATGTTGGTTGTTCCCTGCTCTATGAAAACAGTAGCCGGAATTCACAGCGGATATGCAGACAACCTTCTTCTGAGGGCGGCAGACGTAATCTTGAAGGAACAACGCCCTCTGGTTCTTGCTGCAAGGGAAACGCCCATGAGTGCGATACATTTGCGGAATCTCTATGACTTATCCATGATTCCGGGTGTCCACATAATCCCGCCGATGTTGACCTTTTACCAGAAGCCGGAGAACATAGATGAAATGGTATATCACATTGCCGCGAAGCTTCTGGAACCATTTGGAATAGAAGCAAAGGAGTACAAACGATGGAATGGACTGTAGTAAAAAAAGTCAGCACGCCAGATTTGATATAGAAGCCGGGGCTGCAAAAAGTCGGAGAAGACATTTTGTTATACATACAAGGCGGCGATAAACCTCATATTGGCTGTACGGTTATGGCAGTGCCAAGACCTTCCCTTTCCGGAAATGGGGAGAGAAGTGTCACGTCCTCTGTGATGAATCTTACCGGGCATAAAGACGAGAGCATATGTCGTATGTTGGCTGAAGATGTATGCAGGACATGTGGAAAAACAGTGGTATGCACTGGTGGGGTTCATTTGGAGAATATTACAGCGGAGCAGATAAACGAAGTAAGAATTGCTGCAGAGCAATTGGAAGAAATGTTAATAAGCGAACTTAATTAAAAAACTGTGAAAAGATAGTTTCATTTATGCAAAAAGTGCAGTGTGTGAACAAAAAATTACGAATTGATTATTGGAAGAACAGAATGATAAGATATCAATATCAACAAAATAAACATGCTGCAAGAGTAAAATTTGGCCAAATAAAACAAATGCGCACAACAGAAGGAGAAACAAATGAAGAAAAGAATAGTAATTGCATTATTAGCTGCCTGCTCGCTTACCGTTTTTACAGTACCGGCTGTTGGAGAACGTATAGTAATGGCTGAAGAAAAAATGCCCTGAGGAAGAAGGAAATATGTATTTTTCTTCTCTGAATGCAGATGAAGTAAATATTAAAGACACAAGTATCTACACCATCCGCCTGAAAGCAAAAGAAGGATGGCAATTTGATGTGGATGATAACACAGATGTAACCGGATGGTTTGTAAATGAAGCGGGAGAACCTGTTTTTGTAAACAATAGTGGAATTGCATTTGCAGTAAATGGAGAGGACTTTGAACTGGATATCACAGTTGATGCATCAAAGATAGAAGGCTTTTCTACCAATGGTTCTGCAGATTTTTATGTAATGCCAAATGGTGGAATCCCGCTAGTTGTGGAGGGGGATAACCACGGACAGTATGTTCCGGCTTCAGAAAAGGCTGGTTCTTATACGATCCCGGAGGTTCAGATTGAAGGAACTGTGGAAGCAACAAGAGAGAAAAATGAAACAACATTTCAGGAAGATAAGGTGACGGTTGCTCTGAAACTGGATGACGTAAATGATGAAATGATCGACAGCAGCTCCTCTTATGTGACGTTAAGAGATGGAGATGGTTATTATCTTACAGATTTCCAGTTTGAAGAAGGAACTTTGTCCGGAGAATGGACAGATGGAAAAAAATATTTATACTGTAACACCAGAACAGCTTCAGGGAGACTTCTCACCTCTTGGCGGTGACGGAAACGGAAATTATTATATTAATATCGGAGTAGGCGGTCTTACCTATAACGGCCTGCCGCTTAAAGAAACTACTTTCCGGATTCATGTATATTCCTTTGGACGAACCTTCACCATCGAAAGCAACGGAAGTCTGATTAATGATACACAGCCTCTTTGGACTACTGATACAGAAGGCGGGGAACCTGTTTTGTGTGATCCTTATCCGGATGATCTGGATATTAAATGGCCTGTTGATTTTGATGCTTCCGCACTTACAGAAGATGACTTTGCACTTACCATGCGCAGTGATTATGGGGATGAGCTGGTTCTGGAGCCGGGAAAAGATTTTACAGTGAAAACAGATAAAGATAAAACAGTGATCACGGTCAATTATATTTACTGGGCCAATATTCCGGTATATAAGACGATGACTGTAGATATCAATACTGCCAAAATGGAATGGGATTCACAGAAATATACGGTGGGTGATACCATTTCCCACGATTATGACATTGCAAGTGTATATGCTTATTATGTCATGAGCGGTGGAATGGAAGGAACACAGAAATGGACCTACTATGGTGTGGACAATCTGACAGACTGGGAGCAGGCATTTAAGATTCCGGTTTATATTCTGACTTATACAGATGAAAATGGTGTTGTGAAGTATTATGCAACTGACGAGAATGGTAATGGAATGTTTACGGAAGCGGCAGATGAGGCGGCTAAGTTTGATTCCAGAGAGGACAATCAGTGTCAGATCGTGGACAACACCGGATCTTTTGTCAGAGTCTATGACCAGACTGAAGAGGTAGAAGTAGATGGCACTACCTATACCTGTGATAAAGTATATGACAATGCAGACGATATGCCTCTTGATCCGGCTGATTGTACCGGAATCACAGCACAGCCAGGATATATAATTGGGGAAAACTGGGAAATGCACGGACGCTGGCCGTGGCAGACCTTTGTAAATGAAGGCTATCTTGGAGGAAGCAAATAGGTTAGAGCTTGTATAATTTCCTATTTATGCATGTTGCGGATAAATGCAAAATGGAATCGAATTGCTTGTGCAAAACATCTTAGATATAATTCAGACTATAAGAAAGCTGGTTATCAATATTCTATAAATTGTAAGGAGGAACCAAAATGACAATTGATGCGAATATGTACTGGCTTCCGGAAGAATTATTCACCAATGAAAAAATGTTGGAAGAGTTTATGAGATGTATTCCGGAAGTATATGGAGTGCATGCAAGATGCGAAGAAATCCCGGGCACCACAAAGAAACAGATCGTGCTGGAGGAACCCAAAGGCTGTGAGAACCTGAATTATGTCCAGGGAGAATACCGGATAGAAAAGCAGCTGGAAGACATGGACAAGGCTGGTGTGAAGAAAGCCGTCCTGAAGATTCCCTGTTGTCACACCTGGCTTTCCCTTGAAATGTGTAAAAAATTTAACGATGGTCTTGCAGAACATGTGAGAAAAGGAAATGGCAGATTTGCAGCACTTGCAGTGGTTCCGCCTTATGGTGGAAAAGAAGCTCTCTATGAGCTGGAACGCTGTGTAAAAGAGCTGGGGAATGACTGGGGTACAGATTTCCTCCCATTATGGAAACAAGTATCTGGATGACGAAATCTTCCGTCCTTTTTTCCGGAAACTGAATGAAATGAAAATGACAGCCTATGTCCATCATTCTCCCATCCCGGTTGATCATCAGTCCATTACAGATTACACCAATCTGCGTCGCTCCTATGGCCGCTGTATGGATCAGACCATTGCCATTGGCCGCGAAGTATTTGGCGGGCTGTTTGATGAGTGCCCGGATGTAAAACTGGTACATTCCATGCTGGGAGGCGCATTTTTCTCATACCTGAGTTCCATGTTCCGTAGGAAACCGGCAGGTGCCCAGCAGGATACCGTAAAACGTTTTGAAACAGATACAGACCGTTTCTGTGACCAGATCCGGGAAAATATTTATTATGAAGTATCCCATGCACAGCCCTGGGGAAAAGACCTGCTGGAATGTGCAGTGAAAATTCTCGGTGCAGACCACATTACTTTTTGGAACCTCTTATCCGGTACGAGCAGAGTGGCTGACCGGTGGACCGGAATTTATCCAACAGCTGGAACTTACAGAAGAAGAGAAAAACCAGATTCTTGGTGAAAATGCAAGAAGCATCTACAAGCTTTAAACAACAGAAAATTTTTCTTTTATTCCCACTGTTGTAATGAAAAAAATCAAAAACAGTGGGTGAATTTTGGGGACTTGTGCTAAAATATATTGGTAAACAGACAATGAGATTGTATGTAACTGACAAAAGGATTTTGAAGTGGAGGGGACGGCAAATTTATGGAATTAAGCTATATTCGTGAGTTTGTGGTGCTGGCGGAGACGGGAAACTATCTGGAAGCTGCGGATGCTTTATTTATAGCCCAGTCATCTTTATCCAGACACATAAAAAGCATTGAGCTGGATCTTGGTTCTCCTTTATTTGACCGGACGACCAGAAAAGTAGTGTTAAATGGTTTCGGACAGGCATTTTGCCATATGCCAAAAAGATGGTGGAAATACAGGAAGAATATGAAAATGTGCTTCAGAGCTATTTAAGCGGAGTTTCTTCTACGATCACCGTTGCCTCGATTCCGTCCATGGTCCGGTACAATATCACCGATGTGCTGGCTGGTTTTAAACAGGCTAATCCCAGATATAAGCTGAACATACTGGAAGCAGATTCTTCCCAGATTCTACAGCTTCTTTTGGAAGAAAAATGCGAATGCGGCTTTGTCAGGGACAAGGATGGATTATTTGACGGATTTAACAAAATTCCATTTACAACAGATCATCTGGTTGCCATATTACCGAAGAATCATCCGTTGGCAAACCGGGAATATCTGTCACTGGAAGAAATACAGAATGAGCCGTTTTTGTTTTGAATAAAAATACAACCATGTACAGCATCTGTGTCAATGCCTGCAGGGAAGCCGGATTTGAACCCAATGTAGCGTTTACAGGCCTTCGGGGAGAGAATCTGATCGATCTGGTTGCGAAAAAGATGGGTGTGGCGGTACTTACAAGAAGGCCGATTTCTGGCAGGACCTATGAAGATGTGGTCCTGGTTGATGTAGTTCCCTATGTTACAACCAGTATTTGTCTGGTCTATCAGAAAAAGTAAGAAAATTGCAGATCCCCTGAAAGTTTCTGGGATATGTGCAGACTTATGTAAAAGAAAATGAGACCGTGAGTGAGAAATAGAATGAGAACCCTCGTGAGGCGTAAAGCAGTGAGAATGGAAGCGCAGAAATCACGAGGGTTCTATTTATGTAAAGAACAGAAAGGAAAAGCAATGGGAAATCTGGATATAAAGAACAAAGAAAAATGGATTATTTAAAAGAATGGAACTGCTACAAACTGGAGCAGGTCTGCTATTGTGAGAAACCAAGAGTACAAAAGGAACAGTCTATGAACATCTTTGTCCCGGCTGAATACCTGGATGGGCAGGGAAACGTCCTGCATGAGGAAATCAGAATGGGCTATACCGCCAGCACGGCACCGGTTACTTTTTGAAAACGGACTGGCAGGATACCATGAAGCAGAGCCCTTTGAACTGGATGACCACCGTTCTATGGGAGTGGAGGCTGTTTTGGCTGGTTTTGTTTATGTGTCCTGCGGCTGCCGGGGAAGAAGCTCTGTAGATGAAAAAGGGGTATTTTGCGGAAAAGCTCCTGTATCCGTGGCTGATCTAAAAGCTGGAATCCGTTTCCTGAAAAGAAATGCCAGTGTGCTTCCTGGAAACATGGAGCGCATCATTTCAGTAGGAATCAGTGCAGGGGGCGCCATGAGTACCCTTCTTGGCTGTACAGGTGACTGCGCAGACTATGAAGAAGAATGGAAAGAGATGGGAGCAGACCTTACCCAAAGTGACCAGATTTTCGGTGCACAGTGCTATTGCCCGATCTCGGATCTGGATCATGCCGATTTCGCATATGAATGGATGTTTGAAGGCCAGACACATTATACAGGAATGCCCTTTGTTGGCTTTGGGGAGGGAAATTTAAGCCCGTTTGCACAAAGTCTTTCCAGGAAAATGGGAGAAAAATATGTGGAATATTTTAACTCGCTGGAGCTGAAGAATCCGGATACAGGTGAATTATTAAAAATAGCCAAAGACCATGGTGGAAATGGAAGTGTCTGGCTGAAAAACAGCTGGAGAAAGCCGCAGACAAATACGTGACGAAATTTCCAGAAAAGAGACAGGAACTGGAGCAGTATTCCTGGCTTCGTTTCAAGGATGGAAAAACATGTATTTCTTCTATAAACGAAATGGAACAGGATTATCATAAACGTCTGAAACTTTGCCCCGCTTTTGACGATCTGGATCTGATCCAGGCAGAGAATCAGGAGTTTGGAACCAGTGGTATAGATAAGAGACATTTTAACACCCAGCTGGCCGGGATTATGGAAGACCTGAAAGAGGAGTATCCCGGTGGAAACTGCCAGATATCTTCCTGGGCTAATGAAAAAAAAATCTGCGGAGACAAAGAGCTTGCCAGACAAAAGAGATTATTAAATCCGCTGAATTATATAGGAAAAGTAAAAAACTGCGCCTTATTACAGAATCCGGGTGGGGGCAAAAAGATGCGGACACTTCGCTGACTGTGACCATGATTCTTGCCCTGAAACTGATGGAATGTGGAAAGACCAATGTGGATTACGAAATTGTGTGGAATGAAGTCCATGGAAGAGCTGATTATCCAGGAGAAATGGTGGAATGGGTACGGTCGATTTATGCAATTTAAGCATAAAAGCCGTTTTTAAGTCGGATTGCTTGTTGTAAAAAATCATAAAGTATAATACGATTATAAAGAAGAGATGTACAAAATGACGAGTCAAAAGATGCTATAGCAGAAAAGTAAAAGAAAAAATGCTGAAAAATGTCAGTGAAGAAAGGGAGAATATCATGAGAAAAAGAAATATCGCACTTATCCTTGCAGCAAGTATGATGGCAACATTTGCATTCGGAGGAACAACTGCTTTTGCAGCCGAAGAAGGTGAAACCGATTCTGTTACAGTAGGAATTATGGCAGATCCGGAGAATATGGGCCCCTGGTCAGGAATGTCCATGGGACGTATTGCAGTTCTTTTTACCACATATGAGTATCTGATCACCAGAGAAGACGGCGTTGCATATGGAGTACTTGCAAAGAGCTGGGACGAGGTAGATCCGAAAACTTATGATGTAGAGCTTTATGATTACATTCATGATGCAGAAGGAAATCCACTGACTGCTTCTGATGTTGTATTCAGCTTTGAATCTGCAATCGCAACAAAGAACTATGGAAAACTTTCCGTAATCGACAGTGTAACTGCAACAGATGATTATCATGTAGAGTTTAAATTTAACAAAGATCTGGAAATCGGAGAATTCGAGAACGTTATGCTGGAATGTGCCATTGTAACACAGGCAGCTTATGAAGCATCTCCAGACCAGATGGCAACCACACCTGTTGGAACCAGCGCATATCTGGTAGACAGCTATGTACCAGGTTCTGAGATCGTTATGAAAGATACCGGAG
>ENA-OPYU01000788-OPYU01000788.1-human-gut-metagenome-genome-assembly--contig:-NODE-788-length-11927-cov-3.121102_pt1 | contig 11927 bp, 14 predicted proteins | sample MGYA00242637_ERZ504482 | MGnify/ENA primary metagenome ERZ504482 (study PRJEB26092, sample SAMD00036237) | human gut metagenome | host: Homo sapiens | study: EMG produced TPA metagenomics assembly of...
CAGATGAGATGGAAAAAGAAGAACTGAATCTGATTAAAGTATCTCTTATGGACTATGTGAATACAGCAGCTCTTGAATTTATTTCTGGTAAGAGAGATTTAGATGCTGACTGGGATGCATATGTAAAAGATTGTGAAGGAAAAGGCAGCCAGGAATACACAGATATGACAAATGAAATCTTTGTAAAAAACAAAAGATAAACTTGGATATTAAGAATCCTGACTGAATTTCAGAAAGGGGCTGTCGCTGACAGTCCCTTTCTGCATGAGAAAGGAAAACATATATATGGCAGAAATCATACTTTCAAAAAGGGCAGCAGCTTACCTTTATCATTCCCAAGGAAGAGGGAGAAGGAGTGAGAAGAGTTGCTAAAAAAGTAGTGGAAGATGTGGAAAAAACCACAGGACTTCATCCGTCCATGGCACTGGATGGAAAAAATCTCAATCAGGCAGTCATTGCGGTAACAGCGGGAAATGGAAAAACAGCAAAACTTCTAGAGCAGAGAATTCCAGAACTGGAAAAAGTCAAGGGAAAGTGGGAGGTTTACGGATTTTATTTGATGGAGCATCCTTATCCAGGTGTGGAGCAAGGATTAATCATCTACGGAAGCGACAAACTGGGCACAATTTATGGCCTTTTTCATTTATCGGAGCTTCTGGGGATTACAGCATGCACCTTCTGGGGAGATACAGGGCATCCGGTGTATGAGAAGCTGGTCTTAAAGACAAGAGAGAATACGGCAAAAAATCCCAGATAGACAACTGCATTTTGTGGAAAATGGCATTTCTAAAGAGCCATCTGTAAAATACAGAGGCTTCTTTATTAATGATGAGTGGCCTTGCTTTGGAAACTGGACATTCTCCCATTTTAAAGGCTTTACCGCACAGATGTATGACCATGCTTTTTGAATATTTGCTGAGAATGAAAGGAAATTATCTGTGGCCTGCCATGTGGACCTCCTCCCTTTTTGCTGGATGGTCCTGGAATGGAATCCATGAAACTGGCAGATGAATATGGAATATATATTGGTATGTCCCATCATGAACCCTGTATGCGTTCCAGCGAAGAGTGGGATTTGGTGAAAGGAAAAGACAGTCCCTATGGGGAGGACTGGAGCTATCTCACAAATAAGGAAGGGCTGTTGAAATACTGGGAAGACGGTTTGAAACGCTGCCGGGGGCATCAGGTATTTCCTACCATTGGCATGCGTGGGGAACGTGACAGCAAAATGCTGGGAGAGGAAGCTCAGATTGAAGAAAATGTCCGGGTCTTAAAAGAAATTATTACTCAGCAGAGACGACTGATTCGGGAAAATCTGGAACAGGACGGACAGAAGTATCCGCTGTTATTTGCAGTGTATAAAGAAGTAGAGGACTATTATTTCGGAGACAGCAAAACAGCAGGGCTTCGTGATTTTCCGGAACTGGAAGGAGTAACTCTGATGCTCTGCGAGGATAATTTTGGAAATATGCGGGCTCTTCCGGGAAAAGAAGAACGCAGCCGTAAAGGCGGATTTGGAATGTATTTCCATCTGGACTACCATGGAGGTCCCTGCTCCTATGAGTGGGTGGCATCCACTCCTGTAATGAAAATCTGGGAGCAGATGTCCATGGCTTATGAATACGGTATTCGGGATGTGTGGATGGTGAATGCGGGAGATGTGAAGTTCCAGGAATACCCGCTGAATTTCTTCATGGATATGGCGTATGATTTTGAAACCTGGAGAAGAAAAGAAGCAGTTGCCGGCTATGCAAGACAGTGGACAAAAAAAACAGTTTGGCACATATACCACAAGTAGGGAACAGGAAAAAATTCGCCTGGATTTTGGGGGAATATATCCGTCTTAATCATCTACGCCGCCCGGAATCCTGCAATGACAAGGTGTATCACCCGGCTCATTTTGAAGAGGGAAGAAGAATGCTTCTGCGCTGTGAAAAACTGGAGCAGGAGAATGAATCCATGCTTGCCCTGCTAAGGGAGAGAAAACGGGAAGATGCCTATTTCAGTATGATTTATTATTCAGCGGCAGCCTCAGCAAATCTATTGAAAATGCATTTATATGGGGGAATGAACCATCATTTTGCGCTGCAGGGAAAGGCAGTGGCAAATGAAATGGGAGACAGGATGGAGGCGTGCATTGCAAGAGATGAAGCGCTGGGAGAAGAAATGAGAGCATTTAAACAGGGAAAATGGGCTGGTGTGGAAGCAGCCTGCCACATTGGGTTTACCAACTGGAACAGTGAAGACTGGCGCTATCCATTAAATTATGTGGTAAGACTTCCAAAGCAGCCGAGATTAGTAGTGTCCAGGGCAGATGGAGAGGATTACTATACCAACCAGTATTTTCCCATTCCTGTTTTGATAGATGATTTTAGCACTTCAGAGAGAAAAAAGATTACACTGGAGATTGCCAATGGAGGACAGGGCGTGGTAAAATGGTGCATAGATGAGAGCTGCCCGTGGCTGACATATTCAGCTGTCCAGGGAGAAACAAGACTTCAGGAAAGGCTCACCCTTACGGTGAACAGAGAATTGCTGCCAGAAGAAGAACAGGAATTTTGTTTCCATATCCGGGCAGGAGAGGAATCCGTTCCTGTACAGGTAAAAGCAAAACAAAGAGATTTTTTCCATGGTTCCATCTGGATGTTTCCTGCCGCAAAAAGGAAGGTATGTGATTCCGGCAGTGGATTACATAGAGAAACAAGATGGAAACTGGGAAGGACAGAAAGCATCCTATGAGAGACTGGATGATTATGGAAAGTATGAAACCGGCATGAAGGTATTTCCTGTCACTGCTTCTTTTGAAAAGGAACAGACAGGAGAAGCTCCGGCGCTTACCTATGCTCTGTGGACAGAGGAGGAGGGCTGCTATGAACTAGAACTTCACACCTCTCCGGCAAATCCCCTGGTGTATGGAGGAAGGCTGACTGTGGGACTTTCCTGTAATGAGGAAGAGGTTACAGAGCTGATTCTTACGGATTCCACCTATAGAGGAGGAGACAACGCCTGTGCTGCCTGGGAACATGCCATGCTCATACAGGAACATGTAAGCACAAAGAAAATCACGCTAAAAAAGGGAGAAAACAGAATTACCCTTTACCCAAGAGAAGTCGGACTGGTGTTGGAACGTCTGGTTATCTATCCGACAGGAGAACCAATCGAAGCATCTTATCTTGGACCTGATACCGGGTTTAAGAAGGAATAAATACCTGAAAACAGGAAACAGAAAGTGAGGACAAGAAAATGGAGAAAATGATGAAAACCGCTGTTATGACAGAACTGAAAAAAGTGGAGATTCAGGAACGGCCTGTTCCGGTGCCAAAGGAAAATGAGGTACTGGTAAAGGTAGAATATGTGGGAATCTGCGGCTCAGACCTGCATTATTTTGAATCCGGCAGAATCGGAGATTTTGTGGTGGAATATCCCTTTGTACTGGGCCATGAAGCAGGCGGTACGGTAGTGGAAGTAGGAGCTAATGTAAAGAATTTAAAGGTGGGAGACAGAGTAGCCATGGAACCGGGGAAAACCTGCGGCACCTGTGAATTCTGTAAGCAGGGAAAATATAATCTGTGTAAGGATGTAATTTTCTTTGCCACACCGCCGGTAGACGGGGTATTCCAGGAGTATGTGGCACATGAAGCAGGACTTTGCTTTAAACTGCCTGAAAATGTAAGCACCATGGAAGGCGCGCTCATTGAGCCTCTTGCTGTCGGCATGCATGCAGCAAATCAGGGCGGCGCACATCTGGGACAGACAGCAGTGGTAACAGGAGCAGGATGTATTGGACTGGTTTCCCTGCTTTCTTTAAAAGCTATGGGTGTTTCTAAAGTGATTGTGGTAGATGTTATGGAGAAACGTCTCCAGAAAGCATTGGAATTAGGTGCAGATGCGGTTATCAACGGAAAAGAAGAGGACACTGTTGCAAGAATTTTAGAGCTTACAGATGGAAAAGGATTTGACCTTGGTATTGAAACTGCCGGCTCTCAGATTACAGCTTCTCAGCAGATTAAAGCTGCTAAAAAAGGCGCTACCATTGTGTTTGTAGGTTACAGTGCTTCCGGTGAAATGACACTTCCAATGGGAATGGCACTGGATAAGGAATTAACCTTTAAGACTGTATTCCGTTACAGAAATATTTATCCTATGGCCATTGAAGCAGTAGCAGCAGGAAAAATTTGCCATTAAGGATATTGTAACAGACTATTTTGAGCTGGATGATATTCAGCACGCATTAGATGCCTGTGTGGAAAATAAGGCGGATATCGTGAAGGGTGTTATTAAGGTAGGATAAATCCTGTTTAATTTCAGGTTTACAGACCAGAGGTTTTGTAATACAATAGAACACAACATTTTAAGTGATTAAAGTTCTGAAGGAGGAGAAGCAATGGGAAAGGTAACAATACCAAAGCAGTATCATTCTTGCCTTAATCGTTATGAAACACAGGAGGCAATCGGTACGATTAAACATCTCATGGAGAAAAAATGCTGTGCATGGCATTAAAATTGAAACGTGTGACAGCTCCTTTATTTGTAGACCCGGCCTCTGGTTTAAATGATGACTTGAACGGGGTGGAGAGGGCTGTTACATTTGATATTCCAGACGCTGGAACCAATGGTCAGGTGGTACACTCTCTGGCAAAGTGGAAACGTATGGCTTTACACAGGTATGATTTTTTTGTGGGAAAGGGACTTCTTACAGATATGAATGCTATCCGCAGAGATGAAGAACTGGATAATCTCCATTCTGTTTATGTGGATCAGTGGGACTGGGAAAAGATTATTACCAGAGAAGAGAGAAATCTGGAGTACCTGAAATCTGTGGTAAACCGTATTGTAGGAGCTATCTGCAATGCTCTGGATGAATTGAAATATGAGTATGAGCAGTTAGACACAGAGCTTTGCCGGGAGGTAGCGTTTATTACTTCTCAGGAATTAGAGGACCTTTACCCCAGGCTTACTCCAAAGGAGCGGGAAAATATCTATACCAAAGAACACAAAACCGTCTGCATTATGCAGATTGGAGATGTGCTGGCTTCCGGACAGAAACATGACGGACGTGCGCCGGACTATGATGACTGGAAGCTAAATTGTGACATTTTGTTCTGGCATGAACCTCTGGAATGTGCAGTAGAGATTTCTTCTATGGGAATCCGTGTGGATGAAAAGTCTCTGGATGAACAGCTTACTAAGTCTGGCTGTGATGACCGCAGAAACCTGCCTTTCCATAAGATGCTTCTGGAAGGAAAGCTGCCTCTTACCATTGGCGGCGGTATTGGACAGTCCAGGATTTGCATGCTGCTTCTTGGAAAAGCCCATGTAGGAGAGGTGCAGGCATCAATCTGGGATGAAGAAACCCTGGAAGCATGTAAAGAAGCCGGAATTGACTTGCTGTAAGGAGTATCATTTATGGGATTTTCATTTGATGTGAGTGTTTCAGCGCTTACCGTTTTTTTTCAGGGACTTCTTAGTTTCTTTTCTCCCTGTGTGTTACCACTCATTCCCATTTATATTGGCTATTTGTCTGGAGGAACAGGAAAAATAGGGGAAGACGGTAAGATTCATTTTAAGCGGAGCAAGGTGATGGTTCATACCCTGTGTTTTGTTCTGGGTGTAAGCTTTGCCTTTTTCCTGCTGGGACTTGGGTTTTCCGCGGTGGGAACTTTTTTTGAAGGATAACCAGATTTGGTTTGCCAGAATCGGCGGCGTATTGGTTATTGTATTTGGTCTGTATCAACTGGGATTTCTGGGAAAAAGTTATTTTCTTGGAAAAGAGAGAAGGCTTCCTTTTCGGCTGGATTTACTTGCCATGTCACCGGTGACAGCGCTGATTATGGGATTTACCTTTAGTTTTGCCTGGACGCCTTGTGTTGGGCCGGCTCTGGCAAGTGTGCTTCTTATGGCAGCTTCTGCAAGTACCAAGGTAGTGGCCTTTGGGCTTATTGGGGTGTATACGGTTGGATTTGTGCTTCCGTTTCTGGCGGTAGGACTTTTCACCACAACGCTTTTGGAATTTTTCAAGAATCATATGAAGGTGGTGCAGTACACTGTGAAAATTGGAGGAATCTTAATGATTTTCATGGGTGTGCTTATGCTTACAGGAAAGCTTAGTGTAGCGTCGGCTTCTCTGTCAGGAACAGGACAGGAAGGAAATGTGGCAGAACAGGCAGAGGAAGAAAGTGCAGAAGACGCGGAGGAAGCAGACCACACAGATGGTTCAGAGGGAGAAAAGCTTACTCCTGCGGTGGATTTTAATCTTACAGATCAGTATGGAAATACACATACCCTGTCTCAGTATAAAGGGAAAACCATCTTTTGAATTTCTGGGTACCTGGTGTCCGCCTTGTCGTGCTGAAATGCCGGATATTCAGAAGCTTTATGAAGAATTTGACCAGGAAGGAGAAGATGCCCTGGTTATTCTGGGTGTGGCTGCTCCTAATCTTGGAAAAGAAAAATCAGAGGATGGAATCAAGACATTTCTGGAAGAAAACGGATATACTTATCCGGTGCTTATGGATACAGAGGCAGAACTCTTTCAGACCTATGGGATTACTTCTTTTCCAACTACAATTATGATAGACAGAGATGGAAATCTGTTTGGATATGCAACCGGACAGTTAAACGAAGAAACCATGCGAAGCATTATACAGCAGACCATGGAAGGGAAGAGAGAATAGAGAAGAAAAATCCCCCGGCATACAGAAGCTTTTCTTTTAGGCTTCTGTATGCCGGGGGATTTACTTTGTGACGTAATGTATTTTAGAAATAAAAAAAGCGCGAGACGGGACTCGAACCCGCGGCCTCGACCTTGGCAAGGTCGCGCTCCACCAACTGAGCCACTCGCGCATGAGAGCGGGTGATGGGAATCGAACCCACATATCCAGCTTGGAAGGCTGGTGTTCTACCACTGAACTACACCCGCAAGTATTTAATTTTTTCGCTCTGTCCTTAGGACAGTTATTATAATACAACAGGAAAATAGAAATGTCAACACATTTTTTGGAAAAAAATTAAAAGTTTTTAATTTTTTGCTACAATTCCTACAAAATAGAATTGAGCAGGTGATCATTTTGCTATGTAATAATTGCTGTATACACATGTTCTAATTCAAGAAATTGCAGAACTTAGGAAGGGTGGTTAAGTTCCGGCGGATATGCCGAGTACGCTTTGAGACTACAGGCTCAAAGTGAACGCAGGCTGAGCTGGAACTTGACCACTCTTCCTAATATAGCAATCTCTTATCCCTGTACAAACCGCTTATATAATTCCTGATTTGCCTGGATTTCCTGGGTGTCATCCAAAGGCTCCAGAGCTCCCTTTCCATATTTCCGCTCTAAGGCATTAGAGATGAGATAATCACAAATATGAGGATTTTTGGGAAGCAAAGGACCATGGAGATAAGTGCCAACCACGTTTTTATACAACACGCCTTCCTGACCGTCCTCACCATTGTTGCCATGTCCGTACACCACTTTTCCAAAAGGTTTATTGTCTCCAATGTAAGTACGTCCTCCATGGTTTTCAAATCCAACAATAGGAAGAGAAAAATCAGGGTTTTCCAGAACAATGTTATCAATGAGACGCGGGCTTCCCTGCTCTGTATACAAGTCTACCAGAGACAGCCCTTCCAGGGTATCCTCTTCTGTTTTGTAATAATGCCCCAAAAGCTGGTAGCCTCCGCAGACAGCCAGAACGCTTCCTCCATCCTCTACATAGTGATGGAAATTTTCCCGAATATCTCTGAGACGACTGCAGACAATGCGCTGTTCCCTGTCTGAGCCACCTCCCAGCAGTACAATATCTAATTTGGAAAAATCAATGGAATCCTCCAGGCCAAAGGCAATGGTTTCCGCCTCAATGCCACGCCAGAGACTGCGCTTCATCATACATTGAATATTGCCCCGGTCCCCATACAAATTTAAAAGTTCAGGATATAAATGTCCGATGGTAAGTTTCATTACTTCTTTCCCTCCAGTTTTTTCAAAATATTGTGGGTGGAATACAAGCCTGTGTAATTCACCAATACATAGAGATTTTTGGTGCCATTTTGCAGTTTGGATGTAATTGCATTTTCAATATCCGGTTCCAAATCCGAAGAGATATCCACATATTTCAGTCTGAGCTGCATGTCCCTGCAACGTTTTCCGCATACGGTGATGGAAGCAGCGTTTGCATCCTGCAGACGGTCAAAATCCACATCCCACAGCCAGGAAACATCAATTCCGTCCTGACTGTTGTCATTAATGAGAATAATAATATCCTTTGGCGTATGGTCTGTCATAACAGCAGAAATATTCTGATTAAATCCTGCGGGATTCTTTGCAAGGTTTAATAAAACTTTGGTTCCGTTAATTTCAAACAATTCGTTCCGTCCAAACTGAGGAGTATAATTCCCAAGAATGTGGTTGAACTGAGATAATGGGATTTTCGCCATGGAGGCTGCCCCATACACAGCCAGAATATTATATACATTATAAAAGCCCCGGTAATTGGCTTTTATAGTATCTTCCCCAACCTGGAAGGAAAGTCCGTCTGTGAGGGAAACATGAGAAGCGTTATAATCAGGAGCCGGACGTTTAAAACCACAGTTTGGACATTCATAATCTCCAAGCTGGCTGTAATGATAAAAATGGTAAGTCATTTTTTCTCCGCAGCGTTTGCAGAACTGTCCTTCCCGGACTTCTCTGGCATCTTTTTCCTGTATGACCTGCTGGCTGATACCATAAAAGGCATGAGGATTTTCCTGCTCTAAAGCCAGAAAAGCAGAGAGCGAATCATCTGCATTTGCCAGTATTTTCATGTGAGGCGCCATGCCCATGGCTTTAGCAAGAAGTTCCATGGTAGTGTCAATTTCTCCGTATCGGTCAAGCTGATCCCGGAACAAATTGGTAAGAATCATATAGTCCGGCTGAAAATGCGGAAAAAATCCTTTACCGTGGAGGCTTCATCCACTTCAATACAGGCATAATCAGCCTTGAGATGACCGGAGAATCCGGCGTTAAAACAAAAGCAGAAGCAACACCATTGAGCATGTTAGAGCCGGTACGGTTGCACACTACGTTTTTGTGATTTCCCTCCAGCACAGAGGCAAGAAGATTGTTGGTAGTGGGTTTTTCCATTGGTTCCGCATACCACAAAATATCTTCTTTTACTTCTTTAGCAAGTTCTCCAAGAATAGGAGGATAAATGGTAAGAGCCGCTTTTCCTGCCAGAGTTGCACCTTGTTTGCCTGTAAGCTGACAGGCAAATTTAATACAGTGAGCGCTCCAGACGGCTAATAATCTACGAATTTCATTGTACTTTTTTCCTTTAGTTATTTTTAGTATTGCAGTTTTCCTTTCCTCATTATACATAAAGAGAAGAAAGAGTACAACCGGAGATTGAAATTTCGTGGACAGTGTGCTACTATGGAAAAAAGAAATTTGTTAAGGTAGTGTGTGAAAATGCTTTACGCACAGAAAAGGAGGCGGGTTATGAAGCTGTTGACGTATAAACTTCCGGGAGAAGAAAAAGAGCGGTTAGGTGTTATGAGTTCCAGTGAGTTTGAGAAGATTTTTTCCGCTGGAAGAGCTGGGGCTGGAATTTCTGGATATGAATGACTTAATTGCCAGGGTAAAGCCAGAAGAAATGGAACTTATGAAAAAAGCAAGCTGCGGTTTACAGGATAAAACATTAAATTATAAAGAGGTAATTCATTGTGCTCCCATTCCTCATCCTCATCAGGACATTATCTGCCTTGGACTTAATTTTATGGACCATGCGGAGGAGTCCACCAGATATAAAAAGGAAGTTTTCCAACGGGAACGCAGGTATGCGGTTTATTTTTCAAAGAGAGTGAATGAAGCTATTGGAGACGGGGCTAAAATTCCTTCTTATCCGGGGCTTGTGGACAGTCTGGATTATGAAGCTGAATTAGGCGTGGTTCTGGGAAAGGATGCTTTTCAGGTGAAACGTGAGGATGCCTTTGATTATGTGTTTGGCTATACGGTTCTTAATGATGTCAGTGCAAGAAATATTCAAACCAGGCATAAACAGTGGTACTTTGGTAAAAGTATGGATGGATTTACCCCTATGGGGCCATTTCTGGTAACAGAGGATGATATGAAACGTCCGCCAATTCTTACCATTAAGAGCCGCGTCAATGGAGTTTTGCGGCAAAACGGAAGAACTGACCAGTTTATTTTTGACATTCCCCATGTGATTGAGGAATTATCCAGCGGCATGACCTTAAAGGCGGGGACCATTATTTCCATGGGGACTCCGGCAGGCGTAGGCATGGGAATGATGCCTCCAAGATTTCTTTCCCCCGGAGATGTAGTGGAATGCAGTGTTGAGGGAATTGGCATGATTACAAATCAAGTCGTATAAAAAAGTAAAAAAAGGTGTTGAAATTTTTCTTTATCTGTGATAAGATATTTGTACGCCCAGATAGCTCAGTTGGTAGAGCAGAGGACTGAAAATCCTCGTGTCGCTGGTTCGATTCCGGCTCTGGGCACTTTTTTTAAAATTCAAAATGTCTCTGTGCAGAGGACAAATATCTTCAATACAGAGAAAAATAAGAAAAATGAAAAAATCAGCAGGAAAGGTCAGGTAAGAAATATGTATTCGTTGGAAGAAATCAAACAAGCAGACCCTGAAATTGCAGAATGTATCTGTCAGGAAGTTCAACGCCAGAATTCTCATATTGAACTCATTGCCTCAGAAAACTGGGTGAGCAAAGCTGTTATGGCAGCTATGGGAAGTCCACTTACCAATAAATATGCAGAAGGATATCCGGGAAAGCGTTACTATGGCGGATGCGAATGTGTGGATGATGTAGAACGCCTGGCCATTGAGAGAGCTAAGGAACTGTTTCAATGTGAATATGTAAATGTGCAGCCTCATTCCGGCGCCCAGGCAAATATGGCTGTGTTTTTTGCCATGCTGAAACCGGGAGATACGGTAATGGGAATGAATCTTGCTCATGGAGGCCATCTTTCTCATGGAAGCCCGGCAAACTTTTCAGGAGCATATTTTAACATTGTACCTTATGGAGTAAACGATGACGGTGTGATTGACTACGAAGAAGTAAGAAGAATTGCTCTTGAGGCAAAACCAAAGCTTATTGTAGCAGGAGCCAGCGCTTATTGCCGGATTCTGGATTTTTAAAAAATTTCGTGAAATTGCAGATGAGGTGGGGGCTTACCTCATGGTGGATATTGCTCATATTGCCGGTCTTGTGGCAGCAGGAGTACATCCAAGTCCAATCCCTTATGCCCATGTAACCACCACAACCACGCATAAAACCCTGAGAGGACCAAGAGGCGGTATGATTATGAGCAGCGCTGAAGTTGCGAAGCAATTCAATTTCAATAAAGCTGTCTTTCCTGGAATCCAGGGCGGTCCGTTGATGCACGTGATTGCCGCAAAGGCAGTTTGTTTCAAAGAAGCCCTTCAGCCGGAGTATAAAGAATACCAGAAAAACATTGTGAAAAAAATGCCAAAGCCCTATGCAATGGACTGTTAAAGAGGGGCATTCAGATTGTGTCAGGAACAACAGAGAACCATCTCATGCTGGTGGATTTAAGAGGAACCGGAATTACAGGAAAAGAGATGGAGCATCTTCTGGACGAAGCCAATATTACCTGCAATAAAATGCCATTCCAATGATCCGGAATCCCCATTTGTCACCAGCGGCGTCCGCCTGGGAACAGCAGCAGTAACCTCCAGAGGCATGAAAGAAGACGATATGGACGAAATAGCAGAAGCCATTGCCCTTATGGTAAAGAGCCGCGAAAACAAAGAAAAAGCCATGGAAATTGTGAAAAAACTTACAGATAAATATCCTTTAAATGCGTGATATACATGATATAAATACGTGATATCTTAAAGTTAAGAAAATTAGGAAAGCTGTTATACGAAAACACAGAAATAAAAGAATCTTTATGCTG
>ENA-OPYU01000789-OPYU01000789.1-human-gut-metagenome-genome-assembly--contig:-NODE-789-length-11923-cov-4.858427_pt1 | contig 11923 bp, 11 predicted proteins | sample MGYA00242637_ERZ504482 | MGnify/ENA primary metagenome ERZ504482 (study PRJEB26092, sample SAMD00036237) | human gut metagenome | host: Homo sapiens | study: EMG produced TPA metagenomics assembly of...
AACAGCCTTTTGTGCCCAATTCCTGCATAAAATTCAACACTCACAACATAAATATCGCTAATTGGCAAGCAGTGCATTTGTACGTACAAAATGCCTTTTTAGCTTGTTATGGAAATGCCCCAATCCCCTCAAACCATGAAAATAATTTTTCATGGAGCTGCGCCTTCCGGCTTTTTTCATACTGATACATTTACAACATTCCATAATTTTTGTACTCCTTTCCGATTCATTGTATGAAACTATTTTCTCAAAATTTTTATACGAATCCGGTATATCCAAGATGCTGGAAAAATATCCTCTTTATGATTTTTTCCCAATATTTTGGACAAGACATGAATTAGAATTCACTTTATTCTGTACCAATATCATGGTAATCTATCTATATCTTTGAAACGAGGAATGTACTATGCACACAAGACTTACCATACCGGAACGGCTGAAAGATTTGAGAGTCGCAGAAAAAAGAATGTCATTACAAGAATTGTCTGATGCTACCGGCATCCCGAGTTCCACTCTCGGCAACTATGAGAAAGATGAAAATGTAGATATGTCACTTGGCAATCTTCTGACGCTTGCAGACTTCTATCATGTAAGCACCGATTATCTTCTTTGTCGAACTGAACTACGTGAACACAAATAAGTCAGTATCCAATCTGCATCTCAATGATGATACAGATCAAATACTGACTGATGAAAAATATAATCCACGGTTATTATCAGAATTACTATCTCATAAAAGCTTCCATAAATTCATGACCGACCTGGAAATCTATATTGATGATTTTAATGATAAAGGTATTCAGATAGCAAACGCTTTTCTTGATGTGATGAGATATAAACTAAACGAACTCGGTGCCGACTCCACTGATGCTTTTGCAAAAATATTTGATACTTCCCACATTGAGACAGAACACTTCATTTCATGTATTTTTTAAACACCTTAGAGAAAGCAATAATTTTATCTATGGCTTCATTCATCAGTGTATCGTAATTAGAATGGTCATCAAAATCTAGACCAGGAATTCTGTATACGATTCTTGATGCCTTCTTACCATCAAGGCGCTGCCAATCTAAAGTCAGTCCCAACTCTTTTTCAATAACATCCTTTTCTGCATAAAGTCTGTCAAAGATACTCTTATCATCGCTGATATACAATTCGATTCCTATGCAGTTTTCCTTATTAACAAGGGTTATTCCTAAATGAGCTGCACTTGTACCAATCGCCACATCATACCAATGATCTGTAGATGCCTTACGCACATTAAAAGGTCTGCCTCTCTCAATAATAACCTCGTTAAATCTTGTCCAGAATGCAAGCCTCTCAGACTGTGATTTATTCATTTCCCCAGAGCTCGCCTGTATTTTACCTGTTTTGATGAAGTCATTAGGCTTTTCCACAATTTCAAACTTCGGAGCATACAAGGAATCACCAATCTTATATGCATGAATTTCAATCAAAAAGAAATTGATTTCCTTGTTTGTATTGTTGTTCAGCCATTCAACAGCACTTCTATGCTCCTCACGTGCATCCTTTACAATCCAAACAATGACCTTAGCATCAAGCCCGGAAGCATAAGTAATCACCTTACCCAAATGATCATGGTTTGACTGTTCAAGCTGGTTCTCGATAATAATCTTCTGTCCGGTAGTCTCATCACTAGCCACTAAGTCACAACGATATGAGCCAACGTACACTTCCTTTTCAATATCAACCAGGGTAAGTCCAAGCGCCTCATTTAACAGCTCTATATTTTCCTCCTTGGCAAGCCAATTGGAAAAATCATATTGCTCATGTGACCAGAGCTTTCTAACATCGACTTCTTCAAGTCTGCCTAATTTTATTGTCGCCATATAAGCCACCTCCACCATATTTAGAACATATAATTATTTTATAACGGCGGTTGATGAAGCAAGTGCTCTTTTGATTGCTCCTTGAGTTCATCATAAATATCACCATAGTCAGTGGCCCATTTCAAATGAAGAATCATATCATATACTTCATTGTCATCGCTCACCTTGCTTTTGGAATCCATTTTTAATGTAAGATCTGCCAGCCCTAGCATATGGTCACTTACTCTAAATGGAATATGAATACCTAAACACGCAGATATAACATTTGATTTAGTGAGATTCTCACCCTTTTTCATATTACTAATTGTTCTATTATCTAGCCCCGTAATACTGCGTAGTAATCTAGCTGAATAATTACAGATGTGTTTATCCATCAAAATATCTAGAGCTGGCCCAAATTCCTCACCATCAATTGCATTCAGCATTTCCCTAGACATTTCGTTTACTAAACCATACTGTGAAAGTAAATCCTCTGTAATTGAATCATTATAATTAAATGCCTCATCCGCTTTAGACTTAGGTAGTTTAACATAATGAAGTGTTCCATCCTTCTCATCAACAATAAATTGTAGGAAGCATTCTTCTTCATGAGCTTTTGCAAATTCTGTTAAGCGGATTTTTCCATCATCAGTACGTTCAATGCATTCTGAATTTGCTACACAGAGTTTTTCATCTATATATGCAAAACATTCTGATTCGATTACACTTTTAACGGCTTTACATTCTGAATACCAATTCTCCAAAGTCTTGTAGGAAACAGAAGTTTTTACCTCTCGACCTACATAATCCTGGTCAGTTAGCTTAACAACAACCACTTTCGGTTTATTGTATTCCCCCGGCTCATCAGCAGAACGTGTAGATATCTGTTCTACCTCAATAACATTTAAATATGGATCTTTTCCGCCAGAGAAAATAAAATCACGTAAGTAATTCTCGCTGTAAATTGGTAATCGTAACGGAACATAGTCATCCTTAAATACCAATCTTAAAAAAGTTCTCTGCCTTTGTCTTATTAACTGAATTTTTTTAGCTCGGTAAATGTTCCTCGATCATCAATGTTACTTGGAGTTGCGTGACGATCTAGTAATTCTTTAAGCAAAGTATAGTAACATCCAAGACGTCTAACAACACGATTAATTCGTGCATCCTCATCTGCCTTCATATAATCAGTAATATAATCTCTAAACGTTTTGCCTGGAACTAATTTTGCCTGACCACTTTCTACTGCATGAATAAACCTTTCCGCATATCGTTGTTCTTCCTGTGAAAGCATCGAAAATGATCTATGTAATTCCTTCAGTGCCGCATCGACAACTCCTGGATCGCTATCACCTTGAATCAGCTTGACATACTTATCAAAATTCGAATTCATGTAATTTGCGTCGATCTTTCCGGTATCATATTCTGTAATATGAACATCTATTTCATACGGAACATCTCCACCGGCTCCACCACCGCCACCACGAGTTATCTCTTTATATCTAGCTAATAATGTCAGGTATGTCTGTTCATCGATTAACATTTTTATAGCATCTTCATTCCGATCCTCATCCGGATAAGAATTCTTATTCCAAGTAAACCCTTGTATAATAGCCGCTTCAAGATGATTCACAAATTTATTAAATTCCTTTGCAAACTTTCCTATCGCTGCATTATCAGCAGGCAACTTTTCAAAATTAACAATACCTACATTTTTGAATATCTGTTCTATACTTTGGAAAAGAACATTCATATTCCTTAGATTGTTAGGCAATTTATCAACAAACAATCCTGTAGGGACATCACCTGAATATGCCTTTACAGCCGCTTCAATATTCTTCTCCATTGTATTTGGTCTACGATAGTATTTGATAATTCCAAAAGGCTTCTCAGCCATATTGTAAAGTCTGTTTGTACGCGAAAGGCCTGGATGAGGTTTTCATACTCCATCATCTTATCCAGATATAATGTATTTACAAACTTGGAATCAAATCCAGTAAGCATTTGATTAACTACAATAAGAATATCAATTTGCTCATCCTTACCAATACTATCAAATGGTTTTTTATGGCCCAATCTCAGGCTGACTTCCTTACGAAATTTATCATACGTTGGAATCGTATACTTCTGATTGAAGTGCTTATTATAAGCTTCCAAGATTTCAACAATTCCATCTTCCTTCTCTAAACTTCCACCACCTTCATTATCAATAGTAGGATCAAACATTGCGGTGATGAATAAGTCAGGAAAAGCTTTGACCATCAATCTATAATATTTAACTGCTTCTGGAATACTGCTGGTCGCAAAAATAGCATGAAACTTTCTATTTCTACTGTATAGCGTCCATTTCTTTTTTATATCCTGTATTACGCCGTCCACATACTCATCTGTCTGGTACTGCTCATTAGGTACAAAATCTTCTATACCTTTTACATATTTTCCATTTACCAGTTCTCCGTACATCTTGATTTGAGATGAATCCATGTATTTGAGATATACTTTTTCCTTTTTAGGATCGCTAAAAGCGTCCGCTTGGTCTTTTGCTTTGGCTTTACTGAGCGCAACCTTCTCTCGTATATCAGCATCATCATAAATACGCACCATATATGGATCGAAGCCAAGAACATTTTTATCCCGGATTCCATCACCTAGAGTATATCTATGAATTTCATCACCAAATATTGTCGGCGTTGTGCTGTCTTTTTTTCGCATTTAAGTCTTGAATAGGTGTTCCAGTAAATCCAAAGATCAATGCATTTTTGAACGTGTTTTTTATATCTACAAGCATATCTCCAAACGTAGAACGGTGGCACTCATCAATGATGATAACCATTCTCTTACGCTGAACAATTTTTAAATCTGCTTCTATATTAACCACGTCTTCCTTTGCGATATTACTCAACTTCTGGATTGATGTAACAATCAAGGTATTATCAGAATCTGAGCTTTTTAATTTGGACATTAAAATATCTGTATTTTCCGTTGCCTGAACAGATTCTGTTCCTGTAGCAAATGAACGGTACTCCTTAAGTGACTGTATTCCTAATTCTTTTCTATCAACCAGGAAAACCACCTTGTCTGCATCATGATTAGCAGCAACGAGCTGAGCAGCTTTAAAGCTAGTCATGGTTTTACCACTTCCAGTTGTATGCCACACATGGCCACCAAGCTGCTTTTTATCATCCCAGTGGCTCTTTTTCTCCGCAACAATATTAGCAATTCCAACTGCCGCATAATACTGATAACTTCTCATAACTTTTAATATGCCCTCATCAGTATCTGCAATCGTATAGAAGCCAATTAGCATATGTGCCATTGGAATAGATAAAAATCTTTTTAATGAACGTATACCATTCATTTATAGGATTGTTATTGAAATCAGCCCAATGAAAATGAAAGGCCTTGTTGAACACGCCCTTTTCTCCCGGATTTGCAAAATATACGGATTCCTTAGGTTGCATTGCCACAAAGATCTGTACTAGAGAAAAAAGTGCCTCTAAATACACCTTCATGTGAATATTTTTTCTATCTGATTATATGCCTCACTAACCGAAATTCCACTACGTTTCAGTTCCAGGTGAATGACTGGCATACCATTAATCAATAACATCAGGTCGCCTCTTCTGCTATTGAGAATAGGTGACTTTGTTTTAAACTTTGGCTGCTGAACAATCTGATATCTGCTCTGTCCTAACGCGATTTCCTGACGATCATAAATCTTTAAAGAAATTTCCTTACCTAGGTGAATAGGATCCTCTGGGTTGTCACGAGTAATAGATATACTACGCCCATTAATAAACTCATTTAGAGCCATTGGCGATTGTAAATTTCTTATTTGATCCAAAATCTGTGCCATCTCTCCAGAAGTCAATGGCTGATCATTTAAACGAGTCCCCTGTTTATTATTATTAAATAGTATGTTCGCCCAATTCTGAATTAAATCTTCTTCTGATGGATACCTAATGACATCAGATTCCCATCCATGCTCGATGAGGGCTTTTATGACAGCTTCTTCAAAGTCCTTTTCTTCGTTAAAAATAATATCTGACAAGAATATCCCTCCCTTATACAAACATCTTCTGAAGACATCCTTTTTTCATTCTTTTTGTTAATTCTAATTCCTGTTCTGCATACATTATCATCTCATCAAGGTTTTGCAAAAATCCTGCAATCTTTCTCTGTTCTTTAATGTCGTCTGGTACACGAACTACGATCTTGCTAAATGCAGGATATTTCAAATTCCACGTATCAGACGTTAACCCTTGCGAATTTATCTCAAAAAGATGTATCATCTCTTTTTTGCTTAAACATATAAGCAAAAAATAGAGAATCGATCCCATCTTTTGGTTTTACAACCGTATATGCTGGACTGACAATGCCTTCATATGGTGAGAAACCGCTTGCGCCTTGCCACATTCTCATTGAGTTATATGCAATATCTCCAACACATACTTTCTTGTACTTAGACTTATCACTATTAGAGTTATCATGCCGATCTAATTCCAAAACTTTTTTTAATTCCTGATCCAATAGTAACCGATAATAACTCGCCTTCAGGCATGCATCTCCATACGTTCATCAAAACACTCACTTAACGGCTTATTTTTCCATGCTGTCAAAAAACCTTCGAATCTGATTTCGGGCATTTCTGCGTTATGTTTAGGAAACATCTTCTGAAGACATGACATTTTTCATATTATAAAGTTTTTCAAGCTTCTGTTGCTGAATGTCAATGAGATCATCAATATTATGGAAATAATTGCCAATTATCTTCTGTTCATCCAATTCCGGCATCATTATATCAACATCGCTAAGAGTATCCTGCGACACATTTATATGTTGAACTCCCTGCGCTTTCGTTGTTATTTGCTTTCTAACTGGTGATGAATCTAACGCATATTTAACCCAAAATGGGTCATATTCCCTTTTTTTTCTTTCCACGTATAACAAAGCCACCAAATACAGCTATTTTCTCTCCTAGGTACACATTCGTTCGACCAGCATCTTCAAAATTCTCAGAACTACGCTGAAATAATACGTCTCCATATTCTACAGAGTATCTTCGTTTTTCATCATCATTAACATTGGCCATGCCGCGTATATTTTCATAGGTAATATATTGGTTATTAAGTATATCCATTACACTGATGAGCTTTGTACCTTGTCCATATCTATCTCTTGATCCATTAAACCCATTTTGGAAATCAAATAAATCGGAGAGTTTATTCTGATCCCATTCATCAAAATAATCATTAAATCTGAGTTCAGGAGCACTATTTTTTTCACTCATTTTAAACCTCCATGTATTTTTAAATTCTGCCAATCCCTCTAAATCCTCTGTGTTTCCCGATAATTCTCCGATCATTTCAATAATCGATTTCGAGGTGATTTTTTTTGCATTTTCGATATCCTTATATGTTGTCTCGTACTTTAATTTCAATCTTTTAATATTTGAAATCAGAGAAGAAACAATATCTCCTGGAATTGTTTCCAATCCAGTTGTAATTGGTTTTATCCATTTCAATTCAAGAAGATGTAACGCTTCGTCCTCTTCAAGATTTTTAATAGTTTCTATGGTCGTACTCTCTAAATCCGCTTTTTTTGTTTTTAGTGTCTTTTTCAATTCACTTTCTTCTTCCATAAGAAGCATTACAACTTTCATTTTTGCTTCTAATGATTCCGCTGGAAATTCAAAATTCATCTGTAACTTGATAATTCTAGCATTGACAGCTAGCTTGCCATATGTCCCATCTTTATTTGCTGACATTGCATCCCATTCAACAAACAAATTTTCATCAATAAATGCTAATTTTTCTTTTTTTGTAGAAAGTCCAAGATAATCTTTTAATGCGTTAATTTCTGGTCCTTCTACATCAGCAAGCGCTTCTGCTACAAACGCCTTTAATTCTTTAACAACAAATGCATTCTTATCTTCATTGATGAAGGGTTGTTCTAGTTCATCTTCTTCAAGGGATTCTAATACCTCTGCATATGTATTATTGATTTCTATTAGTCTAGTTTCCGCCGACTCTATCTCATCTAATTTATCCGAATGAAACTCTTCTTGAACAAGTCTGAATGGTATAACATGTCCCTTCCAGCCTTCTTGCACTTCAGTAACCTCTTCCTCATCTTCCTTCTTTTTCTTTATAACCATATTGGGCTCTACTTGAAAGATAGCTTCAAACCCTTCACCTTGTATCATTTCCAAATCTGCAGTAATAACCTCCCAATTCTCAGATAATATTTGAAACGCCTTATATTGATCTGCTAATTTGGTTTTAGATATTCTTTCGAATATATCCTTACATACTGCCTCTTTTATGCTTTGTGCATTAACATCAAGAATATCTTCAATCAAAATATCTTTCAAATTTTCATCAAACCCATCAAAAGAGTTGTTATAGTTTGAAATATAATCAGCCACCGATAAATGACCAGTCACTTTACCTTCTATATCATCAACCGCAACACTTACATATTTGTCGGAAATTTCTCTAAATAACGCGTCATATAATCCTGGGAAAGTATCCCAATATCTTTGAAGTAGTTTAACCTCAGACTTTGGTATTCCTCCAAACATAATAGAATGGACATCCCATGGTTCCTCACCAGCAGAAGAATCTATATATCTTGGAATATTCAAATTGTATTTGTTACTACGTATTTCATCTTTTGAAACAAGCTTTGCAAAATTATCTACAGATTTTCTCTCCTTTAATATATCCACTATCTCTCTAATATCTCTTGCCCTAAGCTTATTATTTTTCCGGCTTTTTCATATTTTTAGATGCATCTACAATCAGAATATCTGAATCATCTCTTGTTCTTTTCAGAACCATAATAATGGTAGGAATAGCTGTTCCAAAAAAAATATTGGCAGGCAACCCAATTATGGCCTCTATATGGTTACGTTCTATTAAAGTCTTTCTAATTGTCTCCTCTTCGCCGCCTCTAAACAAAACACCATGCGGGAGAACAATTGTCATAATGCCATCATCTTCTAAGTGATATAATTCATGTAGTAAAAACGCATAATCTGCTTTGCCTTTGGAGCAACTCCAAATTCCTTAAATCGAGGATCGAACTCTTTATTCTTTGGATCCCATTTTTGAGAGTACGGAGGGTTGGAAACCACCGCATCCACCTTAACAAGCGAATAGGTTTCATCCTTATTTTCATCTGTTTCAAAAAATGGCCAATCATCTTCCAAAGTATCGCCGTTTCTAACATTGATATTAGCTGGATTAATTCCTCGCATAACCAAATTCATACGAGTTAAGTTATAGGTATTCTCCTTTAATTCCTGCGCATAATAATCGATCTTGTTCTCACCTTCGATATATTGAGCCATAGATGCGCCAATATTAATGAGCAATGAGCCTGAACCTGATGTAGGATCATAGATTTTAATATGCTCTCTATCCCTAAGATGGTTGGCCACAATTTCAGACATCAGCACTGAAACTTCATGCGGTGTATAAAACTCTCCTGCTTTCTTTCCTGCGTTAGCTGCAAACATGCTGATGAGATACTCATAAATAAATCCTAAAACATCATAGTCTTGCTTTCCATCCATCGGAATTCTCTTTATTAACTTAAGTAGCGCCTTTATTGATTTTGTCTGTTTTGTTGATGTCTCTCCAAGTTTTGAAAGACCGCTCTGTAATGTCTTAAAAATATTTTCAAATAATTTCTTATATGTCGGTTCGATATTGGTATCAAAATTACTCAATGCATCTCGTACATCGGATACGTCAAAATCATCTCCTTTCGAAAGCCAAGTTGAGAATAAGTCCTCATAAGCAATAAAGTATCCAATATTCTCGCTGATATGCTTTACAAGCTTCTCGTCATTTGCCGTCACTTTTTTGATATCTTCATCAGAATACTTTTCCCCTTTCAGAAATGACACTTCACGATCTGAAAGATATTTATAGAACATAAATCCAAGAATATAGTCCTTATATTCATTTGCTTCTATCTTTGATCTCATCTGATTGGCTGACTGCCAAATAGTAGATGCTAATTGTTGTTTATTCATCTATTTTTACCTCCTGCCGCTAAGTTGCGTGATTGTTTAATTATTTGCAGCTTTACCACTTCGAGCCCATTCCTCAAGTTCAGAATATTTGAACTTCCACGCCTTACCAATTTTTTTCTTGGAATATTCTTACCTTTACGAATCCAATCCCGAATTGTTGCCGGCTTTACTCCTAGAAATTCTGCAGCTTCTTTTGTTCCAATCCATTTTTCTTCATTATTGGTAGTAGTCATAGGTTCTCCTTTCCTAAATATACTAAGCCAATTTTTATTATATATTTTTTGTATTAAATTTCAATCGTTTGTATAAGTTTGTATGTGTTTGCGTGGTGCTATCAATTTAGAAAAATATTTTTGGTGAACTTTCTTCAACATTTACATCTTAACTTCATACAGAATTATGTCTTTTAGCTTCAGAAAAGCTCCATTCTTCGCCTCTTAGCCCGTTGAACTTTCTTCAACGGGCATTTTTAACGTTTGCTGTATCATGCAGTCAAGGGTTAAGCCCCCATCATCAGACGATGCGTTCCCTGATCAAGAACGGTCCTATCTGACTCTGATGAACAACTAAATAACCAAACCAGCTGAATAGGACAAGCTGGCCAACCAATAGGAGGAAACTCGCTATGACAATGGCCAACTATATTCAGGTATCGCACATGTGGAATTTCCTCCGTGTCAACCCAAGGAGGAACGCCACATGGCAGAGAAAAATTACGATTACAGTAACAAACGCAGCTACGACGGTATAGCAACAAAAGAGAATGAGGCATTGGTTCCATTCTTAGCACATGAAGTTTAAAGAATTACCATCAGGATATTAGAGACGGTATTCGCAAGCGTAATGAAGGAATTATCGAAGATAACTTCGAAACCTGGAATATTCGCGGTAGAAAGATTCTCGTAGGTTTCACAGCTATCCCTAAGGATCAGGTCGAATCCTACATGGAAGGATTCTGGAAAGAAAAAGATGCGTATCTTGAATCGACTCGCAAAAAGAGATGCTTAATTCTTAATTCCAAGGGCGAATACATCCGCTGCCCTAAGTGCAATAAATGTGAAGGGTGTGAACGTTCTGAAAAGGATCAGTACCTCTCGCGTTATATTTCATTAGACAAGTTTATGGATGATAACAGCGACGACGATACTAATCGTAGCGGTTTGGAGCCAACAGATAATACTTCAACTGAAAACTCAGTTCTCAGTCTTATGATGATCGATGATCTCATCAACGAGGTATCCTTGAAGTACCCAGAAGCTAAAGCAATCTTCTCTCTACTGATGGACGACCCACAAATCAGTAATGCTCTGAAGCAGGTCGACTTGAAAAAGGGAAAGAGCCAGGCATATGAGTACGTAAAGAAAATGCAGGCATACGCCAAAGAACTCTACAACAAGAATTATCGTTAATTTACAAGCAGCGGCCGGACACCAACTCCCCGGTCGCTGTTTTTCTTATTTCTACTATCGTTATAGGGTGAACCCCTGGGTTCATTTTCTCTCGTTATCTATGCCCTAGTGTCAACCTTGTCTCGTAGACCAGTTCCCACACAGCCATTTCCGAGCATAAAAAGAAAGGCTTTCCAGCAGCCAATCGTATTCTTTAACGATAGCTATCTGAAAAGCCTTTTATTTACAGTGATTTTTTCTACTTACCTGGGTTCACTTTTGACATCAATACTACCGTCTCCACATGCATATCAAATGAGAACACATCCCCACAAAATCATGGAAATATGGTCATTATTTATGTAATACTAACACTGCTCGTGTAGCCCTTTTCCCTCAAAATCATATCCGTTATGCTTTATGCTCTACCCTGCCACAAAATTTTAATCATCTCAAACAGTACAAATTCTATGCCACTTGATATTGTTTTAAAAAATCAATTAAACATTGTGGCGTATCAGCATAATCTGCCAAAGCCGATAATATATTAATATTAGGATCAATATGCACAGATGTATATTTGGAGGAAAAATATCCTCCCGTTTTATTTTTTGCTTTCAATGAGTCAATTATCTTTTTAAAAACTCTATTTCAAACTTTC
>ENA-OPYU01000790-OPYU01000790.1-human-gut-metagenome-genome-assembly--contig:-NODE-790-length-11913-cov-7.629476_pt1 | contig 11913 bp, 11 predicted proteins | sample MGYA00242637_ERZ504482 | MGnify/ENA primary metagenome ERZ504482 (study PRJEB26092, sample SAMD00036237) | human gut metagenome | host: Homo sapiens | study: EMG produced TPA metagenomics assembly of...
CCTATTTATGATGGTTTACTCAGGTTAAGTCGTCGTTCCGATGCTATAACCTATGCGTCTAAGGCGAAGCTGAGTATGGTTTCCCAGAGACCGTCCAATATGTTCATGCCGATTGTTTTTAAGGAAAGCGTATCTTACGACATTTCTATTATTGTGCCTGTGTATAACGTTGAGAAATACCTCAAACCCTGTCTAGACTCCATTGTGACTCAGGAGTTTTCTGGCAAGTTTGAGGTTATTATTGTCGATGATGGGTCTAAAGACGATTCTGGTGCTATAGCCGATTCGTATGGATTAATGCCCAATGTTCTTGTAATTCACCAGGTAAACGGCGGTCTTTCCGCAGCGCGCAATGCGGGTCTTAGGGTTTCTCGCGGTAAGTACATCATGTTCGTGGATTCTGATGACATGATCGGGCCAGGGTATCTTGAGGCTATGTGGAGCAGGCTCGTTCAAACATCTGCGGATTTCGTTACATCGACTTTTAGATATATGTCTGATGATGGTTTGGTTGGCGAGATAGAGAACGATAGAGCTAGTTGGATGGTGCCGTGGGGCAGACTATATCGTCGTGAAGTCTGGAATCGACTAGGTTTTCCCGTAGGCGCATGGTATGAAGATCTGATTCATCCGTTATGGATTGATTCTTTCTTCAAGGATGAGCCTTGTTATGATTTGAGCGGCTATTATTACCGAATCCGTCCTGGATCCATTATGCAGTCTACCCCTACTAATGTTAAGGGCCTTGATTCGTATTGGGTTCTCGATGAATTGATTTCTTATCGTTCGGAGCTTGGAATTTCTTACTCTCAGGAAGACTTCGATCGTATTCTTCCTCTGTTCGGGCCGCTTTTGCTTGGGAGAACCGTTGCCTTGGACAACAGCGCGCGTAAAACAATGTTTGCTTGTTGTTGCGACACGTTTAATTCAATTGATGATTTTAAGACGAAGAACACATCGTTAAACGGCAGATGGAGGGATATCGAGAGATCTCTTCGTTCTTCGGATTATAACCGTTATCTTCTCGCTTCTCTTGCCCTTGCGGCGCAGGGGGGTTCTGGGCTTAGTGTTTCAGATGCAATTAATATTTGGGTGAACAGGAACAGATAAATAATGAAAATCGGAACGATTACTTTTCACGGCGCATTGAACTTCGGGTCTGCGCTTCAGTCTCATGCGCTTCAAGTGGTTTTGGAAAATATGGGACATGAAGTGCAAATTATCGACTACCGTTCTCACGATTATGAACAGTATAAGCTGCTTCAGCTCCGACATCCAAAGGCTACGCTGCGAACATTGCGCTGTTTAAATAGGTATTTGTCAAGAAAGACTGCATTCGAGGATTTTTCAAATAAATATTTCGGCATGACGAAGAAGTCTTATCGCTGGCAAAATGAAGAGGAGATGTGCGAGCTTGCGGATCAGTTTGATTGCTTTATTTGTGGTAGCGATCAAATTTGGAATCTCGATTGTACACAAGGTGTTGTTGGCCCCTATTTCCTTTCATTCGCTGGAGATAGACGTCGAGTCGCTTACGCTCCCAGTCTTGCGCACACTTACTTTAGACCTGAGAATTTTGATGAACAGCTTGTATCCGAGTTGCTCTCAAGGTTTGATTTCTTGTCTGTTCGCGAGGAGGAGACGGTTCCGTTATTTCAGCCCCTTGTCGATGCGCCTATAGATGTTGTCTTAGATCCCACACTTTTGTTGGATTCTGACGACTACGCAGATATGGCATCTAAAGATGTTTTGCAGGGTGAATATATATTTATGTATCTACTACGCAAGTGCCCCGAACTTATTGAGAGCACCGTCGCGATGACGGAAGCAACGGGCATGAAGGTTGCTTACATATCTGATAAAAACCTAGATATCCCAAATTCTATTAACCTGTTTGGTGTTGGCCCTGAGGAGTTCGTCTCGCTTATTGCGCACGCAAGCCTTATTCTTACCAATTCCTTTCATGCAACTGTATTCTCAGTTCTCTTTCATAGGCCCTTCCGCGTATATGCGACTGATAAGTCTGGTGCGCGTATGCGCGACTTGCTGAGTAATATCGGGCTGTCTGACCGTTGCGTCGATGTTATGTGCGCCGACGATATTGTCCCTTGTGAGTGGAGTGACGTGGACTCTCGCCTGGATTCTCTGCGGGAGCATTCCTGTGCTTATCTTAGAAAGGCGCTTTCGTAATGGGGGAGACGCGTCGGCTTATTAAGAACACTGGCATTATTGCGGTGGGCGGAATGGCAACCAAGCTTGTTTCGTTTCTTTTGCTGCCGCTCTATACCTCAGTTCTTTCCACTGGCGACTATGGTACCGTCGACTACATCAATACTATCGCCCTGTTCTGCGTTCCTGCTGTCTCCCTACTTATGGATGAAGCACTGTTTCGGTTCCTCATCGATTGTCGCACCGATGGTGATCGGTCTAAGGCCGTGACCGCGTCTTGTGCTGTTCTTCTTGCTGGCTGCGCGTGCTTTGCGGTCTTGGCGATTCTCGTCTGGTTGCTATTTATGCCAGAAAATCTTGGCTGGGTCGTGGGCCTTGTTGTCGCTGGCGCGCTTCTGCAGATGGCTTCTGCGGTCCTACGTGGTTTCGGGGATACCGTGGGTTACTCCGTCATGAATTTCACTGCGAGCGCTCTTACCATCGTGCTAAACGTTCTGTTTATCGCTGTTCTGCGTTGGGGCGTTGTGGGCATGCTTTCCGCCACGGTTATTGCGCAGGGCGGCGTTGCCCTCGTGTTCATGGTCATGCGGAAGCTCTGGCGCTATATCGATCCGTCGGCTTTCTCCATTTCCTATGCTCGAGACCTCCTACGGTATTCCTTTCCGCTCATTCCCAACAAGGTTTCCTGGACTATTAACAACCTGCTAGACAGGCTTATTATCATGAATACGCTCGGTGCTTCTGCCGCCGGCGTGTACGCCGTCTCTTACAAGTTCCCCGGTGTCATGGACCAGGTGTATGGCTTCTTCTATCAATCTTGGAAGGAGAGCTCGGCGCGCGTCCTCAACTCCGATGAGGACGAGTCGACTTTCTATAACTCTGTGTATCGTGCGCTAAGGCGTTTCATGATGAGCGTCGTTCTGCTTATGTCTGCGCTTATGCCCCTCGTGTACGGCATCCTGATTAAGGGTTCATTCGGTGAGGGCCTGCTGTATGTGCCGATATTGCTCCTGGCGACGTACTTCAGCAACATCTCCGGCTTTTACGGTGGCATCTTTACCGCACATAAGGAAACCGGAATTATGGGTACTACCACTGCGGTGTCTGCAGCCCTTTGCGCCGTTCTGTGTGTTGTGTTGATTCCGCACTTCGGTCTTTATGGTGCATCTGTTGCAACGCTTTTGGCGATGATCGTGGTTAATGAGTACCGCAGAATTAAGGTCACTAAGTTTACGAAGCTTGTCGAAGACCGGGTTGAGCAGGTTTTAACTTTAGTTTCAATTGTCGGCGTATTCGTTTTCTATTATCTGTCCGCTTACGGTGCGGGCATCTTAAGCTCGATCGCCTGCCTGGCAATTGCGCTGGCTTTTTCCGTTTATATGAACGCCGATATTCTGCGCAAGTTCATTTCGGCTTGCAAATAGGGGGATAACTGCATGTCTACCGTGAAAAGGGGCGAAGTTCCCACTCTGTTTGAGTCACCGTTGCATTGCTGCGGATGCGGGGCGTGTGCCGCCGCTTGCCCGAAAGGCGCCATCGCCATGTCCGAGGGCAAGGACGGGTTCATTCTTCCTGTAATTGACGGCGATCTATGTATCGGTTGCGGCGCCTGCACGAGGGCGTGCGGCCTCAACCGGGGGATAGGCTCCAATTCCGCTGGACCGTTCTTTGCCGCTGCCGGTAGGGATGATGTCTCGGAGTCCGCTTCTGGCGGAGTCTTCGGTGCCGTTGCGCGTGAGCTTATTTCTTCTGGCGGCGTCGCATATGGTGCTGCTTATGAGCGTGAGGGGAATACGCTTCGAGTGTTGCACCGTCGTGCGGCGAGCGTTGATGAGCTTCGCCCGCTTCTTAATTCAAAATACGTGCAGAGCGATGCTAGAGTTTGCTTTGCCGATGTTAAGGCGGATCTTCGTGAGGGCAGGCAGGTCCTGTTCTGCGGAACACCCTGCCAAGTCGCCGGCCTTAGGGGCTTTCTCGGACGCGATTATGGGAACCTGACAACCGTTGACCTGGTCTGCCACGGCGTCCCTTCCGGCCGCATGTTCGCGGACTGCGTTGAGGGCTATGGCAAACAGCTTGGGTCTCCCGTGGTTGATTTCCGGTTTAGGTGCAAGCGCGAGGGGGTGGGGGCAACTCTCTCCTTCATTTTTTCCTTTTTTCTTGAGAACGGAAGAGAGGTCACCATTCCTGCGTCGGAAATCCCCCTACTACGACATGTTCTTGAACCTCAAGACGCTTCGCGACAGCTGCTATAGGTGCCCCTATGCAGGGGAAATTTCGCGCCGGCGATCTTACTATCGGCGAATTTTTTGGGGCGTCGATGTAAACAGGCCCGACGTCCTGAAGGATGCCGAGAAGTTCAATCAGATGAAGGGCGTTTCCTGCCTGCTGGTGAATAACGAACGCGGCAGGGAGTTTATTGAATCCAGCAAGGCTCTGGACTTGTACCCTGTCGAATTTGACGATATCGCTAAGGGCAACGATCAGCTCCGCCACCCGAGCGCTCTTCCAAAAGACAGACAGCTCTATATTGACGCATATGTCGAAGGTGGTTGGCATTCCGTTGAGTGTATGTATAAAAGGCGAGAGCGTGGAATAATTTTCTATACCAAGAAATTAGTAAGAAGGCTTCTCCCTGAATCATGTCGGGAGATTGTCAAAATGTATTTAAAGGGTCTTGCAGGCTAGGTAAGGACCCACGCCTGGGCGGGCCCCCGTTGGGCTCGTAGAGCCATACCGTGTTGCCCTCCGAGGTACGCTGCCCCCGGTCGTCCAGCGCCAGCCCGGAGGCGGACGTGAACGAGTGGCGGCCTCCGCCCAGGTCCGAGACGCGCCACAGCTGCGAGGCGGAGCCGTCCGCCTCGGCCAGCACCGCCCGGTTGCCGACTCGGTCAGCAGGAGGCCGCCCGAGGAGATCCTGTAGAGGCCCGTCGCCCCGTCGCGCTCGAGGTAGAGGGCGCCCGCGTCCGAGGACAGCGAGCAGCCCGATGCGGAGGCCGACACGGCCATCCGGTCGTCGAGGGCGGTCGCGAGGCGGTAGGGGCCGTCGTCAATCACACTTCCCAATGCTGCTGTTTTGTATTCAGCCTTCAGGTCGTACTTAGCGTTCCATTTGCTGTTCGATTCTTTTGTGACGTTAGACGTCGCCGTTAGATTAACTTTTGCGCCATCAGTCTTCCACTCCCTCTGATTCATCGCATAAGCAACAATCCCATTCTGAATTCCCGAAATACTCGGCGGGAAGGACTGGTTGTCGGCATCGATAGAAAAGCTCTCTTCCTTGGCATCCAGGTGCCGCTGAATGCGGTCGGCATATTTCTTGGCCCATTCATCGACTTTGCCATTTCTCACAAAGTAATTGTTGGATAGATCTGTCGAGCGGTAGGCGTAGTCGGCCTTCTGGTAGTTAGCCGTGTGGTCGGAGTGGGCGATTGCCATGAGCTCGTCGGTCAGGCCAAAGTACAGATGGCGCTGGTCCAGGTCTCCGTACCAGTTGTCGCTGGTGTCGTCCCAAGTTAGGTCCATCTGGCACCATTTGCCGTCGATCTTCACGGCGTTCCAGGTGTGGCCGTTGCCGGTGATGCGGCCGTTGGCGATGCCCGCGGCGTCAAGGAGCTTGGAGTAGATGCGCTGGTAGCTCTCGCAGGTGCCCTGGTGGCGCGTGAGGCCGCTTTCGGCCGAGCACCAGTTGAGGCTGTGGTCGTACTCCAGCTGGTCGAGCGTTCAGTCGTGGAGCCACAGCGCCATGTCGTATTCCGAGCCGTTTGTCTGTTGCCTGCACAGATCCACGGCGTCGTTGACGATCTGCGTGACGCTTGGGCGGGCGGCGTCGTTTACGGTCACCTCCGCCGTGGTGCGCAGGTAGTAGATCCCCTTGTCGTTTTGGGGGTCGTTTCTGTCGTTGTCCATAAAGTAGAAGTAGATTCGGTACGTGCCCGACGCCGTGAAGTCAAAGGTAAAGTCGTGGCCCGCGGTGCCCAGGCTGTAGTAGCTGGCCCATGCCGCGCGCGACGGGTCGCAGACGCTTTCCTGGCTGCCGCCGTCCCAGTAGGTGGGCACGTCCATGCGCGCCTTGGCCTGGGACGAGCCGTTGGTCTGGGTTACATGGAAGGTCGTCGCGGTGCCCGCGGGGGCGTCGTTCCACGAGACGGTGAAGGTGACGCCGTTTTGGGTTGCCGTGGCGGAGTGGGCGTAGCCGGTTTCTGCTGCGGTGGAGATTGCCTCGGGGGTGCCGTTGGTTTGGGCGCGGAGGGATGGGGTGGGGGTGCCGGTTGCGGTGGGGGTGCCGTCAGCGCTTTCCGTGTTGACGGCGCTGGTGCCGGTGGATGTTGCGGTGCTGTCCTCTGCGGTATCTGCTGTCGCGTTTGCGTTGGTGCCGTCTTCGGCCTTGCCTGCGCCGCTGCTCGTAGCGTCGGCTTGCGCCTGCTGCCCGGCTGTTTCTTGAGGCTGAATCGCCTCCGCAATGGCTGCCATAGGCATCGTCGCGCCGACCATAGACGTGCACGCGATCACGCAGAACAGGTAGTAAAGGGGTCGTTTCATAGCGGAGCCTCTCGGTGAGCAGCCAATAGGGTCCGAAGGCAGCTCCAGGCCAGCACTCCGCACATATTTTGTTGGAGTTTATTTTACGGGAACCCCAGTCAACATCAGCGAACTTTCTGGGGAATGTTGGGGAAGGGTACCGTCAAGATTCTTTTGCAAATTGATTTTGCTGTCCTCGGCCCCGTCCTCTTCTAGCCCTCCGCCTTTCCCTTCAGTTCGTCCATCTCCTCCAGCTTCGACATATTCAGGCACCTCCTCTTGCCCCACTCGCGCTCCGCCACGTACTTCAGCCTCGCCGTCACCAGCATGAGGGCCGAGCTGCCGTCCGGGAAGGTCCCGACGGCCCTCGTCCTCCTCCTGATCTCGCGGTTGATACGCTCGATCCCGTTGTTCGTCCTGATCCGGCTCAGCACACTCGCTCCCTGAGCTTGAGATTGTCACAATATCAGGTTTTGGGGGAGGGTGAAGTTCGTCGTGAGAATCATATCAGGCCCGAGTCTGGTCTACGCCATGACGTATTACGACAGCTCGATTTCAGGCTGCCGTTTGACGAAAATTATTAGACCAATGTGCCCCGTTAAAGCGTTAGGGAGTACCATTGCCTCAGGCGTTCACTGTCTGGTGCATGACGTTAACATCTGCTTGTCGGCTTTTCAATTTGGTCGATTGATTGCCGGATTTGCCATGTCGCCAAACGGAAGGGTTTCCATGTTGTTCCTTTTACATTTGCAAATCGCTGTTTAGGCTTTTGTTTACGGCAGATCGGTGGTCCTTTTTTTACAATAGAAGTGATGGTGCATTCTGGTGCTATGGCACCCTGCCCCAACAGTTCTTGATTCTGTATTGCTATTTGATTTCAATTATTCGTGGCAAGGATTGCTTTAGCACTTTCGACTGCGATAAACAGGTAGATTGATCGGTTTCCATTTATCAAATTTCTGTCGAAGTTAGGACGATTTATGACCCCTGAGTTCAAGCCTCACTACATTGCTTATTTTGATGTGCTGGGATACAAAGCATATTTTGAGGGCGGTGGAGACGTTGAGCGCTTGTTTGATTCGATTATGGATTTGACAGAGCAGGTTACCGAAGCGCGTTCAAGCGATGCGCTCGGGCCCCTTGGAATTACAGCGGTCAGCTTTTCTGATAACGTAGCCATCTCGTGCGATGTCGGCGCATCCGGCCAAAGTGAATCTTATCTTCTGGGCACTCTCATATCTCTCGTAGCAACTATTCAGCTTTTCTGCCTAAGTCGGTATGGCGTATTGATAAGGGGAGGAATCAGTTATGGCATGCTATTTGCTGACGACAGGGTCGTGTTCGGAGATGCTTTAATTAAAGCCGTTCAAATAGAAAATCGCACTTTTTACCCGCGAATTGAAGTTGATCAAGAGGTAGTCGAACGCATAAATCAAATGGCTGATGTTCCTGCGAGTGAGTTATTTATTGCCACCGATTTCGATGGGACAAGTTTTGTTAATTCGTTCGCCCTGCTTTCCGAGAAGGCTAAGGATAGTTGGATTGTCGAAACGGTCCAAAATTTAAGTGGGCTTCTTGTGCCAGCGAATATTTCGGTCATTGCATCAAAAGTATTCCATTTAGCAAAGAAATACGGTCATTTTCCTTATAACGTATCGTCTGAATCAAAAATAATTAGTTATGAGAGGGTGATTCGCAAACATTTATGGCTCCTTATGCATTTTGAAAAGTTTAGCCTTAATGCGTATGGCGGTATTCCAATTATTAAGGAAGGTGCCGATAGAATTGTTTACCGGTGGACTCCCTTTTTTAAATAGTCGTCTCTGTAGATTTGAATTGAGGGTATTCTCGTGTAGATACAGCCTTGACGAGCAGGAAAAAATGAATTCCGATAATGAGGTTGAGTTGACTCGTCCGTCGTATAGAAGCTCCAGATTTAGGACGCTTCGTGACATGCGTTAAAGGCATTGATTTCTTTGGTGGTGTCACTATTTCTCGGACACTTGCATCCCGGCGGTGGCGTACTTGGAATAGCCGCATAGCTCAAAAGGACTATTTTGAGCTATGCGACAAATAGTGTTATTCGCAATGTCGGACATGCTTGCTATGTTGAGTGTGTTTTCCGTTAAAGGCGATATTGATCATTTGGAAGATTGGTGCGCTGACGAACTTGAATAGTTTCAGATTATTGAGTTCATTAAATTTGCTAGAGAAGATCTCTACTTTTATTATCTAGCCCCAGCTATCCTTAATTCATCTGTCTCTATTCGTAAGGTCTCTTATGAGGTTCTCATGGACGCTGCGCTATATTCAATAAAAAAGGAAGTACGCCGATCTGATTCTGTCCGGCCTTAAAACCGTTGAATTTCGGAAATGCCGCCCTGGTAAGAGACTCGAGAAGATTGTTATCTATGAATCGCGGGGTAGTGGCAGAATTGTTGGGGAAGCCCTCGTCGACGATGTGGTTAATTGCTCCATTTCTCATGCTTGGCAGATTGCTGGTGAACGAGGCTGTATAAGCAAAGAGGAATTCGATTCATATTATTCTGGGCATACTTCGGTGACATTGATTGTTCTGCGTTCGCCTTTACGGTTTGCCCGTCCTATTTCTCTCTCTGAAATCGGATTGGCAAGAGCGCCGCAGTCTTTTTGTTATCTCTCGGACTTACAATGTTTGCGTATAGACGATTTGTCGCGTTGCTCCGAATTGATGGGTTGATATATGAAAAGTTTTGGCTTTTGGCTTGAATCAGAAGATAAGCCAGACATAGAGTCTCTGAGTATCGATGTGCTTCTGAACTTTAACCTTTGGTGCGAGCCTTCCTCCGGAGCTGGAAGGGATCTCGACTTTGGGTTTAAGCTTTCAAGAGCAGTCGATTCAGAAGACGCTGGCGGGCATGGCTCGTATTCCCTTCCAAAACATGTAGACGCATTTGTCCTTTACTGCCCCTTCAGTCTAGATAAAAAACATGTTTTTGACCTTTATGATGTTCTGATTTCATCTCAGAGCAGGGTGCTTGGCGCGGTGTTTAACGAAAAGTGCAAAGTCACTTCTTCCGATAGTAAACCGTATGCCTCTGTTGAATTTCCGGGAGGGAGCAACGATGGCTTTACGCTATGCAAAATTGCTAATTCGATATCAATCGAAGATGCTCCCGACGACGTGCCCGGCTGCTTTATTCGCATTGCTTTGCCAGGCAATCTTCCCGATGGGGCTCTATATTTTAGATTTCGCATCAAAGGTCCTGGAATTTCATCGCTTGTCCAGAAGTATGATTCAAAGGATTCGCCTTTCAACTCGGCTTTTTCCCGAGTTGAGATTGTTGACTTTAGATTTAATGACTACCGGACTCTTCCTGATTGCGCAAACAACCATGTTGAAGCTAAGCACTCCTCTTTTAGGCTCAATACGATGCAGGCTCACTTTCTTCTCATGGCCGATTCTGGGGTAGATGTCGATTCCGGTGTGACTCTTAAGGAGAAGAGGCTACTTGAGGATGGACTCTGGGATGACTATCTTAAAGTGGGCCATTCTGCCAGCGAGTCTAAGAGATTTGGCAGGCACAGCGCCGCCTCGGATTTTTCGAATCTTGTTGCTTGGCACTGGAAGAAAGGGGATTTAGCGCCGGTTGATGGTTACCGCATGTATTTGAAATTAAGAATTCATGTGTGCAATTTTATAACCATAGTAAAATATCTATTCTATTTATTTGTAATAACAGTTTCGTTCGATGTAGCTGAGAAGCCTGTGGTTGACTTCCTTTCGATGTTGGTTAGTTTCGTGGTTCGTCTTTTTGGTGGTGACTGTAGATGATTTCCGCTTTGGATAGTATTGATACCGCTATAGTCCGTAAAGCGGCTATGACTAAATGCGATCAGCAGCTTTTTCGATTTATTTCCGACTCGATTATCCCTTATTATCCAAATGGTGCTGAATGGTTATCCACAAAGGTGTTTAGCGATGACTCCAGCCGTCTCTTGCTTATTTCTCAATTGCCAGATGGGCTGGTTAACGGGTTCTCAATTCTAAAGAACGATGATTTCGAAAAGAAGATCTGCACCCTATTCGTTTCTCCTGATTTTAGGGGGAAGGGAATTGGCACTGCCTTGCTGAATCGCTCATTAGATTTATTGGATTGCGATAAGCCTCTGATCACTGTTTCCGATGACCTGCTGCTTAGTTTTATTCCGTTATTCTCTCGGTATGGTTTTGAAAACAATGAGTCTTATGTCGATCGATATAGAGATGGTCATATTGAGTACAGCTTTAATGGCGTTTTGAAGTGACGCCTTAAGTAACCGTCTCGTTTAATTCGAAGGGATATCAAGTTGCAACTTGATATCCCTTCTTGCGTAAAATCTACTTCGCCGGTAAACCCCATAAGGCAACTGTCCGGGAATCTCTTTATACGAGGAGTGTGTGGGGTGATTTTTTAAGTCGACTTATATGGGTAGGGGGACCTCGGACAAAATCTTGGACTCAATCTGGGTCCAGGAGGGAGTCCGACGTATACGAAGGTGGGGCGCGAGGGGATTCTCTGGGAGTTCCACCGATTGCGTCGAAAATGTTGGTGTAAGGCTGACGCCCTAGCGTTCGTTTAACGAAGAATCGCCTTCGTCCTAGAATCTGAAATCACCATAACAACAGGTTCTAGGAAAGGATGAAGACCGCTATGGAAATGTTATCAGACCCGACGCCGGACATGCTCGCCATGCCCCGTTGTCGACGAGTGGCTGTTGGACAAGCCTGACACGGAGTTCAAGTCGAAGCTGCTGGAGCTGGGGTATGGCACGGCTTCGACCGTATTCTGCACCTAGTTCAAGAAGAAAGACTGGCACCCGAGGTGCGGCGGCGGGATCCACGCGGACGCGATCATGGTCAGGGTCGTGCACAACGCGGTCTGGCTCGACATGGGTGAGGCCAAAATGCGGCAGCGCCGCAGATAGACCTGTAGCAATAAAAGGCGCTGGGGCCAGTGTCGGCCCCAGTGCCCAAGCGCGATGTCGGCGGTGCTGTTTCGCGATATTCAGCATTGCTCGAGCTTGCAAATACTAATTACGGCCCCGCTGTGCAGCCGCATGTTGATTTCGTTCACGTTGGAGCAGGTCTTATTTTGCGCATCTCTGCCCGTGATGATTGTTTCTTTTCGGGTGACGTGATTGGGCGCTACCACCTCGATGTTAGCGCCGGGCGATTTTAGCCGCTAATAGTCAAACTATTTT
>ENA-OPYU01000791-OPYU01000791.1-human-gut-metagenome-genome-assembly--contig:-NODE-791-length-11912-cov-3.295121_pt1 | contig 11912 bp, 12 predicted proteins | sample MGYA00242637_ERZ504482 | MGnify/ENA primary metagenome ERZ504482 (study PRJEB26092, sample SAMD00036237) | human gut metagenome | host: Homo sapiens | study: EMG produced TPA metagenomics assembly of...
CATGCTGGTAAATGCCAGCTTATGCAAGGTATCTTCCAAAAAGAAAATACCGATAAAGCCCTAAAATACGGGATATATCGGCATTTACCAACTTATGAAAAGATAATCAGAAATTTAGTGAGTTTTTGTGATAAAAAATAGTATAGACCCAAATTCCTGGTTTGGAATCAGTGGGATCCATAAAGAAAGAGCGGAAGTTGAAAAGGCGTACAGAGAGTGTATTTACGCAATCAATAACCGTATTTTAATAAATGAAAATCTGTTTTTCTGGAAGGAAGAACTGGAAATTACGGAATTACTGGAAAAGGATACTTTGGAAATATTCAGTAGGTTTATAGAATTTGGACGCATTCGTGAGGCAGAAAAGATCATAGACAAACTATTTGCCAAATGTATAAGAGAGCATGCAAACATTTACAGCCTTTATAATGCAATCATACAGCTTTTTTCTGTCCTCAGGAAAAAACTATTACAACGGATGTCAGGTGCCCTCTGGAGAAGGGGGATATTTCCTGTTTGATTTTAAAATCGATCTGTATCAATTCCATACAGCGGATGAGCTGAAAGAGCATTTGCTTATGATTTTGAAAGAAGTCTGTGAGAAAAGCGAGGAAAATGAAAATGAACTTCTGATAGAAAATATTTTAAGTTATCTTGAAAATCACTATGCAGATGATATTACATTAAATGAGCTTGCAGAACATAAATATTTTGTAAGTGTGGGCCACCTTAGCAGAACATTTAAAAATAAAACAGGATTGACATTTTCCAAGTATCTGACAGAACTTCGCTTGAAAAAGGCAATAGAATTTTTGAAAAATACAGACTTTGACATTACGGATATAGCTACCTTTACAGGCTATAATGATGCTTCCTATTTTACTCAGATTTTTCGAAAATCCTGCGGCATGACGCCTTCAGAATATCGCATTCTGGAAAGAAAAAAAAAGCAAAAGCAAAATAGTGATATTTAAAAAAGAAAATAATTTATAGGATTTTTCTTTTGGGAGCCTTAAAATGAAGATATCAAAAAATGAATTTATCAAAAAAGGAGGCTCTGTTTAAATGAAGAAAAGGATGATCGTATTAGCTGCATTACTTACTTGCTCCACACTTTTGGGAAGTGTTCATGTATATGCAGAGGAAAATGAAAAGAACGTTGTTGAAACAGTGTACGGAAAAGTGCAGGGAATCAACAGTACGGATGAAAATTATCAGGAAGTTGTGGAGTTTCGTGGAATTCCCTATGCAGCACCACCGGTTGATGATTTGCGTTGGAAACCACCGGTAGACCCGGAAAAATGGGATGATGTACTTGTGTGCGACACTTACAAAGATATCCCGATGCAGGTATTGGGCGGAGCAGAGGTGGAACCATATAAAACGGATATTTATTACGATGGAGTTCCTAAAATGAGTGAAGACTGTCTGTATCTGAATGTAATGACAACAGAAGATTCACTTTCCTCTACAGAAAAGAAACCGGTATATGTGTGGTTCCATGGAGGTGGACTGAATAGCTGCTATACCTTTGAGCCGGAAGGAAACGGAGAAGCTTTTGCAAAGAACGGAATCGTTGTGGTAACAGTGGAACAGCGTCTTGGCGTCTTTGGTTATCTGTCATTGCCGCAGCTTAGCGAGGAACAGGGCCAGAGCGGAAACTATGGTCTGATGGACCAGATCAAAGCATTGGAATGGATCAAAGAAAATATTGCGAACTTTGGCGGAGACCCTGAGAATATCACGGTTGGCGGACAGTCCGGAGGTACTTCAAAAGCAGTGGCTATGGTTGCTTCTCCTAAAATGGATGTAGAAGTAGATAGATTGATCCTGCAGAGTGGTTTAAATTACGATTGGCCATTCCAGACTCAGGAAAGTGCCGAAGAAAGAGGAACTGCATATCTGGGAGATCTGGGACTCGATGAGAACGCAACACTTGAGGATCTGAGAAATATAGATGCTGAAAAGCTGATTGACAATACCAGTTCCAATTATCCGGGAGGCATGAATCTGGATGGTTTGTATGTCACCTATGAAAGCACTAAGGATGCCATTAATGATGGAGTGTTTGATGATATTTCTGTTATGTCCGGAACGAATATGGGAGAGGGAAGCTATCCGAAGGTATCCACAGCAGATGATTTCTATGCACAATACAAAGAACTTCTTGGTGACTTGTATGATGAATACGATTTTGAAAATCTGGTAAAAGTAGATGACAATACAGCAGCTATGGTCAGCCGTCAGTTAGGAACCTATGGTCTTGGTTCATACGTTAGCAGAAATCTTATGGCTAATCGAGTATACGGAAAGATGATGTCAGAAAGAACGGATGGAAAAGCAGTAAACTACACATACTTATTCAGCCAGTGTACACCTGAGAGCATGTCAGATTTAGGAACAGACAGAGGCTGGGCAAGCCAGTGGGCATGGCATACAAGTGAACTGTGGTATGCATTTAATTCTCTGCGTGAGGGTGTTCCGGAGGTAAGACAGTGGAGAGATTGGGACTATGAATTAGCAGAAAAAATGAATCAGTATTGGTCAAACTTTATCAAAACCGGAGATCCAAATGGAGACGGACTTGCATTCTGGCCGGAAGCAGATGAAAATATGGGCTATATAGACCTGGGAGCCGGAATCAGCACACATGATGAGGAAATGACAGATCTGGAAAAACTGATGATGGATTATACTGTCAACTGTTTCAATTTTCCTGTAGCAGATTAATAATAAACAAGACTATCACTTATAGGTAAAGTCGCCGGCTTAAAAGGCCGGCGGCTTTTATTATGTAATTTGAAGCGGACTTGTCCGCTTTGTTTTGGAATATATCAGTCAATTATGGTATACTGCATCATTTCATAATGTAATCTGCATCCCTCTGTAATGTCAAATGGCAGAAGTGCTCTTGCTACCAGCTTCAGTTCTTCTTCGGGAAGATCTGTCCTGCGCAGATGAGCGTAGTCGCCATCAATAGATTCTACAATATAATCACAAATTAACATAGGAATATTTCCTCCGGTTGGTATTATTTATATGCTTATAGAATACCACAGAGAAAAACGTTTTTCAAACACCAATTCAGGTGCTATAATAGAATTCACAGATGCAAAAAATTATCAGTGAATAGTAACAGGAAATGAGGTATCAAAAATGTCAGCATTAACAATCAGCCCGGAGGATGAAAAAAGAGTAAAAGGAATGGGCTTTCTGAATAACAGAGGAACCGATCTGTTTTCTGCAAGAGTTCTCACGACAAATGGAAAAGTAACTGCAGCACAGCATCGCTGTATGGCAGATGCAGCAGAAAAATTCGGAAACGGTGAGCTTTTGTATACCACCAGACTCTCTGTGGAAATCCCAGGAATTCCTTATGACAAGATTGAAGAATTTCAGAAATTTATAGCGAAAGAAGGCCTGGTAACAGGTGGAACAGGGGCTAAGGTACGTCCTGTAGTGTCCTGCAAAGGAACCACCTGTCAGTATGGACTTCTGGATTCCTACGCAGTATCAGAAGAAATTTACAGACGTTTTTATGAAGGTTACAGGGAGGTTGCACTTCCACATAAATTTAAGATTGCTGTGGGGGGCTGTCCAAACAACTGTGTGAAACCAGACCTGAATGATGTAGGAATTATTGGACAGAGAATTCCAAACGTCAATGCAGATGTATGTAAAGGCTGCAAGAAATGTGCCATTGAGGCTGCCTGTCCAAACAAAGTGGCAAAGGTGGTTGATGGGAAGATTCAGATTGACAAAAACATATGTAAAAACTGCGGCCGCTGTGTTGGAAAATGTCCGTTCCATACCATTGAGGACGGCGCTTATGGCTATAAGATATACATAGGTGGACGCTGGGGTCAAAAAAGTATCTCAGGGAAAAGCCCTTGGCCGGAATTTTTTACATCCAAAGAAGAAGCCCTGGATGTAATTGAAAAGGCCATTCTTTTCTTCCGTGACAATGGAATAAAGGGAGAACGTTTTGCGGAGACTATTGAGAGAATTGGCTTTGAAAATGTGGAGAAGCAGCTGTTGGAGCAGCTGTGAAAAGACGTTACCCGGGAGAGTCATTACAATTGGTGGAAATGCTCTGCACAGATAAAATAGAATTTGGAGGAAATATAACATCTATGAATACAAGAGAACAGATCCATGCATTATCTGAGGAAATGCTTGAAAATCTTGGAAAGCTGGTTGCCGTTGATTCCCAGCTTGGCACCCCGTCAGAGGGGAAACCTTTCGGAGAAGGACCGGCAGAGGCACTTGAGATCGGGCTTGAAATTGCCAGAGAGCTTGGTTTTAAAACCGTAAATCTTGATAATTACTGTGGTTACGCCGAAATGGGAGAAGGCGAGGAAATCGTAGGTATTGCAGGTCATCTTGATATTGTACCTGTAGGTGGTGACTGGACCTACGATCCATTTAAGCTGACACGAGATGGCGACCATGTATACGGACGTGGAACTACAGATGACAAAGGACCTGTAATTGAAGCTCTCTATGCGATGAAACTTCTAAAGGATTCCGGTGTGAAACTGAACAAAAGAGTCCGTCTGATCATGGGATGCAATGAGGAGACCGGTTCCAAATGTATGGTACATTATAATGAGGTAGAGGAAGAGTTATCCTGCGGCTTTACACCTGATGCAAATTTCCCATGTATTCATGGTGAAAAAGGCTATATGTCCATGATGGCATATTCCAAAAATACCAGAATTATCTCCATGAATGGTGGCTTTGTTTCTAATGCAGTATGCGATAACTGTACCACTGTGATTCCGGCGGAAGCTGGTCTTAAGGAGAAACTGGAGCAGATGCTTTCCGAAACAAAACTGCAGGAATATAAAGTTACGGAAGCCGAAAACCAGATCACCATTTATGCAAAAGGCGTACCGGCTCATGCCAGCACCCCGACACTTGGTATCAACGCAGCAGGTGTTACCATGGAATGTCTTGCAAAGGCAGGCTTTGAAGACGATTTTGTTAAATTTTATAATCAGCACATTGGAACTGCCTGTGATGGCTCCGGTGTTGGCCTTAAAATTGCCGATGAATTTGGTGAGCTGACCTTCTGCAATGGAATCGTAAAAACAGAGAATGGTGTGATTTCCTGCACCATCGACATCCGTGTACCTGTAACCTTCAAAAAGGATGATATTCTGAATCGTATAGAGGGTAATCTGGAAGATGAAAATGGCCGTATTGAGGTGGGGGAAATCGGTAATCCGTTGTTCTTCCCAAGAGAATCTCCGCTGGTAAATGCCCTGTACAAGGCTTATGTGGATGTGACTGGCGACACGGAGAACAAACCAATGGTAATTGGCGGTGGTACCTATGCCAAATCTCTGAAAAATATTATTGCATTTGGTCCGGAAAAGTTGGGTGTGGATTATCGTATTCACGGTGCAGATGAGTTCATTCTTGTTTCCGAGATGGAAGAGGCTGTGGAAGTGTATATGGAAGCAATTAAGAATTTGTTAGCAATTTAAACCGAATCAAGTAAGTTCCCTGGGGCGATTGCGAAAAGCAATACGCAGTGGGAGACTTTCTTGTATCAGGAGGAGTGTAAGCTCCTTCTGATAAACTGCGAAGCAGTTATTCGGTTATGAGCAAGTAGCAAAGCGGACCTGGAAGATCTGCTTGCCTCCAATTAAACAAGTTTTGAATACAAAAATAAAAGAAGAAGTCCTCGAATGTTACTGGCATTCGAGGGCTTCTTTGTGTGATCAGGAAATTACTTTGCAATACTTCTTTTACACAAAAAAATGCTCTGAGAATATTGAGATTATATTGCAATTGGAAAATGTCAATATCTGTATCAGAAATGACAATGTTAGAATCGTCTTTTTTAACAAGCAGGTATATAATAGGCGTGCATTGAAAAGAAAGTGTCAACACAGGTTAAACTGAGTTAGCACTAATCCTGGCTTTTCAGAGAATTGTATTCACCGGGATTGCAGCCGAAATACTTGCGGAATCCGATGGCAAAACGGCTTGCATTGCTGAAGCCTGTCAGGGCAGCAATCTGAGTCATGGAATACTGCCCGCTTTGTACCAGGGAGAAGCTCTTTTTCGCCCGGTATTCTTCCAGATAGGCAGTGATGGTTTTGCCCGTCAATTTTTTTGAAAAGACGGCAGCAGACCTCTCTGGACAGATGCACATGATCTGCAAGCTGCTGTAGGGATATTACAGAATCAAAATGCGTATTCAGATAATTCAGCATTTGTTCCAGACGTTCAAGCTCCAGCTGATTGGAAGGCGTGTAATGGGAGGAATAGTTCTGACTCTCAAAGAGAATATCACTGAAAATCTGGCATAGAAGTCCTTTGATTTTCAATTCGTAACAGTAAGGTTTGTGATCAAAAAGCTGTTCGATCAGATTAAGCTTTTCCAGGATCTGTTGGTGCGAAGGTGTATCAGGCGTCAAAAGAACACATGGAATTGCTGCGTTTTGAAGAAAAGGTCTGAAACAGTTTTTCTCCACATCACTTCCAAAGTCTCCGTACATAAAGTCCGGGCGGACCAGAATGGTGCTGTATCTGGCTGGTTGATTGCCCGGTGAATGGCAGCTGTGAGGCACATTTCGATTTATGAGAAGACCTTCTCCTGGATTCAGATGATAGCCTTTTTTGATAAATCTGATAGATAGATTCTCCTTTTCTGGGAAGGCTGATCTCCAGATCATTATGCCAGTGAATGGGAACACTTTTTCCTTCAAAATCCCAGAGATCATCATGACTCACTGTCATTGGAAAGCTTTCGGTTCCATGAGGGCAAAGTTCTCTGTTGGTATCGTCTACCAGAATTTTTCGCATTGACATATACAATTCTCCAAGTGGTTTATATTTTTATTATAGCGCCAGCACATGTGCAGCGCAAGAGGGAGGTACAGATGTCTCGTTCAAAAGAAATGGATCTGACCACAGGAAATCCGTTCTGGTCTTTGCTGAAATTTGCCATTCCTGTAATTTTAGGAAACCTGTTTCAGCATTTTTTATACTCTGGCAGATTCTGTGATCGTGGGAAAAACGCTGGGAGCAGATTCCCTTGCAGCCGTTGGTTCTACCAGCATTATTATCTACTTTGTGTTCTGTTTTATCAATGGATTTACCGGTGGATTTGGTATCTGCCTGGGGCAGCGTTGTGGTGCAAAGGATGAAAAAGGAATGCGAAAAAGCATTGCTGTTTCCACTCTTTTAAGTATTGCCTTTACGGTGGTTCTTACACTTGTCTGTTGTCTGCTTGCGCATCAGATACTTAGCTGGATGCAGATTCCTGAGGATATTTCCGGAGAAGCCTATGACTATATGTTTGTGGTGCTTCTGGGAACTGGCGCAACTGATTTTTTACAACATGATCTCCAACATGCTGAGAGCACTTGGGGACAGTAAAACACCACTGTATTTCCTGGTATTTTCTTCTGTTTTGAATATTTTTCTGGACATATTATTTATTGTTCCACTGCATATGGGGGTGGCAGGAGCAGCATGGGCTACTATACTTTCCCAGTTCCTTTCCGCTGTATTTTCCTTGCTAGTAGGAATGAAAAAATTTCAGATTCTTCATCTTTACAGAGAAGATTTTCATGACCTGAAAGACGCAGCAGTCCTTCATTTAAAAACCGGTTTTCCAATGGGTTTCCAGATGTCGGTTATGTGTATTGGACAGCTGGCCATGCAGGCTGTGGTAAATTCTCTTGGAACGGCAGCAGTAGCCGGTTACACTGCCGCTTCCAAAGCAGACCAGCTTTCCGTCCTTGTAAATAATGCTATGATGACTGCAATTTCCAATTATGTGGCGCAGAATTTTGGGGGCGGGAAAGAAGGAAAGAATCCGTCAGGGAGTACGCGCCTGCCTGATTCAGACAGAAGCTTTTAACCTGTTCATGTGTGTGGGAATTCTCATCCTTCGCCATCCGATCGTGCGGATGTTTCTTTCTGATCCTACACAGGAAATATATCATTATTCCGATATGTATCTCACAATTGTGGCACCATTTTATTTCATTCTTGGTCTGCTTGCCGTATACCGCACTTCCATCCAGAGCATGCAAAACGGCCGGGCTCCTTTCGCAGCCTGTATGGTCGAGCTGGTGATGCGAATCATTGCTACTGTTGGAATGGCAGGAATCCTTGGCTATACGGCTGTCTGTATTGCCAGTCCACTGGCATGGTTCGGTGCATGTGCACTTCTGATCCCTTGCTATTACAGGATGATGAAAGGAAGTGCGCAGACCGCAACTTAAAGGCAATTTTGAGGCGGAAGATTTTTTGATATTGCAAAAAGTATGAGAATATTGCTGACAGGCATGACTCAGACTATATTGACTTGAAAAACAGATATTTCTCAGTATCATTATGAGGAATATCTGTTTTTTATGGAATCAGTAGATATTGGCATGGCGAGATGGTATAATTAAAGTACTTATGTAATGGGGCACATTTTATTTGAAGTATAAAGTGGGAAGTGTTTAAAAAGAGTGGGAGTGTGAGCGGATATGAAGCAGGTAATCAGTATTGGAAAACAGGATTTCGCGTCACTTAGAGATGAGAACTATTTTTTTATAGATAAATCCGATTTTATAAAAGAATGGTGGGAAGCGGGAGATGAAATTACTTTAATTACCAGACCAAGACGTTTTGGAAAAACCTTGAATATGAGTATGCTTAACTGCCTTTTTTTTCAAATAAATATACCAATCGGGGAGAACTATTTAAGGGCTTATCTATCTGGAAAGAAGAAAAATATCAAAGAATTCAAGGATGCTTTCCAGTGATTTTTCTAAGCTTTGCAGATGTGAAACAGACAAATTATCAGGATGCAGTAAGCAAGATTAAACGAATTATTTCTACCGCTTTTCAGCAATATAAAGAACTGTTTGATTCGCCCAAATTAACGGAACAGCAGAGAACGCAGCTTCAAAATGTGACTCCGGATATGGATAATGTAACAGCACAAAGTGCACTGCAGGAGCTTTCCTGTTATCTGCATCTTTATTATGGAAAGAAGGTTTTGATCCTTCTGGATGAGTACGATACACCCATGCAGGAGGCATATATTCATGGATATTGGAATGAGTTTACTGCATTTATCCGTGGGCTTTTTAATTCTACATTCAAAACAAACAGGCACCTGGAACGTGCAATTATGACAGGCATTACACGTGTTTCCAAAGAATCTATATTCTCAGATCTGAACAATCTGACTGTAATTACGACTACCTCGGAACGATATTCAGATTGTTTTGGATTTACGGAAAAAGAAGTTTTTCAGGCTCTGGAAATGTTTGAAATGGGGGATCAGAGAGAAAAGGTGAAGACCTGGTACGATGGTTTTATATTTGGAAAACATAAGGATATTTACAATCCATGGTCGATTACCAATTTCTTAAAGGAAGGTCAGCTGCGGCCTTACTGGGCGTCTACCAGTTCAAATGGTCTTGTAAATAAAATGCTTCAAAGTGCATCGCCAGAGATAAAAACAGGGATGGAAACATTGCTGGACGGAGGAACAATTACAGTTAATTTTGACGAGCAGATCGTATTTGAACAACTTGAAAAAGATGAAAATGCAATTTGGAGTCTGCTTTTGGCAAGTGGGTATCTTAAGGTGAAAAAAGTGGAACATCGTGGAATTACATTAGATCCATGGTATCATCTTTCCATTACCAATCTGGAAACAATTGGGATGTTTTCCAATATGTTTAAAGGATGGTTCAGTGCAAGCCAGTCAGAATATAATGGGTTTGTCAAGGCGTTGCTGCAAGGAGATGTGGAGGCTATGAATCATTATATGAATGAGGTTGCTCTTTCTACATTCAGCTACTTTGATACCGGAAAAAAATATTCAGATGAGCTGGCACCAGAGCGATTTTATCATGGCTTTGTATTGGGGCTTATGGTGGAACAGCGAGAGAATTATGTGATTCGTTCCAACCGGGAAAGCGGTTTTGGACGCTACGATATTATGCTGATTCCGCGTCCTCAAAGGAAAGGTAGTCTGCCGGCTGTGGTTCTGGAATTCAAGGTTTATAATGAAAAAAGGAAAAAATCTTGAGGATACTGTAAAAGCGGCTTTGCAGCAGATCGAGGAAAAGCAATACGATGTGGAGCTTATAGGCCTTGGCTTTGAAAAAGAAGAGATTCATCATTATGGATTTGCATTTAAAGGAAAAGAAGTACTCATAGGAGAGTAACTGCCTGGAGTGGCAGAAAATTCTATTAGATAATAAGACCCGGCAGATGTTGTGAAAATATCATCTGCCGGATTTTTTTGCTTTACGATCTGTTTGAAGTTCTTAACAGACTATGTTCGCAAATATACTGGAATACAAAATAAAAAAGTAATTCCTTTTGAAACGGTAGAAAGTGTCAGTGCCCACCAGATTCCATTCAGTCCCAGTGCAGTGTTTGACAGAACCAGTGCAAGAGGAATTCGTATAATAGTCAGTCCAACGCTGATCAGACTGCAAAGCTGTGTCCGTCCAAGACCAGACAGGGCGCCCACAGTCATCATTTCCACGCTGAGAAAAATTTTCGGAAAATCCGATGATCCGCAGGTAATCAACGGAAAGCCGGATAACTTCCTCTTCGTGGAAAAAATGAGTACAGAAATCTGCCGTGGGAAAAATACAAAGGCAACAGTGATCAGTGCAGCCCAGCATATCAGAAGCCGAATGGAAATATGGTATCCTGATTTGATTCGGTCTTTTTTTGCCGGCTCCGTAGTTCTGCCCCATGAAAGCGTTCAGGGCAGAGCCAAACCCGTCAGCCGTGTTCCAGGAAAGGGACTCAATCTGTCCGCCTACACGCTGTACGGCAATCGCTCCGTCCCCGAATCCGGAAACCATTCGGGTGAGTATCATGGAGATGATACAGTAAAGGCTTCCTTGAAGTGCAGTGGGGGTTCCAATGCGAAAGACTCCTTTTAAACAGGCAATATCCGGTCTGGAAAGCAGACGGATTTTGTGTAGTACATTGGCCTCACCGTGGTCACGGAGAATTTCTGCAACAAGGATTAACAGAACTACAATCTGTGCGGTAACAGTTGCAACTGCTGCTCCCATAACTTCTAATCTGGGAAATGGTCCTACACCAAGAACAAGAAGCGGATCAAGGATCATATTCAGTATCAGGCCAAAGAAGTTTGCTTTCAGCGGTGTTTTGGAATCGCCCTGGGCTGTAAAAAGGCCTGTCAGCACCTGGGAAAGGAAGGAAAACAGGATCAGTCCGCAGGTGATCCTCATATAAATTCTGGCACTGTTGTAAGTTTCTGTATCATTTAATGCAAAGAACTGCAGCAGCGGATTCGTAAATAACATACTGATCAATGTAACCAAAAGAGAGAATAGTATGGTAAGCTGCAGGGCCGCCTGTGCAAAGCCTGCGGCAACCTTCTGATCACCTCTTCCAAGGGAATGCGCCATGTTTACCTGTCCTCCCATTCTTGCCAGGGAAGAAAGTCCCTGGGAGAGCCAGACGTACATACCTCCCACGCCTACACCGGCCACTGCCTTAGATCCCAGCATTCCTATCCATGCCATATCTGTAATATTGTAGGCTGTAGACAGAAAGGAAGAAGCCATGATTGGCAGTGCAAGTTCAGACAAAGTCCGTAAAATAGGACCGGAGGTGAGATTTAATTGTTTCTTTTCATTTATTTCTCCTGAAAATGGTAAAGTATCATTATTATACCATAGAAAACGCATTTTAAGAAGATGAAATATGACTTGAAAAGTTACTGTTCACTCCGTGACCAGTAACTCGCTTCGCGATGCACAGAAATCATGCATTCGCATGATTTCGCGCCGCAATTCTCGGGCTTTTTTGTGAACTTTGTTCACAAAAAACACCTCGCGGAATGTTACCAGTGAACAGTAACCTTGAAAATACTCTAAAGCCTGTTTGAA
>ENA-OPYU01000792-OPYU01000792.1-human-gut-metagenome-genome-assembly--contig:-NODE-792-length-11908-cov-3.718784_pt1 | contig 11908 bp, 11 predicted proteins | sample MGYA00242637_ERZ504482 | MGnify/ENA primary metagenome ERZ504482 (study PRJEB26092, sample SAMD00036237) | human gut metagenome | host: Homo sapiens | study: EMG produced TPA metagenomics assembly of...
AACTTTCTCGGGAAACTCTGTCTTAATGCCAAGATCCATTACGATTGACAAAATATCCGTGCCCGGATCGTTCACATGTCCGATGATCTGCGTAACTTTTCCTTCCGGTTTCATATGTTCCCCGCCGTAAGACGTCATTTCCACAACAACTTTATGACCTGTCACAGCGCCCATCTCACGCCCTGACGGAATATAAATATCGTTTACATACCGACAGTTATCCGGCCTGACAAACCCGAAACTTTTTACATTTTTCATACAATCCGACAATATGCGTTACTCCGTGCGAAATAATTCCGACGATCTTTCCCTCCCGCCGCTTTCCTGCCGGAGCTGACGTTATAATATACTCTACTTCATCGCCTTGGAATGCATTCCCAAGACACTCTTCCGGAATAAAGATGTCATCTGTTCCATCTTCCGGCGTAACAAAACCGAAACCTCTTGCATTTGCCTGAAATATTCCTTTCAGACGCTCGGTATGACCGCATGTATATTTTCCCCTTTTTGAAATCGTGATCTTCCCTTCTTCCACAAGAGCATCGAGAACTTCCCGCAGTTCCTGTCTCTGTTCTCCCGGAATTTGAAGTACGACGGCAATCTCTTTGATCTTCATAGGTACGTACAGATCATCGTTGATAAAATCAAAAAGTACCTTTTTGCGTTTTTCAAATTGACGGCTTTCCTCTTTTGATTTTGAAGGATTTTTTCTGTCATTCACTTTGACGCGATCATCATGTATTCTTCTTTTTTCTCTCTGTTACCGTGTGTTTTCCGCATTTTACCCTCCGCACTAAAATAATCGCCGAAAGTACCAAAAGGCACTATTCCCGATTGTAAACAGCCGCCAGATTCTCAGACGTCTCCGAGCTCCGGCTCTTCGCCGTTACAAAGCAAAAGCACCCTATATTCGTATAGAGTGCTCATAATCATTATTATCTTCTGCTGTCTTTTTATACTATCCTTTTAGTTAAAGATATTGAGATTCAGTACAACTGCCAATACAATAAACAGAACCGCAATAACTCTTGTAGCCTTTACAAGCGCGCCTTCCATCGAACGTCCTTTATTATGTCCCCAATATGTATCTGCAGCTCCGCTGATCGTTCCAAGACCTGCGGATTTACCCTCCTGTAAAAGAATAATACAAGCTAATGCGATGCAATCTATAACAAAAATAATCGTCAATACTGTTTTTAAAATATCCATTTCTTCTACCTCCTGAAATAAACCAAAATTATTCTATCACAATTACAGCTTATTTGCAAGACATTTCATCCATTGTTTTCTCAAACCTTGTTTTCTCAAATATTCATTCATTGTGTCACAAAATATATTATGTTACAATCATCTTAAAATTATAATTTTTTCAGATGTAACAGAGGTGTTTCGATGGATTATGCGATTATATTGATGATTTTTAATTTTATCAAGAGTATTTCCGAGTTCTTAGCAAGTATTCTGATAATTATTTGTGCGGTTAAGTATCTGAAAAAACATTGACTGATGAAAATCAACAGGACAGCGGCTTTTTCTGCCGCTGTCCTGTCATTTAAAAACGATCTTTTAACTGCCTTTCAATCGTCTTTTATCTTGTGTATATTTTACTCTTCTGCTTTGTACACATCTACAAGTTTTTTGCAGATAAGCATATCTTTCCATAGCTTCCTGCTCATTGATTGCGAACAGTTTTTCTGCTTTTTCCGGATTTGCTCTCTTAAGTGCATTGTAACGTACTTCTCCGTCGAGGAATGCCTGATAATCTTCTTTCTTCGGCTCTTTACTGTCGAGGAAGAATTTATCTCCTTCTGCTCCCGGATTGAAGCGGAAGTTATTCCAGTATCCACATTCTACCGCAAGCTGCTCCTCTGTCTGAGCTTTGCTCATACCTTTCTTGATTCCGTGGTTGATACACGGTGCATAAGCGATAATAAGTGACGGTCCCGGATAAGCCTCTGCCTCTGTAATCGCTTTCACTGTCTGGTTGAAGTCAGCTCCCATAGCAATCTGCGCTACATATACATAGCCGTAGCTCATTGCCATTCCCGCAAGGTCTTTCTTCTTCGTCTCTTTACCGCCTGCTGCGAACTGTGCTGTAGCTCCTGTCTTTGTTGCTTTTGATGACTGTCCGCCTGTATTGGAGTAAACCTCTGTATCAAATACCATGATGTTGATATCTTTACCGCTTGCAAGAACATGGTCAACACCGCCGTATCCGATATCGTAAGCCCATCCGTCTCCTCCGAATACCCACTGGGATTTCTTAGCGAGGAAATCTTTATTTTTCAGAAGTTCCGCTTTCTCTGCGCGGTCGCATCCGCAAGCTTCAAGAGCCGCCACAAGTTTATCTGTAGCTGTTCCGTTTGTCGCTCCGCATGTATATGTGTCAAGGTATTCCTGTGCAGCAGCCTTAACATCTTCATTTTCCGCATCTGCGGCAAGTTTCTCTACAAGACCTTTCAGTCTGTTTCTGATCGTATTCTGTGCAAGAAGCATACCATATCCGAACTCAGCGTTGTCTTCAAACAATGAGTTGCTCCATGCCGGTCCTTTTCCTTCCGGTGTTACCGTATATGGTGTGGACGGAGAAGAGTTGCCCCAGATAGAAGAACATCCTGTAGCATTCGCAATATACATTCTTTCTCCGAAAAGCTGTGTGATCAGTTTTGCGTACGGTGTCTCTCCACATCCCGCACAAGCTCCCGAGAACTCAAGAAGCGGCTGTTTGAACTGGCTTCCTTTTACTGTCGTCTCTTTGTATTTAGCGACAACTTCCGGTTTCACCGGAATCTCTCTTCCGTAATCGAAGAATGTCTGTTTGCCTGCATTCTCTTCCATGTTGCCCATAACAAGAGCTTTCTCACCCTTCTTGCCCGGGCAGACATTTGCACAAGATCCACATCCTGTACAGTCATAAGCGGATACTGTGATAGCGAACTTCATATCCGGCATACCGATCATCGGAATAGACTGCATTCCTTCCGGAGCATTAGCAGCTTCTTCTTCTGTCAGAGCTACCGGACGGATAACAGCATGAGGACATACATATGCACAGCGGTTACACTGGATACAGTTGTCCGGCTGCCAGATCGGAATGTCTACCGCGATACCACGTTTCTCGTATGCGGAAGATCCTGACGGAGTTGATCCGTCTGCATAATCTGTAAATGCAGATACCGGGAGGGAATTTCCTTCCTGAGCATTTACTTTTGTCTGAATATTTTTAACGAAATCGATTACATCTTTTCTTCCGTTCTCGTCAATGTGCGGTACTGCAAGGCCTTCGTCTGCCGCATCTTTCCAGCTTTCCGGAACTTCGATCTCTGCGACCTGTTTTGCTCCTGCATCGATCGCATCATAGTTCATCTGAACGATCTTATCGCCTTTTCTGCCGTATGTAGCTTTCGCTGCGGCTTTCATCAGGCTGATCGCTTCCTCTTCCGGAATGATCTCCGCAAGTTTAAAGAACGCAGACTGGAGCACTGTATTGATACGTCCGCCAAGTCCGATCTCTTTACCGATCTTAATTCCGTCGATCGTATAGAACTTAATGTTATGGTTTGCGATATAAGCTTTTACCTGTCCCGGAAGATGTTTCTCAAGACCTTCCATATCCCACGGACAGTTCAAAAGGAATGTTCCGCCGTCAACAAGCTCCTGTACCATGTTATACTTGTCCACATAAGACGGGTTATGACATGCTACAAAGTTTGCCTGATGGATCAGGTATGTCGATTTGATCGGTGATTTTCCGAAACGCAGGTGAGACATTGTAACACCGCCTGATTTCTTAGAATCATAGTCAAAATATGCCTGAGCATACATATCTGTATTATCACCGATGATCTTGATAGAGTTTTTGTTTGCTCCGACTGTACCGTCAGCTCCGAGACCCCAGAACTTACAGTTGATCGTTCCTTCCGGTGTTGTAACGAGCGGCTCGTCTGCTTTCAGGGAAAGATTTGTCACATCGTCAACGATACCGAGAGTGAATTTTGCTTTTTCATCGTTATGATATACTGCAACGATCTGCGCCGGTGTCGTATCTTTAGAACCGAGTCCGTAGCGTCCTGTGTAAATCGGAACTGCGTCGAACTTAGATCCTTTCAACGCCGCAACAACATCCAGGTAAAGCGGCTCACCGAGAGCTCCCGGCTCTTTTGTTCTGTCAAGAACGGAAATCTTCTTAACAGAATCCGGAATCGCATCGATCAACGCCTCTGCGCTGAACGGTCTGTAAAGACGAACTTTTACAACGCCGACTTTTTCTCCTGCCGCTGTCAGGTAATCGATCGTTTCTTCAATCGTATCACATACGGAACCCATTGCAACGATCACATGTTCCGCATCTTCTGCTCCGTAGTAATTGAACAGTTTGTAGTTCGTTCCGAGCTTTTCGTTTACTTTGTCCATATAGTTCTGAACGATTCCCGGAAGGGCGTCATAATACGGGTTGCACGCTTCTCTTGCCTGGAAGAAGATGTCAGGATTCTGAGCGGAACCTCTAAGGCACGGATGATTCGGATTCAATGCATGAGCACGGAACTCATCGATCGCATCCATGTTCACCATATCTTTCAGATCTTCATAATCCCATGTCTCAATCTTCTGAATCTCATGAGATGTACGGAATCCGTCAAAGAAGTTAATAAACGGAAGTTTTCCTTCAAGCGCTGCGCAATGAGCAACCGGTGTCAGGTCCATAACTTCCTGTACGCTTGATTCACAAAGCATAGCCGCTCCTGTCTGACGACATGCATAAACGTCGGAATGATCTCCGAAGATAGACAAAGCATGACTTGCAAGCGCACGGGCAGATACGTTAAATACGCCCGGAAGCTGCTCGCCTGCCACTTTATATAAATTCGGAATCATCAAAAGTAATCCCTGAGATGCCGTAAATGTCGTTGTCAGAGCTCCTGCTGCCAAAGATCCGTGAACAGCTCCTGCCGCTCCTGCCTCTGACTGCATCTCTGTAACTTCTACAGTCGTTCCGAAGATGTTCTCTCTGCCTTCTGTCGCCCATTCGTCAACGTGCTCCGGCATAACGGATGACGGTGTGATCGGGTAGATTGCCGCGACTTCTGTATACGCATACGATACGTGAGCGGCTGCCTGATTGCCATCCATAGTCTTCATTTTTCTTGCCATTTTTTGCTCCTCCTTAAGTTTTACATTGAATAAAATAAATTTCTCACATGTGTCCTCATTATATCTCCAAACTTGTCAAAAGTCTATAGAGGGCAGTTTGTTTTTTGTTTATTTTTAGCAACAGTTCAGCCATACAGATGTACGGGAAGCACAAAACATGCCTGCATGTTTTTGCAAGCGGACATCTGTATGTGCTAAGCGCCCGGTTATGAGTAAAACAGTGGCATCAGCCACAATAAGCACGCAGTGCGGTTTTACGAATGGCGCGAGCTGAACTGTTTCTATTTTTAAGCACATGTGACATGAACTGCCTTAACTGATTCTTATGACTTTTTTTCGCAGATAAAGCATTGCTGCCCCCGTGCCGACTACGATCGCACCTGCAAGAAGCTGGGAGACGGCAATCCCGACCCCGGGAAGAAGAAGCTGGTCTGTTCGTAATCCTTCGATCCAGAATCTTCCCAGTCCGTATCCGAACAGATACATCAAAAAACAGCTCGCCCTCATACTTTTTATGCTTACGATAAGCAAATAGGATAATGAGCAGTACCATACACCAAAGCGATTCATACAAAAAAGTCGGATGCACCTGAATATAACTGACTCCGTCTATCCTCTCTATATGCCGGCGCATCTGCTCCGTCACATCGGAAGAGCGCACTGCATCTAATGGCAGGCGCATCGCAAACAGACTGTCCGTATATCCCCCAAACGCTTCCCTGTTGAAAAAAGATTTCCCCATCTTCCAAGCATCTGCCCGTTTAATAACGCCATAGCGATCGTATCGAAAATCTGAGGAGCAGATAAATGCTTTACTTTCGCAAGCACCAGAACGCTGATCACAGCTGCGATCACCCCTCCGTAAATCGCAAGTCCGCCTTCTCTCAGATTAAAAATATCGAGCAAATTATCTTTATACATATCCCACGAAAAGATTACATAATAAAGTCTTGCCCCGACAATTCCCGCAATGACGCCGATAATCCCCATATCAAGATAATTTTCCGGATTCTGACCTGTCCGTTTCGCTTCACGGGCAGCAATCCAAAAACCAAGCAAAATTGCCGTTCCGATAATGATTCCGTAATACGCTATCTCTATTCCGAATAAATCGATGCTCTTTCCGACATTTTTAAGATAAATTCCCAAATTAGGAAAACTGATCTCTGTATGCATAGATCATTCCGCTCCTTTTCATTTTTTATTTGACAGAACAAACATATGCCCTGTATCCCCTCTAAAAATTTTCTATTTACACAAAGGCAGGTCTTTCATGTAAGTAAAAAACGGATACAGACCGGCAAAGAAGTGTATCTGCACGGTTCCATGCCGTCCGTATCCATCGCTGCATATTCTTATACGTTGAATCTAAACAGCATAATATCGCCGTCCTGCACAACATATTCTTTTCCTTCCAGCCTTACAAGACCTTTTTCTTTCGCTGCCGCATGTGTTCCACATGCCATAAGGTCATCATAGCTGACAACTTCCGCACGGATAAATCCGCGTTCAAAATCCGTATGGATCTTTCCTGCCGCCTGCGGCGCTTTCGTTCCTCTCTTGATCGTCCATGCACGGACTTCCGGTTCTCCCGCCGTCAGGTAACTGATCAGACCGAGAAGATGATAACTTGCGCGGATCAATTTTTCAAGACCCGACTCTTTCAATCCCAGTTCCTCAAGGAACATCGCCTTTTCGTCATCATCAAGCTGGGAAATCTCTTCTTCTATCTCCGCACATACAACGAACACTTCACAGTCCTCGCTTGCCGCATACTCACGAACCGCCTTTACTCCTTCATTGTTCGCACCATCGTCCGCAAGGTCGTCTTCAGATACATTTGCCGCAAAAATAACAGGTTTTGCAGTCAGAAGATTATAACTTGCAAGCCACTCCTGCTCGTCCTCGTCATCTGTCACAAAGCTTTTCGCCATTTTATTGTCTTCCAGATGCGCTTTCACACGATTTAAAAGATCCAGCTCTTTTGCAGCTGCCTTGTCATTGCGGGAAAGCTTAACCGTTTTCGCAATACGCCGCTCCAGAATCTCCAGATCCGAAAAGATCAGCTCAAGATTGATCGTCTCAATGTCTCTGATCGGATCGATGCTTCCGTCCACATGAACGATATTTGTATTTTCAAAACAGCGGACAACATGAACGATCGCGTCCACTTCCCTTATATTTGCAAGAAACTGGTTGCCGAGACCTTCGCCTTTTGACGCGCCCTTTACCAACCCCGCAATATCAACGAACTCGATCGCCGCAGGAATAATTTTTTTCGTATGATACATCTCTCCGAGTACATCGAGACGCTTGTCCGGAACTGTTACGACTCCTACGTTCGGATCGATCGTACAGAACGGATAATTGGCGGATTCCGCCCCTGCTTTTGTCAATGAATTAAACAATGTACTTTTCCCTACGTTCGGCAAACCGACAATACCTAGTTTCATTTTTATCTTTACCTGTCTAAAAACCCTGCAATTTTTGCGGGTTTTCGCCTTTCTCTATATTTTTAAGTATCAGAGTCTTAATGTCGTTCTATATAATACTATAATAAGGCTCATATGTCTACATCATAACTCTAAAGTATTATCTAAAAGTTTCCCGGGAAAAGCCATATTTCCCTTCACTGACTTAAAACGACAACAAAAGGCGGTATTTACCGCCTTTTGCTTCCGGATCAGCTCTGCTTATTATTTTGTATTTGTAATGGTATTTTTAGATCTGCGATATTTCAGTATTACAATGATTGCAGACAATGCAAGAACCATTCCTATTCCCGTTCCTATAACCGGGGCATGATCTCCCGTTTTCAGCGCATTTGTCTTACTTTCTTGATTGTTTAAATCTTCCGTATCGGCGCCGCCGTGACCACTTCCGTTGTGATCGATATTATTATCGTGATTATTATCTGTGTTATCGTCATCCGAAGAATCAATATTTTGCGATATCAGTTTGTAAGCAGCAACTGTTCCTGACACTTCGCAGGATGCAAGCAGATAAGCATTTCCGTCTGCGCTTTCAGATGCGGAAATCATGCACAGTCCTTCCGGAGATACGTCGCCTGCTATATCTTTACTAAAATCTCGGGAGTTAATATAATTTGCGAAAAGAATCTTGTCAGGGTTTGTAATGTCATAAGCCATAACGCCTCCGATCCTCTCAAGACCGATAAACGCATAAGTTTTCTCTCCTACCGTTCCGATTGTTACGCTTTCTGCTTCTACGCCCTTTTTCCCTGAACGGTCATCTATTTCTGCGGAGTCATTGGAACAATTAAAGTACTGCGGGAAATATGCCGCTGTTTTTGCTTCTAACTCGTTTCCGCTCGTATACACTTCTTTCATTCCGGATCCATCTACACAATAAACAGTGAAGGAACGTCCTCCGAACAGGTAATCATATTCTGAATTTAAACCTTCATAATCGTTCTGATCGAAGAATACAACCTTTCCGGTTAGTCCACTGTTTTCAGCCGTAATTTTCCCGGAAGGTGATGTTTGCCCTTTCCCAAAATTACATTCTGCTTCATTAAGATATTCGTTCCACTCTCTGGAATCCCCCTCATTTGCAGTTACAATATAAGTTTTGCCGTTCGACTCAAACAGAGAAATTCCGTCCGGCATACGGATTCCGCGAAGCGACGGATAAGATACCGGCCTGTATGCCGCATCTTTTTTATCAATATCGATCGGATATTTTTCGTAATCTTCATATCCTGCGGAACAGATATTTTCTATAGAAAGTGTTTGCAGATCTACGATGGCAATGGCGTTTGCTTCCTGAAGTGTAACATAGGCTGTTTTATCATTTGCTGCAATATACTCCGGTTCTAAATCAACAGACGGAGCCGTTCCTTTTTTCAAAATCACTCCATTTTGTACAAGCTCCGCTCTTTTCGCTTCACTGTCAAAAAAGCGGTAAAGTCAAGATGTGATACATTCTGATTTGTCAGATCAATTACAGTGACCGTTCCCTTAGGGTCAATACTTCCCGCTTCATAGCCGTTTCTTGGTTCGCCTTCATCTGCCGAAAGAATTTTTTTACTATCGGGTGTAAATGTCACCATATCCGGCTGTACACCTGCCTCATAAATCTGATCAAATGACAATGTCCCATCTGCGCCGCAAAGGAATACTGCGAGGCATCCGGCAACCGAATAATCAGATGACTGGATTGCCACTGCAAGCTTTTCTCCATTTGGAGAAACGGCAACAGAAGTCATATCACCGTAGGAGAAACCTTTGTAATTGTTCTCAACGATTTCTTTGATATTTATATTCTTTCCATCTAACAAAGCTGTATCTTATCAACTGCATTTTTATTTTTCATCGGAATTGCCGTTAAGTTCCCGGTTACACCATTCACAGCATACGCCCAGCCTGTAACTGTATTGTAATCTATAATTTCCATAACGCCGCCGTCCGGGTTTTGCATGCCGGAATTATATTGAGCAGTCTGTGTCATGGCAATAGAAGACTTTTTATTCTCTAATCCGTTTTTCAGCTCTCCGCCGTTCGCATTTTTGGTAACACTGAATGAATCAATTAATTTACTTTCCGGGGCATTGCTGTCTCCCGAAAGGTTATATACGTTGACAGAGATTTTATTATCCGCCACGTCAAAGACAGCGTAACTTGGACTGTACTCCTGGTTCCATTCCTGATTTCCAATTGGAAGATTTCCCGCCAAATATGCCTCAGAACCGGTTTGTCCGTTTGCCAGCACCGGATAATCTGCATTATTGGTCTTGTCTACTTTCTCAAAAGGAGTATAGTATTGCATGTCAGAACAGCAATTACCCGTCAGATAAATCACTCCGTCAGGATCATGGAAATCATCCAGTCTTTCTGCATTTCTCTGACCGTTTTTCAGCACATAGCTTCGAGAATACACATGATCGTGACCGCCTAATACAAAGTCAACGTCAAATTCATCCATCACCTGCTCAAATCCTGCATCTACATAGTTCTCAATATCCGAATCGGCAGCATGCTTTGCCACTGTCTGCGTAGATTTATGATGTGTAACAACTAACCATTGATACTGACCTGAATATTCTGCCGTCGCCGCATTTAAAGTTGTTCTGAAGTTAGAAACGATGGCTTCCGCTTCGGAATTGTCCTTTGAAGCGCTTGGAACATTTACATTTCCCGCATTTTCATTATCGTTTCCGCCCGGATAAGCTCCTGTGTTTAATGTTACGAAGAGAACGTTATTATATAAATAGTAATAGTTTCCTTTTGTCTCCATTTCTCTTCGTTCCACAAAATCATATTGCCCGTCTTTATTCGGTGTAACACCATTTGACTCTGCAGATTGTGCGATTTCATCCGCAGTTGCCTGAATATAGTTGCCATGGCTTTGACTCGTTCCACTGTTCTGTCCGCGGAATGTTGTCTTTACCTGATTAAGAGACGCTGCGTTTCCATCTACACTCATTTCATTCGGAAGATTAAAATGATCATCAAACATGTAATGACGATCATGATTTCCTACTGCCGGGGCATACAGAAGAGATGTCATTTCTTCCGGAGCAAAAAATGCCGCATACTCACTGGATTTTCCCCAGCTTTGATCCTCCACCTGGTCTCCCGCGGAAACAATGAGGTTCACATCTTCCTCTTTCATCTTGTCCAGCATAACTGCCCATCCGGTCTGATTTTTTCCGTCAGAAGGATTCCATCCCCGTTATTGTTTCTCCGTTTTCTTTAATCTGGGGATCGCTTGTAAAACCAAATCGAAATTCACCTGCATTTGGTGTTTCATAAGAATACTTCTTTGACCAAGTATTTCCATTATCATATGAAATCTGATAACTATATTCTGTGCCTTTTGAAAGTCCTGATACAGTAGCCTGACATACTATTTTCCCCGGTATCTGTATATTTTCCTTCAACTACTTTTGTAGGAGTATGAAGAGCTCTTACAGATGCTTCTACTGTCTTATCCCCCATACGGACAATCGCATTTTGAGTACCTTCCGGGGCATACCAGTTCAGGTTTACCGAATCGTCTCTTTCACCTGGTTGTAAAGTAAGGTATTCGATTGAAACTGCATTGTTTTCCTGTGCTGCCACCTCCTCTGCTCCCGCTGCAAAGACATCACTTACTGTACTTTGAGCGCATACGATCGAAACAGCTGCTAAAAGCGCCATTGTTTTTCTCCGTTTTACTCTCATATCGTTTCCTCCGTTAACCCATTGAATTCAAGTAACGATAGGATTTTAATGGTCTTTTGTTAAGGTATTTTGTTGTATATGTAAAATAGGAGTTAAATTTTTTCCTTTTACAAAATGACAATGGCATAAACTGTAAGTTGTTTATTTCTTCTTTTTCGGTTTTGGAGTTGGCAGTTCATCATACATTGCATGAAACAAGCCTGTCAAAAATTCCTTATTATCGACTTCATCTACCAACAACATCTCTTTTGCTCCCTCATAGGGTAATTCACATGAAACTATCGGCATATAACTAATTGCTGATTTTACTGGTTTAACAAGTAATCTATCATCATAGATACCGCCTACAATCTTGCCACGATAATAAATAATAAATTCTCCCATCATAGCTCGATAAGTAATTTCTTCTAACTCAGATAGCTGCCCTAAAATAAACTCTAAGTATTCCTTGCTTGATGCCATATTTCCACCTCAAATTCTGATTTGTTTAACTCTTTTCATATTAACAAACTGAAAGTTTATTTTTTAGATTTATCTTTGAAAAAGCCGATTAAAATTAAAGCAATACCGAG
>ENA-OPYU01000793-OPYU01000793.1-human-gut-metagenome-genome-assembly--contig:-NODE-793-length-11896-cov-3.445153_pt1 | contig 11896 bp, 11 predicted proteins | sample MGYA00242637_ERZ504482 | MGnify/ENA primary metagenome ERZ504482 (study PRJEB26092, sample SAMD00036237) | human gut metagenome | host: Homo sapiens | study: EMG produced TPA metagenomics assembly of...
GAACATCATCAGCCCGCTACGCCCGCCGGAACAGCAGGCAAACCGCTCTGCACAATACGAGCTGAAGGTGATCCGGCGCATCGTGCAGAAGTACAAAGGCACTTTGACTCTGAAAGAGCAGGGCGAGTTTTTTGCGGAAAAGATCATCTTTCCGCTGCAAAAATAAGTTAAGAAAACGGCAGCCGCCGCAGAAGTTCCGGAAACGGAAGGACTGCGGCGGTTTTCTTTTTGCGGTTTGTTGGATACATCTGCTTGTGAAAAACCTACAAATATATTAGTTCACATTTGGCAGTCCAAAACCGAATGCGCACGCAAAACGACCGATTTTCGCACGCATCTTGCGAAATACGGCCACTCTGATAAAATAATGACAAAGAGCGAAAAACGAAAAAAATCACTGTACCACAGCAAAAACAGGAGGAATCGGATGCGTAGTATTGCAAAGCTCATGAAGGACTGGCAGTTCACCGGCCCGAACGGCGTTACCACCGCCGTAGAGCTGCCCCATACATGGAACGCCAAGGACGGTCAGGACGGCGGCAACGATTACTGGCGGGGCTGCTGCACCTACTGCACCCGCTTTGCAGCACCGGTGTACGACCCGGCACAGCAGCAGGTGTGGCTGCAGTTCGAGGGTGTCAACGCCAGCGCCGCCGTGCTGCTGAACGGTCAGCAGCTCTGCACCCATGACGGCGGCTACTCCACCTTCCGGGCAGAGGTCACGGAACTGCTGCAGGCAGAGAACCAGCTCACGGTGCGGGTGGACAACAGCGTCAACGACCGCGTTTACCCCCAGAAGCGGACTTCACCTTCTACGGCGGCATCTACCGGGATGTGAGCCTGCTGGTGGTGAACAAAAACCACATCGCACTGGGACACTTTGGCGATACCGGCGTGAAGATCACCCCCACCCTGAAAGAGGGCAGCGCCGACATCCGGGTGGAAACGCTGGTGGAAGGCAGCGGCACCGTGACGGTGGAGCTGCTGGATGCTGAGGGCCGCACCGCTGCAAAGGGCGAGGGCGAAAATACTTTCCTCCATCTGGATGCTCCCCAACCTGTGGAACGGCGTGAAGGACCCATACCTGTACACCTGTGTCCTCCGCTTGCTGCAGGACGGCAAGCCGGTGGATGAAGTGACCACCAAGGTGGGCCTGCGCAGCTTCTCTGTAGATGCAAAGAAGGGCTTTTTTTCCTCAACGGCAGGCCCTATCCCCTTCACGGTGTGTCCCGCCATCAGGACCGCAAGGGCCTGGGCAACGCCATCACCCGGGAGATGCACGATGAGGACATGGCGCTGATCCGGGAACTGGGTGCAAACACCGTCCGGCTGGCGCACTACCAGCACGACCAGTATTTCTACGACCTGTGCGACCAGTACGGCATGGTGGTCTGGGCAGAGATCCCCTACATTTCCGAGCATCTGCCCAATGGCCGGGAAAATACCATCAGCCAGATGAAGGAGCTCATCCACCAGAACTACAACCACCCCTCCATCGTCTGCTGGGGTGTGTCCAACGAGATCACTATTTCCACCAAGGACAAGGCGGATATGCTGGACAACCACCGGGTGCTCAACGAACTGTGCCACAAGATGGACCCCACCCGCCTGACCACGCTGGCCTGCTACGCCATGTGCGGCCCCTTCAACCCGGTGGCGCACATCACCGATCTGGTCAGCTGGAACCTGTATCTGGGCTGGTATGTGCCGGGCCTGTTCCTGAACGACCTGTGGATGAACTTTTTTGCCATCTGGTGTACCCCAACCGTCCACTGGGCTTTTCCGAGTACGGTGCCGAGGGCATGCCCAACCTCCACAGTGCCCACCCCCGCCGGGGCGACCACACCGAGGAATATCAGGCCAAGTACCACGAGTATATGCTGAAGTGCTTTGACCGCCACCCGTGGCTGTGGGCAACCCATGTGTGGAACATGTTCGATTTTGCAGCCGATGCCCGGGATCAGGGCGGCGAGCCGGGCATGAACCACAAGGGCCTTGTCACCTTTGACCGAAAGACCAAAAAGGACAGTTTCTACCTTTATAAAGCATGGTGGAGCGAGGAAAACTTCGTCCACATCTGCTCCAAGCGGTTCACCGACCGCACCGAGAAGGAGATCGAGGTCAAGGTCTACTCCAACCAGCACACCGTCGCCCTGTATGCGGACGGCAAAAAGCTGGCAGAGCAGACCGGCGAGCACATCTTCAGGTTCCGCGTGCCGCTGCATGGCAAGGTGGAGCTGAAGGCCGTTGCAGGCGACTGCATCGACACCGCATCCTTCTGCAATGTGGCAGAGCCGAACCCCAGCTACAAGCTGGTGAAGACCAAGTCCAAGAGTGCAAACTGGGTATAAACAAGGACATTCCGCTGTCTGGCGGTTGTTATAAATGAAAAGGAGGAGAACCAATGAATACCAAGAAACCCAAAGTACGTTTGTGGTCGGTGCTCACTGCGCTGACGGCGATTTTGACCATCGCCGCCATCGTGGGCAACATGATCGCAAATCAGTACGCCACCACCCTGAACGTTGCTTTGAATGCATCGACCTATAAGATCATCAAGGGCAACACTACGGAAGATACCGAATACTTCAAAGCGGGCTTTGCTTCCGACGAAGAGCGCGAGGCTTACGAAGCAGAGCTGTGCGCCACCGTTGAGGCCGAGGGCGCTGCCCTGCTGAAGAACGACAACGCTGCTCTGCCGCTGGCAGACAGCGCCAAGGTCAGCCTGTTCGGCCATGGCTCTGTGGACCTGATGTACGGCGGCACCGGCTCCGGTTCCGTGGATACCAGCAAGGCCCCCAACCTGAAGGAAGCACTGGAAGCTCAGGGCATTCAGGTCAACCAGACGCTGTGGGATCTGTACAAGTCCGACAGCATGATGAAGAACTACAGCCGCATTACCCCGGCCTCCATCTCGGATACGCTGGAAGCAAACACCCAGTACGCTGTCAATGAAGCTCCGTGGAGCGCACTGTCCAGCGCCGAGAGCAGCTTTGCCGAGTACGGCGATGCTGCCATCGTGGTGTTCTCCCGCTCCGGCGGTGAGGGCGCAGACCTGCCCAGCGGCACCAACGGCACCAACGACAGCTGGATCTCCGGTTCCGAGGGCAGCGGCAACTATCTGGAGCTGTCTGCAGAAGAGATCGAGCTGCTGAAGAACCTGAAGGCACTGAAGGACAACGGCACCTTCAAATCCATCGTCGTCCTGATCAACAGCTCCAACGCACTGGAAATGGACTTCCTCAACCCTGCCATCTGCGGCGAGGACTACGGCATCGATGCCGCCATGTGGATCGGCGATGTGGGCCAGACCGGTATCAACGGTGTGGGCCAGCTGCTCGCCGGCACTGTGACCCCCTCCGGCTCTCTGGTGGACACCTACCTGTACGACAATCTGGCAAACCCCGCCATGTACAACTTCTACACCCAGGCCTACCCCAACGCAGCAGAGTACAACCTGCTGACCGAGGGTGCAGACGTGCAGGGCATGTACAGCGTCTATCAGGAAGGCATCTATCTGGGCTACCGCTACTTCGAGACCCGTTACGAGGATGTGGTCATGGGCACTGCCAAGGCAGGCGACTATGACTGGGCCACTACCGTTGCCTATCCCTTCGGCTACGGCGACAGCTACACCACCTTCGCTTACAGCAACTTCAATGTGACCGAGTCTGACGATGCCTTCACCGTCACCCTGAAGGTCACCAACACCGGCAAGACCTATTCCGGCAAGGAGACCGTGCAGGTCTACTTCCAGTCTCCCTACACCGACTACGACAAGGCAAACGGCATCGAGAAAGCCGCTGCAGAGCTGTGCGGCTTTGCCAAGACCGATGTGCTGGCTCCCGGCGCTTCCGAGGATGTGACCATCACCGTGAAGAAGAGCGAGCTGCGCACCTACGACGCAAACAACGCCAAGACCTACATTCTGGATGCCGGTGACTACTACTTCACCGCTGCTACCGATTCTCACAACGCTGTCAACAACATCCTTGCTGCCAAGGGCTACACCGTGGCCGGCACCAATGGCCGCATGACCGAGGACGGCGATACTTCTCTGGTCTGGAAGTGGACCAACGAGGCACTGGATGCCACCACCTATGCAGCCAGCGCCAACGGCACTGCCATCACCAACCTGTTCGATGAGTCCGACCCCAACAAGAGCAGCGATGCTCCCGGCAGCGTGACCTGGATGAGCCGCTCCGACTGGACCGGCACGGTTCCCACCCAGCCTGCCGCCCTGACCGCCAACGAAACGCTGGCTGCAGATCTGGCCTTTACCCAGTACGACGGCACCGAGGCCGACAGCGTCGAGATGCCCACTCTGGGTGCCAAGAACGGCCTGACCCTCGCTTCCATGATCGGCAAGGACTTCGATGATCCTCAGTGGGAGACCCTGCTGGATCAGCTGACCTTCGATGAGATGGTCAACACCATCACTCTGGGCTTCCACAACACTGCAGCGGCTGCCTCCATCGGCAAGACCGCTACCAAGGACGAGAACGGCCCGCAGGGCCTGACCGCTGCCCTGACCGGCGGTGCATCCGCCATGTGCTACACCTCCGAGGATGTCATGGCTGCCACCTTCAATGTGGACCTGATCAACGAAGTGGGCAAGTGCATCGGTGAGGACTGCCTTGCCATGGGTTACTCCGGCCTGTACGGCCCCGGCATCAACATGCACCGTACCGCCTACTCCGGCCGTAACTTCGAGTACTACGCCGAGGATCCCTTTGTGGCCGGCACCATCTGCGCTGCCGAGGTGCAGGGCATCCAGTCCAAGGGCGTGTATGTCTACCTGAAGCACGTTGCCCTGAACGACTCCGAGACCAGCCGCCGCGGTGTCAACACCTGGCTGAACGAGCAGACCGCCCGCGAGATCTATCTGGAAGTGGCCGATAAGGCCATCACGGATGGCGGCGCATGGTGCGTGATGACCGGCTTCAACCGCTGGGGCGCAACCTGGTGCGGTGCCAACGCCAACCTGCTGAACGGCTTCCTGCGCGAGGAGCTGGGCATGCGCGGCATGTGCATCACCGACTTCTCCGGCTCCAGCCAGTACATGGATCTGGTGGACGGCCTGATCGCCGGTTCCGACATCTGGGACAGCCCGATGCCCAAGATCCACACCACCAAGGCTGCCAACTACGAGAACGATGCCTACATCGTGACCCAGATGCGCAATGCAATGCATCACATCCTGTACACCGTGGTCAACTCCAACGCCATGAACGGCTGGTCTGCAAGCGATACCCTGAAGACCGTGCTGCCCTGGTGGCAGACTGCGATCTACGCACTGATCGCCGTGCTGGCTGTGCTGACCGTGCTGTGCGCATGGCAGCTGAGCAAGGCCCTCAAGCGCAAGAAGGAGCTGGCAGACACCGCTCCTGCTGTTGACCAGAAGTAATTCCGGTCTGTACGATCCCTGACCCCATGTTACGGCAGCCTGCCCCGAAGGCGGGGCGGGCTGCCGCTTTTATTCAAAGACAAAGGAAGAAGACCGCAATGGGCGAACGAAAAAAACAACGGCGTCGAGTGTGAACCGCGCCAAAACCTACCAGCTGGTGCTGTTTCCGCTGAACAACGGCGCGACCAACGTGTACTATGTGCTGGTGCTTTCCTACATCGCGACCTTCGGCAGCAAGGTGCTGGCCCTGAGCATGCTGTTTGCTTCGGTGATGGTCACCGGCATGCGCCTGTTCGATGCCGTCACCGACCCCATCATTGGTGCCCTCATGGACCGCACCAACGGCAGGTTCGGCAAGTTCCGGCCCTTCATGGTCATCGGCAACCTCATCATGGCAGCAAGCATTCTGGTGCTGTACTGCCTCACCCCGCTCATCCCCGCCAGTGCCATGGGGCTGCGCTACGCTGCGTTCGTTGCCCTGTATGCCGTGTGGGTCATCGGCTACACCTTCCAGACCAGCTGCACCCGCTCCGGCCAGACCGTGCTGACCAATGACCCCAAGCAGCGCCCGCTGTTCACCATCTTCAACACGGTGGGCAGCCTGCTGGGCATGGGTGCCATGCAGTTCTTTGCCCCCATCCTTGCCAAGAACTATGAGGGCGGCTACGCTTCCGCCGGGTTCTTCCGCACGCTGGCTCCGGTGGGCATCGTCATCTCCATCCTGCTCACCCTGCTGGCTGTCATCGGCATCTGGGAGAAGGACCAGCCCAAGTACTTTGGCATCGGCGGCGAAAAGACCGAGAAGATCAAAGTGAGCGAGTACATCCAGATCATCAAGAACAACGATCCCATGCAGCGGCTGATGGTGGCTGGTGCGGGCTGCAAGCTGGCACTTTCCATCGCCACCAACACCACCGTGCTGTGCATGCTGTACGGCTGCATGATGGGCAACTACGACGGCCTGTACCTGCCCATGATGGTGCTGGGCTATGTGTTCAGCGTGCCCTTCTTCCTGCTCACCGTCCGCACCAGCCAGAAGGAGGGCCAGAAGGCCAGCCTGATGAAGTACGTCAGCGTGGCGCTGGTGTGCTATGTGGGCGTGCTGGTGCTGCTGCTGCTCTGGGGCCGCGGCGATGCCTTCACACTGTCCATTCTGGGCGAGAACGGCCTTTCCATCAACCTGTACACCATCCTGTTCATCGCTTTCTTCGGCATCGGCTACGGTGCTTACTACGCCACCGCCGATATGCCCATCCCCATGGTGGCCGACTGCTCCGACTACGAGACCTACCGCAGCGGCAAGTATATCCCCGGCATCATGGGCACCCTGTTCAGTCTGGTGGACAAGCTGGTGTCCAGCCTGTCCGCTACCGTTGTGGGCATCGCGGTCAGCTTTGTGGGCCTGCAGAGCCTGCCCACCCAGTATGACCCCTACACCCCGGGCATGAACTGGGTGGTCATCGTGCTGTTCTGCATCATCCCCATGGTGGCATGGGCGGCTACCCTCATCGCCATGAAGGGCTACACCCTGACCGGTGTCAAGATGAAGGAGATCCAGGCTGTCAACGCCTGCCGCCGCGATGCAGTGGCTAAGGGCATGAAGCTGGAAGAAGCCATGGACAAGTGGCAGACCATGGATCAGCTGCCGGCGGAATACCGGAGCTGAGACGCTGTATGGAACTGAATACTGATCTCACCGGCGCAAGCGGCACGCTGCTGCCCACGCAGGGGGGCTGTTCCTAATTCTCCGCCACCAAAAATCCTCAGACATTCGTCTGGGGAGTTTTTTGTTTGGTGGTGGTACAGAACTCGAACAATTTCTCCCCGGATACGGGCAGAAAACGAACAAAGGCAGGATACCACCATGAGGGTGGTATCCTGCCTTTTGAATCTTTGTGTGGAAAATCTGCTTACAGCAGCGGGATGCCTGCCTTGGCGCAGGCTTCGCGGGTGGCTGCGTCCCAGACGCTGGCCTGCACTTCGCCAATGTGGGCGCTGCCCAGCAGCAGCATGCACAGGCGGCTCTGGCCGATGCCGCCGCCGATGGAGTAAGGCAGCTCACCGTTCAGTACGGCCTTGTGGAAGGGCAGGGCGCGGCGGTCGTCGCAGCCAGCCATGGTCAGCTGCTTGTCCATGCTTTCAGGGCTGACGCGGATGCCCATGCTGCTCAGCTCATAGCTGCACTGCAGCGGGTCGTTCCAGAACAGCAGATCGCCGTTCAGATCCCAGTCGTCATAGTCGGGGGCACGGCCGTCATGGGGCCTTACCGCTCTTCAGCGGAGCGCCGATCTTCATCAGGAAGGTGGTGCCGTGCTCCTTCACAAAGGCGTTCTCACGCTCCTTCGGGGTCAGGTCCGGGTACTGGTCCTCCAGCTCCTGCGTGGTGATGAAGGTGACGTTGGGGCTGTGCAGCGGCAGCTCCTGCAGCTGGGGGAACATGGCGTGCAGGTTCATCTCGGTGGCGCAGACAGCGGACACGATGGAGCGCACCACGCTCTTGAGGTAAGCCTCGTTGCGGTCTTCCAGACGGATCACCTTTTCCCAGTCCCACTGGTCCACATAGATGGAGTGCAGGTTGTCCAGATCTTCGTCGCGGCGGATCGCGTTCATATCGCAGTACAGGCCCTTGCCCACACGGAAATCGTAGTCCTTCAGGGCCTTGCGCTTCCACTTTGCCAGTGACTGCACCACCTGTGCCTCAATGCCGCTTTCCTTGATATCAAAGGTGACCTTGCGCTCGACACCGTTCAGGTCGTCGTTCAGACCGGTGGATGCTTCCAGAAACAGCGGAGCAGACACGCGGTACAGGTTCAGTGTGGCGCACAGGGTGTCGGCAAACAGACGCTTGACCGTACCAATGGCGCGCTGCGTGTCGTACAGGTTCAGCGCGGGCGTATAGTTTGCCGGGATGATGGTTTTGCTCATAACAAAATACCCCTCTTCTGTTGGATTCTGGCCCTGATTTCCCAGTACAGGGCACGGCTTTTGAAACCGAAAATACTGGTTTCATTATGGCATATTTTTTTCAAGAAAGTAAAGTGAGAAGGGCAAAAAAATGAGACCGCCGGTAAGGCAGTCCCGTTTCCGCAGTGAGAAGGGGCGGCTTTGCATCAGCCGAAAAGCCCCTTCAGCAGGATCAGCAGCACTTTTACAAAATCGCCGGTGCCCAGCAGCTTGTACAGAGAGATCAGAGTAGATAACATGAATGTTTTGCTCCTTTTTTGCAATTTCGGGCCAAAATGCCCGGCATGCATGGAATACGGCTGGGCAGAGCAGCGGATTGCAGGTAAAAAAATTGGGGAGAAAACAAAACGGCACCCGTGCCGCTGCAAAAGCAGTACGGGTGCCGGAAGATCAATTGGTTTTCAACAGCTTCAGCGCTTTACGTTGAAAGCTGCCATGCCGGGGTAAACGGCGCTGCCGCCCAGCTGCTCCTCAATGCGCAGCAGCTGGTTGTACTTTGCAACACGCTCGGTACGGCTGGGAGCACCGGTCTTGATCTGGCAGGTATTCAGCGCCACGGCCAGATCGGCAATGGTGGTGTCCTCGGTCTCGCCGGAGCGGTGAGAGCTGATGGCGGTGTAACCGGCCTTGTGGGCCATCTTGATGGCCTCCAGCGTCTCGGAAACAGAACCGATCTGGTTCAGCTTGATCAGGATCGCGTTGCCTGCACCCAGCCCGATGCCCTTGGCCAGACGCTCGGTGTTGGTCACAAAGAGGTCGTCGCCCACCAGCTGGACCTTGCCGCCCAGCTCGCGGGTCATCTCCTGCCAGCCTTCCCAGTCCTCTTCATCCAGGCCGTCCTCGATGGAGATGATGGGGTACTTTTCCACCAGACTCTTCCAGTGTGCGATCAGCTCGCTGGAGGTGAACTCGGTGCCGGCCTTGGGCAGCTTGTAGAAGCCCTTGCCCTTGGGGCTCTTCCACTCGGAGGACGCGGCATCCATAGCCAGCATGAAGTCCTTGCCGGGCACGTAACCGGCCTTTTCGATGGCGGCCAGAATGGTCTCAATGGTCTCCTCGTCGCTGGACAGGTTGGGAGCGAAACCGCCCTCGTCGCCGACGGAGGTAGCCAGACCCTTTGCCTTCAGGATGGAAGCCAGGGCATGGAACACCTCAGCGCACCAGCGCAAAGCTTCCTTGAAGGAGGGCGCGCCCACGGGCATGATCATGAACTCCTGCGTATCCACCGTGTTGGTGGCGTGTGCGCCGCCGTTCAGAATGTTCATCATGGGCACGGGCAGGCGGTTGCCGTTCACACCGCCCAGAAAGCGGTACAGCGGCATATCCAGAGAAGCAGCGGCTGCACGGCAGGCGGCAATGGACACGGCCAGAATGGCGTTTGCGCCCAGATTGGATTTATCTTTGGTGCCGTCGGCCTTGATCATGGCAGCGTCGATGGCGTAGATGTCGGAGGCATCCATGCCCACAACAGCATCAGCAATGACGGTGTTGATGTTCTCAACAGCCTTGGTCACACCCTTGCCCAGATAGCGGCCCTTGTCGCCGTCCCGCAGCTCCAGAGCTTCAAACTCACCGGTGGATGCGCCGGAAGGTGCGCAGCCGCGTGCCACAGTGCCGTCGGCCAGAGTGATCTCCGCTTCCACGGTGGGGTTGCCGCGGGAGTCCAGAATTTCGCGGCCAACGACAGATTCAATTTCCAGATCGTTCATCTTGAAAACCTCCTGAATATCATTTCCATCCCTGTGCTGCCCGGGGCGGGCAGACGGGTGACGGCCAATTATGATAGTTATGTCTAACTAACCAATAGTATCCTACCACGCTTTCCGGCCCGGTGCAAGAGCCGATGCGCATGTTTGTGGATGTAAACTTTTTAAGGAGCAAAAAACGGCAGCTGATGGAGCAGAACATTCCGGCAAAGCAGGAAACAGCTGGTCTTTACAGTCTGCCCACTGGCAGCAGCGGGGATGCATCATACTTATCATATTAATTTCATATGGCAGATATACTAAAATTTTTCTTTACTTTTTGTCAGGGCGACTCTATACTGTTTTTGGTTCTAATATGTTTTTTATGGTAGATAGAGGAGGATTTTCTATATGAATAAGGATCTGACGGTCGGCAAGCCGTCACAGGTTTTGTGGCAGTTCTGCCTGCCCATGTTCGGCAGCATCATCTTCCAGCAGCTGTACAACATTGCCGACAGCCTCGTTGCAGGCAAGTTCATCGGCGAGAATGCACTGGCTGCTGTGGGCAACAGCTACGAGATCACCCTGATCTTCATTGCATTTGCCTTTGGCTGCAACATTGGCTGCTCGGTCATCGTGTCCCGCTACTTTGGCGCAAAGGACTACGATGAGATGAAGACTTCGGTCTACACTTCCCTGATCGGCTCTGCCGTGCTGTGCGCCGTGCTGATGCTGATCGGCCTTGTGGGCTGCCACAGCCTGCTGGAGCTCATCAACACCCCGGAGGAGATCCTTGCGGATTCTTCGCTGTATCTGGATATCTACGTGCTGGGCCTGCCCTTCATGTTCTTCTACAACATCGCCACCGGCATCTTCTCCGCTCTGGGCGACAGCAAAACGCCCTTCTATTTTCTGGCAGTCTCGTCCCTGTCCAACATCGGCGTGGACATCCTGTTCGTGGCCGGTTTCAAGATGGGCGTAGCCGGTGTGGCATGGGCCACCTTCCTGTGTCAGGGTGTGAGCTGCGTGCTGGCCATGGTGGTGGTGTTCCGCCGCATCAGCGCCTTCAAGTCCACCCACAAGGTGGTGCTCTTCTCCTGGAACATGCTGGGCAAGGTAGCCATGGTCGCCATCCCCAGCATCCTGCAGCAGAGCTTCGTCTCTGTGGGCAACATCATCCTGCAGAGCGTCATCAACACCTTTGGTGCCAGCGTCATTGCAGGCTACTCTGCAGCCGTCAAGCTGAACAACATGGTCATCACTTCCTTTACCACGCTGGGCAACGGCATCTCCAACTACACCTCCCAGAACATGGGCGCGGGCAAGATGGACCGTGTGCACAAGGGCTTTGGCGCAGGCCGCAATCTGGTGTGGATCATCTGCGTGCCCATCGTGCTCCTGTACTTCTTCTTCGGCCGCTTCCTGCTGCTGCTGTTCATGAATGACCCGCAGGGTCCGGCCATCGACACCGGTATGCTGTTCCTGCGCATCCTGTCTCCCTTCTATTTTGTGGTGTCGCTCAAGCTGGTCACTGACGGCATCCTGCGCGGCTGCGGCATGATGGTGCGCTTTATGATCGCCACCTTCTCCGACCTGATCCTGCGCGTGGGCATCGCCATTGTGCTGAGCAGCACTGCTCTGGGCAGCACAGGCATCTGGATGGCATGGCCCGTGGGCTGGTGTATCGGCACCGGCCTGTCGCTGGTGTTCTACTTCACCGCCATCCGCAAGGTCCTTGCAGAGTCTCCGGCCGAAGCGGAAGCAGAGGGCAAAGCTGCCGAGGCACGTGCAGAGGCCGAGTTCGCCGCAGATGCCGAAATGGAGACCCTGTAACCCTTTT
>ENA-OPYU01000794-OPYU01000794.1-human-gut-metagenome-genome-assembly--contig:-NODE-794-length-11877-cov-2.478298_pt1 | contig 11877 bp, 13 predicted proteins | sample MGYA00242637_ERZ504482 | MGnify/ENA primary metagenome ERZ504482 (study PRJEB26092, sample SAMD00036237) | human gut metagenome | host: Homo sapiens | study: EMG produced TPA metagenomics assembly of...
GACATTATCCGCAGTCTGCATCTCCACTCTCTTAATCTCTTGCGGACAAAAAAAGAACAGAAACCATTACGTCTACTCTACTGGAATATACAAAACGGTATGTGGTGTGGACAAGATGATAATTACGAGAAATTCACGACTTGGGTAAAACAACAAGATCCTGATATTTGCGTATGGTGTGAGGCTCAAAGCATCTATAAAAATGGTACCGCGGATCCTTTGGATTCCCAAGAACGTTTTCTGGTAGATAATTGGGGAGTATTAGCCAAACGGTACGGACACCCTTACTGGTACATAGGCGGACATCGGGATAATTACCCGCAGGTCATCACCTCTAAGTATCCGATCGAAAATATAAAAAAAAATAATAGGTGAGGAGCCAAACCAAGTAGTAACCCACGGTGCCGGTTGGGCAAAGATCATTGTAGACGAAAAGGGTTTTTAAATATAGTAACACTACACACATGGCCACAACAATGGGCTTTTCGCACTGAAGACCAAGAAGCAAGTAAAGCTGAAAACGGTGGTGATAAATACCGTCGCATGGAAATAGAGTATATTTGTAAGCACACCATTGGTACTAGCACGAATGCTACCAACGAATATTGGATGATGATGGGTGACTTCAACAGCCGCAATCGCACAGACAACGCCATCTATCGATATCCGGAAGATAGTCCTAAGTTTTTGACGCAAGACTATATCGCTCAAGAAACACCTTATGTAGATGTCATCGCTAAGAAGTATCCAAATGAATTTAAGACAACAACCGGTAAAGAAGCCCGCATTGATTACGTATATTGTACACAGCCTTTGTTTGACATAATCCAGTATGCAGACGTAATTACAGATGAGTACACGAAGCCTGTACGTGACCCGAAAGAGCTATCTAATTTCTGGTGGCCATCCGATCATCGTCCGATTATTATTGATTTTGATCTGAGTAAATTAAAATAATACTATCAATAATCTTACCCAAGCTTACAAACTTCAATGTAAACTTGGGTAAGTATAAGCTACTTATTTAACGATCTGATACGAACCCGCACGATACTCGTGAGCTTGGCTTTCGCCCGGAAGTGTCACGAGAGCGACCGCTCCTTCGGGAATGGTGAAATCCCAAATCCACTGGTCTCCCTCATACTTCCAAGAGCTCTTGATAATCCCTGCCGCCGAATTGTACTCCGCGTTTCACGAACTCCAGACGCTTATCGGGAATCGGCTTCATGATAATGCGCTTGAATCCTGGCTCCGACGTATCCGCAGAGATACCAGCCATGGTCTCCCACATCCATTCACATACACATCCATAGGCATAGTGATTAAAGCTGTTCATGCCTTGCGGTCCCATGCCTTTATCAAGCATATAGCTATTCCAACGCTCCCAAATCGTTGTCGCCCCATTATCTACCGAATACAGCCAACTCGGATTCTTGCGCTGGAAAAGAAGCTCGTAAGCGATATCGCTCATTCCATTCTCCGTAAGCGTAGGCATCAGGATAGAAGTACCCAAGAAACCTGTCTGAAGGCAATTGCCATGCTCGGCGAAGTTGTCACGCAGTCGTTTCATCATGTTCTCCTTGGCTACCCCTTCGACCAGCTTGTTCTTCAAGGCGAATAGGGCAGGCGTCTGCATGGTATTGAATATCGCCGTCTTGAAAATTCTCCGTCAACATTCAGGAATTTATCCAATATATACTGTTTCGCTAGAGCAGCCAACGCTTCGTATTTCTCGGCATCCCGTCCCGTCGCACGAGCCATATCGCTCATCATTCCGGCATCTATAAGCCAGTAATTCGCACTTAGATAATTCCAATAATCATAGGCTTCCGGAAGCGTTCCGGATCCATCCTTCGCTGTATGTCTGCCGCTGCAACTCTCAAGCGGCTCGTAACTGAGCCAGTCGGCCCACTGGTAATTGCCATTCTCCGCGCTGAGGGCATGATGGTCATACTTGGTCTCGTTGATATGATTGAGATATTTCTCCATCGCCGCCCAATTCTCATCGATAATCTGAGTGTCACCCAAATTGTTTCCAGACAACCCAAGGCACGATAACTCCCGCGTCCGACCAGCCCAAGCGGTTCATATCAGTAGGAGACGCACCGTATTGAGCCAATGGAGCGACACCGGGATACGCACCGGTTGGTGATTGTGTGTCACGCATATCACGCATCCATTTATGGAAGAAATCAGCGGTATTGGCAAAGAAAGTACCAGTCTCAGCAAATACCTGCGTGTCGGCGGTCCATCCCAGCCGTTCGTTGCGCTGCGGACAGTCGGTAGGAACCGAAAGGTAGTTGGAACGTTGTCCCCATAGGGTATTTGAAATCAACTGATTGACTAGTTTGTTGCCGGTCGTTATTGATCCGGTCTCCATCTGTTGGGTAATCGAGGAGACAGGAATCGACTGGATCGACCGGATACGTACCTCCTGATCGGCCGTGATCGATACGAAGCGATAACCATAGAACGTGCGAAGAGGGCGATAGGTCGTATAGTCCTTATGATCCGCAAAGGTATAGTCGAGTAACATCCCGGTATCCGGAGTGCGTAGATTCAAGCGATGGCAACTACCTTCAGGCCCATCCATTCCTCGGCTCTTCGCACCATTTCCATCGTTCAATATCTCAGAAGGACGACAATTTAGTTGGGTACCCTCCTTTGCCATGAACTCGAAAGCAGGAACCGCCGCGCAATTCTGGCCAAAGTCCACGACAAGTGTCTCGCCCGGATGAACCACCATTTCCTCGCCAGCCGCATATTCTTTCGTTATAACAACCTTTCCATAAGCATCTTCACTCTCTCCGGTGACCCCTTTCCATAGATAGGCCTTTTGAGGAGAAAGCGCCAAATCTTCACGAAAATAGACCTCACCTCCATTTGAAGGAAGTATCTCTCCCTCAAATTCCGTATTCTTTTCCGGTGTCGAAAGCTTATCGAGCGTATCGTATCCCGGTAACTCACGGGCATCATATTCCTCACCATCAAAGATAGCGGCATGTTTGACCGGTCCGGCGATCCCGGCTTTCCAATCGCTCGTATTGGAACCTAAGTACGCCTTGCTACCATCCGCATAGGTAAGCTCAAGCACTCCACGGAAAGCGACCTTGGTACCCACCATTCCTTGCTGGCCGCTGTATGTGATGATCTTATCGGCCCACCATCCCGGTGTCACCTGCACAGCGAAAACATTCTCCGCTCCCGCTTGTTTCGACAGGGCATTGCTTACCTCATACGTAAACGAACGCTTCGTCTTGTAGGGATGCGTAAAACCCGGTTTGAGAATCTCTTCTCCGATCAACTTCCCATTCACGTATAACTCGTACACACCCAAGCCCGTGGTCATCCAGCGTGCCGAGGTTATCTCTTTTTCATTCCTTACGACACTCACGAACCAAGCGGCACCATCGGCCGCACGCTCATTCGATCCGTTGATCTCACCCGTTATAACAGGAGCATTTGCCACGGATATCCATTCGGAATGGTTCCAAGCGGCATCATCCAATGCGGAGACACGCTTCCCCGATTCGTTCGTCTGATCAGTCGAACATGCATAGAGAGCCGCACAAACAACCCCTAAAAGCAATAGTTTTCGTTTTTTCATACGTATATTCTCTCTAATTGTCATTTACAGATCAAACCCGATATCCCGACGGAAATACTTCTTATCGAAATCGATCTGCTTAGCTCCGGCGAAAGATTGGGCCAAAGCCTCTTCCTTAGTAGCCCCATACGAACTGACCGCAATCACACGACCGCCATTCGTCAGGATCTGGCCGTCTACCAGCTTCGTTCCGGCATGGAACACTATATTGTTCGAGGATACGCCATCCAATCCCGTGATTACCTTATTTTTCTCGTAAGCCTCCGGATAACCGCCGCTTACCAACATAACCGTAACCGCCGCGCGAGGGTCCTGTACCAATGTACGAGCCGCTAAATCGCCTTCCGCTACCCCTTCCAGCAAATCAACCAAATCGCTTTGGATACGAAGCATGACTACCTCTGTCTCCGGATCGCCCATACGACAATTGTATTCTATCACCATCGGCTCATTCTTCACATTGATCAGACCCAAGAAGATGAAACCTTTATAATCGATATGCTCCGCTTTCAATCCCTCTACGGTAGGACGGATAATACGCTCGTCCACCTTCGCCATAAATACCTCATCCGCAAAAGGAACCGGGGAAACAGCTCCCATTCCACCTGTGTTTAAACCCGTATTACCCTCACCGATACGCTTATAATCTTTTGCTACCGGAAGCACCTTGTAATCGTTGCCATCCGTCAAGACGAATACGGAGCATTCGATACCATCCAAGAACTCCTCGATCACGACCGTCTTGCTCGCGTCGCCAAACATTCCGCCCAGCATATCTCCCAACTCTTTCTTGGCTTCCTCCAAGTTATCGATAATCAGTACCCCTTTACCGGCAGCCAATCCATCCGCTTTCAATACATAAGGAGCGGAAAGAGATTCCAAGAACGCATAGCCTTCCTCTAGGTTTTCAGTGGAAATACTCTTATAACGAGCGGTCGGGATATGATGACGCATCATAAACGCCTTGGCGAAATCCTTGCTACCTTCCAATTGGGCACCTTCCCCACTCGGGCCGATCACGGGGATGGAGCTTAATGCCTCATCCTTCTTGAAATAATCATAAACACCCTTCACCAATGGATCCTCGGGACCTACCACGACCATATTCACTTGGTTCGCCAACGCAAATCCTTGATAGCGGCAAAATCATCCGCTTTAATATCCACGTTGGTTCCTACCAACGCTGTTCCCGCATTACCGGGAGCGATAAATAACTTATCAACTTTCGGGCTTTGAGCGATCTTCCAAGCGATCGCATGCTCACGCCCACCAGAGCCTAATAACAATATATTCATATCTCTTCTAATTTTCAATTCTCAATTCTCCATTCTCCATTTTCAATTCCCAAGGTAGTCATCGAAATACCTCGTAATCTTCTCATGCAAATGCGGACGGTCCTTACCGGTCACATTATGCTCATGGCGAGGATACACAAAGTAATCCGGATACGTATCAGCCTCTACGCAAGCCTTTAAGAAACCAAGGCTGTGTTGCCACACTACCACCGGATCGATATCCCCATGTATCATCAACAGATGGCCTTTCAGATTACCGGCCTTCAGTTTCAGGTTCGCGTTCTTATAACCTTCCGGATTATCCTGCGGGCGATCCATATAACGCTCGCCATACATAATCTCGTAATTGCTCCAGTCGATAACCGGCCCTCCGGCCACGCCCACCTTAAAGATCTCCGGATAAGTCAGCATCAAGTTCGTTGTCATAAAACCGCCATAACTCCAGCCATGTACCCCGATACGGTCGGCATCCACATAAGGCAAGGATTTCAGGAACTCGACACCCTTCACTTGGTCCGCCATCTCATTGATACCCAAATTACGATGAATCACGCTCTCAAAAGCATGTCCACGATTTGCCGAGCCGCGGCTATCCACGGTAAACATCACATAACCTCTCTGTGCCATATAGAGGTCCCAACCACGAGCCCGTTTTGCCAGTCGCCCGTAACAAGCTGTACTTTAGGGCCTCCATATACATAGACAATCGTAGGATACTTCTTCGTCTCATCCAAATCCGGCGGTAAAGTCAACCGGTAATTCAAGCGAGTCTTACCATCGGCAGCAAGGATATGTCCAACCTTGATCCGGGGCATCCGATACAATTTAAAGGGATCCGGAGCGGAAAGTAAGGTAGAAATCACCTTAGCGTCCTTTATACAGGCTAAATCGATATCCCTCGGGGTAGAAGGAGAACTTACATAATCAATCGCATATTCGCCGGAGGGACTCAGCAACCAACGGTGCACGCCCACTTTCCAACTCAAGCAATTCATGATATCACCCGTTCTCAAATCCGTCTCCCAAATATAACGTTGCATCCCCGTTCCTTGCATATTCGGAGATACGGGATGAGGTGCCGTTCCCTCGAAAATCACCTTATTTCCGTCTTTGCTAAAGCCTAGCACCTTGGTAACCACCCATTCCCCACCGGTTAGCTTCCTTAATTCCTTTCCAGTCGTATCATACAGATATAGATGGTTATAGCCATCCGCCTCACTCTGCCAGATAAACTTATCCGGATCGTTCGGCAAGAAGAGCACAGGATGCTGCGGCTCCACATAACAACGATCCGTCTCGGTAAACAGATCAGCCTCTTTCTTTCCCGTCAAGGCAGAGTACCGCACCAAATGCATCTCGTTCTGCTCACGATTCAACTCAGCGATATAAATACTCTTCTCATCCGGACTCCAAGCGATATTTGTTAAATATTTCTCTTTCGGCAAGCCTGTCTCCAACCAAACCGTCTGCCCGGTAGCTACCTGATAGACACCCACCGTAACCTCATGGCTCTTCATTCCAGCCATCGGATATTTATGAGGAACCGGCGTAGCGCAACGAGTATCGATATTCACCAGCGGGTAAGCGGTCACCATACGCTCATCCATACGATAAAACGCTAGAGCCGAGCCTTTAGGAGACCAAAACATACCTTTCGTAATCCCGAACTCCCGTTGATGGACAGCCTGTCCGCATACGATTCCATCCTGTGTTTCACGTGTAACAATCGTATTTCGTCCATCCGGGGATAAAATATGCACATTGTTTCCCTCCGTAAAAGCTAAGTTATTCGTAGCCGGGCAAAAGTCATAATTCGCCCAGTTATTCTTCAAAGCATAATCAGCGACTACCTTATTCTTCTTATAGTCATAATGAATCCGGTGCTGTTTGCTAGTAAAAGCCAAGACCGAACCACTTTCATAAGGTACCGAAAAGCTAGGCAAGGAACCAACCGTCTGTAGGTTTGCCACCATCAAGGCCCCATTCAGTCTTTCCAACGGAAAAAAGGACCTCTTCGTTTTTTCCCCGGCTTAGCTCCTAACACGCTATCTCCCTTAACATATAAGTACTCGTCCCCACACCATCGTAACTGTTTCAAGTCACGAGGTACGAAGCGGCTATACGTTTTTTCCTCCCGGAATCAAGTCGTGCAAGGAGAGTTGCTTATCTTGGGCGGTAATCGACATCGTTAATAAAATCAGACATAGGCTTATGAATAAAGATGATTTAATCCTCATAATCATCATACCCTCTCCGTTTTATAGGCTTTATAGGTTTGCTAAACGGGCGCTTTCCATCCCGCTTATGATCGCCAAACCCTTTCTTACGGTCATCCTCATCCCGATAACGCATTTTCACAGGACGTTCTCCTTTTGGCTTGATCGGCTTACGAACCGGGGCATCCACGAATTTCTTGCGGACCGGACGATCCTCTCCCCGATCCTCTCCAAAGATACGTTTCCCCGGAATGGAAGCGAAACGCTCCTCATCATCCTCGCTATGAGCAGCGGCGAAACGACGTTCCGGACGATCCACACGGCCCGTACGGAAGTTTGGACGATCATTGCCTCTACGCTCGAAAGAGCCTTCCGATCTGTGCGGACGCTCCTCTCCATCCTCATTCAATGCCTTTTTGAAGTCCTTATTGGTTCCCTCAAATAACTCATAGCAACGGTATTCGCACTCCAAGGAACCGTTCATCAATTTGATCTTCTCGCTCGGGCGCAAGCCGATCTTATCGAAACATTCATCTTTATAGCTCAAAATCCAAGCCTTATATCCCATGAACACATGTTTCAAACGCTCGCCGATCATATTATACAATCCCAATAGATCACGAGATGATATACGCTCTCCATAAGGTGGGTTCGTCACCAATATACCTGGCTTCGGAGCCTCTGTATATTGTTGGAACGGTTTCACCTTCAGATCGATATATTTCATCAAGCCAGCGCTACGGATATTCTCCAAGGCGATATCGATAGCGGCTTGGGAAATATCGGAGCCATAGCAATGGAAAGCGAACTCACGCTCCCCGCTCTCATCATTATAAATACGATCGAACAATTCCTCATCATAGTCCACCCATTTCTGGAAAGCGAACTCTTTCCGATGAATACCCGGAGCGATATTCAAGGCGATCATGGCAGCCTCGATCAACAATGTACCGGAACCACACATCGGATCTACGAAATTAGATTCTCCTTTCCAACCGGTTTTTAGGATCATGCCGGCAGCCAATCACCTCATTCAACGGAGCTTCCGTTTGATCCACCCGATAACCACGCTTGTGCAAAGACTCGCCGGAGCTATCGATAGATAAGGTACAATCGTTATGCGAAATATGGATATTGATATATAAGTCCGGGTTATTGACACGAACGGACGGACGCTTCTTGAACTTCTCGATGAAATAATCCACGATAGCGTCTTTCGTACGGTAAGCGACAAACTTCGAGTGATTGAAATCCTCGGAATAGATCACCGAGTCGATCGCGAACGTCTTGTCCAGCGACAAATACTTCTCCCACTCTACCTTTTTCACCTCTTTATAAACGGTATCAGCATCTTTGGCCTTGAAATGATAAATCGGTTTCAGAATGCGCAGGGCAGTACGGCAGTGGAAATTCGCTTTATAAAGCAATTCCTTATCACCCGTAAAGGAAACCATACGACGACCGATCTGCAAGTCGTTGGCACCTAAAGCTAATAACTCCTCGGCCAAGATCTCTTCCAACCCGTATAGGGTTTTGGCCACCATTTCAAATGTCTCGCTCATTTTAATTGAAAATTGAGAATTGAGAATTGAAAATTATTCCCAATTGCGTATTACGTTGTTTATTATTAATTATTCTCATTTCGCTCTCTGACATGCTTCGATCTCCTTCCAGCTACCCTCTTGATAATTTTCAATTCTCAATTTTCAATTGTGTAACCGTACTCCCTGCCGGTACATCCTCCGCTATCCAGACGTTACCACATATCGTAGCCCCTCTGCCAATCCGGATTTTACCGATTAAGGTGGAATTAGAATATACTGTCACATGATCTTCCAAGATAGGATGACGGGCTACGCCACGGATAGCGTTACCGTTCTCATCGGGGGGAAGTTTCTCTCCCGCCAAGCTGACGCCCTGAAAGATTCGGACGTAATTGCCGATCACGCTCGTCTCGCCGATCACCGTACCCGTCCCGTGGTCTATCGAGAAATGATGACCGATCTTCGCGCCCGGATGGATATCGATACCGGTCTCGGAATGTGCCATCTCCGTAATCATACGAGGAATATAAGGAACCCCGAGCTTATACAATTGATGGGCGATCCGGTAATTACCGATCGCCCGGAAACCGGGATAACAAAATATGACCTCACCTAGATTTTGAGCGGCGGGATCGCCATTGAAAGTCGCCTCCACATCCGTAGCCAGCAGACCGCGAATCTCCGGAAGCGTAGAGATGAAAGCCTCCGAAATAGCCTCTGCCTCAGCGGAGATCTTTTCTTCCGGGCAAGTCACGCAAGATGTATCCGCGAAACAAAGTCCCGCATAAACCTGCTTGGATAATAAAGAATGAAGAGTCTCAACATTTACGCCCGTATGAAAACGGATCGTCTGTTTACTGATACGGGCATTCCCATAATAACCGGGGAACAGGATCGCACGGCATAGATCGATGATCTCTTTCAGCACCTCGCCCGAGGGCAGCGCCTCCTCATCCCTGTACGCATGGAACAATTGTTTATACGATGCCTCATCCGATAGCTTCTCCACCGTATCGCCCAATACGCTACTATGCCTCTGTATATCCATTATTTGCGGAATATTCTTTATAATGCGCAAAAATAGTATTTTATTTGAGAACACCTTCACGAAGAGGCATCAAAAATACAGCCAACGACTAATATTACGTTCTATAGCGCTAAATTCCACGCCAACCTTTATCAACTTACGCCCATCCGCCTGATAGGGAACCAAATAACCTTTCTCATCGATTTGCCATATGGCTTCCTCGGCGGTTCCGTTCAACTTGAACTCAAAGACGTAAATGTATTTTGGTGTTTTAACCACCGCATCCGCACGTCCTCTGGCACTTCGCACCTCCGCCTCAGTAAATTGCCCCATCAACTTAAAGACCAAATAGAAAACCACTTGATAATGACGTTCGGTCTTATCATTCAACTCATACGGGAAATCAGCGAAGAAAGCTTGGAGACGGGAAAGGAAAGCATCTATATCCTTTGTCCGTAATTCTTGTACAAATTTACCAATATAAAAACTCTGCTCTTCCTTGGAAATGGAGGTATAGTAAGGGACTAAGAAATTAATAAAACCATATTTTACTTCTTCGTTCGGAAATTCCAATAAATAATTACGAAATTCCCGATCATAATCCTTTATCGTCAAATATCCACTCTGATAAATCAACGGAATCGGATTATTGGTGTTTACTCGATATTCAGTGAATGAAGCAGCAGGCGCCTCGATACCATCTATCAAAAGCCGTAAATCATAATTACTTTTACGGAGGAGGCTCACCAAAAAGGTCGGCGTACCCGTCTGAAACCAATAACTCTCCAACTCCAGCTTATTGAACGCATTCAGTACACTGAACGGATTAAACACTCCCACTCCATCTTGATGAAAATGATACCCATCATAATTACGTTCCATCCGCTCTACCACCTCAACAAACGACCAATTATTCTTTTTCCCGAAGGCTTCTATCTCCGGTACAAAATTCGTCGCTAACTCTTCCCGTGTTATGCCACAAAGCGTTGCGAATTGCCAGTCCATGCTAATATCGTTCAACTGGTTCAAGTCACTAAACACGCTAACTTGAGAGAACTTTGTCACCCCGGTTAGGAATACAAAGCGCAAATAGCGATCCGCACTTTTCAACAGCCCCATAGAACGCTTTCAACATTAGGCGATACTCCTCTTGCAATTTCTCATTATCAAATGATTGCAAAAGAGGCTTATCATACTCATCCACTAAAACGACCACCCGTTTTCCTGTCTGTTCACAAATCAAGCGTAACAAGGTAAACAAACGGTCATCAATCGTCTCATCCGCATCACTAGAACCATATATAGCCTCGTGAAACAAGCAACTGCCTATCCACAAGACGAATCAGATCCTCCCCTGTATCAAATTTCTTGGCATTCAAATCCAAATGGATCACCGGATACTCAATCCAATCCTGTTCCAACCGTTCGATAGCCAATCCCTTAAACAGATCTTTTCTTCCTTTAAAATAAGCCTCAAAAGTAGAAAGCAAAAGGCTCTTTCCAAACCTACGGGGACGACTTAGGAAAAACGGTGTCTCCAACGAGGCCATCCGCCACACCCATTCCGTCTTATCCACATATACATAATTCCCTTCCCTTATCTTCTCGAAGGTCTGTATACCTATCGGCAGTTTGCGTACGATACTGTTTGTCATTATCTTTTCACTTTGTTCCAAAGATAATTACTATTCTTGTCTTCCACAAGTTATTTACATCTCCAATCAGAAACTCGCTTTCGAGAAAACGGAGTTTCAGCCTGTCAAGAATATCATTTACAACAGGTATTTTACCACATCCAATGCTCCACTTTCATCAAGAGCCAAGGCGACCAGAAAACCATCGGAAGGGTCTACGGCAATCCTCTTTATTGAACGATCAAAATTCAATCGCTTTCTTTAATTGGCCATTCCCAAGAAAGAACCAGCAATGTGGATAAATTAGTAAAAATCCACAGAACCATCGTACAAGCAATATACATACTGATCCGTACCGCATATATCGATAAGCATTTCGTCGTTCCAAGAACATCCACTTGGGTGTCATTTTTCTTCAATAAAGGCACGATAGGCTCCTTCCCATACGTAAAGCTCCTTTGATAAGTTCCCTTCAAATCGTAAAAATCAATTCGATTAAAGAAGCGCAAGGCAGCAACCACACTGTTTTGCCGCTCATTCACACAAAGATTAGG
>ENA-OPYU01000795-OPYU01000795.1-human-gut-metagenome-genome-assembly--contig:-NODE-795-length-11873-cov-2.995488_pt1 | contig 11873 bp, 15 predicted proteins | sample MGYA00242637_ERZ504482 | MGnify/ENA primary metagenome ERZ504482 (study PRJEB26092, sample SAMD00036237) | human gut metagenome | host: Homo sapiens | study: EMG produced TPA metagenomics assembly of...
GGAAAATCCGGCAGTATTTTCTGTATTGATAAGGGAGTATCCGCAGCGGACTGTGATCTGCGGGAATGGGCAATTACGTCTGGCGGTACTTATTCTTATGGATAAATTTTCGTGCGACACTGTTTTTTGGTATGCGGGGGATTTTGATCCGGAGGGGCTTTTGATCGCACAGAAATTAAAGGTCCGATATGGAGAGCGGCTGAAACTTTGGAAGTATGAGGCGGATTTGTATGAAACATATTTATCGGAAGTAGAACTAAGCGACAGGCGGATGAAAAAGCTGGAGCAGGTGTCTGTTCAAGAACTGCAGGAAATAAGGGAAGCGATGTATAAGAAACGAAGATCGGCATATCAGGAAAGCATGATGGAAGCACTGAGGAAGTAATTGCCGTTTGGGATCATCTGACGCTAAAGGATTATAATATAAAATGCGATCAGGAGTGATCGAAGAAAACCAGATCTGAAAAAATGAAACGGTGAGGAAATCAAAATGTGGTATCAGAAGGATTGGTTTACAGGAAGTGATTACTATAATTTAAAAGAAAAACAGATTCATGCAGAAGAGATCGAGATTAAAAAGCCGCTCGAACAAAAATTTCATGAAAGGACAGAGATATATTATGTTAAGAGCGGTGACGCCGATATTTGGATCAACGGAGATAAATATCAAATGAAAGAGGGCGTTTTCTGCTGCCTTTACATGCATCATTTTTATTAGAATCGAAACAGATCAGAAAAACCTTTAGCGCTGCGTAAAAGGTTTCTTTTCATATCGGTCTGTTTATGATTTTTGTGTTTTGAACAGCACAAAGAAAATGAAAATGAGGTGCTGATGTATGGCGTTCCCCCTTTATTTGTTTTGAATGCGCAAGAAAAACAGAGGGTTCTTCGTGTTTTAGACGACTTGTTGGCTGAAGAGCAGGAAGAAAAATTTCTGCTGTATAATATGAATATCTACCTTGCCATGCAGTTACATGCATTGTACTGCAGATACGCTATGGAGAGAAAGGAAAAAAAGAGGATTCCGAAAAAGACTGTGTATGGGATGTTATTCAAAGGGTGCTGTTGGGTACAAGCAAAACAGTACCAATGGAAGAGTATGCCAAAGCGGCAGGGATGACAACGGTAACATTGAATCGTAAAATTGTGCGGCGGTGTGGTTATACTTTTTTTCAGCTTCAGAAAATGGGAAAGATATTTAATGCCTGTGCCCTTCTGCATTTTCCGGATTTGAATATCCAATACATCAGTGATTATCTCGGATTTACTAATATCGAAGATTTTTTACAGAGTATTTAAACGTTATATGAACGTGAGCGTCAGAGAATACCAGAAACAAAATGTAGGAAACGGTATGCAAATGCATTCGGAGGAAGAGGCACTGCAGATTTTGGTTTATCTTATACTTAATTTTCCATGATCCGTTTCAGATGAAAGAAATGGAGAAAGTGTTGAAAAAGAATGCGCATTTGCTTGAAAGAAGAGCGCGGGAGGTGTTTGGACGAAGTGTTTTGGAATTGTTGGAGGAAGTAAGAATTCAGATTTCCTGCAGTTATCTTGTTGCTACAGACCGGACTGTTACACAGATCAGCAGTGACGTTGGATTTGGAAGTATTTCATCTTTTCAGCGCAGCTTTTTTTAAATATATGAATCAAACGCCAAGTCAATTCAGATGTAGTATGAAAAGTAAATAATTGATAATAATTTTAAAATATCTGAATATCTATTTTCTGTACTTCGCCTTATAATGAAATCAAAATACCGGAGGTGACAGAAAGATGTTTGAACATTTATTTGCTCCAATTAAGATTCGTGATATGGAGCTGAAAAAACAGAATTATTTTGCCGGCTATGGGAACGAGAATGGCGGCGGAAAACGGGGCAGTGACAGATAAATTGATTGCTTACCACGCTGCAAGAGCAAAAGGCGGATGCGCACTGAATATTGTAGAAGTAGCCGCCGTACATACGCCAAGTGCGCCGGCGCATTTTGTATCTATCAGTGAAGATTACTTGATTGAAGGACATAAAAAACTGACAGATGCAATCCATGAAAACGGCGGGAAAGCAGGAATTCAGCTTTGGCAGGGATCTATTGCCGCATGCATGGATCCGAAGGCGCAGATGCTGGTTGTTTCGGATATGAATTTTGGCGCTTATATGATCAAAGCCATTACAAAAGAACAGATTCAGGAAGTAATCGCATGCTATGGAAAAGCGGCTGCCAGAGCGGTAGAAGCCGGATATGACTGCTTGGAATTTCATCTGGCGCACAATTACCTTCCTCATTCATTTCTGAGTGCGGGCTTCAATCACAGGGAAGATGAATATGGAGGAAGTTTTGAGAACAGATGTCGATTCCCGTTGGAAGTAATTGATGAAATTCGCAAAAATATGCCGGAAGGGATGCCGTTGTTTATCAGAATTGACGCTCAGGACGACATGTTGGAAAACGGTCTTACGATTGAAGATGTGATTCGATTTTGTAAGATTGCAAAAGAGCATGGCGTTGATGTTCTAGATGTATCCAGAGGAAATATCATTACGGCGGCGTCTATGTATGAAGTTCCGCCTATTGATGTGCCAAATGGATTTAATATTGACAATGCGGCGAGAATCCGAAAAGAGACAGGGATGTTGACTGTCGGAGTAGGAAGGATCAATACGGCGGCGCTGGCAGAAGAGATCATATCTCAGGACAAAGTAGATATGGTTGTTATGGGAAGGGCGCAGCTTGCAGATCCGGAATTCGCGAATAAGGCGCACGAAGGCAGAATCGGCGATATTGTACATTGCGTAGGATGTAATCAGGGCTGCTATGATGGCTTTACCGATGTTGCAAACCGTCCTCATATTACTTGTATGAGAAATCCGATGATCGGTCATGAATCAGAGTACGATTTAAGTAAAACGGAAACTCCGAAGAAAGTATGGGTTGTCGGCGGAGGTGTTGCCGGAATGGAGGCTGCGAAGATCCTGCACGAAAGAGGACATGAAGTTTCGCTGTTTGAAGCTTCTGACACATTAGGAGGAGAATTTCTTCTTGCCGGAGAAGCGCCGGGCAAGGCTGAGATGAAGGCGGCGGCGTTTGAGATGGCCGAACAGGTAGAAAAACCTTGTAAAGGTATATAAGAATACAAAAGTAGATGCACAAATGTTGAAGGATGCAGATGTGGACGCTGTTATTTTGGCAATCGGTTCTTCTCCGATTACGATTAAGTTAGAAGGTATGGATAAGTTGCAGCATGCATCAGCACCGGAAGTTCTCAGGCATGAAGTGTGTCCGAAAGGAAAAGTCGCTGTTATCGGAGGCGGTCTGGTAGGACTGGAAACAGCGGATACTCTTGCGACAGACGGATGTGATGTAACTGTTTTGGAAATGAAAGATGAGATCGGAAGCGATCTGGGCAGCCTTCGTAAGATTGCCGTTATGATGAAATTGCAGCAGATGCAGGTGAAAATGCTTCCAAACAGCAAAGTGTGTAAATTTACGGAAGAAGGAATTGTGCTGGAAGATGAAACTCTTGTGCCGTGTAATTGCGCGGTATTTGCTGTTGGATTTGCTTCAAATGATTCACATTTACTTGTGGAAGAATGTGAAAAAAGGCAGATTCCGTGCCGCGTGATCGGAGACGCAAAATCCGCAAGACGTGCTCTGGATGCGATCGCGGAAGGATTTGAAGCGGCAAGAACACTGTAGAAATATAGGAGGATAAAGCGTATGAGAACAATGTTTACCCCGCTTAAGATTGCGGGAATGGAAGTGAAAAACAGAACTTTTATGGCTCCGATGTCGCTGGGATATGAAAGTCAGGATGGTACTGTGAATGAGAAAATGGAAGCTTACTGGCTCAGGCGTGCGCAAGGCGGTGTGGGATGTATCATCGTAGACGCTACAAGTGTTGATCCGAATGTTCCGTATCTTGGAAATACACTTTGTTTTCGGGATGAAGAAAGTATCAAAAAATACAAAAGCTTTACAGACAAAGTTCATTCTTATGGCTGTAAGATCATTCCGCAGATTACGCATCCGGGTCCGGAAAGTATCAGTGCATTTTTTCGGAGTAGCGCCAGTAGCCAGCAGTTCATATCCGAACTCTATGGGGCAGATGACAAGAGAGCTGGCAAAAGAAGAACTTCCGGGTATTGTCGCTCTTTATGCCAAAGCGTCTAAAAATGCGAAAGAGGCTGGATTTGACGGAATCGAACTGCATTGTGCCCATGCATATATGCTGCTCGGATCGTTCTTGTCACCTTTACGCAACAAACGTACAGATGAATACGGCGGAAGTTTGCTGAATCGCGCCCGTTTGTTGTTTGAAGTATTGGATGCGATCAAAGAAACCTGCGGAGAAGATTTCCCGATCGTTTTAAGAATGTCCGGAAGTGAAAGAGATCCGCAGGGAAATACGTTAGAAGATATGAAACGTTTGATCCCTTACTTGGAAAAACATGGCGTTGATTGTTTTGAAATCAGCGGCGGAACACAATATGAGCGTTGTAATAAGATTATTCCGTGTCATGGAGAAGAAGAATTTACGAACTTAAAAGAAGCTCGGGCAATTAAAGAAATAACAACAAAACCGGTGATCACGGTCGGAAAAATCCTGGATGCACAGTTAGCGGAAGATGTGCTTGAAGCAAATGAAGTGGATGGAGTTGTACTTGGCCGAGCTCTTTTGGCAGATCCGGATTTTGTGGAGAAAGCAGAAGAAAAACGTTATGATGAGATTGCTCCTTGTGCAGGCTGCGGAGTTGGATGTGTAGGTGAGCAGACGAAAAGACGTCCGGCATCTTGCGTGATCAATCCACTGGCAGGAAGAGAACTGGAGTTTGAAGAAAAACCGACAGCAGAAGAAAAGAATATTTTAGTCGTCGGAGCAGGAATCGGAGGACTTGCAGCAGCAAGGATTCTTGCAAAACGCGGACATCATGTAGTCGTATTTGAGAAAGAGAAAAAAGCAGGCGGTCAGTTGAATCTGGCATGCCGCGCTCCGTTTAAACAAGAAATTTCAAAATGGATCGTATATCTTTTGCAGGAATGTGACAGATATGGTGCGGAGATTCGCTATGAGACAGAAGCAAATGCAGATGTGATCAAAGCGGAGAATCCGGATGTCGTAATTCTTGCAACAGGAGCAGAACCTATCGTACTTCCGGTAGAAGGCAAGGAAACTATGATTCAGGCAAATGACGTATTGAGCGGAAAAGTTCCGATTCTCGGCGGAAATGCAGCGATTATCGGAGGAGGAATGGTTGGAATAGAAACGGCGGAATATGTGCTTCATCATTCCAGAGGAGCGGCAAGAGCAGCTCTTATCGAGATGATAGACAGCATAGGTCAGGGAATGGTTCCGAATAATCTTGTGCCGACTATGGCTCGTCTCAGACAGGAAAATGTACAGATGATTACAGGCGCAAGAGTAAAAAAGATTGATGCGGGAACAATTATCGCAGATACAAAAAAAGGTGAGATGAAATATCCGGGATTTACACATGTGATATGCGCGGTTGGCTCAAAGGCATGGAATCCGTTGTATGAAGAAATCAAAGACACTTATGAAACATATGTGATCGGAGATGCAAAAGAAGTGGCGCAGGCGCTGGAAGCTGTGCGTGGAGCATATGAACTTGGATATCGGTTATGATATCCAACATGGGAAACGACTATCGTTTTACAGCGTTTACAATATAAGTAACAGCAAGGAAGAAAGAGGTGGAAATGCAGATGGAAAAAAGTGATTTCGGAAGTACGGGAAAACAGGTTCCGGCTATTGTCATGGGATGTATGCGCATGAAAGAACTGACCGTAAAAGAAGCGGCGAAGCTGGTTGATGCGGCAATGGCAGAGGGGGTCGATTTTTTTGATCATGCGGATATTTACGGAGGGGGAGTCTGCGAAGAGCGTTTTAAAGAGGCGGCGGAAGAAGCGAAAATAAGCCGTGAAGATATGTGGATTCAAAGCAAATGCGGAATTGTGCCGGGGGTGATGTACGATTTTTCTAAAGAGCACATCATAAAATCAGCAGAAGATTCTCTGCAAAGACTCGGAACAGATTATCTGGATTCTCTTCTTCTTCACAGACCGGATGCGCTCATGGAACCAGAAGAGGTAGCGGCGGCTTTTGAGGAGCTGCATACGTCGGGGAAAGTGAGATATTTCGGCGTATCGAATCAGAATACGATGCAGATGGAGCTTCTAAGCAGATATGTGAGTGAGCCGCTTATGGCGGATCAGCTCCAGTTTGGCGCTGCTCATGCGTCCATGATCGCGAGCGGAGTGGAAGTAAATATGACGACGCCTGGAAGCGTTGACCGGGATGGAAGCGTATTAGATTATTGCCGGCTGCATGACATTACGATTCAGGCATGGTCGCCATTTCAGTACGGAATGATCGAAGGAGTGTTTTTAAACAGCGACAAGTTTGCGGTTCTAAACGAAAAAATCCGCGAGATTGCAGGAAAGTACGGGGTCAGCGATACAACGATCGCCACCGCGTGGATTTTAAGACATCCCGCGCACATGCAGGTTCTTTCCGGCACAATGAATCTGCAGAGGCTTAGGGAGATCTGTAAGGCATGCGAGATCACTCTTACACGGGAAGAATGGTATGCGATCTATATGGCGGCAGGTCATATGCTTCCATAAACTGCGGCTTTCTCTGGACAACGAATATGAAGTTAAAGCGTGTGTGTAAAAAGGCGAATGCAAAAATACCGGGCGTCAACTTGCTAAAATGATAGGCGCATGATATACTTCTCCTGAAAATAATTTATTTCAGGAGGAGTATTTTTATGGACGCAGACCCTGCGGGGAATTTCTATTTTGTTTAACTTGCTGTTGTTGTTATTTTTCACTTTGCTGAACGCTTTTTTTGCCGGGGCTGGAGATGGGCGGTCGTATCGGTGAATAAGAACCGGATTCGAAGTATGGCGGATGAAGGAAATAAAAAGGCAAAAGTGATCGAAGGTTTATTTGAGGATTCGACGAAGTTTCTTTCGACGATTCAGGTTGCGATCACATTTGCGGGATTTTATTCGTCGGCATCGGCAGCGTCGGGGATTTCGCCTGTTCTGGCGCAGTCACTTGAGGCTGCAGGCGTTCCGTACAGTTCGCAGATTGCTACAATGGGGTGACGCTTGTGCTGATGATTTTTTTAACCTTGTGTTCTGGCGAGCTTGTTCCGAAGAGGATCGCGCTGCAGAAAGCGGAAGCGTTTTTGTATGTTTTACGGTAATGCCGGTACACTATATATCGATCATACTGTCTCCGTTTATCAAACTTCTTTCCATGTCTACGAAGTTTGTGTTAAAGCTTCTTGGGATGAAAACGGAAGATGAGGAAGAAGCGGTGACGGAAGAGGAAGTGAAAGCGCTTTTAAAAATGGGAAATGAAAGCGGTACATTTGACGATGACGAAAAAGAGATGATCGATTCGGTGTTTAAGTTTGACAGAAGGACTGCAAGAGAGATCATGGTTCCGAGGCGAGAAGTGATAGCATTTGATATTGACGATCCGTTTGAGGAGATGATCGATGAGATCCTTGAGACAAGACATAATCGGATTCCGGTATATGAAGAAAACATTGATAATATTATCGGTGTGCTTCATGTAAAAGATATGATGATCGAGATGCGAAAACATCCGTTGAAGAAAGGAGATGTCAGGCAGATGCTTCGTCAACCGTTCTTTATTCCGGAAACAAAGGAAGCGGATGAACTGTTTCGGATTATGCAGGAGACACGGCATCATATGGCGCTTTTGGTCGATGAGTACGGTGGCTTTTCGGGAATTGTAACGATCGAAAATCTCGTTGAAGAGATCATGGGTGATATTAACGAAGAGTATGAGGAAGTAGTTCCTGAGATAGAGTGTGTCAGAGAAGATGAATACAAGATTGACGGAGGAGTTCTCATTGATGATTTGAACGATGAACTCGGACTGAAGCTTGAAACGGAAAATTATGATACACTGTCGGGATATCTTATTGAAAAAACCTGGGGTCATATTCCCGCAAAAGAAGATCGGGATATCATAGAAACGGATGGTCTGATATTTAAAATCGAAGAAGTGAAAGACAACCGTATCACGCAAGTCCGTCTGCGGATGAAAGACTTGAAATAAAAATCCTGTCTGAGTCAGACGATGGGAAAGTTTACAAGAAGACGAAAATTTGAACAGAGAGATGAAAGGAGATACAGTGTAATGAAGATGCTGTCTATTGAAGAAGAGCTGAAGAACAATTCTTATCCGGGGAGAGGGATCGTTATCGGGAAAACACAGGACGGAACGAAGGCTGTGACGGCTTACTTTATCATGGGAAGAAGTGAGAACAGCAGAAACCGTGTGTTTGTGGAAGAAGGAGAAGGAATCCGTACACAGGCGTTTGATCCGGCAAAACTGGAAGATCCGAGCCTTATTATTTATGCGCCGGTGCGTGTCCTCGGTAATAAAAACGATTGTTACAAACGGAGATCAGACAGATACTATCTATGAAGGGATGGATAAGCAGATGACATTCGAGCAGTCACTTCGCTCCCGCGAGTTTGAACCTGACGGTCCGAATTATACGCCGCGTATCTCCGGAGTAATGCATATAGAAAACGGAACGTACAACTATGCAATGTCTATTTTGAAAAGTAATAACGGGAATCCGGAAAGCTGCTGCAGATATACATTTGCATATGAGAATCCGGTTGCGGGAGAGGGACATTTTATCCATACTTATATGTGTGACGGGAATCCTTTGCCGAGTTTTGAAGGAGAACCGAAATTGATCGGAATCCCGAACGATATGGACGAGTTCACCGAGACGTTATGGCACAGCCTGAATGAAGATAATAAAGTATCTCTTTTCGTGCGTTATATCGATATAGAGACAGGAAAGTATGAGACGAAAATCGTAAATAAAAATCATAAATAAAGATTACGAAATAAGGATTACGAATAAGGATCACGAATAAAGATCGCAAATAAAGATTATAAGGAGCGGATAAGAAGATGAAAGAATTAGAATTAAAATATGGATGCAACCCAAATCAGAAACCGTCCAGAATTTATATGAGTGACGGACGTGAACTGCCGATCAAAGTGCTTTGCGGACGTCCGGGGTATATTAATTTTCTTGATGCATTTAATGGATGGCAGCTTGTGTCCGAGTTGAAAAAAGCAACAGGACTTCCGGCGGCAACATCGTTTAAACACGTATCTCCGGCAGGGGCGGCAGTCGGACTTCCGCTTTCTGATACGCTTGCGAAAATTTACTGGGTAGATGATCTCGGGGAGTTGTCTCCGCTGGCCTGCGCATATGCAAGGGCGAGAGGCGCAGACAGAATGTCTTCGTTCGGAGATTTTATTTCGTTGTCTGATGTGTGTGATGTGGATACCGCAAAATTGATCAAGAGAGAAGTTTCCGACGGCGTGATCGCACCGGGATATGAACCGGAGGCTCTTGAAATATTAAAACAAAAGAAAAAAGGAAATTATAATATTATCGAGATCGATCCTGATTATGTTCCGGCAGCGCTTGAGCATAAGGAAGTATTCGGCATCACATTTGAACAGGGAAGAAATGAACTGAATATTGATAAGGACTTCTTCTCTGATGTTGTTACAGAAAACAAAGAGATACCGGAACAGGCGAAGATAGATCTTGCTATTTCCATGATCACTTTGAAATATACACAGTCAAATTCTGTATGTTATGTAAAAGACGGACAGGCGATCGGTATCGGAGCGGGGCAGCAGTCAAGAATACATTGTACACGTCTTGCCGACAGAAGGCAGACAACTGGTGGCTGCGTCAAAAGCCCGAAAGTGTCGGACTTCAGTTTAAGGTACGGTATCGGACGCGCGGACCGTGATAACGCGATCGATCTGTATATCGGCGATGAGTATATGGATCTGCTTGCGGACGGCGTGTGGGAAAATACATTTGCAGTAAAACCTGAAGTGTTTACAAGAGAAGAAAGAGAGATGGCTTGATAAAATGACAGATGTTGCTCTTGGATCGGATGCCTTTTTGCCCGTTTGGTGACAACATTGAACGCGCGCATAAGAGCGGCGTGAAATATATTGCGCAGCCGGGCGGTTCTGTAAGAGACGATAATGTGATCGCTACATGTAATAAATACGGAATGGCAATGGCATTTACCGGAAATTCGCTTATTCCATCATTAAGAAGAGGCGCTGTAACATGATTTAGAAACGAATAGTCCTCAGGAAACGTTTTCTGATTGGAGCAATACCATATTGTGCTTGAAAAAGAATTTTTAGATGCCCCATGCAGCAGATTGTGTGGCATCCATACCACCTCTGTTACCTGCATAATTTTTCAAACCTTCCCAAGTTAACTCTGTAAATCGTTCAGGACTGTCAATTACATCATACTGCGGGATTAGGCGCATATTGGCTCCATACTTAATTTCTGCCTCAACGTGTGTTTTGCCCTTTTCACCCTTTTTTAGTTGTAATCAAGACTACCCCATTTGCGGCACGTGAACCATAAAGTGCCGTAGCAGTAGCATCTTTCAAGACTGTCATAGAAGCGATATCACTGGGGTCAATGCCGCTTAAATCGGCTTCAAACGGGATACCATCTACTACATACAGTGGAGCGCGACTTGAATATGCCGAGCCTAAACCACGAATACGGATACTTGCGTTTGAACCAGGTTGACCAGAAGTAGACATTACCTGAACACCAGCAACTTCACCACTTAAAGCTTTAGATAGTTCTGTTGGGATTTTTTAGTGATATCATTTTCTCCTTTAATTTCCGTAGCTGAACCTGTGAAAGATTTCCTCGTAGCAGTACCATAAGCAACAACGACAACTTCATCGAGTATTTCGGTATCTGCCTTCATGACTACCTTTACATTTGGTTTGATCAAAACCTCTTGTACCTTCATACCAATATACGAAATCTGCAACGTATTCGCAGAACTCGGTACTATATATATAACTGATATTAAGATGATTATATTTATTTATAGAACTCAATGAAAGAAAATAAATATTTACCAAAACATTGATTTTAAGGTGCATAAGAAATGCTAGTGCATATTTGTATCTACCGGAATTATCCTTGATTTGTATTTTAAATATCTAATTATAAGATTATTATCATTATATAACAAGCGAAAATAAACAATAAAACCGATACTATGGGTTCTCATCAATACATAATTGTATAATATATTTTAAATTGTTACCAAAATCAGAACGATATATTTTATTTCTAAAATTGATTCTTTTAAATGTCTTGATTTTATTCAAAAAAGCACTATATTCGATCGGATGCAATATGAATGCATACAACTAAAAAATAAGAAAAGAATATAGAGATCAAAAACGATAGATCCTTGTTATTGACTACATTCTCATTATCGAAGCTTGTCGGGAGTTATACTCAATAGTTGCTCATGCTGAATGAATGTTAAAAAAGATCGCTCGCTTCCCAGTGAACGGTCTTAAAAAAAATTAGCTAAATATAGGTATACAATGATTTATATAAAGAATCGCACTCTGATTTTTGAAAAAATGAGATAAGCCCCACTCTTTCATTTGGCATAAAACAAATGAAATGAATGGAGCTTATTAATAGGTTAATTCACTAATTCCTTATTTAGCAGCCTCTAAGGACTCTAAATAAGCATCCCCATTTAAGTACAGATATGAAGGATTAGCACAAGGTGAGGCAGCCCCTTCGCTATAATCCGCCATCTTAATATACAAGGAGTTGGCAGGGAAGGTAATACAGCCAGCCTCTTCATCATAAGTTCCCAATGGGTATGTCGCAATATTTGTTGACAGATTTCCATATACAGAACCGATAGAGAACATTCCATATCCCCAGTCCATACCTAAGTC
>ENA-OPYU01000796-OPYU01000796.1-human-gut-metagenome-genome-assembly--contig:-NODE-796-length-11870-cov-5.783190_pt1 | contig 11870 bp, 12 predicted proteins | sample MGYA00242637_ERZ504482 | MGnify/ENA primary metagenome ERZ504482 (study PRJEB26092, sample SAMD00036237) | human gut metagenome | host: Homo sapiens | study: EMG produced TPA metagenomics assembly of...
AACTCTGCCACAGGGATTTTATACCCTTTTGACGGGTTAATTGAGTGATGTTATGGCTGCATGGATCAATTTTTAGATTCATGGCACAGTTATCGCTTCAGATACTGTTCCGTGAATAATTTAGGATAAATATTCAGAAAATTCTGATAAAAAGTAATAATTTAAAAATCATTTCGATAAAATATAAAAAATGTGTGTTGACAAATAAAAGAGATAGTGTTATTATTAAGTCAATCCAAAAGAGATACAACAAACACACATCTCAAAAGGATATTTAACTAAAGAGCGATTCTTAATTTAGTAAGCAGTCGTTCTGTTAGATTAAAAATAAACGAACTAAGGAGGCAGAGGTCCAATGGATAGTATATCATCAGTTACATTTCAATATGTCAGTGGTACGGTAGATGCAGGTTCCTGTGAAAGAGACCTTTACCACGAAAGATAAGATCCAGTAAAAGTGAATGAAAAGATCAAATCGAAGAGATTGTAAAGCTGGATGAAAATGAAAAGATTCGACATCTACAGACGTATTGAATATAGATACCACATGTAGCCAAAGTTCCCGAACATGTGTAAAGAAACATGGATAAGGAATATCAGTTTTATATGAAGCACCCCCAGTTATAGAAAGAATAATCAAATAGGATGTTGGAATATCGTCAGATGATACTGCAGCAGCCGAAAGGTTATAGAGAGAATAACTGAAGAGAGGACTTTCATGATAGGATGATACCGATACCGAGTCGGATTTAGGTTATAGATATTGTTAAATTGAAGAACAGGAGGTTTCATATAAGCCAGTCTTAGTGAACAGACTGCTATATCAATTAACATAGGTAGAGGTCTTGCAGGAACAGAATTGAGAAGTTCCTTCGATTTATAAAATAGAATATGAAAAATTTGAATAAAATGTAAAATGCATCTTCAATGTCAATTGAGGGTGCATTTTTTTGACATTACGGGAGTCATATGGTAAACTAGAACAAACTAGGCAATGAAGAGAAAGATACCTGTAAGGTACAGACTAAGTATAATGAGGTGAGCATAGTGGACAAGTATGAATATAAGTTGAAGACAGAACAGATGCTAAAACTTATGGAAAACGGTGCATACAACAGAGCCGCTGAGATTGCTGACAGCATTGATTGGAAGCGTGTCAGAAATGTAAATATGCTGTTAAACGTCAGCAATATATATGAAAAGATCAGAGATTACCGTAAGAGTTTTGGAGTTCTGAGAGCTGCCTATCATAGAACAGAGGGGAGCAGAAAGATATTATATCGCTTGTGCACTCTTGCGATAAAGGTTGGAAATCTGGAAGAGGCAATCGACTATTATGATGAATACGTACAGGCTGCGCCAAAAGATCCGAATCAGTACATCCTAAGATACCGCCTGTTGAGAGCACGAAGAGCTCCGATCGAGCAGCAGATCCGTGCGTTGGAGCAGTTCAAAAAACGCAGAGTATGTCGAAGAGTGGGCATACGAGCTGGCCAAGAGATATGAAGAAGCCGGGATGACAGCCGAATGTCTGGAAGAGTGTGATGATTTGATTCTGTGGTTCAGCGAAGGCAAGTATGTATACAAGGCCATGGAACTGAAGATGCGATACAAGCCATTGACTCCACTGCAGCAGGAAAAGTATGACAGAAGGCTGGAAGAAGCAGAAAAATCTTCAGAAAGAGCAGCAGAAAAACTGATCGATCTGGGCAGAATAAAAGCTGAGGAAGAAGAAAAGCGGAGAAGAGAGCAGGAAGAAGCTGCCCGCTATACAGAGGATATGCTGGAGCGTTCTGAGCAGATCGCAGAGCCGGAGAATGCCGAACTCAGTGAGGAGGAAGTGGCAGAGCAGCTGAAAAAAGCGGAGCCGCCGAAGAAGAAGCTGGGTGATACGATGAAGCTTGGCGAGGCGCTTCAGAATTTGTTCCATACAGAAAAAGAAGAAGCGCAGGAGCAGGAAGAGCTGGAACTTTCAGAAGAGGATGCGGAAGAGTACGAAGAAGACATCGAAGAATTGGCAGAAGAGGACGCAGAACCGGTGGAAGGTGATGACGAGGAGAGTACAGGGGAAGATGATTGCTCAGATCTGGCAGAAGCACTGGAAGAGATTGAGTCATTATCAGATCTGGAATTGCTGGATCAAGTGACAGAGGAAGAACCTGTAGAAGAGATTATTGAGGAGACGATCGAGACGAAAGTTAAGGAAGTTGACCTGAAAGAATTAGAAGAGCTGGCAGAACCGGAAGTGGCAGATGCAGCAGATGTGGAAGTAATCGAGGAACCTGAAGTAGCAGAAGAGGCTGAGAAGGAAGATATGGAAAAAGAATCTATTAAATTAGAAGAAACAGAAATCAAAGAGGATGAGAGAATAGACGAGCCGGTTGACGATATACTTGATATTGATGATATTCTTGCTGAGTGGGAAGCCGCAGAGGGCAGTGTTGAACCGGAAGAAGTTCCAGAAGTGAACGAAGAGGATATAGAACAGATCGAGCGCAAGCCAAAGAGCCCGATCTTATCCCCGGATATTCAGAGGATGATCGATGAGATTGAAGGTGTGATTCCGGAAGAAGAGAGTGAGGAGATTCCGGTACACACGAGTACTCCTGTTGAACCTCTTGAGAATAAGGAGGCAGCAACAGAAGAGCTTAGAATGGAATCAGAAGAGCTGACTCTGGAGGTTGACAGTGCAGAAGATTATGAAGACCTTCTGACAGAAGACGCAGCAGAGGAACTGGAAGAGGAATTCGAAGAAGAACTGGATTACGATGATGATTATGAGGACGATTACGAATCGATTGCAGCAGGGCTGCAGGAAGAGTTCAAGCCGACGCTGAGTGATGAACCGGACGATCGTGAGATTCCGGATGAAGAGCCTGTTGAGTCGGATATTCTGAGTTCTACGACACCGCTGAGCAGAAAAGAGACTGCGAAGCTGATTGCGACAGGAAAGACTGCACCGCTTCCGATGGATGAGATTGCAGATGCATTATCGATTTCCGATACAGGATTTTTGGTACACAGCCGCTATGACCTGTCCGGACAGGGCGCAAAAAGAGCAGGGCTGACAGAAGAGCAGAAGAAGCTGTTCTCCTACTTTGTTCCGGTGCGCGGCATGAGCGAACAGCTTGTGGATGTTCTGGAGCAGGACCGCAATTGTACGAACAGAAGAGGTACATCCAATACAGGTAACTTGCTGATCGTCGGAAACAAAGGCAACGGAAAGACGGTTCTTGCAGTTGATGTGGTCAAAGCGATCCAGAAGCAGAGAAAGATCCGTCAGGGAAGAGTTGCAATCATCACCGGAGAAGCACTGAATAAGAAGAAGATCAGTGATATCATTGCTAAGCTGTACGGCGGAGCACTGATCATTGAAAAAGCAGGAAAAATTAAGTGAAAGAACGGTTGCGAAGCTGAACAAAGCGATGGAAAAAGATACCGGAGAGATGCTGATCGTGCTGGAAGAGCAGAGAAAGCCGCTGGATCGGGTGCTTACTTCCAATAGAGAATTCAGAAAGAAATTTACAAGCAGATTGGAAGTGCCGATCTTTGTAAATGACGAGCTGGTTACATTCGGTCAGACGTATGCACAGGAGAATGGATACCGGATCGACGAGATGGGAATCCTGGCGCTGTACAGCCGGATCGATGCGATGCAGAGAGAAGATCACGCAGTGACAGTCGCAGAAGTAAAAGATATCATGGATGAGGCTATGGCGCATTCCCAGAAGGTATCTGCAAAGAAACTTGTAAAACGGGTACTTGGAAAGAATACAGACGATGCAGACCGCATTATTTTGACAGAAAAAGACTTTAATATTTAAATGGAAAGTGGAGGAAAGAGATTTCTTCCACTTTTTTTGAAAATATATACAAAAAAGTAAAAAGAAGTCCTTGGAAGAATTAGAAAATTATATAAAAAATCGAAAGAATGTGAGGAGATATTATTGCGCTTTTTATGTCAAACAGGTGAGGATTTGTTACATATTGTGTACTGTTATCAAAATTAGGAAATTATTGTATAAAAAGGCGTTATATGTTGAAAAAACGTAGAGAAATGTAGTAAATTTAAATAGATAGACGATGTTTATGAAATTTTTATAAACATCAGGGATTGGGGATGGAAGAGGATAAGGATATTATCCAATGTTTGAAAATAAGTAACACTTAGGAGGAGAGTTTTGTGGGAAAGAGTTTGAATCAAGCAAAAGCAAATGCGGTTCGATACACGAAGAAGAAGGTTGAGCACTGGCAGGTTGTTTCCCTTGCGCTGGCCGGATACGACGCAGTTTCTATTGTGATTGCATTTTTTCTGGCACTGTGGTTTACGGTTTGACTGCAGATATTCTATGATCCCAAAGGAATTTTTGGGAGCATACCTTAAATTTATTGGTATTTATGTCATATTTTCGTTATTCGTATTTTGGCGTCTACGTCTGTACAACAGTATCTGGAGATTTGCAAGCTATAGTGAGTTAGTACGTATGATAGTTGCAACAGGTATTTCAAGTTTGTTTCATTGTACAGGTATGACGCTTTTTTTTGGCAGAATGCCGCTTTCGTATTATTTTTTCGGAACGGTGATCCAGTTTGGTATGACGCTGATGGTACGTTTTGCCTATCGGTTCGTTTTACTGGAGAGAAGTAAGCGGCGAAAAACAGAAGAGATCGCAAAAGCGAAGCGGGTACTTCTGATCGGGGGAGGAAAGGCCGGTCAGATCATCCTGCGGGATATCAAGACCGCAAAAGAGCTGAAGGATATTGTCTGCTGTATTATTGACGATAATCCGAATAAATGGGGAAGGTACATCGAAGGGGTGCCGATTGTCGGCGGTCGGGACGATATCTTATCGTGTGTGGAACGCTATAAGATCGACAAGATCATTGTAGCGGTACCGAGCGCTACGGCAGAGGAAAAAAGAGATATTCTGAATATCTGTAAAGAGACGGGATGTGAGCTGAAAAACCTGCCGGGCGTGTATCAGTTCCTGACTGGAGAGGTCAAGGTGAGCGCTTTGCGGGATGTCGACGTGGAGGAGCTGCTGGGACGGGAGCCGATCAAAGTAAATATGGAAGAGATCCATGCGTTTATTCATGGCAAAAAGGTGATGGTGACCGGAGGAGGCGGAAGCATTGGATCCGGACTCTGTCGTCAGATCGCATCGTATCAACCGAAACAGTTGATCGTGTTTGATATTTATGAAAACAATGCATATGATATTCAACAGGAATTGAAAAAGAAATACCCGGATCTGGATCTGGTGGTCCTGGTTGGTTCCATTCGGGATTCCAGAAGGATCAATGCGGTATTTGAGACGTATCGGCCAGAGGTGGTGTACCATGCAGCTGCTCATAAACATGTACCGCTGATGGAAGACAGCCCATGCGAATCCATCAAAAACAATGCGATCGGAACGTATAAGACGGCCTATGCGGCGATGATGAACGGCTGCCAGAGATTTGTTCTGATCAGCACGGATAAGGCGGTCAATCCGACGAATATTATGGGAGCGAGCAAGCGTCTGTGTGAGATGATCATTCAGTCTTTTGACCGCATGATCAAAGAGGGCACACCGGAAAAGCTGCCAATCCTGTATGCCCATGCAGATGATGAAGACGGAGCAATGGTGCAGCAGGAATTCCCGAAAGATATCAAGACAGAGTTTGTGGCAGTCCGTTTTGGGAATGTGCTGGGAAGCAATGGTTCGGTGATCCCGCTGTTTAAAAAACAGATCGAAGAAGGCGGACCGGTCACGGTGACTCATCCGGATATTATCCGTTATTTCATGACGATTCCGGAAGCAGTCAGCCTTGTTCTGCAGGCAGGAACGTATGCGCATGGCGGAGAAATCTTTGTGTTGGATATGGGAAGTCCGGTGAAGATCGATACTTTAGCAAGAAACCTGATCAAGCTGTCAGGATTGAAACCGGATGTGGATATCAAGGTGGAATATACGGGATTAAGACCGGGAGAAAAGCTCTATGAAGAGAAACTGATGGCAGAAGAAGGCCTGAAGAAGACGAGGAACGAACTGATCCATATAGGATGTCCGATTCCATTCGAAATCGAAACATTTTTGAAAGAGCTGGAGAGCTTAATGGATATGGCATATACCAATGTAGAGAATATCCGTGAAAAAGTAGCAGAAGTTGTGACAACGTACCACCCGGCAGGGGAACATGGAAGCGAGAAAAAGGGCGAAGTGTATGAGAGACTGCTGGGGGAAGAAAGTGCGTAAAAAAGCAATATAGGAGTAGGACATATGTCAATTGATAAAAAGAAGATTGGAAAAATATTGAAAGTGACAGCAATTGGCACAGGAGCCATTTTTTGGGGATTGAATATGATTGCAAAAAAGAAAAAAGGGGATTCCGTTTTTGAAAAAGAAAAAGATCAGAAAAATCCTTTTGCTGGGAAAAAAGTTGTTTTTGTAGAAGATGAAAGTGATGAAGAGAATGCAGATGGTGTCAGAGGTCATTTGGAAGCAGTTGGAGAAACTAAAAAAATGTAAAGGAATTTATGACAGATACATTAAGAGAGCCATAGATGTTGTGCTCTCTTTTGGTGGATTAGTGGTCTTATCTCCTATTTATGCGGGAATTGCAATTGCAATTAAAATAGATGATCCAGGACCTGTATTCTTTACGCAGAAAAGAGTAGGGCAGAATAAAGAATTTTTCAAAATACATAAATTCCGTAGTATGAAAATGAGTACGCCACATGATGTGCCAACTCATATGTTGGGAGATCCGGATCAGTATATTACAAGGGTTGGAAAGTTTTTGAGAAAACACAGTTTGGATGAACTGCCACAGATTTGGGATATCTTTATTGGAAATATGTCTGTTATTGGTCCTCGTCCTGCTCTTTGGAATCAGGATGTGCTGATTGCAGAGCGTGAGAAATATCATGCAAATGATGTAAAACCAGGACTGACAGGCTGGGCGCAGATCAACGGAAGAGATGAGCTGGAAATTCCTGTGAAAGCGAAATTAGATGGAGAATATGTGGAAAAAGAGAGTTTATTCTTTGATATCAAGTGCTTTTTGGGAACGATTGGTAAAGTGGCGAAGGATGATAGCGTGGTTGAAGGTGGAACCGGAGAGATGAGCAAACAAGAAACTTCAGAAGAAACAAAAGAAAACGAAAAAAAAGATTCTTGTAGATTTGCCAATATTATAAACCTGAGCCATTCAGAATTTCTGATATTTGTGAAGAGTTGGTTTGTAGAGGACATGAGGTTCATGTTGTTACAGGATATCCCAATTATCCAGAAGGAGTTTTGTATGAAGGATATGGAAAGGGTAAACATATTGATGAAGTAATTAATGGTGTAAAGGTTCATCGTTGCTATACTGTTCCAAGGCAAACTGGGATTATAAAAAGATTTTTGAATTATTATAGTTATGCTATTTCTTCTACAAAATATGTGCTGTCTAAAAAATGCGTAGCATCTGATGGAAAAGCATTTGATGTTGTATATTGCAATCAATTATCACCGGTTATGATGGCACATGCGGCTATTGCATATAAGAAAAAGTATAACGTACCTGTGGTGATGTATTGTCTGGATTTATGGCCAGAAAGTTTGATAGCAGGTGGTATCACGAGAAAGTCTGCAATTTATAAATATTACCATCTTGTTAGCAAACGAATTTACAGGCAGATGGATAAGCTCCTAATTACCAGCAGAATGTTCTCAGATTATCTTAGGGATGAGTTTGGTATTAAAAAAGAAAAGATTGAATATCTGCCACAGTATGCAGAAGGAATTTTTGAGCAGATTCTTCCAAGAGAAAAAGATGGAACATTCCATTTTATGTTTGCGGGGAACATTGGAGCAGTTCAGTCGGTTGAAACAATCATTAAGGCGGCAGAAATCCTAAAAGACGAACCTGTGAAATTCCATATTGTTGGTGGCGGCACTGATTTAGAACGACTTCAGAAAATGGGAGAAAATACGAAGAATGTTGTCTTTTATGGACGAAAACCAATTGAGGAGATGCCTGAGTTTTACGCAAAGGCAGATGCGATGCTTATTACATTGGCAGCCGATCCTGTTTTGAGTTTAACTCTTCCTGGAAAAGTACAGTCCTATATGGCAGTTGGGAAACCAATCATTGGAGCAATCGATGGCGAAACGAAATCCGTCATTGAAGAAGCTCAGTGTGGATTCTGTGGGAAAGCAGGAGATGCAGATGAACTGGCGGAACATGTAAGAAGATTCATCAGTGATAGTACGGATAGAATTTCAATGGGACAGAATGCTAGAAAGTTTTATGAAGAAAATTTCCAAGAACTTATGTTTATGGATAAATTGGAGAAGTATTTGAATGAAAGTATTGATGATTAATGTAGTATGCGGCATTCGAAGCACCGGACGTATCTGCACAGATTTGGCTGCTGCATTAGAGGAGCAGGGACATGAAGTGAAAATTGCTTATGGTCGGGAAAATGTGCCGGAGCAGTTCCAGAAATATGCCGTGAGAATTGGTTCGGATTTGGATGTGAAACTTCATGGAATAAAAGCAAGATTATTTGATGAAGCAGGCTTTGGTAGCAAGAAGGCTACTGAAAAATTTATATGTTGGGTAAAAGAATATGATCCGGACATTATCCATCTGAATAATATTCATGGATATTATTTGAATGTCGATGTGCTTTTTAAATATTTGAAAACTTGTGGAAAGAAAATTATTTGGACTTTACATGATTGCTGGGCCATAACAGGTCATTCAGCCTATTGTGATGCTGTTGGATGTGAAAAATGGAAAAAGGATGTTGGAAATGCCCTCAAATTAAAAAATTATCCTAAAAGTTATTTGGATAATTCTAGAAATAATTGGAAAAAGAAAAGGCAAATATTTACTAATGTTCCAAACATGACTATAGTCACACCATCTAAGTGGTTAGCAGGTATTGTTAAACAGTCATATATGAAAGATTATCCGATTAAAGTCATCTATAATGGAATTGATACAAGCAAATTTAAGCCGTTGCCAAATGATTTTAAACAACACTACGGTTTGCAAGGTAAGATCATGCTTTTGGGGGTTGCAACAGCCTGGGACGAAATGAAAGGGTTATCTGATTTTATTAAACTTTCGGAATTGTTAGATGAATCATATAAAGTTGTTTTAGTTGGCTTAACTGCGGAACAAAAAAAATTCTCTTCCCCCCCGAAATTTTAGGTATAGAAAGGACATCTAGTATAAAAGAATTAGTGCAAATATATAGTGCTGCGGATATATTTTTGAATTTAACATATTGTGATTCATATGGTTTAGTAAATTTAGAAGCCGCACTTTGTGGAACGCCAATCGTTTCATATGATACCGGTGGTTGTTGTGAGAGTGTAGGAGATAATGGGATCTTAATTAATAAAGGAGATTTAGACGCATTAATAAATATTTTGAATTCATTTCAATATAATGATGTCAGGGAAAATATATCAGTTAAGAAGTATGATTTGAAGCGTTTTAGAAAAAGAGACTCTCGATTTATATAGGGGGGGGGTTATTGGAAAGCAAAAAGTGAAATATAACTTAATTGGTAAAAAGTGTGATTTTGGGGTAGCAGCTATTTGGGATGAAAGAAAAGGGCTTGACAGTTTAATACAATTGTCAAAAAATACTTGATGACAATTATAGAAATAATAATTGTTGGTCTTAGTGAAGAACAGGTTTCTCAAATACCATCCAATATATACGTTGTTAAGGCAACAAATGATGTGGAGGAATTAGCAGAACTATATGCTATTGCAGATTATTTTGTAAATCCAACATATGAAGACAATTATCCAACAACCAATCTTGAGGCGATAAGCTGTGGTACTCCAGTACTTACATATAATACTGGAGGTAGTCCTGAAAGTGCATTGTTGTATGGAAAGGTTTTTGCTCAAGGTAATATAAAGGCAATTGCAGGGCAAATAAGATCTAGTGAAATTATTAAGAAGGAAAGTATGAATATTGACAAAAATACAGCAGTGGCCAAGTATTTAGAGATATTCAGAGTGTAAAAAATGAAAGTATTGTTTTTAGCGAATGTACCTTCTCCATATCGGGTAGATTTTTTTAATGAGTTAGGTAAGTACTGTGATTTAACAGTATTGTTTGAAAAGGCTACTTCTGACGAGAGAGATCAATCTTGGGGAAATTATAAATTTCATAATTTTAATGGTATTATTTTACAGGGAAAATCAATTAATACAGATACAGCGTTTTGTCCGAGTGTATTAAAATATGTTTTAAATCATTCATTTGACAGAATTATTTGTACAATCTTTACGGATGCAACCGGTATGTTAGCTGTTCAAGCAATGAAGTTGCTTCATACGCCATATTATCTTGAGTGTGATGGTGGGTTTGCTAAAGATGGCAAAGGATTAAAGGAAAAAATAAAAAAAAGGTATCATTCGTGGAGCAGCTGGATATTTTAGTACAGGTAGAACCTGTGATGAATATTATGTAACTTATGGGGCAGAAGAATCAAAATTAATAAGATATCCCTTTTCATCACTGAAAGAATCGGATTTAGTAAAATCTGTTCCTTCAGTAGAGGAAAAAAGAAGATTGAAGAAAGAATTAGGTATACAAGAAAAAAGGGTTATTTTATCTGTAGGTCAATTCATTCCTAGAAAGGGCTTTGATATTTTAATGAATGCAGTTAGAGATATTCCGAGAGATGTAGGTATATATTTTGTTGGAGGCATACCTACAAAAGAATACTTATTAAAAGAGATAAAAATGGATTGACTAATGTCCATTTTGAAGGATTTAAGTTAAAAAACGAATTAGAAAAATATTATAGAGCCGCTGATTTATTTGTATTACCGACAAGGGAGGATATTTGGGGATTGGTAATTCAGGAAGCAATGGCATGTGGTTTGCCTGTGATTTCTACAGACAAATGTGCAGCGGCATTAGAATTGATTAAGCATGGTGAAAATGGCTATATTATTCCCTGTGAAGATGTTTGCTTACTTGAAGAGTACATCCAAGTTATAATTAGTTCAGAGAATATTGCGCGAAAGTTTGGTGCAAAGAGTCTTGAAATAATTAAATCGTTTACTATTGAAAAAATGGTAGAAGGTCATTTGAAATATTTGTAAACCTTGACATGTGGGTAAATGAGATGATTGGATGGATACCTACGAATACGTATGATGTGGATAAAAAATTTGAAGAAGCATATTAGAATCATGCAAAAGAAAAAACATTATATAAAAGTTGATTCGACTTTAAAGGAGTAATCTAAAATGACTTACAGAAAGATAACTGAAATTATGCTGGTAATTGCAATAATATTAAGCAACTTATCACAAATCCCAGCATTATTCGGCAATTTCGGCAATCAAACTTTGGATATACGGTTTCATGGCTGGTAGCATTAATAATATTGTTGATTGCTAATAAGTTTTAAACTTCATATAAGATATTTATTGTTTCCTATTATTTTTTGATATATTTTGTTTATTGGGTAGTGTTTTTTGGGAAAACATATTTATCATCAGCTTTGTTTATTCCAATAAATATGTCTGCGTTTATTTTGATTGTTGGAATTCTGTTAGGTTCAGGTGGAAATGAAAACTCTTTAAAAAAATAGCAATTTGTTATATTGTTACATCGCTTATTGTTGGTGCAGTTTTGTATTTTACAGTATTTAGAGGGGTGGACTGGAGTGGAAGTAGTGTATATCTTTATAAATCAAAAAATTCGGCAGGTCAATTTCTTTTGTCGGGATTAGTTTTACTTGCTACGATGTTTTATAAAAAGAATAAATTGCTTTGTATTCCTATAATCGGATTTTATACATTGTTAATATTAATGATGAAAAGTCGAACCACTATTGTTGCCTTGGCCATATA
>ENA-OPYU01000797-OPYU01000797.1-human-gut-metagenome-genome-assembly--contig:-NODE-797-length-11866-cov-5.327881_pt1 | contig 11866 bp, 11 predicted proteins | sample MGYA00242637_ERZ504482 | MGnify/ENA primary metagenome ERZ504482 (study PRJEB26092, sample SAMD00036237) | human gut metagenome | host: Homo sapiens | study: EMG produced TPA metagenomics assembly of...
GTGTGAAAAAAGGATCTGGAAACCAAAGTTAACAGTATTGCTTCTTGGGCAAAAGAAAAAGGTTGCCGTGTAGGTATCAGTACCAGTGTCAGCGTAGACCATGCCACACCGGCTGCTTTTTACGCACACCAAGGACAAAGAAGCAGCTATTACAACGTAGGTCTGGATTTGATTGATGCCAACTTCGATTTCTATGCAGGATCAGACTTTTTAGATCCCACCAACAAAAAAGCCGCCGGTTCAAATTCAGAAAGTTTGTATACACTAGTGGACAAAGCCGGATATACCATAGCCCGTGGCTACAAAGACTATCAGAAAAAAGCAAAAAAATCGGATAAACTGATTCTCTTACAACCTGCGACAGCAACAGACAATAGTGCTATCCCCTATGCTATCGATCGCAAAAAAAGGCGATATGACTTTAACTGAAATCACCCGTGCCGGAATCAATTTCCTATCTAAAGATCTATCAAAAGGGTTTTTCCTTATGGTTGAAGGAGGTAAAATAGACTGGGCTTGCCACAGCAACGACGCCGCTACTGCATTCCACGAAGTGATGGATATGGATAATGCCATAAAAGTTGCTTACGAATTCTACGAACAACATCCTGATGAAACCCTGATTGTAGTAACAGCCGACCACGAAACCGGAGGAATCGTTTTAGGAAAAGGTCCGTATACTTTGAACCTACAAGCTTTAAAATCACAAAAAGTAAGTGAAAGCGGATATACCAAAATTGTAAACGAATTAAGAAAAAAATACAAGAATCAAGTACCTTGGGAAGTTATCAAGCAATCATTGAAGGATAATTTCGGATTTTGGGATAGTATTCAACTGAATGAAAAGCAAGAAGCATCCCTGAAGAAAGTATATGATGAATCATTTAGCGGTAAAGAGATAGATTTAACCCAAAGTGAATATCAACAAGACGAACCTTTGGCAGCTGAGGCCAAGAGAATTCTGGATGACATCGCTCTAGTAGGTTGGACCAGTGGAGGGCACTCAGGAGGTTATGTCCCCGTATTCGCTATCGGAGCCGGCGCCCAACTATTCCAAGGCCGCATCGACAATACCGAAGTTCCGATAAAAATAGCAGAAGCTGCTGGTTATCCCAACAATTAATCGAAAGCAAGATAGTGCGACAAACGTTCTAAGTCTTTCTCAGTGAATTCCTCATACAAGGATAACTGGGAAAGACTTTTTAATTTTCCCTTTTTCCTCCTATATTCTATAATCACCTTTGCCTGATAAAAATTCATATAAGGATGAGAGCGAAGTTTGTCAAGCCCAGCCTTATTGGCATTTATCCGATGAATTGGTGTATTTCCGAGTTTAAACCACTTCAACATATCCTCATCTACATAGTTCACTTCCTTTAACTGAACCGTGTCATAAAAACCTCCCAAACGTTTCCGGTAAGCCACAATCATGCGTGCAATGCCACTGCCTATTCCCGGAATCTTTTTCAACTCGGTAGTGTCCGCTTCACTCAAATCGACTAAAGTTCCTTCCGGATATTTATAAGCTGCCAACGTATCTTTCTCCACCTTTTTGATAAAGTGCAATGTATCCTGTTTCCGCCGAAAAGCCTCTGAAATCTGGATATAGGGTTTTAAGATATTAAATTTCTCGGACGACAAGCCATAAACACGAGAGAAATCATCCGCTGTCCTGAATTTACCGCCGGCTCTCCGGTATTGCAAAATAGTATGTGCAATAAAAGGAGGCAATCCACATTGCAAAAATTCGATGGAATCAGCTGAATTTGGATCAAAGGCAGCCAATACCACCTCTATTCTCTTAGGCTTATCATAGGAATATTGCAGAGATTCCTTCTCCTCCATTTCATGTACTCCGGCCAGAAAGGTTTTTTATTTCTTCTATTCCCTCTTGATCCTGTTCCAAAGACTCTTCCTTTACTGGAAAAAGAACCCATATACACATAAATATGAAAAGCAAAGTCAACAAAAAAAGTATAGCTCTGCGTTCGCTTTTCGAGAAATAGAAAAAGTCTTTCCACATTACAATTCTAAATTAGCCCTAATTCATTGATAAAAATCAAAATGATAGCCACAGGTGCCACGTATCTCAACAAAAAGATATACAGATTGAAAAGACCTGCTTTCAGCTTTCCTCCATTGGTCAATTCCTCATAAGAAACGGAACGTTTCAAATACCATCCTACAAAAAATACATACCAGCAAACCACCCAAAGGAAGCATTATTTTTGCAGTGACAAAATCAAGCAAGTCAAAGAATCCCTTATCAAACAGCGTATATTTCTGCATAACCCCCAATGACAAGGAAGAAATGACCCCAATTATAATACACCCGAAGGTGACCAATCTAGCAGCACGGCCACGAGTTAAATTGAATTCCTCGTGCAGAAAAGCCGTCACCACTTCATGTAAAGAAATAGTAGAAGTCAATGCAGCCAAAGCCAGCAAGACATAGAACATCACCGAGAAAATATAAGCTAATATCGGCACACCGCTAAAAGCTTGTTGAAAAACATTAGGTAATGTAATAAAAATTAATGATGGTCCCGCATCCGGCTGGATACCTACAGAAAAGGCTGCCGGAAAAATAATCAATCCGGCTAAGACAGCCACAAAAGTATCAATCACACCGACACTCAGAGCCGTATTTCCCAGTTTGGTTTCTTTCCCAAAATAAGAAGCATAGGTTGAAAGACATCCCATTCCCAAACTTAAGGAAAAGAACGCCTGCCCCATAGCCCCTAAGAAAACATCTCCGTTCACTTTACTAAAATCAGGCTTCAGCAGAAACTCCAAACCTTTTTCCGCATTGGGAAGCGACAATGAACACCCTACCAAAACTACTATCAGTATAAACAAAACAGGCATCAGCACCTTCGAAGATTTTTCTATTCCATCTTTCACTCCCTTTACTATAACAAAATGGGTAACCAATAAAAAGATGACCAGCCAAATGAGTGGACGAACAGGATCCTTCGAAAAACTCTGGAAAGCAACCACAAAATCTTCCGGCTTCTTATCTGCAAAACCATTAACTCCCGCTTCCAATATATACTCCAAAGTCCATCCTGCCACTACCGAATAATATCCTAGAATAAGAAAACCGGCCAAAACTCCCAAATATCCCAACCACTTCCAATGAGTTCCGGGAGCCAAAACCTTATAAGCACGTCCCGTACTTGCTTTTGAATGACGACCTACTGTGAATTCGGCAATCATAATAGGCATTCCCAACATAAGAACACACGCCAAGTATACCAAAATAAATGCCGCACCTCCATGATTTCCCGTCTCATAGGGAAACCTCCATATATTACCAAGTCCTACAGCCGAACCTGCCGCCGCCAGAACAGCCCCAATCTTACTTCCGAAATTTACTCTTTCCGCTTTTTTTGGCATAAAAAAATCTATCAAATTATTATAAATCAACACTAATTAGCCTGCAAAAGTATAAAATTAATCGTACTTTTGCGATGAATCACAAAAAAATTTAAAGTATGCTATATTATTTTAGAAAATATCCGGTATCCTTGATCATTGTAGCTATCATCTTTTATCTTTCCTTTTTCACTCCTCCCAAAACAGATATGGAAGAAATCCCCTACATAGACAAAGTAGTGCATATATGCATGTATGGGGGACTCTGTCTCATTTTATGGATAGAATATCTGAGGAATCATAAGACTGTCAATTGGAATCATGTAATATGGGGAGGCATCATAGCTCCTGTAGCTATGAGCGGGTGTATCGAACTGATGCAAGCTTATTGCACAGATACCCGCAGCGGTGACTGGCTGGATTTTCTGGCAAACAGCATTGGAGTTGGACTAGCTGCCTTAATAGGATATTACTTACTTCGCCCCCCTTATATGGCGTAAATCCTAAAAAGAAACGCCGACGATTCTTCGCGAACAGTCGGCGTGATGATAAAAGTCAAAGTTATATAATAAAGATAGAGAGTCAACTTAACGGAAATCTTTCAGATCATTCTGCAACCTCTGACGAGTGAAAAAGATACGGCTTTTCACTGTTCCCAACGGAAGTCCCAGTTTCTCGGCAATTTCCCTATATTTAAATCCTGATACATACATAGCAAACGGCACGCGGTAATCTTTAGGCAACGCATTCACGATACGATGTATCTCTTTCAAATCATAAGCACCTTCTGTAGAATCGAATCCTGATTCCTGTGGAAGATTCAAATGGAACAAGTTATCCGTCTGATCGACGAAAGTCTGATCACGCACTGTTTTACGATAATTATTTATAAATATATTACGCATGATGGTGTACATCCATCCTTTAAAATTCGTATCTGGAGTAAACTTCTCTTCGTTGTCCAAAGCTTTAAGTGAAGTTTCCTGCAACAAATCATTAGCCTCTTCTCTGTCAGCTGTCAATTTAAATGCAAAGCGAAATAATTCGGTTTGTATACTTAGTAAATGCTGTGTAAAGTCGACTGTCTTCATATTAATCTATTTTTAAGTTGTTATTTTCTGTTTTGTTTTCTGTTGCAATATTAACGACTTCTTATAAAAGTCACGACAGAAAAACTAACAACAAAGGGGGTATAAACTATCAAATAACAGTTTTTAACCCCCTAAATTAACAGTTAACAGGTGGTTTCGTTTTAACTTTTAATTAGCCGGTATCCCTCCACCGGTCCCAGCATTACCTCCTCCACTTTTCAAATCATCATTATTAATGCTTCGCGCTGCTTTTTTTACCTGAGCCTTCAACTCCCCAAAGCACCAACTAATATTAAATCCATAATAACGCATCGGAATTCTGGTAGAAGTAGAAGAGCAGAAAGTAGAAGTATTGATATTATTCTTAAAAGTAATATATTTATTAAATAAATTGGACGAGTTAAGAGAAATAGTCAGCCTCTTTTCCTTCAAGAAAGAACGACTGAACCCTATCGCATAATAATAGAAAGAGGAACTTTTACCTTGCAAAGAGATATGCGGAGTACCACCCCCTCCATTCAGACTCAGACGCAGGTCCCAAGGCAGAGTCTGCTGAAAGCTTCCGAAGAGATTTCCTTCCCAGCCATGATTCTTTAAATCAAGCCCTGAACTTCTATAATCCACATAAGCTCCCCGTCCATTGATATTAAAGCGGGTTTTAGGAGACATATTCCAGTTCAGGAACAAAGACAAATTAATATTCTTACTTTTTCCTATATTATCATAGGTAGAATTCATCACACCATCTTTTATAAAAGAGTATTGCTCTATACCATTATTGACAAAAGAATAATTAGCACTGACATTTACATTAAATTTCTGCGAGAAACTACCGAAAGTAACACTAAGCGAATGGGCCTTTTCACTTTCCAAATCAGGATTACCGTAACTGATCGCAGTGGGGTTGCTGGTGTCAGTAAACGGATTCAAAAACCAAATACCCGGCCGACTGATACGCATATTATAAGATGCCCTCAAACTTTGAGTAGGAGCCAATTGGTAAGAGAACATCAAGGATGGAACCAAATCATCAAACTGAGCATCAAACTTCTCATCCTTATTTTTATAATCCGCATCCATAAATGTATGCTCATAGCGAATTCCCGCCTTTCCACCGAGCTTTTTTGTACTTCATCTGATAGCCCAAATAAGCAGCCAGAATATCCTGTTTATGATCATATTGCGTGCTCATATCCTGATCATACTTATATTCTCCGGTTTTATCGGCCAGATAATATTTACCATCACTTTTACTTCTACGAAAAATATACTTTATACCAGTTTCAATGCTGTGTATCGAATTTATCGGATTGGTATAGTCCAATTGAGCCGTATGCTCTTGTGTGCTGGCATCATTTTTAAAATATTGGTTTTGCAAAAGATAAGGAACATTCAACGTATCCTCATAATCCGTATTCGCCTCACTGTTATTGGGTGAATGGCTAAAACGATAAGAAAAAGTAAGAAGTTCCCCTTTCTTTTTGAACGAATGCTGATAATCCATATTGCCCCCACTTCGCCAAAGCCCGATTCATTATTTCCTAAAGAACCGTAACCGTAAACCGGATTACCGGCATAATTAGTCATATGTGTATTTCCAATCCTCTTATTCGTAAAATTGCCAGTCATCAGATTCATAGAAAAACTGATCAGATTCAAAGTGTCAATCTCATAACTTCCTTCCAGACTGCCAAATTGAAAATTGCCATAGCTCTTGCTTCTTCGATGCGACTCCAAAAATTTATTTTCCTGAGATGTGAAATCCTCACGATATGAATCTTCAAATCCCTTTTGAGATCCCTGGTAGTTATAAGAATAATTACCGGTAACAGTGAACTTGCCCGACTGAACCGTACCATAACCGCCACCATACACACGCGTATTGCTTGCACCACCATTCAATGTCACCGTATATCCTTCCATTCCAGCTCCTATAGTGATAATATTCAAGATGCCCGCCACCCCTTCCGCGTCATATTTAGCCCCAGGCTCGGTGATAACCTCTATAGATTTAATGGAATTGGCCGGCATACTCCGCAATACCTCGGTAGGATTATTGCTCATCATGTTATTCGGCTTGCCATTAACATGCACTTTAAACTTACTGCTACCGTTTACTTGAATTTTATCCTCTCCATCTACAGTCACCAGCGGAACTTTACGGAGCATTTCAAGAGTCGTATTGGTTTTAGAATCCGGATCATCCTCTATACTATACGTCACTTTGTCTATTTCTGCCTTTACCAAAGGTTTCTGCGCTACCACCTCCACTCCTTTCAACATTTCAGTCGCTTCTGCTATCAAAATCTTACCCAAATCAACATTCTTACGATTGGTCGATATCGAGAATTCCTTCTGTACAGGAGACTTTCCTACAGAAGTAAAATGAATGAGATAAGTCCCCGGCACGGCAAGCCGTTCGTCAAACCTGCCGTCCGCTCCTGTCACAGCCAATTTCACCGGCTTTGCAGGATTATTCTTCAATGAAATACGGATTGTAGAATACGGTTCCCCTTCATTAGACAAAGAATCTAATAAGATTCCCTTGACTGAGAACTGGCCTTGGACAACCTTTTGCGCCTTCGCCGTAAATGACAAACTTGCTACAAGCAAGATAATGCCCCATAAAATGTTGTGTTTCATATATCAATAATGAGTTTGTGTTTGTTACAAAGGTAGGTAAACGATAGCAAGTAGTTTATTTTCAGACGTTAAAGAAGCCTATATATTATCTACCAGCGAGTATAAGGATTCTTCATCCAAAAAAGAATTATAATAACGAATATCTCCCGTTACCTCTTTTTCGATGAAATGGGGCTTTTTTGAACAATTCGTCCTCGCTATTCAATTCCACTTCCGCTACAGTCAAGCCCTCATTCTCACCATAAAACTCATCCACTTCAAAGATATGCTCTCCACTTTTCACCAAATACCGGATTTTATCAATCACCCCAGGCTCACACAGTTTCATCAACTCTTCGGCCTCTTGCAAACTGATCTCCTTCTCCCACTCATAACGACTTGTACCGGAGTCATTGGAAGCCCCTTTGATAGTAAGATACCCTTTATTATCCCGAATACGCACCCGGACAGTTCTTCCACGAGCACTACAGATATAACCTTGCACAATATGACTATGCGCATAAGCCTCTAGTTTATAACTGTCATCCTTTACTCAAAAATTTTCGTTCTATTTCTTGTCCCATAGCGTTTTAATATATAAAAAGCCCGCAAAGAATAACCTCAGCAGGACTTCACTATTTCTTCTTCTTCTGTTTTTATCCATACATGGCATAGCCTACCATAATAACAAGGGCTAATACGATTAATCCGATGAACAGACCTTTTACAATCCTATTTGCTTTCTCTTCTTCCCGCTTACTATAAGCAGCTTTCTTATTCTTTCCCATAAGTATTTCATTTTTAAGATTAAACCATCTCCTTTGAATATCCCAAAAGTACAAAGTTTCTAGAAGAAAACAAATAAATTACGAAGAAATTACTAATTCTCCGAACCGGAAAACTCCATCAAGTATGCCTTGATAAAGCCATCAATCTTTCCATCCATCACTCCGTTCACATCCGAAGTTTGAAAATTAGTACGATGATCCTTCACACGACGGTCATCAAAGACATAACTGCGTATTTGTGATCCCCATTCAATCTTCTTCTTGCCTGCCTCCACCTTGGCCTGTTCTTCCATGCGGTGCTGCAATTCCTTATCATATAAAATTGAGCGCAACTGGCGCATCGCATTTTCCTTATTCTTCGGCTGGTCACGGGTTTCAGTATTCTCAATCAAGATTTCCTCTTCCTCACCGGTATATGGATCTTTATATTGATAACGCAGACGTACTCCTGACTCCACCTTGTTCACATTCTGTCCGCCAGCCCCCCCGAACGGAAAGTATCCCAAGACATACGGGCAGGTTCAATTGTCACTTCAATACTATCATCCACCAACGGCGTTACAAACACAGAAGCAAAAGAAGTCATCCGTTTCCCCTGAGCATTATAAGGAGACACGCGCACCAAGCGGTGAACTCCATTCTCACCTTTCAGATAACCATACGAAAAACTGCCCTCAATATTCATTGTCACCGTCTTGATTCCGGCCTCATCCCCATCCTGAAGATTAGCCACGCTCACTTTATAGCCATTGGTCTCCGCCCAACGCATATACATACGCATCAGCATGGAAGCCCAATCCTGACTTTCAGTACCACCAGCACCACAATTAATTTTCAATACACAATCCATTTGGTCAGCCTCCTGGCGAAGCATATTCTTCAGTTCCAATGCCTCCACCGCAGTGACAGCCTTTTGATATGCTGCATCCACTTCTTCTTCGGTAACCAAATCGTCTTTACAAAAGTCAAAAGCCAATTCCAGTTCATCTGCCATCGTCTTTACCTCACGGTAACCGTCGATCCATTTTTTGCAGATCTTTGACCTTCCTCATTTGTGCTTCTGCTTTCTTGGCATCATCCCAAAAACCGGGCGCCTGCGTACGCAGTTGTTCTTCTTCCACCTGAACCAGTTTATTTTCTATGTCCAGATATCTTTCAAGTGCCGCAGTACGTTCTTTTACGTCTTTCAGTTGCTCTATTGTTATCATCTTGAGAATTTTTGCATTTCAGGATGCAAAGATAGTGGAAATCTATTCATTTTCCCATTATTCTTCATACATCTTTTCTATTTCGGCAGCATAGTTCTTGTTCAGCACATTACGTTTTATTTTCAACGTATTGGTCAGCTCACCACGCTCCATACTGAAAGGATGGGGCAACAAAGTAAACCTCTTGATCTGTTCATAATGTGCAAACTGCTGCTGCAGTGTATCAATTCGCTCTTTAAACAAATCGATAATTTCCGGTTTCTGCAACAGTTCCTCCATACTTTCATAGCGAATACCTTTTTTTGCGGCATACTCTTTCACCAGTTTATATTCAGGAATAATCAAAGCAGAAACAAATTTACGTTCATCGGCAATAATAGAAATCTGATCGATATAACGGTCTACCACCAATTTGGCTTCAATGGCTTGAGGAGCGATATACTTTCCGTTTGAAGTTTTAAACAAGTCCTTGATACGCTCTGTAAGGAACAAATGCTCATCTTTTATATAACCCGCATCACCGGTATGGAACCATCCGTCTTCAGTAAACGCCGCCTTCGTAGCAGCTTCCTTTTTATAATAGCCATGAGTGATTCCTTCACCACGTAACATTATTTCGTTATTCTCCCCTATTCTGACCTGCACATGGGGCATGATACGCCCCACCGAACCAACCACATGGTCATTATCATTCTCACAAGCAACCGTTGCAGTAGATTCCGTCAATCCATAACCGGCTACCATATTAATTCCCACCGACAAAACAAACTCCTGTACAGCCGGTGGAATAGCCGCACCGGCAGTAGGGAAGAAACGCCCGTTTTCAATGCCAATAGTCTTTTTCAACAAGCTATAGATCGTTTTCTCATAAAATTTATATTTCATGTGCAATACAGGCGGAGGAGTCAGCCCTTTGTACACATAATCCAAATTATGTTCACGTCCCACTTTAATAGCATCCAGCATCAACTTCTTTTTCAATCCGGTTGTCTCATTGATTTTTTCTTGCACGCCGGCATACACTTTCTCCCAAAAACGGGGAACACTACACATAGCCGTAGGACGGATTTCCTTTATTGTTTTCTGGATATCAGCAGGACGCAAGTTGATAGACAAAGTACACCCCATCGAAAGGCACCAGCAAGTCCATGCACGCTCAAACACATGAGTAAAAGGAAGGAAATTCATAATCACATCCTGATCACCCAATTGAGGGAAACGTTCATCATGTGCCGGAATGGCCGCCTCATAGCAAGAATGATGCAACATCACCCCCTTGCTGTCTCCGGTTGTTCCACTGGTATAAAGAATATTGGCAAGATCACCATTACCCGACTCTGAAGTACGCTTGTCTACCTCAGCTTGATGCGGATGCGCCTCACCCAATTTCAGAAAGTCATCAAAATAAATGGAAGTCTGGTCCCGCTCATCACGCTTTACCTCCCTGTCGAAAATTATAATCTGTTTCAGTTGGCTTCCCAGTAGCATAACCCGGAACGCCACATCATATTGCAACTGTTCACCTACAAAAATATAACGTATTTCGGCATCACCTACCATATAATGTACCTGCGCCTCGGAACTGGTAGCATAAAATGGTACAGTAACAGCCCGTACCCCAAAAGCTCCAAAGTCCACATACAGGCATTCCGGTTTATTTTGAGAAAAACCTGCTATATTTTCCTGTATGCCTATACCTAATTCTATCAATGCATTCGAAACTGTTTTTACAGTTGCGGCAAACTGGTTCCAAGAAACCGGAATCCATGTTTCTGTTTTATAATCGCGGTAACGCAACGCTACACGATCACCATATTTCCCTGCCTGACGTTGTATCAGGACAGATAAGAAAGAACTACTCATTCCAAAGATTTATTTTTAATTCATCGGCAAAGTTATCGTTTAATTTGGAATTATCCTCTATAAACAGGCATTAATTTTCCCAATTAGTCAAAGAGTTAGAAGAAATCAGCCGAAAGATTTAGTTGCATATCTAACTTAATTACCTACTTTTTTCATCACCGTTTACCACGCAAAAATAGTATCTTTGCAACACATTAAATTATTAAAATCAAGATGATTGATATAGAATATTACACTTCCGAAGCAACCACATTGCTGAATTCGTTAATCGGTATCCCCTCATTGAGCCGGGAAGAAGAAGCTGCCGCTGACTTTCTGCAGAACTATATTGAAGAAACAGGTATCATGACCGGTCGTTCGGGCAACAACATTTGGTGTATCAGTCCGATGTTCGACCTCAACAAACCGACTATTTTACTAAATTCCCACATCGATACCGTAAAACCGGTAAACGGATGGCGGAAACATCCTTTCACTCCGAAAGCCGAAAACGGAAAGATTTACGGTTTGGGAAGTAATGACGCCGGCGCCAGTGTAGTATCCTTATTTCAGGCGTACCGCCATCTCTCTACAACCGAGCAGGCATACAATCTGATCTTTCTTGCCTCATGTGAAGAAGAAGTTTCCGGAAAAAACGGAATAGAAAGCGTATTGCCCCAACTACCTCCCATCACCTTAGGCATAGTGGGTGAACCGACAGAAATGCAGCCTGCTATTGCCGAAAAGGGATTGATGGTGCTGGATGTTACCGCATACGGCAAAGCCGGACATGCCGCACGCAATGAAGGAGTGAATGCTATCTACAAGGTACTGGAAGACATTCAGTGGTTCCGTGATTATAAATTCCCAAAGGAATCTTCCCTGCTGGGGCCTGTCAAAATGAGCGTGACACAAATAAATGCCGGCACGCAGCATA
>ENA-OPYU01000798-OPYU01000798.1-human-gut-metagenome-genome-assembly--contig:-NODE-798-length-11854-cov-3.241409_pt1 | contig 11854 bp, 15 predicted proteins | sample MGYA00242637_ERZ504482 | MGnify/ENA primary metagenome ERZ504482 (study PRJEB26092, sample SAMD00036237) | human gut metagenome | host: Homo sapiens | study: EMG produced TPA metagenomics assembly of...
CCTCCCCACCTGTTGAAAGTTCCTATGTACAAATAAGTCCCAGCCAGTACACAGCATTCGGGCAATGGTGATTGCTCTAGCGAGCCATTTCAGGCGCGGTTTTAGCGTAGGCGAAATCCACTGCTTAGGTCAACTTAATCGTGAAGGCTCTCCTGAACGATTTAGTCGCAGTTAGCAGTTAGTTCGCTGGAGCGTTGCGCCGGCGAGTGAGCAATCACCATTGTCCGAATGCGTCCGCCTTGAATAACTTTCAACCAATTAAATAAATTTTCAGGAACTCATAAATCTCATCTTCAGTTGGCGGACATCCTTCCAGGTGGTGGGTGAAGTGGCGGGTGCAATGGCCGATTCCCAGGGTGCCTTTCTGGTTTCGGTAGCCTTGACCGATGGAGATTCGGGTAGTCAGGTTTGAAAGGAGGCCTTCTTGCTTCAGGCGGTTAAGAGCGGGGATCAGGTTGCCGTAGCAGGCGCTGCAGGATTCTACTTCTTCTACAGCGTCGGCAAGCTCTACCACTTTCCGGGACTTGGGAACAGGAGCGCCGGGGTTACCATCAAGGGCACGGATTTCTACCTGGCGGATGTCGGCGCAGCCAACACCAAGGGCGGCAGCCTTTGTGATATAGGGAACCTCTTCTACCTGGTAGTACATCATGTCGCAGACATAGGCATCCATAAGAACCGGATCCACAGCTGCCAGAACGCGATTCATCTCTACAGGATTTCCGCCATCCTCGAAATCCAGATCTCCGCAAATATTGTCTACCACGATGAAATCCTGGTGGATAGCAAGGCCCAGGTGGGCAATGGGGTCATGAAGACCTAATGCGTGGAAACGACGCTTCTCAGAATTAGGGAGAAGACCTTTCATGTTCTTCAATGCACAGGTGATTTTGGTCTGACAGTGACCCTTTAGTACAGGAACATTAATAAGGAAGTCCAGGTCAAGGACACTTTTGCAGATGTTTAAGGTCATATCGCCACATTGTACAGGCGCACCTTTTTCCTTTTGCATGTCAAGGAACGGAACGTTATATTTTTCACAGAGAAACTTGAAACCACAGACTTCGTAGGATTCGGAGGTCTTATCTCCTACCCAGGAGCCTTCCATGATGACCAGGTTGGAGAAACCTTTTTCCTGAAGGTATTCTACGATTCCAGCGACTACCTCTGGATGGGTGGTGCCACCCCAGTAGGCTTCCATGGGGGAGACCAGGTTTGGCTTGATGCCGATCCGCATATTGTACAAACCAAATTCTGAATTCTGTTTTTTCCACAGAATCCGAAGAACAAAAACAGTCCACTTCTACTTTAGAGTTGTCAATAAGACTGCTCTTTGTTTCAAGCTTTGCTTCTGTTATAACATTCTCACTATTCTGCTGTAAACCTGCCCCGGAATTTTCTGAAAGCACCTTCAATCCGCATTTCTCAAACTTCTTCTCTATCTCTCCTGCCAGATCACACGCCTCCAGCAGTTCCTTCGTCATCTCCTTATATTCAGTTCCGCATTTTATAAAAATCTGATTCTTCTTCATTCCAGGATCAGTACTCCTTTTTCCTCCATAATCTTTATGGATATTGTACAGGAAATCAGAAGCATTAGCAACATAAGAACAAACAGCATCGCCAGGCAGACCGGGATTCCAAGGTTCCAAATGCGCAGGCCCAAATTTTTCAGGCCGGAAAAATCCACGTTCATTTTCTGGCATATTTCTACGCCAATCCATCCTGCCGACATGATGCCAAATACAAGAACAAACAACATCAGCCTTCCTGTAGTGCTTCCATATTTCAACTGTACCGGAAACAAAACCACATTTGCGAAAATAGCAAGAAAAAGACCTGCAGCGGCAGAAGCGATCAGTTCTTCCCAGGACACCATGCGATATCCGGAGGCATTTACGCCAATTGCAACTGCAACCGCAACAGCCCACAATGCCGTGACCATTCCTGCACCCAGCAGATACTTCTCCTTCACATATTCTTTCCTGCTGATAGGAAAAGTAAAAATATAAGACATACCATTATCCATATCATCACTTGCTATGGTATTCAGTGCCATAACAGCAGCCAGGACAGACACATAACTGATTAGAAAAGAGGGACCTGCGGAAGTACTCAGGAAACAGAAAATGGCTATAATATATATGCCAATAAACGTTTTCAGGTTTCCCCTCATAATTTCCATGTCTTTTACAAACATACCTTTCATAATACTTCCCCCTTGATCATCATGGTAATAACCTTGTCCACAGACCCACGTTCTATTACAAGCTGCGGGTAGTTCTCCGCATAAAATGCACGCTCATCTGTGAGACAGCTGTAGCCGTATTGCTCCTTCTTCACCTTGAGAATATGCTGCTTATCAAGCAATTCATATTGCTTCTCGTCAGCCTTGATAAGACCATATTCATCCAGCAGCACATCTGTATTCTCATGAAGCACGATCCGTCCCTTATCAATCATATAGATATCATCACACAGGCTCTCCAGATCTGAGGAAATGTGGGAGCTGATCAGAATACTTCTGCCTTCTGTCTCCATATATTCCCGAAGGAGTTCCAGAATGCTATCCCTGGCAATCACGTCCAGACCGGCTGTAGGCTCATCCATAAAATTGGGCATCCCTCTCCCAGCCCTCTAAAACACTGGCTTTAACGTCAGAGACACGAGTGTATCGTGTTCACTATTATTCTCAAAGCGTTAGCTCTACTCCTTCTTGTTCCAGTGCAGCACTCAACTGTTTTGCATAAGTCACCTGTCCACACATTTTTCATTCCATATAAGATTCTTAAACATATATTTCTTTGCTTTTAGTTTTCTTATGAGATATGTTCCGTCAAACGCCTTAGAGACTATGTCATCATGAACCTCTTCCAAATGTTCAACCGCTAAGAAACTATTACTCATCTCACTAAAACATAATAGTGTATTTAATGTATTCATAGAAAATGCTGGATAAATATTTTTTCAAAATCTCCCCATTCTTTTGTATTTTGCGTAAATCGAACCCTATCTCTTTACCCTTGTTGTCAGATTTACTTTTCTCAGAATAGTATCTAACCAATGAAGCGTATTCTTTTAATTCATTTTCTGTAATTGACCCGAATACTTTCTCGCATCCAATATTTACCGAAAACTCTCTATTTTCCTTAATTAGATTTACAGCATCTGAAAATTCTTTACTTCCGAGATGATATTCTTGCTTAATCTCATCTTTGACTTCTTTGAATTTCTCTGTTCTCCATTCTTCATATACAGGAAGCCGCTTCGAAATATCCCATATATCTGCTCTCGACAAGCTCTTGGTAAATGTTCCTGGCGAATATTCAAAGATACAATTATCCAGAAAATATATCAAATCATCAAATTTTTTCATTACTTCCTTAAATTCTGTTTCTAACAATTCAATACTTACATGAGAAATTTTGTTTTTTATCATATGTGGTTCATCTTCTTTATTTAGTTCATATTTGAAGGCATCCCCCTCTTCATCGAAATAATAAAAGTAAATCATATCTTCTATATTCTCAAAATATGCAGGAATTCTTCTGTCAATATTCTTCTTATCACATGCTAATTTATATAGGCATTCAATACTATGCGTGTGTAATTCTTTTTTTCTTTCCTTTAAGACTTCCTCAGAATAACATATCCCTTTCTTTTCCTCTATTCGCCATAACATTTTTATGACAATCTTCAAAGATAGCTCAATGCTGTGTCTGGCGTTATAAACGATAGGATATACTAACAGATCTTCAACTTCGGAACCTGTTTTCAATGATTCCGTCAGAAGTTCAACGGTACGCTTGAACCCATTTCTTATATCCTCATCGGTAGTTCCCCCATTGTCACCTACGCATGCAATAATTGTATCTTCTTCATGAAATTCAAACGGATTTTCCATCTTCTATCATCCTCTTTCTTCGAATTTAACTTATCGATAAGTATATCATAAATACAATTTATGCACACCTTTTGTTATCTACACTTTTATATTCCAACCACAACAACCGGGAAATTCTTCCCGGTCGTGCAGATTATTTTCTAATTCAGATTATAAAGTTTTTAATACGTTCAGGTCTTTCTTGTTAAGGCTTTTCTCAATCTTACATTTTCTTTTTCCATTTGCTCTTTTTCACGTTTCAGCTCCCGGATCTGTTCTTCTAATACATTGATCCGATTCTTCAGTACAATGTCACCTATGTATCTTTTGGGGTCTATCATTCCTGCCTGCTGCTCCAGAGCACGATCCATTTCTTTTCTGACCGTTTCATTCTTATAAAAGAATCCTCTGGACAATCCTGTCCTCTTTTGTCAGTTTTGGGACCGTCACTTTTTCCCCGTTCTGTCAGCATCTGCCGGATTTCTGTCACTGCCCTGTTTACTTTTTCTTCACTGGCTTTTTTATTGCAGGCTATCATCGAATCGTATTTGTTCATATTCTTCCTCCCATCCTTCCAGACATTCCAGTACCCATCTTAGATAATAGGTTTCTTGTTTTTCGTGTATCATCTGCCAGTATTTTCGTTGCTCATCTTTCTGTAATACTTTACATTTCTCAGGCTTCTATGCCCCAGTAGTCTTGCGATTGTCCAGTCATCCACATGCATCTCGGCAAGCTTCATGCCATAAATATGCCGATACATGTGAGAACCGAATCCAAAATATTCTCCCTTATCATCTCGGAGATTTTCCTGATATATTTATCTGTAACTTTTTTGCTGGACTGTAGCATATTTCATTGGTTTTGAAGGATCACTTAAACTTGTAAAAATGTATTTACCTTTTCCGTGCTCCTTTTCTCTGTATCGAATCGCTTCCTTTATTAAAGCAGCCAGTTCCTGACTAATCGGTTTTTGCATAAAATGTGTTTTCATTGGTGGATCTGTATTATGGTTTCACCGTCTTTTTCAATCAGGCAGTCTGTCCTGAGTGTCAGTGTATCTGACATTCTTGTTCCAAGCATTTGATGAATAAGCATAAGTCTCGCCGTCTGCACATCCACTTTCGTAAGGAAAGCATTAAATCGCTTTAATTCCTGATCGGAATAAATTTTGATTTCTCCCCTTATATCTGGTGGAATATCCCGATTCAAAATTAAATCCTTTACCTGCGGATATTGATAGACGTCAGCTACCATATTCAGCAATGCCCGCAGTCTCGTCAGCTCCGCCCGATATCTTTTGTCCCGGTATCTTCTGTTTTCATGTATATCAAATACTCTTCCATGATTTTCCTGTCCAGCTTTGAGCAGGAATCTACTTCTTTATTGTTTTCCTTCAGATATCTTGAAAACCTTCGAATGGCAGTCATTTCTTTTTTTGACAGTACCGATGCTTTCTGTTTTCAGTTGAAAATAAATTGCCTTTTTTACTTCCTCTCTGAGATCCTGTTGGGAGATTTCCTTAAAATTTATAATTCTGGTCGTGCGCGTCAGATCCTGTTTCACTTGTATATCAAGTTTTTTCAAGTTGCCAGACATCCTTTGTCATCTCATCTACATCAGCATCTCTTAAATCAAGGAAATAATCTATTAATCGGTCAATATAGTGTAATGTCTTTGCCTGTGATACCGTTTCATTCCCACAATGGGATTTTGAAATTTCTGTCAGGGGCAATCCCTGCTGTAAAAGCCATATTTTCATCTGCTGCTTCCATTTTCTTTGTCCCAGTCCAAAAAACTTTCCGGTCTGTCTCTTCTGGTTTGCAGCATTTTACATAAATGATGGTAAAATCTTCTCTCAGTATAAAATTTTTCCGCCCCAAGCTGTTGTCCTCTGTATTTCAGGAACTTCCTCATTTCTTTCTGCATCTGTACAGACGGCAGTAAATCAAGGTCATACGAAGGTTCTGTTCCCATTCGTATTTTTGAAATTTCACTTGCTTTCTCATAGGAGTCCAATTTTTTTATGTAAAATTTATTTTCCACGTTTGCACTTCTTGATTCCTGATGCCAGGCTGTTTTCTCCTTTCTTGAAAAACTCCTGATTCGCTGCTGAAATTTTCTTTGGCATAAAATCCACATACTGCTGTGTCATCTCTTCATAATCATGTCCCAGATAGTCCCGGATACTCTGAAGAGGGACTTCGTCATCATATAACAGAGTCGCTATCGTATGGCGGAAATCATGTGATTTAAAATCATACCCTTTGAAAATATCCTGCCTCTTATTAAACAGTTCTTTCATTTGCCACTTAAACGAACCATACTGATATGCCCCTCCCCGTTTGTTTTGAAAAACATAATCCTCACTTCCAATATGATATTTTTCCAAATATCTTTTCATAATCTTATAAAGAACATCTGGAATCGGTACTCTTTTGTATGTTCGCATTTTCATCTGATAAACCTGTATCCACGCATCTCTTCCCTGCCAGGAATAAGCATCCCCTTTCAGGGTGCATACTTCACTGATCCTTAGTCCAATCAGCATAGAATGTAAAAGGATCAATCTTGGAATTTCAGGGAAATTTTTTTAAATTCTCTCAGAATCCTCTCATATATTTCCATCTCTACGCTTCGGTTATTATGACAATGTACTTTCATTTTTTCAAATAATATCTCATAACGAAATGGTATCCTGTCTATGATTTCTTTCGTCTGCAGATATTCATATAGCTGATAGATTGCTATAACAATATCATTAAAATAAGAAGCTTCTTTTAACTCAATTATCTGGAAATATTTTTTTATTTCGGTTTCTGATGCAAGTTTCAGCTCCATCGCGGTTTCTTTTTCCATCCACATGACAAATGCCAGAATCCTGTAGAATTCGGCTTGTATGCCACTCATTGCCAAATGTGTAACACCCAGACAGTATTTCATGTATTCCTGCAAAATTTCCCGGTTCTCTCTTTTTTCCTATGCCCATAAAGGAAAATTTTTTCCACAGGATTGGATGGGTTGACTCTATATTGTTCCAGATGCAGTCTTTCCAAATACCAGACTGTTGAATCCCATAAAATATTCTTGGCATGGCAGAAAAGATATTTCTGACATTCTCGGAGTTCTCTTTCTGCAAGCTCTTTTGCATATGCCGTATCTGCATATTTTTCAAGTTTATCGGCCTGTACCTGTGTAATATATCTTAAATCCTCAATATGTTCCTGCATACAAAATTGATATACCACCTTCAAACCGTTTAACCGCATTGTGCATTCTCTCAGCATTATGTCACGCAGTACGACATCTTCGATAATTTCTAAAAGCTGACGCTTGCATAGCTCTGAGCCGTTTACACGAAAATCCCAAACTAATTTATTAATGGCAACTTTGCAGTCATATCTTTCTGCGATTGCCGGATTTGGGTGATATGGTAAAAAGAGCAGTTCGTGGATTAAATCTGTATTCTTTGCTATCTCCTGCTTTCCTTTTAACGTATTGGCATGCTTTCTGATTGCATATAATTTTGCCTTATCCATTCCACGTAAATAACTGCGTACTGCTGAATCAGAATAAGTGCTTTTCAGATATTTCCGATAATCCACTCTAAGCTCATAATCGATGTCTGCTATATGCCACACTTCATTTTTTACCAAGTATGCTTTCAGACAGCCTTTTCCAGAGTTGCTGTCCATGCTTTCATCTAATTCCCGGCTCAGTTCTTCTATCTTCTTTTCCCGTTCTTCACTTGATGTCCATTGTTCTTCCGGCTCCCAAGCAAACACCCTTCTTGCCGGCATCTATCTTCACCTCCTGCTTTCCAAAAACTGTTCTACTCCGTAAAGTTTGGAATATCGGCGGTAAAATTCCTGACTTGCTGTTTTCAGCTTGTCATCTAAAACATTCAGATATCGTATGGTTGTATCGAGATGCTTGTGTCCCAGTGCCTGGCTGATCATTTCCAGCGGCCAGTCTGCTTCCCACCTCGTATTTGCATAATATCTTCGAAGCATGTGCGGTGTGATCTTGATCCCAGTCTTTTTCTCCATGCGTTCAAACATATCGTAGACGCTGTCTACTCTTAACGGCTTCCCTATGGTATCCCCTTTGATGTTAATAAACAGGTATTCCTGTTTTTGCAGGATGTCCCAGTATTCCCCGATATAATAAAGCAGGAATTCAAAGGTATCATCGCTCACCCGTCCTCTTCGCTCTTCGGCATTTTTTGCTCTTGCATCGTTTTCATTATCATCCCGGAAGTCTACCCGGATCTCATGGTTTTCGTAATCGATGTCTTTGGTATAATCAATTCCCAAAATTTCACCGATGCGGAATCCCAGTTCCGATGTCAGTAAGATCAACACCTGATCCCTGCAATTTGTACAGGCTTCTAAAATCGTTACGATTTCGTTCCGTTCGGCTGCCCGGACGTTTCGTTCCTCTTCTTTTAAGTATCCTTTAAATGACCGGGAGCGGATGGTTCTTCTGACCCCGATGGCATTTGCCTTTGTGATCGGCTGATTATAGGATAATACCGACAGGCAGGAACCGTTATTTCTGACTACTTCTAAAAAAGAATAAAACCTGAACACTTCTTTTAAGTAAGCGTTACAGGTTTTATTCTGCGGTTCTTTATCCAAATTGTCGGTATGTTTCCCAGCTTTCAGCCATTTCAGATATTCTGCGAAAAAATCATATTGCGTTTCGTAATCCATTCCATAGACATCTTCTGCTTCATGTTCTTCTTCCAGCAGATATTCCCAGTAGTAGGCAAGGGCAAATGCATTTCTCCGTATAGTATTCGGGGAACGGTTTGCCCGCACCTGATGCATTAGATACTTGCTTGGCAGCAACACAATTTCCAGTGTTTCCATATCCCGTATAAAGAAATATTTTACGGAACCTTCTCGCTGCATTTCCACTTTATATCGCTTCATGTTGTCTGCCTCCTTTCCTCTAACGCTATACACAGTATACCCAACTCATGCCAATAAAGCTATCACCAATACCACCAATTCGCTCCAAACCGCCCCTGAAATACCACTAAACCTTTTTGTCCTGTCTGCTACCCGGATCTGGGCAGAACCAATAACGCCACGGATGTTCTCAGCTATAGTACCGCTCCACTTTCCGGCTTCGGATAAAATTTTCTACTTCTTCGATCCGTTCTGCCATCTGGCACTTTGGCAGTGCTTCCAGAACATCACTCCGATACCTGCCTTTCTTTGCTGTCCGGTGATCCAAAATGGACACAACGCAGGTGTCCTGCTCCGTGCGGATTGCCCGGCCGAATCCCTGCCGCAGCTTCTTCTGCATATCCGGGACTACGATGGTCTGGATGTAGGATTCCAGGGATCGGTACTGCTCCTTTTGTGCTTCATGGATGGGGTCCGGAACAGAAAATGGCAGTTTTACGATGATGAGAGACGATACCATGTACCCCCGGAAAATCCACACCTTCCCAACAGGAGCCGGCTGCGAACAGCACTGCATTCTCCATCTTCTTAAACCGTGCAATCTCTTCCTGGGAGTTTCTCCATACCTGCACCATCGGGAACGGGATCTGATCCCGCAAAAGCTGATGCACATTTCCCATCAGGGTATAAGATGTGAACAGTACCAGCGTATGCCCGTAAGTGGAACACACCAGATCACGGATCTGCCCGGCAAGCTGCTCGGCCTCTTCCCTGCTTCCCTTTTTCATAGGTCTTAAATGCTCCGGGATGTAAAGCAGACAGTTCTCTTTGTAACAGAATGGGGATTCTGCCACACACTCCCGGCACGCCCGTTTTCTTTTCCAGCCCGGTCATCTGTCTGGTTACCTTTGCTAAAGCCCGTTTCCCGGCTTTTAAGGTGCCGCTGGTTAAGATCGCCGGAAATCCCCGGCTCCATAACGTCGCATCCAGATACTTCGGGATCTCCCGGTTGACTGCCATAAAGGTTAAATGTCCCCGGCTGTCCTGCTGTAAAAACAAAATATATCGCTTGTCGTTCTTTAAAAACCATCCGAACAGCTCTTCCATCTCTTCCATCCGCCGAAAGATCCAGTAAGGAATATTCCCGGCAAGCCTTTTGATCATAAGCTGAAGCCTTTCCTGCATCTGGGCTAAGGCTGTGCCAGCTCCCGGCGGAAAATGAAAAACTTTCTTTTCCAGCCATGTCCTCTGTGCCATCTTTCCGATGCTTTCGGATCTCCGCCTGAAGTGCAGAAAACCCTTCCATCAGCCGTTTTCCATCCGTGCCTTTATGCTCTCTGCCTAAAAAGTAAGCAATCTCCTGCACATCTTCCCTTCCAATGCTTCTTCCATACATCTGGCTGGCGGCTTCCGGGAGTTTATGGGCCTCATCCACAACCAGAGCCCTGTAATCTGCCAGAAGCGGCCGGTACCCATTTGCCCGGTGCATGGCATCTGCCAGAAGATAATTGTGATTGCAAATCTGTAAAAAAAATGTCCTCTTTCCTGGAACTATCCAGATGCTTCTGATAACGGCATTCTACTTTTCCCGGACACTCCCTAGGGCAGAATTTTGGTACGCACACCAGCCTGCGGTCAAAACCGCTCAGGTTATGTACGGAATCTAAATCAAAGTTATGCCGGAGGGACTTCAATGCCTCCATCTGTGCCTGATTTTTTATTCTTGTCCCGGACTGCCTCTAATCTCTGGGCCAGCCTGTAATCGCATACAAAATGTTCCTTTCCCTTGCGGACGACTGCTTTTAATTCTCCCTGAAGCAGATCTGCTTTTAACAGTACATCCGATAAGAAAGGAACATATTCCTCTATGATGGCTTTCTGTAAGGCGATACTGGAAGTGGATACCACTACAGACCGCCTGTCACATCCCGAATAACCGGAATGCAGTACACTATATTTCCGCATCAGGATGCAGGCTGTCAGATAGGCATAGGTCTTTCCGATGCCGACGCCTGCATCACAGAGCGTGATTTCATTTTTCATAAGGGCATCCAGCATTTCATGGCAGAGACGGATCTGTTCTTCCCTTACATGAAGCCCGGCTTCCGGGAGAAGCTCCCGAAAGATCTGTTCCACTTCGCCATGTGCCCTTTTCTGATATTCATTTTTATAACACATTACTTCTCCTTGCCAGAAAGCTTATCTTACCGTACCCTTACGGACGGGTCTGGTCGCTTCCGGTGTATTCTGTCCCTGTTCCTGCATTTTCTTTATGGCAGCATTCCCTCTTGCCATCATCCTTCGGATATCCGTCCGGGAAACATTCCATGTCCTTACTTTCTGAGGAGCTTTCCTTACCTGCTCGGACAAATGGCATTCACAGAGTTTCGGATATACCACCATTGCTTCCGGTAATTCCAGCGGATACTCGATCATGGGATGGTACACAATATCCCGGATCACCTGCTCATAACATTCCATCTGCATTCTTGCCGTACTGTCCTGATAGATATTTTTCCCTTTCATGGCACTGTAGACCTGCGATGAGATGTATCCCAACGCTTCAAAACTACAGTACCCATACAGAGTCACGCCGGAAAGGGAATCCGGATCTTTTAAGGCATTCAGATAAACTTCTTTTCCCTGGGCGATCAGCCACATCCGAAAATCGGAAAAACTGTCATCACTGCACCCTGCTTCCATCATAATACCTGCCGCTGTCCATAAGCCGTACTTATAAGCCGCATCCCGGTAACTGTAAACAAGATTGTGGAATTGGAGGACATCCTCCGGTGTCATATAGAAGAGCTGCTGCTTGATCCACACTGCCGAAGCATCCAGATCGGTGCCGCACACTTCCTTTGCTTTTTCAATCAGATTCCAGAATTGATCCTTGCTCATTCCACTTCTTTTTGTTTCTTCCATCTGTTCTCTCCCCTTGATGTGACGTTAATACCACAAGAATACGGCTGTAGTCTCCTACAGCCGCATGGTATCTGATATCAACGACACACTTCTTCATTGATTTCTTTTTTATCTTGCTGTTCCGCATTTG
>ENA-OPYU01000799-OPYU01000799.1-human-gut-metagenome-genome-assembly--contig:-NODE-799-length-11853-cov-2.669197_pt1 | contig 11853 bp, 18 predicted proteins | sample MGYA00242637_ERZ504482 | MGnify/ENA primary metagenome ERZ504482 (study PRJEB26092, sample SAMD00036237) | human gut metagenome | host: Homo sapiens | study: EMG produced TPA metagenomics assembly of...
AACCGGCAATAACTTTATTTTGACCGCATCCCATACATTCTGTTTTTCCGTGCTTTGCTCTTCTTCTGGAGTTCTGACAATTCTTTTTTCTTCCTGCTTTCCCTGTTCGATGTTTTTGCTGATTTGTTCTTCTTCCGCTTGTTTTCGCTCGATTTCTTCACTGATGTATGCCGCTTGCTGTTCAACTTTCTCTCGCTTTTCCTGCTTCTTTTTACGAATTTCTTTCTGACGGTTTTCCACTGTCTTTCGTCGCTCTTTTAAAATCGCAAGCGCGCGCTCCACATCCATCTCACTGTTCCCGGAACAGTAATAATTTGCAGCATAGTTTCGCAATTCTGCGCTAAGATCAGCACTTGTCTCTGCTTTTGTCTGACCGATTGAGATGGTATTTTCAAATGCAGCTTCTGACATGCCATCCAGAAGCATATCCATATCTCCCTGCTCCACCGATAAGATCTCTCCGTCTGTCTGACAGACAAGACTCGCGCTCTTTCCATAACGGTCAAACCGGCGGCTAATGATAAAAGTTCTGTCGCCAGACTCAAATGTCATCTCTCCAGCATAATAAGACGGCTGATCCCACGGCTCATATTTTGTAAACAGATCAATTTTTTGCTGCCCTTCCGCGCCCTTTTGTCAGTCCAAATAGCATACTTCTGATAAAAGCATGCAGTGTACTTTTTCCGAACTCATTTTCTCCGTAAAAAATGTGGAAGCCTTCTTCCAGTTCTATCTTTATCTCTGAAAATTTTCCAAAGCTTTTCAGATATAATTCTCTGATAATCACCTAACTTCTCTCCTCCATCGCTGCAAGAATTGCACTGACCCCCTCGCACATTGCCTGATACTCGGTACTTTCCGGCTCGCATTCCATAAAATGTCCGATCAACCTTCCAAGCAGATTTTCATTTATTTCTCTCGTACAGCTGTTCATAGTGATATGCAGGAACGGTATGATCAAGAATCTCCACGATATTTCCATAATAGTCGAGATCTTCTATATCATAGACAATCTCCGGATCTCTCTGTCCTTCCAAAATAATTTGTACAGCTCCGCAGTGCCATTTTGTTCGATCTCCTCTTTGATCTTTCCCCGCAGCGCCCCATGTGTCATTTCTATATCCACTGTGAGATGTAAGTGTATGTACTGCCATTTTTTGCAAATGGAACAAAACGGATCTGCGTTTCCTTTCTCGGTAATCTCTCCGAGAAGAAATCCATGTCTTCCTGTTTCATTTTGATCGAGCGGCTCAAGAGAACCAGAAATGCCGCATAGTCTTTCAATAGCATCTGTGGTTTATGAATATGTCCCAGTGCAACATAATCATAGCCCCAGTGCTTTTAACTTTGCTTTTTGATCGGAATATGTGTCTCATACCCCCCCGTGAGCCAGAAGGATTTCATATTTCATGTCCCGCGGGGCATACGCCTCGTCGTACCTCGCCTCTCTGATTTCTCGTCTGTCGTAGCTGAATCCATACACTGCAAGATCCAGCTCCTCGATCACTGCTCTGTGTAATGTAGTTTCAAACAGTGGATAGACATTTTCACTCCATGCTATCTGCAGATAACGCGAATCCTTTCGAATATAGTCATGATTTCCTGCAATCAAAACGACCTTTGTCCAAGATAATTTTCCAAAATGATAATTTATCTCTTTGAGTTCTCTCAACAGAGGCTGCCTGTGAAATAAATCCCCTGCGATCAGCAACAGGTCAATCTGTTTCTCCTCACAGATGTCAATGACTTTGTAAAAACTATCCCAGATCTCCTTTTCCCGCTGTCCGTCATCACGCCTTCCCGCCTCCGGCGCTGCCCCTAGATGGACATCTGCTATCTGTATAAAATTCATAAAATTATTCTCCTTCACTCATCGCCGGTAACGTCACGATAAACCGTGTTTCCCACTCGTCACTCTCCGCACGGATCGTTCCATGATGCAGTTCCACAATTTCTTTTGCAATGGCAAGTCCAAGTCCTGCTCCTCCTGTCTTGCTGGAGCGCGAACCATCCACTCGGTAAAACTTCTCAAAAATTGCACTCAGTTCCTCTTCCGGAATCTTCTCTCCTTCATTTGCCACAACAATCTCGATCTCCTGGTGCCGCTCCTTTGCCTGAATCCGTATCGCAGTTCCTTTGTCACAGTACGCAATCGCATTTCGCAAAAGATTATCAAATACTCTGGCAAGCTTATCCGCATCTCCGTAAATCATCAGTGTATCATCAATCTGCACGTCACATCTTAAGTTTTTCTCCTTCAAAACCGCATACAGTTCATCCGCAATCTGTTCCAACATCATAGACAAATCTAAATTTCCCGGCTCCAGAACAATATCCTGTAATTAAACTTTGTAATCTCAAAAATTCATTGATCAGCTCTCCCAGACGGATTGCCTTCTCCAGAGAAATATGCGTATAATTTTTTCCGCTCCTCCTCCGGCATGTCCGGCTTTGTTTCAAGAATACTTAAATATGCCACAATGGAAGTCAAGGGCGTTTTCAAATCGTGTGCCAGAAAAACAACCAGATCATTTTTCTTTTTCTCACTCTCAATCGCCTCCTGTTCCTGCCTCCGGATCGTCATCTTAATCTCATTTAAGCTATCCTCAAGCGGCCGCAGCGCAGGTTTAAACCGCACAGGTTCATTAAAATCCGATAAAATATTTTCAATTCCCTGATTAATTTCCTTCAAGTACTGTGTGATTCTGCTCAGCACAAAATAGAAAAAAAAGGAAAACAATAAAAGGAATCCCGCACCCATAAAATAAATTTTATTGTTTCCAATCACTTTCCAGTAGAGATCGATCGCCTGTTGCTCCGGCATATGAAACCACATAAAAAAATTGTACAAATCCATCTGCAAACTTATGATTATAAATCCCATCTATGACAAGATTTTTGAAAAGATAGCCGACAAGCGCCGTAAACAGTACGACAAGCATTGTCTGAAGCAGAATATTAATCTTTAACCTTGTATAATTTTTACTCTTCAACTTTATATCCTACTCCCCAAACCGTCTTAATAAAATCGCTCTTTCCGGTCGGCCCGCTCATCTTCTCACGCAGATGCCGAATATGTACCATGACTGTATTGTTACTGTTTTTGTAATACTTTTCTTTCCATACATTTTCAAACAATTCTTCCGAGCTGATAACCTTTCCACGGTTCTCACACAGCATCCACAAAAGATCAAATTCAATCGGTGTCAGTGTCAGCTGTTTCTCATTATAGACACACTCATGAGATTCTCTGTTTAGCTGAAGTCCTGCAAAATCAATGATATCTCCACTGTCAATCCTTGTTCCTTCATTATACTGTGTATATCTCCGAAGCTGCGCTTTCACTCTTGCGATTAGTTCCAGAGGATTAAACGGCTTCAAAATATAATCATCTGCACCAAGCGTCAGCCCAGTGATCTTATCAATATACTCCGTTTTGCGGTAAGCATAATAACCGGAAATGTATACCTCTCTCGAATCTTCTTTAAAATTTCAAATCCATCAATCCCCGGAAGCATGACATCGAGGATTGCAAGATCGATCTTTGTCGTCTTCATACATTCCAACGCTTCTTCGCCGGTATAAAATGGATACACGGTATACTGATCACTCTGTAAATAGAGCGCAATCACATCCGCGATCTCCTTCTCATCATCTACAACTAAAATATTCATATTTCCTCCTCAATTCCCCTTACAATTTTAAAATGGCGAGGCAAAGTATACAAATACCCGCCCCGCCTTGGTTTCTTTCATTCTTTACAGTTCACAGTTATTCACAGTTCTTGGGAACGGAATGACATCTCTGATATTTGACATACCAGTCAGATACATCACACATCTTTCAAATCCAAGTCCGAATCCTGCATGTCTTGTAGAGCCATATTTTCTCAGATCCAGATAGAACTGATACTCTTCCGGATCCAGGTTCATCTCCTGCATACGCTTCAGCAGTTTGTCATAATCATCCTCTCTCTGGCTTCCTCCAATGAGCTCTCCGATTCCAGGAACAAGACAGTCTACCGCTGCTACTGTCTTATTGTCATCATTCATCTTCATGTAGAATGCCTTAATATCCTTCGGATAATCTGTCACAAATACCGGACGTTTGAACACTTCCTCTGTAAGATAGCGCTCATGTTCTGTCTGCAAGTCAACTCCCCATGACACTTTGAAGTCAAATTTATCATTGTTCTTCTCTAAGATCTCAATTGCCTCTGTGTAAGTTACACGTGCAAATTCAGAGGACACAACATTGTGGAGACGATCAAGAAGTCCCTTATCTACGAAAGAGTTGAAGAAATTCATCTCTTCCGGTGCGTTCTCCAGTACATAGTTGATGATATGCTTTAACATTGCCTCAGCAAGGATCATATCATCATCCAGATCTGCAAATGCGATCTCCGGTTCTACCATCCAGAATTCCGCTGCATGACGAGTTGTATTAGAGTTCTCTGCACGGAATGTCGGTCCAAATGTATATACATTACGGAATGCCTGCGCATATGTCTCTGCATTGAGCTGTCCACTTACAGTAAGACTTGTCTCCTTATTAAAGAAATCCTTCGTATAGTCCACACTTCCATCTGCATTCTTCGGGACATTCTCCATATCCAGTGTTGTGACACGGAACATCTCTCCTGCACCCTCGCAGTCACTTCCTGTGATCAGCGGTGTATGCACATACACAAACCCTCTCTCTTGGAAGAACTGGTGGATTGCATATGCGATCAAAGATCTTACACGAAATACTGCCTGGAATGTATTTGTTCTCGGACGAAGATGTGAAATTGTTCTCAAATATTCAAAGCTGTGACGCTTTTTCTGCAGCGGATAATCCGGTGCAGATGCCCCCTCTATGATCACTTCTTCTGCCTGGATCTCAAATGGCTGCTTTGCCTGAGGCGTAGCTACTAATGTTCCCTTTACAATAATAGCAGCACCTACATTTAGCTTGGAAATCTCCGCAAAATTGTCCATACTGTCGTGGTATACGACCTGAAGTGTCTCAAAAAAATGAACCGTCATTGACAACGATAAACCCAAATGTCTTAGAATCACGAATACTGCGCACCCATCCACCGACAGTAACCTGATTATCTAAGTATGCCTCTCTGTTCTTGTAAAGTTCTTTCACAGTTACTAATTCCATCTCTCACTACTCCTTTTCTTATATTTATCTACAACCGATGCCTGCACGATTTATCTTCTTCCACTGATTTCAGATTTCACTGTGTTCCATCTTTATCATTCTACTTGAAAATAAAAGATACAGTACACCGGACAGATATGGCTGATTTGATATTCATTGTTACAGTATAACGCAATTTTTCTATGTTCTAGCAATCAAAAAGTATGGATTTCTCAGTGATTTTTGGTGACTTTTTAAAGTATTGATTCAAGAACGGTGAGACTATTCTTATCACTTTGAATCCAAGGAAATGTCTTCTTAACACCGAGAACCTGACTCTCTTCATATTCCAGAAATTTTTTGAGACAATGAACGATGAACTGTTCTATTCCGAAGAAGAAATGATCAAAAAAGACAGAAAATCTGCTTTTGATAGAAGGGACAAACTTGCAGAATCTATTGCGATGTGCTATATTAAAGATACAAAAGGGGAAACCATAAACGGCTTACCCAATAATTAAATGCTTAATTTACTTAAGCCGTCATTATTGCGAGTAATGGCGGCTATTTTCGTTTATCCTTGAAAATCTCGTAACAAAGACCTACAAGGGCAACAATGAATATTAATAACTGAATCAAATCAGAATATGTAACATACATTAGCATCGCCCTCCTTTCTTTCGTCTGGAGGGTTGCCCCTCCGTAAAAGAGGGTAAGCCGCCCGGCTTTGGTTTCCCTGCCAGAATTATAACATATTCTTAACCCGCTCTCAATTACCTTCTGTGTTTTCTCTGCCCCCTGAATCATCAAAACACCGTATCAACGAAAAACTACTAAGCCAATACTTTAAGATATGGATTAGATTCTAACACCACTTTTATTTTCATTTCGAGCAAATGGTGGAGACAGCTTGATTTTTCATTCTATTCTATGCTATACTATCAACCGCTGAATCCCTTATAAAATAAGGTCTAGCCGGGTTTCAGCAAAGTGTGTTCGAGACCTTCCACACGTAAAACAAAACTAAAGGAGATTTGAATTATGAAAAACAAAGGTGTAGTATTTACCACGCAGGCAGCGATGATTGCTGCTATCTATGTCGTATTTGTACAGTTGTTTTTTCGCACCTATTGCAGCTTTGGATCGGTGCAGGTAAGAATTGCGGAAGCACTTACCATTCTGCCGGCATTTACCCCGGCTGCCATTCCGGGACTTTTTGTCGGATGTCTGATTGGAAATATTCTCGGAGGTGCAATGCTTCCGGATATTATCTTCGGAACACTTGCAACTTTAATCGGTGCTGTCTTCACTTATATTCTGCGCAATCAGAATAAATTTTTAGCACCGCTTCCACCAATTGTCGCAAATACAGTCATTATCCCATATGTACTGCGTTTTGCTTACGGGGAAGCAATCCCGATCCCGCTTCTTATGCTGAGCATCGGAATCGGTGAAGTGATTTCCTGCGGTGTACTCGGAATGATCCTTTATTTTACATTAAATAAATACAAACACCGTCTATTTGCTTTATAATATATCCTATAAAACTTTTTAGACACTGAGATTTTAAACGATTAATCTTGTTTGCAAAGAAAAAACTGAGAATCTGCCTTAAGCGAAAGGCTATTCTCAGTTTTTTCATGTTTTCTTTCCGTTTTTATAATCCTGCTATTCTTTTTGCAGTCAAAACATATTTCCCTGCTAGTTAATGATGGATGCGATTTTGCTTTTACTTTAAATAGCCAAGATATGTGTTCCCGCTGGCCACAGTCAATGCCTCCAGTTCCTCATACGGAACTGAGACCTTCTCTCCGGTATCCGCTTTTACATAAGTGATCATACTATCGTTGTATCCGATCAGCAATACCGCATTATTTAAATCCGTCATAGCGATGATTGGAGTACCTTTTCCGAGGATATAACATAATTCTTCCGGACTGCATCCATGGAGATCAAGTACATTTCCTAGAAACTGTTCTTGGAGAATCTCGATCGGCTTTTTCCCCGCCGCCATTTCTCCGGCGGCATCTACTGTTTTTCCTTCATAAGCGAAAAGACGGTTCAGCGCCGCTGCCAATGTGTTCCCTTCTTGATATGGACTGAGATCCACTCCTGCGATATCATACACAAGACTTCTGTTTCCTCGTTCCCATACATACTTCTGACTTTCTGATACTACAAGCCCTTGATTTTCATTTGCCTGCCGAATCGCATCTGCTGCACTTGCATAGATTCCAAGTAGCTTTCCTTTTTCCATAGGTATAAAATACTTCGGCCTCTCCTTCTTCCTCAAATGGAATCAGAACCGGATTCTCAAACAATACTTGCTTTGGCTTCAAAAGTTTCGGCTTCTTATCAGAGATTCCTGACTCATATTTAATTCTTACCTGCCGTTCTTTTTCATCAGAAGTATATGTTTCTACCGAAATATTACTCTTTTCTACTTCTTCATTACTTGTAATATAATCTTTTGTAACAGCTGTATACACAGACTCATTTTTCACGACACGGTCTAAAATCAACATTTTCTCTTCTACGGTCACTCCTGTTACATAGACTTGATCTGCCTGATAGATCTTTACAACTTCATTGTCTGTATCACGGATTTCCAATTTATACATTGGGCAGACATGCTCTCCGGTAACAAAAGCTCCCGCATCTTCCTTGCGCCCAATCCCATAGACGAAGTCCTCAGAAATAAATCCAAGCGGTCGAATAAATTCTCCAGAACTGCAAGTAACCGTCCGCTCCTTTTCCAGTGACGAAAAATCAAGCACTTTAACTTCCTCTGCATTTTCAAGCGAAGAAACAGTCTGATAAGCAAGGAGTCTTCCATCTTTTGAAGATACATACTGGTCTTTTTCAAGATTCTCTACCAAAGCCTCCTTTTTCCCTTTTTCCAGATCAACTTTGTAAAGTGTTCCTTCTTTCATTGCGTAGAGCACTTCTTGGTGCTCGTTATAATAGACAAGCTGCTCCTGTTCTTTTAATAAAATTTCACTGGAAATATGATCGGGAATGAATGCTTTTTCTTCCACAAAATTTTTCTCGATATCAAAAAAGTAGATTGCCGTGCCGACTTCTCCTTCATGTTCTCCTCGATTCATATACCCGATTACTTTAAATGTTGTGTCCCCCTGCTCATTGACCGATACAATCTGAATCTCATGTTCCTTGTATAAATTTCGAATGTCATATCCTTCGGAATCTGCAAAGCTAAATACAAGTGACAGTGCATCCTGGCTCTGATTATAATTCCACAATTCGCCTGCCTGTACAAAGGAAACAATCGTCCCTGCCTCATTTGCCATATAGGGAAATTCTTCTTTCGCAATTCCCAGCAAAATTCCATTATTATCTAAAACATTTCCAGAGGCATCTAATTCTTGTTCCATCGTCCGCTCATAATCAAGAAGGTATTCGGTTCCTTCTGCATATCTCACTTTCAGATACTCCCGTATCTGATAAACTTCCGTTTCATCCTGCTCTCCGGCACACTCCACCTCATAGTCATAGACAATGGTCATATAATTACCGCTAATTTCCTTAATACTTCTGCTGACTTCTCCTTTGATCTGCGGACGCAGTTCCCCCCAGGTCAAATGTTCTGCGTCAGAATGGATTGTAACTTTCTGTAAATTCTCTGTCTCATCATCTTCCGTTCCATTCTCAAGATAGGCTGCGATCGACTCTGTATTTTCTTTTCCAAATGTCATATTGTGAAATCGTTCTGCAAATGCAAGACACGCATCGCTGTCTGTTTCTTCTTTTGTGCAGATCCTCGTGTAATAATAAATATCCTGTTTTTCCGTATGCAATGTCAGTTTTAAAACCGCTTCCCGATCTGCAAGCTCCAACCCTGGAAAAGTCAATGATGGTTCCTCACCGATTTCCTTTTTGCTTTTCCCTTATAAAGAATTTCTTTTCCATCTGATGAACATACTTCATAAGTCAGTGCTTTTATCGGCAACACTCCTTCTTCTATTCGGAGTGTGATTCCACTCTGAAAATCCACCGGTGTGATCGTGCTTCTCATTTTCCCCGTACATTCATCTCTGAAACATAACCTACCAACGGATTGATCTCATATTCTCCCGATACAATCTGTATCCTCGGCAGTGTCGCTCCCCCCATATCTGCTGTCATATCAGCATTTCCCTGATTGGTCAGAAAACTAAAGACGATGACAGCGATCAAAAATACAAACGTCAGAATTCCTGCTCGTTTTACCTTTTCTTTCATGCAAAACTACCCCTTTATTGCAACAGTTCCCCTAATGTCGGGTGAATCTGTGAAAAACTCCCGGCATCTTTCTATCTGTTCTTTATTATTCGTTTTTCTTTCCTGTTTTATTGCTCTGATCAAAATATTCTTTGGCGTATGCTCCATATCGATAAACTCTAAGATCTGTGCATCATATCCTTCTCCCTCAAGATACTCCGCCCGCAGCGCGTCTGTAATCAATGCAGACATCCGCTCTTTGATCAGTCCATATTTCAGTACCGGCCTCAGGATCTCATTTTGAATCTGTCCATTGACTTCATGCTGACAGCATGGTACCGATAAAATTACTTTGGCATTCCACCCTACTGCTTTTGCAAGTGCAAAGTCTGTTGCAGTATCGCATGCATGCAATGTCACTACCATATCTACTTCCTCAACCCCGGTATAATCCGCAATATTTCCCTCGAGAAATTTTAACTTCTCATATCCATACTTTTCGCTAAGCTGATTGCAGTTTGCAATCACATCTTTTTTGCAGATCCAGTCCGATGATCCGAATATCATAGTGCTTCAGTTCGTGCAGATAATAATACATCGCAAATGTCAGATAAGATTTGCCACATCCAAAATCAAGAATGGTTATCTCCCTGTCTTTTGCAAGTTGCGGCAGAATATCTTCAATAAATTCCAAAAAACGGTTGATCTGTCTGAACTTATCGAACTTACTCCGGACAACCTTCCCATCTGCCGTCATAACTCCGAGATCTTGTAAAAACGGAACCTGAATCCCTTCCTTCAAAATATAGTTTTTCGTCCGGTTGTGGGATAATTCTGCCTGCCGCTTCTCCCCCCTTTGTTCCTTTTTTTTCTGAACAGTTACCTTCCCCTTTTTGCTCACGAGCACTGTGTATTGAAACTCCTTTGTCTCAATCTGCATCTGACGAAACAGTTCCATATCCTGTGTAAGTATGTGCAGCGCCTGTTCATACTCATAATTCTCATGAAATACTTGACGGTTTTTATGTGTCTCACATTGAAAGAAAAGTACATCCTTTATCAGTACAGGACGTTACTTTCACTTTTACGATTTCTTCTTTTTTTCTCGGATTACTGAGTGTAGCTCCGATCAGATCTATATTGAGGATTTCTTCCAGTATTTTTTTAATCTCTTCCATCTGCTCTTTACTCCTTTTTTTCTTTCGTAGTTGTATTGTAATGCCTGCCCCCTGCAAATGCAAGAAAGGACAGGGAAATTTCATAATTTCCCCATCCTTTTTAGAGATATCTATCTTCGGGTCTGACCTTTTTCATACTTGATCTTCATCTATTCCCTGCAATAAGCTCTCTTATTTGCTTTCTTCCGGCTGCGGTTGTGGATTTCCCTGCTGCTGATACAGTCTTGGGAATACGATCGTCACTTTAAAAAGATCTCCGTCCAGATACAGTAAGAATTTTCCTCCTTGAAGTTCTGTCAGGTTTTTCGCAATCGACAATCCCAGTCCACTTCCTTCCGTACTTCTTGATACATCTCCGCGGATAAAACGTTCTGTCAATTCATCTGCGGAAATATTTAACGGCTGTTCTGATACAATTTTTGAGAGAAAATTGTACATAGCGGTCTGACATTCTCAAATCAGCATAAATTCTTGTACCTTCCATTGCATATTTGGCAGCATTATTATAAATATTTTCAATGACACGCCAAATTCTTCTGCTATCCACACGAATCATTGCCGGTTCCTTCGGAACATTAACAACAATGCTTAAATTTCTCTTCTCAAATTTCTCTGCAAATTCCCCTGTCGTCTGGTTGATCAATTCTACCAGATCAATATTCATATAGTGCAATGTAATATTTCCACTGCTGATCTTCGACGCCTCTACCACATCTTCCGTCAGTGTTTTCAGCCGCTGGGATTTTGCATCTAAAATTTGCAGATATCCCTGAATCTTCGGATCTTCAAATTTCTCCTGCTTCAGAAGACCGACATAATTGATAATGGATGTCAGAGGAGTCTTAATATCGTGTGAGACATTTGTAATCAAATCTGTCTTCAGGCGCTCATTTTTCATATTTGCCTCAACCGCATTGTGAATTCCTTCCCCAATGTGATTAATATTTTGTACAATCTCTGTATCCTCTTTCACCATATTTCCAATCGGAATTTTATAATTAACATCTCCAGATGCAATTCTCTGAATTCCAAACTTGATTCTCTGCTTCGCGATCGCGCTCTTTAACAGATATGCAAACACCGCTACATCCATTGCAAGAACAAACAAAACAAAGACTGGATATCCGGTCGCCAACAATAACTGCAGTAACATAAATCCCATGTATCCCAACGTGATTTTTGTCGTACTTCTCCGGTTCTCCCAAAACACCCTAAACAAGTGTCCCACCCACCGTAAAACGCTGTTTTTCCAAAAGAGTTCTCGCCTTGATCCGTTTGACAAGACTCAAATACCCTAACATTCCTACTGCACAAGTGATAAGAG
>ENA-OPYU01000800-OPYU01000800.1-human-gut-metagenome-genome-assembly--contig:-NODE-800-length-11849-cov-3.672752_pt1 | contig 11849 bp, 17 predicted proteins | sample MGYA00242637_ERZ504482 | MGnify/ENA primary metagenome ERZ504482 (study PRJEB26092, sample SAMD00036237) | human gut metagenome | host: Homo sapiens | study: EMG produced TPA metagenomics assembly of...
TCGCCGCCGAACTGCATGTTGCAGCCGTAATGCTGGAACATGTAGTAGAAGTCGTAGCTCTGCATGATCATGTAGTTGAACTCGAGGAAGGACAGGCCCTTCTCCATGCGCTGCTCGTAGCACTTGGCGCGCAGCATGTTGTTCACGGAGAAGCAGGCACCCACATCACGCAGCAGTTCCACGTAGTTCAGGTTCAGCAGCCAGTCTGCATTGTTCAGCATCAGTGCCTTGCCCTCAGAGAAGTCGATGAACTTTTCCATCTGCTTTTTGAAGCAAGCGGCATTGTGGGCGATATCCTCTTTGGTCAGCATCTTGCGCATGTCGGTACGGCCAGAAGGGTCGCCGATCATGGTAGTGCCGCCGCCGATCAGGGCAATAGGCTTGTTGCCTGCCATCTGCAGGCGCTTCATCAGGGTCAGGGCCATAAAGTGGCCTGCGGTCAGGCTGTCGGCAGTGCAGTCAAAGCCGATGTAAAAGGTTGCCTTGCCATTGTTGATCAGGTCGATGATCTCTTCATCGGTGATCTGGGCTACCAGGCCGCGGGCCTTGAGTTCTTCGTACAGAGTCATGATTTTTTCCTCCTGTTTGTGGGCAGAGGGAAAAATAAAACACCCCCTGCCAAAAATGAATTTGGCAGAGGGCGAGAAAATTCGCGGTACCACCTCTGTTTGCCGCTTCCTCACAGAAACGACCTCACGAGTGCACACCCCAGAGTAGAGAGACACTCCTGCGTTTGTAACGCTCGCACGCGGCACAGCCTATTAACCTGAACGGCATTCAGCCTGCAGCTCCGGGAGGTATTTCCCCTGTTGCTCTGCAGCCCCTTACACCAACCGGGGTTTCTCTGGGCAGAACACTTCAAGGTACTTGTTCCCTTCATCGCCATTAACAAGGACTACTTTATCACAATGCTTCGGGCTTGTCAACCCCTTATCTGCAGCGGCTTATTTTGCGCCAAGACCCAGCATTTCGCGGGCATTGGCACGCGAAAGCTCGGTAACGTGGTCGCCGGAGATCAGCCGGGCCAGTGCTTCCACCCTGCCCTCCTCATCCAGCGGATGGATCTCGGTATAGGTGCGGTCATTGGCTACATTTTTCTGAATCAGCAGATGGCAGTCCGCCAGTGCAGCGATCTGGGCTGTATGGGTGATGCACAAGATCTGGTGGCCCTGTGCGCTCTGGCGCAGTACCTCACCAATACGCCCGGCGGCTTTGCCAGAAACACCGCTGTCGATCTCATCATAGATCACGGTAGGCACGGCATCCTTATCGGCCATTGCATTTTGATGGCCAGCGTGATGCGGCTCAGCTCGCCGCCGGAAGCAACTTTTTGCAAGGGGGTTTGGGCTGCCTCACCGGGGTTTGTGGAAATGTAGAACTCGATGCTGTCCTGCCCATGGCTTGCCAGCGGGCCGCGGGTATGGCGCAGTGTCATGCGCACGCCCGGCATGTTCAGAAAATCCAGCGTGCCGGAAATACGCTTGTTCAGCTCTTCAAAAGCGCGCAGGCGCGTCTGGGTCAGTGCTTCTGCCTTTTCACGGGCCAGCGCATAGAGGCGGAGCTTTTCTGCCTGCAGGTGGTCATGCCGCTCCTGTGAGGACTGGATGCGCTCAGTTCTTCCCTTGCATTCTGTCCAAAAGCGATCACGTCTTCTACCGTATCACCATATTTGCGCTTGAGCTTGTAGATCAGATCCAGACGCTGCTCAATCTCGTCCAGCTCCGCATCGTTGGTATCATAGGAATCCAGCCGACCGATCAAATCTGCGGCAACATCCTTTGCATTGTAATACAGATCCAGCAGCTGACTGGATGCACCGGCAAGTGCATCATCCAGCTGCGCGGCAGCATCCACTGCATTGGATGCCTCACCCAGCAGATCGACTGCGCCGGAGGCCTCGTCATCGCCCGAAAGCAATGCATAGCTCTGTGCGATCTTATCCCGGATGGCAGATGCATTGGCAAGGATCTTGCGGCGGCTTTCCAGCGTCTGTTCCTCTCCGGCGGTCAGTCCGGCATCCTCGATCTCCTGCACCTGATAGCTCAACAGATCAATCCTGCGCTGCTTTTCGGCTTCGTCGGTGATCATGGCATCCAGCTCCCGCTTGATGCGCACAAGCTCCCGGTACAGGACATAATAGTCCTGAAACTCCACGCTGTTCTGCGCATAATCATCCAGAATGCCCAGATGTCTTGCCGGGTTCAGAAGGCCCACAGAGTCGTGCTGACCGTTGATATTGATAAGTCCTCCGCACAGCTCCCGCAGAACCGCAGCCGTTGCAGGCATTCCGTTGATGCGGCAGGTGCTTTTGCCCTCGGCTGTGATCTCGCGGCTGAGCATCAGTGCATCCGAGCGCTCGTAGCCCGCCTTCTCAAGGCTGTCCAGTACCGTACCGGGCACCTCCTCAAAGGCTGCACGGATCACCGCCTTGGAGGCCCCTGTGCGCACAAGATCCTTTGAAGTGCGGTTTCCCAGGATCGCATTGATGGAATCGATCAGGATCGACTTGCCGGCACCAGTCTCACCGGTAAGAACATTCAGGCCCGGCTTGAAATGTACTTCAGCCTTCTGGATCACAGCAACATTTTCAATTTGCAGGCTGCTCAGCATATCTTTTCTCCCGCGTTATTTTTATCCAATGTGTCTCGTCAGTTCCGAGCAGATCGTTTTTGCATCACGCTCCGACCGTGCAACGATCAGGAACGTGTCGTCGCCCGAAAGCGTGCCGACCACATTTTTCCACTGCAATGCGATCAAAAACCTCGCATGCGGCGTTGGCCATGCCAGAATAGCACTTTACCAGCACAACATGTCCGGCGTAATCTACCCCCAGCACGGATTCATGAAAGATCGTTTCAAACCTTCCCTGCGTTTTGGGGTTGAAGCTTTCGTTCCGGCTGGAGACATAGCGATACCCCTCTGCCGTGGCAGCTTTTACCAAACACAGCTCCCGGATATCGCGGGAAACGGTGGCTTGTGTTACCTCGAATCCCTCTTTGGAAAGGTGATCCAGCAGAACTTCCTGCCGGCTGATCGGGTGTTCCTGCACAAGCCGGAGAATCACCTGCTGACGTTCTCCCTTGCTTTTTAACATCTTCCTTACGGCTGCGCGCCATCGTAAACTCGCCTCCCCTTTATCGTCTGCTGCGAAGCTTCTGGTCAATGGCCTGGAACTGATCTGCTTTTGCCGAAGGTGATCAGCTTTACCACCTGATCGGAGAGCCTTACTTCAGCCGTTGCGCCGGCCTTGAGCGGACAGCCAGCTCTGCCATCGCAGCTGATAAACACTTCATCATCGGCCACCTGTCCCACACAGATATTCAGCTTGCGCTCCTGCGCAAACACCATGGCCGGGCTGGCCAGACTGTGCGGGCAGATAGGCGTTACAACAACGCCCTTCGTCTGGGAATCCAGGATCGGCCCGCCCGCCGCCAGCGAATACGCTGTGGAGCCGGTGGGCGTTGCAACGATCACACCGTCCCCACGGTAGTGCTCTACTAAAATATCATCGCAGTAAATGCTGAAATCGATCGCCTGCTGCAGGCGGCCCTTTGTGACCACCACGTCATTCAGGGCGTGGCCCTCCCAGCCATCGTGGCCAAGAACGCGGACATACAGCAGCATCCGGTTGTCTACGCTGAACTCTCCCCGTGCAACAGCGGAGAGCTTGGCTTCCATCTCGCTGACTTCGCAGGTAGCCAGAAACCACAGCGTCCCAGATTGATGCCCAAGATCGGCTTTGCGTACCGAAGCGAAAGATTTGCCTCATGCAGAATGGTGCCGTCGCCGCCAATGGTCAGGATCACATCTGCCTGCTCAAGGCATTCCTCCAGCGGCAGATAAACCACTCCGGCCGTGCTGCAGCTTGTGCGTGGCTGTTCACACATCAGAACAGCTGCACCATGGTTCATTAGAATCTGCGCCGCGCGCAGTGCGATCTCGTTGGCAGAGGTCTTGCCGGGATTCGGCGAAATATAGATCGTCATGCGGGAAGCTCCTTTTTCTGGTCTGATGGCAGAGCCGCTCAGCGGTCCAGCGTGCTGTGGCTTGCTGCCACCACCTGCTCTGCAACGCTGTCGTCCAGCACGGAAGGTTCACCGCTCTTCTGCACGAACATCAGGTATTCAATGTTGCCCTCAGGTCCCTTTACCGGGCTGAAATCCAATCCGCGTACAGCAAAACCGTTTGCAGCAGCATAGCCCATGGCATTGTGCAGCACTTCACGGTGGGTAGCAGGGTCGCGCACCACACCGTTCTTGCCAACCTTTTCGCGTCCAGCTTCAAACTGCGGCTTGACCAGACAAACGCCCATGGCATCCGGCGTTGTGATTGCCTGTGCCACCGGGAAAATATGGTGCAGCGAGATAAACGAGACATCCACACTGAAAAACTCGATCTGCTCGGCAAGATCCTCCGGTTTGACATTGCGGATGTTCGTGCGCTCCATGTTCACTACGCGCTCGTCTGTGCGCAGACTCCATGCAAGCTGTCCATAGCCGACATCCACCGCATAGACCTTGACGGCACCGTTCTGCAGCATGCAATCCGTAAAGCCGCCGGTAGATGCTCCAATGTCCATGCAGACCTTGCCATTGGGTGTAAGCGGGAAACACTTCATAGCTTTTTCCAGCTTCAGGCCGCCGCGGCTGACATAGCCAATGTCGTGCCCGCGCACTTCCACCTTGGCATCTTCCTTGATCATCTCTCCGGCCTTGTCCACCTTTTGCTCATTGACAAAAACGATGCCGGACATGATCAGCGCCTTTGCGCGCTCACGGCTCTGTGTCAGACCATGCTGAACAAGATATTGGTCCAATCGAATCTTCACAGTAAATTTTCTCCTTTCGTCACGGCCATCTGCACGGCCTGTACAAGATGCGCTGCATCCAGACCGGTTGCCTGTTTGATCTGTGCCACACTGGCATGCGGAAGACACGCGTTCCGCACTGCACAATGGATAAAGCGCCCATTCCATCCGTTTTGCTGCAAAGCATATTCCAGATGTTCACCAATGCTTCCGTTTGCAATGCATTCTTCCGCAAACAGGATTATTTTATATTTCGACAGATCAGCGATCATTTTGTCTGTAAAGGGATATAGCTTTACAGCCTTTATCACATCACACACAATGCTTTTCTGCTGTAATTCACGTTCTGCCTGCAAAAGGTCGGCCAGTTCGTCGGCGTAACTCACCAGAACGATTGTTGCATCATCCGTCTTGCGCAGGAAATCATAATCTTCGCCGGTGCAGCCAAATTCCGCCAGAGCTGCATCCTGCCCACCGCGGGGATAACGAATTGCCCGTGGGCCATGGAAGCGGTCACTCAACAGCTGCTGCAGCCAGTAATTCAGTTCCTGATAATTGGAAGGCGCATACAGCGGCATTCCAAGCTGGCTCAGGAAAGCGGGATCGTAAATGCCCTGATGCGTTTCGCCATCCGCTGGGACAAAACCGGCGCGGTCGATGGCAAAAAGCTACATTCTCCCGCAGCAGATTTACGTCGTGGATGATCTGATCATAGGAACGCTGCAGGAAGGTGGAATAAATGCATACCACCGGCAGCATGCCCTGACTTGCAAGCCCGGCAGCAAAGGTCACAGCGTGCTGCTCTGCCATACCGACATCAAAAAAACGACTCCGGGTGGCTGTGCGCTAAAAAACTGCAGGCCGGTGCCATACTTCATTGCAGCAGTGATGGCGCAGATATTCGGGTTCCGGTCGCCTTCCGTCACAAGAGCATTGCCAAATACCGTCGAGAACGATTCCTTTGGTGCCACCTCCGGGTCGGGCATTCCATCCGGATCAAATGCCGACACGCCGTGATAGTTGCCGGGGTTTACCTCGGCCGGCTGATAGCCCTTGCCCATTTTTTGTGATCACGTGCAGAAAATGTGGCCCTTGCCGGTTGCGGATGGTGCGCAGTGTGCGTTCCAGCTCTTCCACGTTGTGGCCATCCACCGGCCCGATGTACTGGAAGCCCATATCCTCGAACATGGTAGAGTGGTACATTGCCCGACGCAAAAGCGTCTTGCACTCGGTGATGTTTTTTTTCCAGTGGAGCGCCTACCAGCGGTACTCCATCCAAAAATGCTGCGCACATTATCCTTGGCATCAAAATAGGCCGTGGTCGTGCGCAAATGAGTCAGATAGCGGGCAAGTGCACCGACATTTTTAGAAATGGACATTTGTTGTCGTTCAGGATCACAAGAAGGTTGTCCAGCTGTTCAATGTTGTTCATGCCCTCGTAGACCATGCCGCCGGTAAAGGCACCATCGCCGATCACCGCGACCACAAGCCCTGCTTCATGATGCAGCTTTTTGGCCCACGCCATGCCGATCGCAAGCGAAAGCGCCGTGTTTCCGTGCCCGGCAATGAATGCATCGTGCTCACTCTCGTTCGGGTTCGGGAAACCGGAAATCCCGTCGAGCTGGCGCAGCTTATCAAACTGTCCGCGCCGACCCGTAAGGATCTTGTGTGTGTAGCACTGGTGACCGACATCAAACACGATTTTGTCCTGTGGTGTATCCAGAACACGGTGCAGCGCAACGGTAAGCTCTACCACGCCAAGGTTTGAGGCAAGATGGCCGCCCGTCTTGGAAATATTCTCCAGCAGAAACTGGCGGATCTCCGCGCACAGCTGTTTCACCTGCTGTTCATTCAGTTGCTTTAAATCTCTGGGCTGATTGATGCTGTCCAGCAGCAATGCTCCCATAAATCACACGTCCTTCAAATGAAGATTTTCTGTTGCTGCAGTGCATTCCTGCGTGAAAAAAGAATGTCTCAAGCCAGCGGATACAGGAAGCCGACGGCTGCGCCAACCAGTACGCCTGCCACGACCTGCAGCGGCGTATGGCCGACCATCTCCTTCAGATGCATGTTCTGCAGGAAAGGAGCATTCTTCTCGCTCACTTCGATCCACTGATCGATCATCTGGTTCAGGACCTTGGCCTGCTCGCCAGTCTCATGCCGCACGCCCATGGCATCGTGCATGGTAATGATTGCCACCACGCTTGCCACTGCAAAAATGGCAGAGTCAACACCCACACAGCGTCCGGTTGCAATGACCATGGCACAGACCGTTGCGCTGTGGGCACTGGGCATACCGCCATCACCCCACATGCGTTCCAACTGGAACTTGCCCAGCAGGATAAAATTGATGATGGTTTTAAGCACCTGCGCCACAAGCCAGCCGAGCAGTGAAACCGTAAGGATCTGATTGAAAGACAGGATGTTTGAATAAGCTGCATAATCTTTTTCCTTTATTCTGTATGGATTAGTTTTAGATTTTTACGCACAAGAAGCTGCTGCGCAAGCTGTTCCAGAAACGCAGCTTTTTCGCCAAAATTCCGGTGCAGTTCCGTGCAGGTCTCCTGATTCAGGTCATGTGCAAGCTTCATGGCACCTTCCGCACCATAAAGGGTCACAAAGGTAGTCTTTCCATTTTCGCTGTCGCTGCCAATGGGCTTGCCCAGCTGTTCCGGTGTGCTGGTAACATCCAGCACATCGTCCACGATCTGAAAAACAAGACCCAGACCATAAGCATACTGTTTCAGCGCTCTGCACTGTGCTTCATCCGCTTTGGCCGCAGCCGCACCCATCTGGATGGCTGCATTGATCAGCGCACCCGTTTTATTGCGGTGGATCAGCCGAAGCTGGTCTTCTGTTGCGGCCAACGCTTCGTATTTCAGATCCAGTTCCTGCCCATAGACCATGCCGCGGCTGCCAGCGCCTGCACCCAGTGCCCGCGCTGCCTGTACACAGACAGACGCATCTGCCGGGGCATTGGCGACTGTCTCAAATGCTTCTGTCAGCAGCACATCACCGGCCAGCATGGCAGTTGCTTCGCTAAACGCCTTGTGGCAGGAAGGACGGCCGCGGCGCAGATCATCATTGTCCATGCAGGGCAGGTCATCGTGAATGAGCGAATAGCAGTGCAGCATTTCTACAGCAGCTGCAAACTGCTGTGCCGCCTGCATACTGCCGCCCAGCATATCGCAGACGCTGAGAACAAGAACTGCACGGATCCGTTTGCCGCCGCCCATCAGGCTGTAGCGTGCTGCACGGCACACCTCGGATTCTTCCGGCAGAAAACGGCCGCAGGCCGTTTCCAGCGCGGCCATTGCCTGCGCCAGATAATTCTGATACTGCTCCTGATAGTCCATTAGCTTTCCTCCTGCACTGTGCCCGCAAGCTTTGCGTCGATCTCGTCGATCTGCAGCGATGTTTTTTCCCAGTGCAGCATGGCAGTACTCCATCAGAGAAGCGGCCTCTGCATACAGTTTGACCGAATCTGCAAGGGTCGTATCCTCGCTCTGCATCTGTGCAAGGAGCGTATTCAGCCGTTCCATGCCTTCCTCAAAACTTTTGGGTGTTCTCATTGATCTCCTCCACCGCTTCCACCCTGCACTTTGCACGGCGGGAAGCGCTGCGAACATAGATTGTTTTTTCCGGCTGCAGATCATCTGCATTTAAAATAGTGCCGTTGGCTGCTGTGACCATCGTGTAGCCGCGCGCCAGCACCTTGTATGGATCCAGCGATCCAGTAAGTGCTGCCGCATGACCCAGCTGCAATTCTGCAGAATGCAGGCGTTTCTGCATCTGCTGACGGATGGCATCCTGCACCTGCTGCAGCTGACCCTGACTTTTTTGGCCAGTTTCGGCGTGCAAGGCCCTGCTCCAACACAAAGTTGTATTGTTCCAGACCATTATAGCATAAATCAAAACGTTTTTGCATATTTTTGCGAATATATTGCTGCAAATCCAGCAATATCCGCTCCTGCTCTGCCCGATCCGGTACGGCCAGCTCTGCTGCAGCCGAAGGTGTGGGGGCACGGCAGTCTGCCACAAAATCCAGAATGGTATAGTCGATCTCGTGGCCGATTGCGCTGATCAGTGGTTTTTTGCAGCGGTATGCAGCCCGGGCGATCATCTCTGCGTTAAAGACCCACAGGTCTTCCCGGCTGCCGCCTCCGCGTGCAACGATGATCTCGTCCACCTCTTTGCGCTGATCCAGCTTTTTGATGGCATCGGCCACCTGCTGCGCGGCTTCAAACCCCTGCACTGTCACCGGACACAGCAGCAGCCGTACCGATGGCCAGCGCCGTGTGAGCACATTGCGGATGTCCTGCAGGGCAGCTCCCGTCTTGCTGGTAACAACACCGATGCATTTAGGAAATTCCGGCAGCGGCTTTTTGTGCTCCGGTGCAAACAGGCCCTCCTGCTCCAGTTTCGCCTTGAGCTGTTCCAACGCCAGCTGTGCGGCACCAATGCCATCCGGGAACATATCGTTCACGTACAGCTGAAATGCGCCGTCGCGCTCATAAAGGGTAGCGCGGCAGCGCACGACTACACACATTCCCTCTTCCGGGCGGAAAGCAAGGCGGCGTGCATCAGTGCGGAACATTACCGCTTTGACGCTGCAGACATCATCCCGCAGAGAAAAATAGCAGTGCCCGCTGCGCGCATTCTGTACAAAATTTACGATCTCGCCGCGCAGGGCAAGGTCAAACAAAGCATCGTTGGCATCCAGCAGCGTTTTTACATAACGGTTGAGTGCTGAAACGGTAATCACTTCAGCCATAATCCGGCCTCCCGCGCTGCCAGGATCGAAACACCGATGGCATTATCGCTGGAATACTGTCCCGGCACAAAGTAGACCTGCGGCAGACGTTTCTGCACCCATGCACGGATGATATCGCTGCTCATCACTCCGCCAGCACATACCACCGGCAGGCCGGGGTATTCCTTCTGCGCAGCTTTGGTCATTTTTACCACTGTATCCGCCACACAGAGCAGGCAGTACTTGCACACATATTCCGGCGTTTTGCCTGCGGCAAGCAGGGCATTGCACTGGTTTTCCAGCCCGGAAAGGCTGCATTGCATCCCCTTCACGCTGGATTTTGGCTTGATCTCCTCAGTGCACTGTGCAGCCAGACGGGAAACCTCGGCACCCGCCGGGAAGCCAAAGCCAAGCCTGACCCCCACACGGTCCACAGCCTGTCCGGCATAAAGGTCTGTGCTGGTGCCAAGCGTTGTGATCCGGCGCACCTGATCGCAGAGCAGCAGGTCCGTGGTGCCGCCGGAAATATGGAACAGCAGAACTTTTTCAACAAACAGCTGTTCCCCCTTAGCTGCAAACAGCGCTGCGGCAGCGTGACCCTGCTGATGGGTCGTCAGCACAAGTGGGATTCCTTTTGCATGTGCAAAGGCCGTTGCAGCATTGACACCTGCAAGAAAGCAAGGCATATAGCTGCCTTCTACCGGGCGGGGCTTTTGCGATACGCCCACAGCATCAATCTGCGTCAGATCAAATTCCTGCGCCAGTTCCTGCATCATCTCCGGCAGCGCGACCGTATGATGAAACAGTGCATCGCTTTGCCGCAGGCCCAGCTGGCCCGCTTTTACCGGCAAAAAGCGCTTCTTTGCGCAAACAACCTCTCCAGCTGTATCAAACACTGCCAGAGAGGTTGCATAGTTGCTTGTATCAATGCCAAGCGTATAACGGCTCACTGTTCGGCCTGCTCCGCATCCAGACCGTGATCCCGGGCCACTGCGCCAAGCAGACCGTTCACGAACTGGTAATCTTCGTCCGCACCATACTTTTTCGTCAGTTCCACCGCCTCGTTGATGGCAACACCGGGCTTATTCTCGCCGCCAAACAGCATCTCGGCAACTGCCAGACGCAGGATGGTCAGGCTGACACGAGGCAGGCGCTCCATGGTCCAGTTGCGCAGATGTGCACGGATCTCATCATCCACCTCGGCAGAATGATCGTAGTATGCGTTCAGCAGATGCTTGCTGAAACCATCCACAGGGTGCTCTTCATCGTTTTCTTCATGGCTGGTAATGGCCTCTGCCAGCGGGATATCACCAAAGGTCTGCGAAAATGCCAGCAAAAATGCATTCTCGCGTGCTTCTCTACGGGGCAAAATATTTTCCATAATGTTCCTCTCGCAGCACGAAGCCTCTCCGGCCAGAGCACAGAGAGGATCGGCTTCCAATTCTGAATTTTATTTTACTTCTCTGCTGCAGTGGTTTCTGCAAGGCCGGCGATCACCAGATTGACGCGGCTCACAGTGACATTGGTCATGTTCTGCACAGCGTTCTTCACGTTTTCCTGCACCTTTTCGGCTACAGCAGGAATGCGTGCGCCAAAGCTCATCATCAGGTTCAGAGTGATGTTTGCGGTACCATCCCGCATTTCCACCACGACCGGAGACTGGATGCTGGATGCTTCCAGCAGATCCTTGAGCTTTTTATTTTGTCTGCCGCAGGAAACCTCGGCAACGCCGTCAATTTCCAATGCTGCGCAGCGTGCGATCTTGCCAATGACTTCGGTGGAGATCTGAAGGCTGCCGCCCCGAAGATCTGTATTCTGAAAATTCCATTGTGTTGTCCTCCATTCAAAAGCGGGCACAGCCTGCTTTTTCTGTTTGAAATGGTCCTGCCTGAAACGATCAATGCCATACGCAGGACAACATCATTCTTTATTGATAGAGTTATTATACCATCAAAGCGGGTGCGATTTCAATACTTGTTTCGGAAAACTCTGCCGCACCTTCTTATTTGACCTCCACCACCGTGATGTTCTGGGCAGTCACAGTGCTTTTGTTCAGCACCACATCCCGGATCTGTGCCACCTGTGCCGCTGTGAGCGGTTCACCGGAGGTCATCACGGTAAGGTCTGCCCGGCCGGACTGCAAAAAGCACAGGCAGTCTGCAAAACCTTTGGCTTTGATCAGCGATTTCGATCTCATTCTCCGCATTCAGATCTTCCAGATTTGCGGTCATCTGGGCGGTATATTCCTTCTTTTCCTCTGCGGAAAGCGACGAGGATTTCATCGTTTTC